>Ga0268386_10004660_pt1 | contig 10138 bp, 11 predicted proteins | sample RVTome_15_FD_200260 | JGI IMG/M metagenome (GOLD analysis project Ga0268386, IMG submission 200260) | Soil microbial communities from uranium-contaminated site in the Upper Colorado River Basin, Wyoming, United States - RVT150D86... ...
GGGCCCGAGCGCGTGAGCTCGGACGGCGCCGGCCAGATCGCCTGCGGCCAGGCGATCGGCTGACCGGGTGAGCCCGCAGCCCGGACAGGGCATGGCGGTGGCCCGCCGGTAGACGCACCACGAATCCTCGCGGCCCGCGGCGAGGGCGGTGGCACGCAGCAGGCCGAGGCCGCCGAGGGCGACCGCGCCGGCCACCGCCCAGAGGACGAGTCGGCCGGCGCGGCTCATCGTCCGGCTCAGAAGCCGCTGCCCGACATGCCCTGGATCACCGCCATCCCGCCGGCGAAGAAGATCCAGACCACACCGAGGACGAGCAGCACCGTGCCGATGATGCCCAGGATCTTGCCGGCCTTGGCGAGGCCCTCGCCCGCCGCCGGTGACTGACCGGCCGCGATCGCCTGGAGCTCCTGCGAGCCCAGGTACCACGCGATCGGCGCCAGCAGACCGCAGCAGATCACGCCGAGGATGCCGAGGATCAGCGACGTCGTCGCGCGTCCGCTCGAGCCGCCGCCGCCGGGCGGGGCCGGCGGCGCCGGGGGAACCGTCTGGGTGGAGTCCTGCATCGCGCCCTCCTCGAGAGGCGGGGCGGCCGGAGCCGCCCCGGGGTTCCTAGAAGTTGATCTTGTCGGCGTACTGGCTGATCCCCGGGAGGATCAGTCGCTGTCCGTTGACGCCCTTGACGATGGCCATGATGTGGATCACCAGCACCACGAGCCAGAGGATGAGCTGGAGGGGAGCCAGCAGACAGCCCAGGCCCCCGGTGATCATCCCCAGGATCATCGCGAGAATGGCGAGGCCGATCCAGAGCACGATCTCGGCCAGCATCAGCACCAAGCCGTGCTTGGCGTGCCACTGGACCTCCTTGTCCTCCTTCTCGACCAGCAGGGGCACGAGACAGAGGAGCCAGAGATACGACAGCGCGACCATCAGGCCCCGGTTCGAGGACTGGGTCCCTCCCGGGCCGCCGGACGGCGGCGGCGGGGGCGCGTCGGTCGGTGGGGGCGGCGGGGTCACGGGCTCACTCATCTCTTCCCTCCCTCGAGAGCGGCGACTTCCTGCGTCGTCTTCGGCCTTTGCTGGGCGCGACGAGTGTACCCGAGGCCCGGCGAGCCGACAAGCGGTCAGGGCGTGGATTCGTCGCTGCTCCACCGGCAGCCCAGGGGCGCCAGCCGCTCGAGCAGCCCGGGGCGGGAGCGCAACGCCACCCGCAGCGTGAGACGCGGTTCGCTCCCGGCGTAGCTCTCCTCGACGAGCTCGACCTCCGGCGGCCGGATCAGCGCCTTGACCGCGCCCAGACGATCGAACGGTGCCGTCACCCGGACCAGGACCGTGGGCACGCGCCAGGCGGTCGGCAGCTCGCGCAGGGCCGCCAGGACGGCACCGGCGTAGGCACGCGCCAGGCCGCCCTTGCCCAGCTTCGTTCCCCCGAACCAGCGGCTCACCACCGCCGCCACGTCGGAGAGCTCCGCGCCGCGCAGGGCCCGCAGCATCGGCTGGCCCGCCGTGCCGACCGGCTCGCCCGCGTCCGAGGCCCGCTCGAGCGCCGGCCGGCCGAGGCGCCAGGCGAAGCAGTGGTGGGTGGCGTCGGGGTGGAGGGCTCGGCACTCCTCGACCAGGGCCTCCGCCTCCCGCTCGTCGGCCACCGCCCGCACGACCGCGAGGAAGCGCGAGCCCTTCTCCTTGAGCTCCGCCTGCGCGCCGCCGGTCACCACCCGGTACGGTTGCGCCGCGTCACCGTCCATCTCGGCGACCCGTCACCCCTCGAGGGTGCGGCGGTAGAGGTCGCGGTAGCGGCGGACGATGTCGTCCTCGGCGAAGCGCTCGACGGCCTGGCGGCGGCCCTCGCGGGCGAGGCGCAGGCGCAGCTCGTCGTCTGCGAGCAGGCGCGCCGCGGTTTCCGCCATGGCGTCCACGTCGCCGACCGGCAGCAGGTAGCCGGTGCGGCCCTCGTCGACCACCTCGGGGAGCCCGCCGACCCGGGTGGCGATCACCGGCACCTCGCAGGAAAGCGCCTCCAGGGCCGCCAGGCCGAAGGATTCGGTCTCCGACGGCAGGAGGAAGAGGTCGGCTCCGACCAGCAGCTCCTCGACGCTCTGCACGCCGCCGACGAAGGTGATCGAGTCGCAGATGCCGCTCTCCCGGCAGTAGTGCTCCACCTTCGGCCGGTCGGGCCCCTCGCCGACCAGGAGCAGGCGCACCCGTTGCCCGGATCGGATGAGCTGCTCGTGCACCCGCACGACGTCGAGCACGCGCTTGACGGGGCGGAAGTTCGAGACGTGGACCAGGACCCGCTCTCCGTCGCGCGCCCACCGTCGGGCGCCCGGTAGGTGACGGGACGCCTCGTAGCGACGGGGGTCGATGAAGTTGGGGACCACCTCGATGGAGCGGGCGATGCCGAACTGCTCGATCGTGTCCCGGCGCAGGAACTCCGAGACCGCGGTCACCGCGTCGCTCCTCTCGATCCCGAAGCGGGTGGTCGGCAGGTAGCTCGGGTCGTTGCCCACCAGCGTGATGTCGGTGCCGTGGAGGGTGGTCACCACCTTGAGCGGCCGCGGCTCCAGGATCTCACGCGCCAGCACCGCCGAGACGGCGTTGGGGACCGCGTAGTGCACGTGGACGAGGTCGAGGTCGTGGTGCACGGCCACCTCCACCATCGTGGTGGCCAGCGCCAGCGAGTAGGGCGGATAGTCGAAGAGCGGGTAGTGGGGGACGACGACCTCGTGGAAGGAGAGCCGGGGATCGACCAGCCGCAGGCGCGACGGCATGGCGTAGGAGAGGACGTGCACCTCGTCGCCTCCCGCCGCCAGGGCCATCGCCAGCTCGGTAGCGACGACCCCCGAGCCGCCCATCGTCGGATAGCAGCTGATGCCGATCCTCATCGCAGGCCGCCGGGCAGGAGATCCATCGGGTCGGCGACCGCCAGCGGCAGGCGGCTCCAGAACGGCTCGCCGAGCTCGGCTCCGATCACCAGCCCGTAGTGATGGGCCCGGCCCTCCACGGCGGCCCGGAACTCGGGCGAGGAGACCTTGGTGACAGCGGCGTGGTCGCCGGGACCGGTGTCCTCCCCCGGTTGATGCAGCTGGGTGCGGTAGCACGCCAGGGCGGCGAGCTTCGCCTCCCAGCCGTCGGTCACGTCGACGATGAACGCCGGCTCGAAGGGATCGTGCTGCTGGTAGGAGAAGACCGCGGCCGGCCGGTGGGCCTCTCCCCCGGCGCGGCGGATCAGACCGGCGTAGTAGCAGGCGTCGGCCAGCAGGCGATGGGCACGGCCGTGGTCGGGGTGGCGGTCCGAGGGCGCCGGGCCGAGGACGAGCTCGGGCCGCCAGCGGCGCAGGACCGCGATCACCGCGTCCTCCTCGTCGCGGCCCGTGCGCAGGCCTCCGTCGCCGCAGCTCAGGAGCTCCAGCGCCGTCGCGCCCAGCGCCTCGGCCGCCGCCTCCGCCTCCCGCCGGCGCTCGTCGCTCGTCCCGCGGGTGCCGGCCTCGCCGCGGGTCAGGTGGAGGATGCCGACGCGCCGGCCCCGGCGCGCCAGCAGCGCCAGGGTCCCGCCGCAGCCGAGCTCGACGTCGTCCGGGTGGGCGCCGACCGCCAGGACGTCGACCCGCTGCTCGCTCACCGCTGGACCCTCCGGACCCTTGGCGGCATCCCGGCACGACCGGCCGCGTCTCGCCTCAAGGCGTCACCACCTGCAGGTGACGGGCGTCGAGCTCGACCTGCTCGAAGAGTGCGTCGGCGAAGGCGTCGCCGTGCCGCGCCGGGAAATGGGAGGCCGAGAGGACGCGCTCCTGCATCGCGCCCTCCGGACGGCAGGCCTCGCGCAGGTCCTCGGCCCGGCGTCGCGCGACCTCCTGGCGACGTCCGAGCGCGCCGGTGACCTTGCCGGTGAAGATCCCCAGGGCCTTCTCGATCTGCCCGCGCGTCTTGTGCCAAGGGCCGTCGAGATCCCCATCGAGCACCGTCGCGCGCGTCCGGAGCTCCCCGAGGGCCTCCTCGATCCGCCGGCGCGCGGGACCCAGGATCTCCTCCGCCCCACCGCCCGCCAGCGCCCGGTCGAGATCGAGCTCCGGCGACACGAAGTCGGCGAGCGCGAGCGGCAGCTCGGCGAGCTTGTCGCGCCGATGGCTCTCGAGCACCAGCAGCTGGGGGCGCAGGGCAAGGGTCGGGGGGGCCACCTCGAGGAGGTCGTAGAGCGGCGCCAGCTGCGGCAGGTAGGAGAGCTCGCCGGGCCCCAGGAGCTGCAGCGCCGTGCCCAGGATCGCGTCCTGCACCAGCGGCCGGGCCAGGACCCCGGGGCTCACCACCCCCGGGTTCTCGGCCAGCGTCTCGAGCAGGTCCGCCACCGGTCGTGGCTCGCCCTCGGCGCCGCGCAGTCCCCAGTGCTCCTCCCCCCGCCACTCGATGCGGCGCCGCTCGGAGCCGCGCAGCACGAAGAGCGGCGAGAGTCCCGACTGCGGCTCGACCTGCAGGGGATGGCCGGCGACGGTGATCCGTCGGTCGGCGGCGGCGAGCGCCCCGTCGACCGCGGCGCGGCGATCGATCAGCCGCTCGAGCCAGGGACGCTCGGCCTCCTTGACGGCGGGCAGCATGGCGTCGAGCAGCAGGGGACAGCGCTCGCCGAGCAGGTCGACCAGCAGCCGCGCGAAGGCCTCGCCGAAGCGGGTCGCCGGTCGGTAGCGGTCGGCGAGCCGGTCGAGCCAGGCGGCGGCTCGCGCGCCGGGCAGCGCCTCCCTCAGGCGTGCCAGCGCCCCCTCGACCGCGGGGCCCAGGGTGCGCATGCCCAGGGGTGCGAGGGGAGAAGGGTCCTCCCCGAGGTCGAGACGGAGCAGGCCTTCGGGGGTCTCGAACGCGGCCCGGGTGGACTCCCGCCAGTCGTGGTCCTCGGTCGCGATCCAGAAGACGGCGACCGCCGGCAGGCCAGCCGCGGTCAACGTCTCCGCCCACAGCCTCGCCGCCACCGCCTTCGAGAGCGTGTAGAGGGGCCCCCCGAAGAGCCCCGGCTGCTGGCCGGTGACGACGACGAGAGTGGTGGGATCGGCAAGCAGCCCCGCCGCGCGCGCGGCGTCCGGGTGGCCGTACGCGGCGTTCGCCTCCCGCAGCCCGGCGGCCAAGTCGCTCCGATCCACCGGCGGCGCCGTCAGAGGCCGGCGGGGGTCCGGGGCGAAGGCCAGGGGCTCCAGCAGGTCGAGATCCCGGCCCTCCAGGAAGGCCGCCGGAAGGGGAGGCAGCAGGCCGGCCGCGACGAGGTCCACCACCGGACCGGAAGCGCTAGCGGCGGGCGAGGACGATGAGGCGTTCGCTGTCACGATCGAAGGGCTCTCCGGCGAAGCTTCCCAGGGTTCTCTCGACGGTCAGCCCCGCCTCCTCGAGGGCCTCGACCACCTCCTCGCGCCGGTAGGCCCGCACGCTCTCGAGGAAGCTCTTCGAGCGACCGGCCCAGGCCGGTGCCGGCTCGTCCGGCAGACGGATCCGCTTGTTGATCCGCCGGGACTCGGGATCGTACCAGCGCTCGATCTCCACCCGGCGACCCTCGAGCTCCACCACCTCGTGCGGCTCGAGCGCGGCGAGGACGTGGTCGACGTTGAAGAGGTCGAGCAGGAAGAGGCCGCCCGGGGCGAGCGTCCGCGCCGCCTCACGAATCACCTGCAGATTGTCCTCCTCGTCCTCGAAGTAGCCGAAGGAGGTGAAGAAGTTCAGGACCCAGTCGAACGTCGCGTCGGCGAACGGCAGGAGGCACATGTCGCCGGCCACGCGCGGGAGGGCGTCGCCGCGGGCGAGCAGGGTCAGCGACAGGTCGAGACCGAGCGTCCTGAGGCCCCGCTCGCGCAGCGCCCGCGTGTAGCGTCCCGTCCCGCACGCCAGATCGAGCACCGCCCGCGGCCGCTCGCCGGCCAGCAGCGAGAGCACGCCCTCCACGTTGACCGCCGCCTCCCCGGCGTCGCGGTGGGCGTAGAGCTCCAGATACGCCTCTCCGAACCACTCCCGGTACCAGGTCACGAGCGGATGCTAGCGCCCCGGCGATAGAATCGCGCCGCCATGCTGCGTTACGGCCCCGTCGCCGTCGATCCGCCGCTCGTCCTCGCCCCCATGGCCGGGGTGACGGATCGGGACTTCCGCCTGCTGGTGCGACGCATCGGCGGAGTGGGGATCGTGTCGATGGAGTTCATCTCCTCGCGGGCCATCGCCAGCGGCCACCGCGGCGAGATGAAGAAGATGTGCTTCGTCGACGAGGAGCGGCCGCTGGCGATCCAGATCTACGGCTCGGACGTCGAGACCATGGCGGTGGCGGCCGAGCAGGTCGAGGCCCTGGGCGCCGACATCTGCGACATCAACATGGGGTGTCCGGCGAACAAGGTGCTCAAGGGCTGCGCCGGCGCGGCGTTGATGGGAGACCTCGATCTGGCGCGCCGGATGGTCGCGACCGTGCGCTCGAAGCTCTCCATCCCGCTGACGGTGAAGTTCCGCCTCGGCCTCGACGGCAGCCGCCGGAGCTACCTCGAGCTCGGCCGCATCTGCGAGGGCGAGGGGGCGACGGCCGTCGCCCTGCACGCGCGCACGGCCCGGCAGAAATTCTCCGGCGAGGCCGACTGGTCGCACATCGCGCGGCTCAAGGAGGCGCTGTCGATCCCGGTGATCGGAAACGGCGACATCCGCGAGCCGGACGACGCGCTGCGGATGCTGGCCGAGACCGGCTGCGACGGCGTCATGATCGGCCGCGCCGCGACCAAGAACCCCTGGATCTTCCTGCAGATCGCGGCCCGCATGGAGGGCTCGACGGTGCCCGAGCCGACGCTCGCCGATCGCCGGCGGCTGATCCTCGACCACTTCCGCCTGGTGTCCCGACGGGAGGAGGGCGGCTACGCCCTCCACAAGCTGCGCAAGTTCACCGGCTGGTACACCCACGGCCTGCCGCACGGGCGGCGGCTGCGCCAGCAGATCCAGGAGCTGCCCGACGTGCCGACCTTCCTCGCCGCCGTCGAGCGCTTCTTCGACGAGATCCTGGAGCAGCAGGCGGCTTGAGCAGCGACGGGCACTCGGTGACGAGCCCGCTCCCTCCCGACGAGGCCCTGGCCGAGGTGGCCCGCATGATCGAGGACTGGGGGGGCCGCTGGCAGCCCGGCATCGGCGGCGGCCGGCTCGAGCTGCCGGTGACGGCGGGCCTGCGCCGCGGGGTGCTGGCGGGACGGCTCGCGATCGCGCGTCACCCCGGAGGCTCCCGGCTCTCCCTCGAGATCGAGGAGAGCCGCTGGCAGGTGCATCGCTCGGGTGTGGCGGTGCTGCTCCTGGGGGCCGCGGGCGCCCTCTCAGTCACGCTCTGGCCGTTCTTTCCCGCCCTGCTCGGCCTGGCGCCGGTCGGCGGCGTGCTCGCGTTCGTCGCCTGGTTCCTGATCGTCTCGCGGCTCCGGTCCAGCGGCGCCGAGGAGTTCCTCGAGCAGCTCGCGGCGCGCCCGCGGGGCGCGGCGGAATGATCCGCCGCTCCCGGGCGTAGTAGACTGTGCCCGGTTCTTTGATGGGGGCGCACAGGCTTCGACGGGAAACAGTGCGGCTCCGAGGTTGCGTGTCGATCTTCCGCTCGTCAAGCGGATTTCATACCTGCCAACGACAACTTGGCTCTGGCTGCTTAACCAAGCGAGTCAGCGTCCCGGCGGAAGGCCTTGATTCGCGGCATCCGTCGGGGCGACGCTAAAGCGGATCAAACGCGACGGCAGGTCCCTGGCCGTTGCGGGATCACTCGTGGGACTGGCCGGCTGTGCTCGGTTGCTCCGGTTCGCACCGCAGCCGGCGAGAACGACAAACCGGGGCTACGCACGTAGAGACCTCCGAGACGCGTTTTCCGGACGTGGGTTCGATTCCCACCGCCTCCACCATTCCCGACCCTTCCCCAGCCGGCTCCCTCGATCGCTCACCGGCCCCGCGGCGCTCCGGCGCCGTCCCGCCAGTCCCCGCCGGCGATCCGGAGACCGACGCTCAGGTGCTCCCGCTCGTCACCGTACTCGTTGTACGTCCAGGACACGAAGATCCGGTCCGCGACGACCACTCCCAGGCGGGCGAGCGGTGCGACCGACGTCGTGTGCCGATCGAGCAGGGCGAGGGATTCGTGGCTCCAGCGGCCGCCGGCGAAGAGATGGAGGGAGATGCCGGCCCCGGCTCGCCAGCGAGCCTGCGCGCCCAGCACGGCGTGCGACCGGAAGCCGGGAATCGTGTCGGCTTCGAGCCTGGGCCCCAGGTCGAGGTCGTCGATGGGCAGGAAGAAGCGCTCGGCCTCCATCCGCAGCCGGGGGTGGAGCCCCGAGCCCAGGTAGCGCAGCTCCACCTCCTCCTGACCGAGCACGCGGTGGAGGGCGTTCTGGGCGTCCTGCCCGAACAGCCCTCGGCCCACGTGCACGGCTCCGCCTTCGGCGTACAGCCTCCACGCTCCGAGGTCGGGAAGAGCTCGGCGCACGGTCAGGTGGGTCTCGTCGAAGCGTCTGCCGGCCTGCCGATCCGTGAATGCGTTCTCGCGCAAGGTGAAGGTGTACGGTCCGCGCTCGGCGGCGAGAGCGACAGAGAAGGTATACAGGTCGTCCTGGTTGTCGCGGGTGAGGAAGTCGTTCTCGGTGGCGACGCGCAGGTCGACGGCCAGGGCCGGAGCCGTCGAGAACGCCAAAGCCGCGACGAGGCCAGCGGCCAGGACCGGTCCCGGCCGGCCGGTGAGCCGGTGGCCGCGGACCGGTGATCGGGAAGCCCTCTGGGTCGGAGATTCGCGGTGCGGCGACATGATCGCTGTCCTCCTGCACCGCCCCGTCAGTTCACAGGGCTTGCCATCCGGCCGGATGCTCTACCGGGCCCGATAAACCCAAGAGGGTCAATCAGTTGCGCGGTCAGTGCTGGCGCGTTGGCGGAGCCCGCGACTGCACGGAATCAGACAGGGTGTGGAGAATCGGACAGCGCTGCGCGGCCACGCAAGGCGGACCAGGGGGCGCCTACTCCTCGGCCGGCTCGACGTCGTCGTCCGGCGCGTCCTCGCCGCCCGCCCCCGCGTCCCTCTTCGGCAGCAGGATGAGGGCGCGGCGCTGGCGCAGGTTGGCCAGCCAGGCCGGGATGAAGGCGGCCAGGGAGGCATGGAGGTCGCGCAGCTCCGCGAGCAGGCGCGCCAGGCGCTCGCGCAGGTCGTCGATGGCCGGCAGGGGCGAGGTGCCCAGGCGCCGGTAGGTCTCCTCGAGATCGAGGAAGACGAGCGCCTTGACGGCGAGGCTCCGGCAGAGGCGGTCCAACGCCTTCGTCTCCCCGTAGCGCACGCCCGGCATCACCAGCACCGACTGCAGGCCCGGCAGCAGCTCCTCGACCATCCCGCGGAGGAAGTGCAAGGCGGCCTTCCACTCGGGAGCCGTGGCGACCAGCCGGGCGTCCCCCTCCATGCGCTCCACCAGCCGGTTCATCGCCTCGGGACCGCGGGTCCCCAGGGACTCGAGCGACTGCCGGATCTCCGAGACCGCCTCGTGGAGGGCCTCGGTCTCCTCGACGTCGCGGGCGAAGCGCTGCGAGAGGAAGTAGTCGGCCTCGTGGGAGCTGCGCGGGTCTCCCTCCATCAGCGCGCCGAGCGTGTCCTGCAGAAAGGCGAAGAGCCGGCCTGCCGCGGTGGCCAGCTTGCTCCGGCCGGCGCCATCCTGTCCTGGTCCCTTGCCGCCGAGGGCGGCGTAGAGCTCGCGGAAGATCACGTCGTCGAGCTCGCGCCACGACGCGAGCGCCCGCACTCGCGCCCGCTCGAGGGCCGGCACGCAGGAGGCCTCCTCGAGCAGCGGCGCGAGCTCCTTCTTCAGCCGCTGGTGGACCTCCATCACGTGGTCGCGGATCCGCGTCAGCTGCCGCGGCGAGCAGTGGAGGAGGAAGTAGTGGCTGTCGAGCACCTCCTCGAGCTCGCGCAGGGTCGTCAGGACCACTCGCAGGCGCGGGTTCTGGCGCCGACTCCGTTCCAGCGACCAGGCGACGACCGAGACGCCCTCCGGCAGCTCGACCTCCCGGCCACGCACCTGGATGACCTGGCGTACCCCCTCGCGCTCGCGGGTCACGGTTCCCCCTTCGGTGGAGTGGTTCTAGCGGTCGACCGGAGACCGTGTCAAGCGCCGCGCAGCAGGCTGACGCTCTTGACCCGTGCCCAGAC
>Ga0268386_10004661_pt1 | contig 10137 bp, 10 predicted proteins | sample RVTome_15_FD_200260 | JGI IMG/M metagenome (GOLD analysis project Ga0268386, IMG submission 200260) | Soil microbial communities from uranium-contaminated site in the Upper Colorado River Basin, Wyoming, United States - RVT150D86... ...
CCGAGCACGGCCCGCACGGGCCGGTGTCGCCCATCGCCCAGAAGTTGTCTTTCTCGCCCAGGCGCAGGATGCGGTCTTCCTTCAGCCCGGCGATCGTCGTCCAGAGGGCGAAGGCGTCGTCGTCGTCGGTATAGACGGTGGCCTTGAGCCGGCCCGCGTCGATCCCGAGCTCCTGCGTGAGGAACTCCCAGGCAAGGGTGATCGCCTCGGCCTTGAAGTAATCGCCGAACGAGAAGTTGCCGAGCATCTCGAAGAACGTGTGGTGACGGGCGGTCCGGCCCACGTTCTCCAGGTCGTTGTGCTTGCCGCCGGCCCGCACGCACTTCTGGCACGTGGTGGCCCGAACATAATCGCGCCGCTCCTCGCCCAGGAAGACGCCCTTGAACTGCACCATGCCGGCGTTGGTGAACAGCAGCGTCGGGTCATCGCCGGGGACGAGCGACGAGGACCGGACCCGGGTGTGGCCGTGGCGCTCGAAGTACCGGAGAAAGGCGTCGCGGATCTCGCCACCGCTCATGAGAAATACAGTCTAACACCCGCCGGGTGGGACGCCGTCGCCGCCACGGCCAGCCGAGCGGGTGGGATGCTAGTCGCTGGTGGCTGGCAGGCGCAGCGACTCGCGGACGACCTGAGCCACCACTCCGCCCGGGAATCCGCGCCGGAGCAACTGATCCCGCAGCCGGGCGGCGGCCTTCTGAGGAGCCGCCCGGGTCAGCGCCGGCACTCGTTGGCGGGCCAAGCGCCGCGCCTCGTCGAGCTGGTCGTCGCGGTCGAGCGCGCTCAACGCCCCCTCGATGAGGGCCGGGGCGACACCGCGAGCCCGCAGCTCGGCGCGCAGCCGGGCGGCGCCGTAGCCGCGGGCGGCACGGGTGGCCACCCAATGGCGGGCGAAGGCGGCGTCGTCCACATAGCCGCGCGTCACGAGGTCATCGGTCACGGCGGTGGCGATGTCCGGCGGGGCACCGCGGCGCCGGAGCCGGGCCGTGAGGTCGGCCCGGGTCCAGGCGCGACGGGCCAGGAGGTCACCCGCGACCAGGCGGGCGGCCTTGATATCCAGCTCCCGCCGTGGCGTGCGGATGGTCGGCTACTTGAGCGAGGCGGGGGCCCGCAGGCCGAGCGCCTCGCGCACCTTGGCCTCGAGGTCGGCCAGCGCCGCCGGGTTCTCCTGCAGCCACTTCTTGGCGTTCTCGCGCCCCTGTCCGATGCGCTCGTTCTTGAGGCTGTACCAGGTGCCGGATTTCTCGACGAGGTTCTGCTCGACGGCGGCGTCGAGCACGCTGCCGGCCTTGGACACGCCCTCGCCGTAGATGACGTCGAACTCCGCCTCCCGGAACGGCGGCGCCAGCTTGTTCTTCACGACCTTCACCTTGGTGCGCACGCCGACCGACTCCGTCCCCTGCTTGATCGCGTCCTGCCGCCGGATGTCCAGCCGCACGGAGGCGTAGAACTTCAGCGCGCGCCCGCCGGTGGTGGTCTCGGGCGAGTTATGGACGACGACGCCGTCGGCGAGGTACGTGTGGTTCCCTTCGATCTCGAGGTCGAAACGGTGCATCGAACGCGTGACGGGCTTGATGTAGCGCTTCGTGATCCTGGCGCGGACGGCACGGAGCATCCCGCGGGCGGCCAGATCGTCAACGGCCACTGGCGCTTGCCAGGCGAACCGCCCCCGCTGACCGGGGTGGAGCTTGTAGTCCACGGAGGGGTGAAGGTACGGCGCGATCAAGGCATGAAGACGCGCTGTTTGCTCGGAAGTGAACCAGAACCCGCGACCGTCATCTCGTGGTGTCCCGACCCCGAGCCGCTCGAGAGTCGCCACGACTCGCGCCCTGGCAACGGCCGCGAGCGACTTGTTGTACAGCACGGCCTTGCCCTTCCCCCAGCGCGCGTGGGATCCCATGAAGGAACCATCGTCGCCGTACCACACGGCGAGGCCGCGAGCGTCGAGCCGATCGAGCGCGGTGGCGGACGCCGCCCGCTTGCCGTTGGCGTACAGCTCGGCCCACACGTCGAGGATCGCCGGCATCGCCAGGGTGTCGAACCCATAGCCGTTACCCGTCTTGCGGATGCCGCTCGCGAACGGCGCGAGCATCTCCTGCTTCCAGCGGAGGTAGTCCTTCTGAGCCGGGGCGTGCCCGACCCGGAAGTGCGCCGTGTGGGCCCCCACTTTACGGATCGATCCGTCTCCGAGACCCCCGCCCACGATGAGCTGAACCTGATCGTCCGTGAGGCGATAGTCTCGGGCGCTCAGCAGAACCTCGTCCCCCGTCTTCAGGTCGCCGGCATGCCGCTGTCCACTGGGCGTGAACACTACGTGGTTGGCGGTGGCAGCGAAGTGGCGATACCCGGAGCGGCCCCCCTCGACCTGGAACTGGATGAACTCCGAGGCGCGACCGTTGTCGAACCAGTTCACGACTCGTCGCGGCTCGATCCGTCCCGTCACCGGGTCGTAGGAGAGCACCTCGACCGGGATCCGCTGATTGACGATCTTGCCGATCTTCTCGCGCCGACCGTCGGCCAGGACCACCCGGGTGTTGTAGTGAAAACACCCAAACATTACGCCGATCTTCTCGCGGATCTGGTTGATGAATACCACGACGGCACCCGAGCGGGAGATGGCCGCGGTGAGCTTGCGCAGGGCCTGGGACATGAGGCGCGCCTGCAGGCCGGGCAGCGAGTCGCCCATGTCGCCGTCGAGCTCGGCCCGCGGCACCAGCGCGGCGACCGAGTCGATCACGATGACGTCGACGGCGTTGGAGCGCACGAGCGTCTCGGCGATCTCCAGCGCCTGCTCGCCGGTGTCGGGCTGCGAGATCAGCAGCTCGTCGATGTTGATGCCGAGCTTGCGCGCGTAGATGGGGTCGAGGGCGTGCTCGGCGTCGATGAAGGCCGCGATGCCGCCCAGGTGCTGGGCCTCGGCGATGACGTGCAGGGCCAGCGTGGTCTTGCCCGACGACTCCGGACCGTAGATCTCCACGACCCGCCCGCGCGGCAGGCCCCCGATGCCGAGCGCGGCGTCGAGCGAGAGGGCGCCGGTGGGAATGACGGCGATTTCCTCGAGCGGGCCGCCCGCGCCCAGCCGCATGACGGAGCCCTTGCCGAACTGTCGCTCGATCTGCGAGATCGCCAGCTCGAGGGCCTGCCGCCGGTCGTTCTTGCTCTCAGCCATGCGTGGGCTCCTTGTCTCGTGTGAGGGTCGGCCGCGGCTCACGAGAGTGATGCACGCGTGCATTCTAGGTGCGTGCGCACGACACCGTCAATGTCCCAGAGCGCAGACATCGTCGGAAACTCGGCCTCGCTCAATCGTCGCGATGGCTCGTGTAACCCTTGCGCTCCGTGCACTGGGTGATCGCCGCCTGGTCCAGTTGGCCGACACGCGTCACCGCGAACCATTGCGGGCGAGCCGACTGCCGCCGGCGGGCCCAGGTCGCGATCCAGACGGGCCGGCGTGAGCCCTGGCTTACTGTAGCTCCACCGCTCGGTCGCGCAGCCGGCCAGCCGGCCGAGCCCGAGCACGGCCCATGCGGGCATCCTCACGGAGAATCCGCTCGCCAGCGCTCCAGGCAGCGCAGAGCGTCGGCCCGGCCGCTCTCGAGCGCGGCGGCCATGCCGGCCGGATCGAAATCCAGAGGCCGCAGATGCAGCGGCGCGCCCGGCGTGAGGATCTGCACGTCCACCGCGGGGTGCTTGAAGCGCGCCAGCTCGGCGTCGCGCCGGATCTGGTGGACCATCGCGGTCTCGAACGCCTCCTCGAGCGTGCGGCGCAGCCGCGTGGGCGCCGACCCGGGCTCGTCGGCAGCGTAGCTCAGCAGGACGAGCGCGCGCCCGATGGGCGTCTGGGTCGCGAGCGCCTCCAGCACCGGCGCGCGACCGGTGAGCCCGCCGTCGACGAGCAGCGTGCCGTCCACGCGCACCGGCGGGAAGGCGCCGGGGACCGCCGCCGCGGCCATCAGCGCCTCCACGCTCACGGTGGCGTTGTCGAAGACGCGGGCGGTGCGCCGGGCGAGGTCGGTGGTGATCACGAGCAAGCGGCGGGGCGAAGCCCGGATGCGCTCGAAGTCGAGCGTGTCGGCAATCAGCTCGCGGAGCGGCCCCGGATCGAGGAGCGAACCGGCGGCGTCGAGCACCAGCAGCGTCACCCATCCCGGCAGCAGACCGGCGAAGACCACGCTGGGGCGGAGGGCATACACCCGCTCGCTGGACACCGAGCGCCAGAGCGCCTGCAGCCGGTCGAGACGCCCGTCGACCAGCATCGCCGCGTTCAGCGCGCCCGCCGAGGAGCCCGCGACCAGGCGCACCGGCAGGCCGCGCTCGATCAGCGTGGCGGCGGCCCCGGCCTCCCAGGCGCCCTTGGCCCCTCCCCCGGAGAGGATGAGGGCGAGCGGCGCGTCGAGGGCACCCCGGACCGGCTCGCACCCGTACGCGGGCGCCGGGACGACGAGAACGACCGCGAGGAGCATGCGGAGCGCCCGTGACGCGAACGGCACGCCCACATTCTACCCGGGCCCGCCAGACCCCAGCGGGGCCCCATGCAGCTCGGTGTAGCGCGCGCCCCGCGGCGACAGGTCGCTGCGCATGAGCACCAGGCGATCCACGCGCTGGCGGCCGAAGACTCCCCCGCTGGCCAGCGCCTCGGCCAGACGGGGGTTGGCCCGGGGCGCCCGCACGCGGCCCAGGGTCACGTGGGCAGAGAACACCCGCGCCTCGCGCGGGAAACCGAGCGAGGCCAGCGCCCCATCCACCCGACCCGCCAGGGCCGCCGCGGGAACCGCGCCTTCGTCGAGCCCGGCCCAGAGCACGCGCGGCCGCGTGGGAGAGGGGAAGCCGCCGAGACCACGCAGCCCGACATCGAACGGACTCATGCCGGCGGCAGCGGTGACCAGAGCCGCCGTCACGTCGCCGAGCCGCGCGGTGTCGACACCGCCGAGAAACTTGAGCGTGATGTGGAGATTGTCGCGGGCGACCCAGGCCACCTCCGGCGCCACCGCTCGCAGGCGGTCGACCTCCGCGGCCAGCCGTGCCCGGATCTCGTCCGCGAGCACGATGGCGACGAAGGCCCGGATGTCTATCGCGTGGTTTCCAGCATCCGGAGCAGCGGCTCGATCGAGACGCAACGCGCCGGATCCCGTTTCAGGTCGAGGGCGCGCAGGTCCTGCAGCGCACCGGCGTGGTCGCCCTCGAGCCGGCGGCCGATGGCCCGCGTCGCCAGGACGCCCGCGTCGATCACCTCGGGCCTCGTCGGTGAGTCGGCAGGCGCGGTGGGGGGCGCATCATGATCGCAACCCTCTCAGCGACCGGCGCAGCATATCGAGCGCCATCTGCGAGGCCTGCCACTTCACCGCCGCCCGGCCTCCAACGAATCGGAAGTGCCGCACCTCTACCGCGTCGGCGACCGCCAGACCGATGAAGACGGTGCCGACAGGCTTGCCCGGGGTCCCGCCGTCGGGCCCGGCGATGCCCGTGATGGACAGGCCGCACGCCGTGCCCGACCGCGCGCAGATCCCGCGGACCATCGCTTCCGCGCACGGCGCGCTCACGGCGCCGTGGGTGCGGAGGACCTCGGACGGCACGCCGAGCAGCTCCTCCTTGGCGCGGTTGGAGTAGACGACGACGCCCCGCTCGAAGAACGCCGAAGACCCCGACACGCTGGTGAGTCGATGCCCTACCAGGCCTCCCGTGCACGACTCGGCGACCGCCAGTGCCATGCCGAGGCCGCTCAGGCGGCGCCCGACCGTCAGCTCCAGGGTCTCGCCGTCGCGGCCGTAGCAGTCGTCGCCCAGCGCCTCGGTAATCCGCCGGTCGAGGGCGCCCAGCGCCTCGGCCACCGTCTCGGGCGTGGTGCCCCGGGCGCGCAGCCGCACCCACACCTCGCCTTCGCCGGACGCGGTCAGCGCGACGTCGCCGCCGTCGCCCGGCACCAGCCACACGGCCAGGCGTTCCTCGAGGTCGGCCATGGACACGCCCGTGGTCCGCAGCGTGCGGATGCCGGCGGACGCGCCGCGGCCGAAGCGGGCCCGCGCGAAGTCGACGACCCGCGAAGCGACATCGGCCGTGAGGCCGCCGCGTGGGAGCACGACCCAGGCGGCGCCGGCGCCCTCCAGCACCCACGCCGGCTCGCCATCCGGCAGCGCCCATACCATCGCGCCCTGCGGCAGGAGCGCCAGCCGCTCGTCGCGACGCGGCAGCGGGCGGTCGCGGCGGCGGTGGATCTCCCCGAGCGCGGCCAGCATGCGCTCGTTGAGGACCAGCCGGGCACCGGTCACGCGCGCCAGCACGCGCCGCACGACGTCGCCGGTCGAGCCGCCGAGACCGGCCACGAGCACCGTCAGCGGCGCGGCCGGCGTGAGCGTGCGCTCGAGCGCGGTCTCGTCCTCGTCCACGACCGTACGGCTCTCGAGCCCGACGCCACCGCCGGCGAGCGCTGCCGCCACCACCCCGCTGTCGTCGTCGTCCCCGACGAGTGGCGAGCCGAGGGCCACCAGCCGGACGCCGGGACTCACAGCCATCCCAGCCACGCGCCGAGCGCCACCAGCGCCAGCGCGTAGAGGCCCGCGATGAGGTCGTCCACCATCACGCCAGGCCCGCCGCGCAGCCGCTGCGCGGCGTTCGCCGGGAACGGCTTGACGACGTCGAACACGCGGAAGAGCAGGAAGCCGGCGAGCAGCACGGTGGGGGTGAGCGGCACCGCGAGCACGGAGAGCATCATCCCGGCCACCTCGTCCACGACGATGGCGCCGGGGTCCTTGCCACCGAGCGCGCGCTCGGCCTCGTCGGCGGCCCAGGTCCCCACCCCGATGACGACGATCACGAGCGCGGCCAGGGCCAGCGGGGAGAGGCTCAGGAGCCACAGGGCGACGGCGGTGATGGCGCTGGCGATTGTTCCCGGCGCCACCGGCGCCCGGCCCACCCCGCCGAGCGTGGCGACCGCGATCGCCAGGCGGGTGCGGACCGCGACGCTAGGCGCGCTCGCCGACGAGCTCGTAACCGTCGACCTCGACGACACGCACCCGGGCGAAGTGTCCGGCGCGGAAATCGCGGCGGCCGCGCAGGTACACCACCCCGTCGATCTCCGGCGCCTGGCCCGCCGTCCGGCCCTCCCAGGCAAACGCGCCGTCCTCGCTGGGCCCGTCCACCAGCACGTCCGTCTCGGTCCCCACGAGCTTGGCCGCACGCTCCCAGGCGATCGCGTCCTGGGCCTCCTGCACGCGCGCGGCGCGCTCCGCCGCGAGCTCGGGCTCGACCTGATCGGGATAGCCCGGGGACGGCGTCCCCTCCTCGGCGGAGTAGGTGAAGACGCCGAGTCGGTCGAAGCGCACCTCGTCGATGAACCCGAGCAGGCGCTCGAACGCTGCCTCGGTCTCGCCCGGGAAGCCGACCAGCACCGTCGTGCGCACGGTGACGCCGGGCATCGCCGCCCGGAACTGGGCGACGATGTCGCGCATGCGGCGGGCGGTGACCGCGCGGCGCATCGCTTTCAAGACGCCGTCGTCGGCGTGCTGGATCGGCATGTCGAGGTAGGGCACCACCCGCGCGCGGGCCCACGTCTCGACGAGCCGGTCGTTGAGGTGGGCAGGGTGCAGGTACATCGGGCGGATCCACGGCATGCGCGTGTCCCCGAGCGCCAGCAGCAGCGCGCCGACGTCGCCGTTGCCCGGCATGTCCCGGCCGTAGGCCAGGGTGTCCTGCGACACGAGGATCGCCTCCTGGACGCCGCGTGCCGCGAGCCCCTCGACCTCGCGCACGATGTCGGCGAGCGGGCGGCTGCGATGCCGGCCGCGGAACTGGGGGATCGCGCAGAAGGTGCAGCCCATGTCGCAGCCTTCGGCGATCTTCACGTACGCGTAGGGCACCCGGGCCGTCAGCAGCCGCGGCGTGTCGGCATCGTAGAGATAGCCGGGCGGCGCCGCCGTCGCCCAGTCGTGGCGGTTGGCGGCCTGGCGGACGAGATCGACGATGGCCGGCAGGTTCGAGGTGCCGAGGATGCCGTCGATCTCCGGCATCTCGTTCATCACCTCGGCGCCGTAGCGCTGGGTGAGGCAGCCCGTCACGATCAGCGCCCGGCAGCGGCCACGCTTCTTGAGCCGGGCCAGCTCCAGGATCGTCTCCACCGACTCCTGACGGGCCCGGTCGATGAACGCGCAGGTGTTCACGATCAGGCACTCGGCGTCCTCGGCGCGCTCGGTCGGCGAAAAGCCGGCCTCGCCGAGCATCCCGAGCATGAGCTCGGAATCCACCTGGTTCTTCGGACAGCCCAGCGTCGTGAGATGGACCTTCATGGACGGAGGAACAGTATACCCAGATCGCACGTGGCACGAGCTTGTCGAGGAGCGCCACGGCTTTGCCGGGGCGCGACGAGCGTTGGGGGGGTGGGGGCCATCTCGGGGCCCCCCAATCTAGCTATTGCGACGGTTCGTGAACTGCAGCGCGATCCCGAGATCGCGCTCGCGCAGGAGCGCCATGATCCTCTGCAGGTCGTCGAGGCTCTTGCCGGACACCCGGACCTGGTCCTCCTGGATGGAGGCCTGCACCTTGATCTTCGTGTCCTTGATGAGCCGCACGATCTCCTTGGCCTTGTCGATCGGAATCCCCTGCTGCAGGCTGATCGTCTGCCGCAGCACGCCGCCCGCACCCGTCTCGACATTGCCGTAGGTCAGCGCCTTGAGCGGCACGCCGCGCCTGTGGAGCTTGGACTGAAGAATGTCGGTCACGGCCTTGAGCTTCATGTCGTCGGCCGAGGTCAGCTTGATGTCGGTCTTCTCGAGCACGACCTCGTTCTTGGACCCCTTGAGGTCGTAGCGGGTCTCGATCTCCCGCCGCGCCTGGTCCAGCGCGTTGGTGACCTCCTGCATGTCGATCTTGCAAACGACGTCGAAGGAGTTCTCGCTGGCCATGGCGCCAGTCTACCGCAAGGGGACCGTGGCCACCCCCTTGGGTGCCACGAAGGTGAAGAGCGAGTCGGCCAGTCCGGTGTTCACGGCGGGCTTGCGGAACTGCATGGTCACCGTGTTCTCGAACTGATCGTAGACCACCCCCCGGCGCACCTCCCAGGAGCGCGGATCGAAGGAGAGGACCAGCCGGCTCATGGTGGGCAGCGCCGCCTTCGGCACCATGTCGAGCACGACGTTGCCATCGCGGTCGCGCGGCTCCGCCGGGTTCAGGAACCGGACGGTGAAGTGCTCGCGGACACGGCCCAGGCCCGCCAGGAACGAGCCGGCCGGGCCCGCCAGCGCCTCGGGCGCCGGGCCCACGTTCACCTGGCTGAGCGCCGGGGTGTAGACCCAGACGGTCGTGCCGTCGGAGACGATCTGCTGCGGCGTGGGATCGGCGAACTCCCAGCGCAGCTTGCCGCCTTTCTTGAGGTAGACGGTCCCCTGGGCCTGGATGCTCTGGTTGAGGCTCTTGTTGAAAGCGGTCTGGCTGAACTCGGCCTTGAGGTCGTTGATCCGGCCGTAGGCGGTCTCGATGTTCTTGATGACCTCGTCCAGGGAGGGGGTTGGGCCGGGTGCCGGTGTCTGGGCCCAGGCCCCGCCGGCGCCGAGGACGAAGACGCCGAGCACGAGGGCGACGAGCATGGGGCGCATGCGCTTACTGTACATGAGGTCCTCCCTCCGGATAGACGAACCAGGGTCTCACCCTCTTCAGCCCGCGAATGCCACCCGCAGCCGGAGCGCTGCGGCCAGCAGCCGCAGATACTCGGCGCGGGGGACGGCCCGGGCTCCCAGCGTGGCCAGGTGGTCGGTGGGCACCTGCACGTCGAGCAGCGACGTGCCCACGCGCCGGGCGTGCTGCACGAGCGCGACCACCGCCACCTTCGAGGCGTCGGTGGCGCGGTGGAACATCGACTCCGCCGCGAAGAGCCCGCCCACGGCCACGCCGTAAAGCCCGCCGGCCAGCGCCTGGTCCGGGCCCCACACTTCCACGCTGTGTGCCCACCCCAGCCCGTGCAGCCGGACGTAGGCCGCGCGCATCGCCGGGGTGATCCACGTCTCTTTCCGGGCCGCGCACCCGTCGATGACGGCCCCGAACGCGGCGTTGAGGGTGACGCGGAAGCGCGCGCGCCGCACGGTGCGCGCCAGGCTGCGCGAGACGTGCAGCGCCTGCAGTGGCAGGATGGCCCGGGGGTCGGGCGACCACCACAGC
>Ga0268386_10004662_pt1 | contig 10137 bp, 8 predicted proteins | sample RVTome_15_FD_200260 | JGI IMG/M metagenome (GOLD analysis project Ga0268386, IMG submission 200260) | Soil microbial communities from uranium-contaminated site in the Upper Colorado River Basin, Wyoming, United States - RVT150D86... ...
TTCATAGCATTCAAACGCCGCTTTGGCTCTTGCCGATGGCCGGTTTCCGATCTAGTATGGCGGCGCTTCAGCGGGTCTGTGCTCGCCGGCCAAAGTCCCCCTTTGATAAAATTGATAAAAGGGGGATTAAGGGGGATTTTGTAGGGAAAGCAAATAAAGTCAGGAGCGAGGAGACGATGATTCCCCAACTTTCCATTCAAGAGCGCGACCGGCGTTACAAAATAGTCAGAGACGAGATGGCGAAGCGGGGCATCGATTGTTTGCTGTTACCGGCGAACACGGGGCGCTGGGAGCAAATGCAAGGCGATTCCCGTTATCTAACCTCCATCGGCGGGTTTGCTACCGAAATATTCACGGTTTTTCCGCGCGAAGGGGAGGTTACCGCCTATATTTTCAATCGCGCGAGTTGGTGGAAACAGGCGCAGAACTGGGTCAAAGACGTGCGCGACGGCCGCAACCGCTGGAGCGAGAACGCCATCGAGCGCGTCAAGGAGCTGGGATTTGAAAGGGGCACGATCGGAATCTCCGGCCTGGCTGGCCTCGTGCGCGCGCCGGAGGGAATCATTCCCTACGCAACGGTCAAAGCGATTCAAGACGCCTTTCCGCAGGCGAAGCTTGTCAATGCCACGGAGATGATGCAGGAAGTCCGCGCCGTCAAAAGTCCGGAGGAAGTTTCATTTCTCGAGCGCTCGGCGGCGATCATCGAAAAGGCCATCGAGGCGTTGGCGCAAACGGCGCGGCCCGGCGTAAGCGAAAAGGAACTCTACGGCACGATGATTCATGCGATGCTTTCAAACGGCGGTGAATTGCCGACCTTGTTTTTTCTCAGCGCCGGGCCGGGGCTCACCAATAGCTCTTTCGTTCCGACGGATTATCAAATCCAGAAAGATGACTGCATCGTCAATGAAATTGAAGCCAAATACGGCGGCTACGCGGCTCAAGCCGTGAGCCCCGCGGTAGTGGGCAAGCCGGATGCGGAGTATCAAACAATGATCAACCTCTCTCGCGCCTGTTTCGACGCCGTCCTGGGCGCGATGAGGCCGGGGGTGACCTTCGGAACGTTGTTCGATATCTATACTCGAACCGTTCAACGCCCGGGCGCGGGCAAATATACCTGGAGTCACCCGATGATGCACGCGCGCGGCCTCGGCGACGACGGGCCGGCGTTGATGGGCGACAAAGATCTGGCGCGTTTTTCCAAGATCGAGTTGCAAAGCGGAATGACGTTCATTCTCAAACCGCAAGTCCGGAGGGTACAGGGCAAGGGCCGCGCCAGCATCGGCGACACCGTGACGGTGACCGAAAACGGTGCGCGCCGTCTAGGCAAGCGCGAGCTGAAGTTGATCGTGACGGAGATTTAACCGCAAGGAACGCAAAGGCGCAAAAGAAGAGAATTCACCACAGAGACGCCGAGTACACAGAGATCGGAGGATTTTCGATGAGAAATTATGAACTCTGCGTCCTCTGTGCTTCTGCGGTGAGTCTGTATTCTTGGTCGATGACACAAGAATTTTCAGCAGGACTAATGCCAAATGACTGAACTCTATCCTTATCCGCGATTTTCCATCGCCGAGCGCGACCGGCGTTGGGAGGCGGTGCGCAGCTTGATGCGGGAAAACCGCCTCGACGTCATCGTAACGCCGCAGAACAGCGGCCACTCCGCCGACTATCAAGCCAACACGCGCTATCTCACTCACTGCGGCGGCGGCGAGCCCGACGTTGCCGCCGTATTTCCGTTGGAAGGCGCCGTGACGGCCATCGCCACGTCGGCGGCGCCGCGCTGGCCGACGGTGCAGGACTGGGTTACCGATGTGCGCGAGGCGCGGCGCAACTACGGGCGCATCATCGTCGAGCGGCTGAGGGAATTGAACGTCGAGCGAGGCCGCATCGGCATTACCGGTCTCGGCGAAGTCGAGGGCACGCGCACGCCCGAGGGCACGATCTTTTACGGCACCTGGAAGCAGATCCGCGAAGCGTTTCCCCACGCCGAGTTGGTGGATGCCACCGCCGTTCTCGATGAAGTGCGCTACGTAAAAAGCGAGGAAGAGATCGGCGCCTTGGCCAGGTCGATGGAGATCAACGAGCTTGCCGTCGAGACTGAAATCGAGGCAGCTCGAGTCGGGGTCAAAGATTGGGAAGTTTGGGCCGCCGTGCATTACGCGATGACCCGTAATGGCTCCGAGCTGCCGATCCATTGCTTCTGGGTGTCCGGTAAGAATCCGAAGCGCACCTTGACGCGTCCGAGCATGCGCTTGCTCGAGCGGGGCGATGTCATTATCAACGAATTGGAAGCCTCCTGGATCGGTTATCGCGCCCAGGCGGTGCAACCGGTGTTCGTCGAAGCGATCGATCCGATTCAAGCCGAGCTGATCAAAGTGCAACGAGAGATATTCAATCGAGTGCTTGATGGCCTCAGGCCCGGCGTCACCGTCGGGGAATTGGCCGAGCTTACCAAGAGAACGGCGGTCAGCGCTGCGCCGAAATCGGGTCCGGCGGCGGAGGCGCGCGGCGATCTGACGATGCACGGCCGCGGCCAGGGCGACGACGGTCCTATCATCACGCCGCACGCCAAAAGCCCGCGGCAATTGGCCGTCGAAATGCGCGAGAATATGGTATTTATTTGCAAACCTGCGGCGATTTCCGCCGATGGCGAGTATATCTGCCAGTGGGGCGACACCGTCGTGGTCACGAAAAACGGCGGCCGGCGATTGGGCAAGAGGCCGCAGGAACTGGCGGTCGCCGGAGGATAAAAACCGTTCAAGGTTCAAAGTTCAAGGTTCAAGGTTCAACGCAGGACATGCCGGACGTTGATTCGCCCGAGAATTCCTTCAAGACGAGATTCCTCGCTTCGCTCCGAATGACAAATGAAAGGGAGTTGTCTTGAATTTCGAATGTCATCCTGATGAACGAAGTGAAGGATCTCGACTGAGATCGCGCGATGCTTGAACGGAGTTAGCTATGCCCTTACTTCTGAGTCGCGATGAGCTGCGACCGCTGCTCGATCTCGATAAGGCCATCGAGTTGATCGAGGAGGCGCATAGGCAGCAAGTCAAAGGACAGATCGTGCCGCACGCGCCGTATCATGTGCCTGTTGGCGATAACAAGGGGCTGCGGGTAGTATCTGGAGCGGCGCTGGCCTCGCGCCGGGTAGGAGTGCGGTTGGGTCCCAACAGCGGTCTCGGCGGCGGCGATAAAATGTACGCGCTGCTGTTCGACGCGGGCACGGGCGATTTGCTGTCTTTCATGGGCTTTCCGTTTGGAACGCTCAGAACCGCGGCCGTGGTCGCCATTGCCGCCAAACATATGGCGCGGGAAGATTCCCAGCGACTGGGCCTGTTCGGCGTCGGCAGAAACGCGTTTGGGATTCTCAAAGGGTTGCTTACCGTGCGGCCCATCAAAGAAATACTTGTTTCGAGCCGCGATCCGGAGCGCCGCAAACAATTCTGCGAGGAGGGGGAGCGGCTGCTCGGCATCAACGTGCGCGGCGTGGATAAAGCGGAGCAGGCGGTGCGCGGAATGGATGTCGTGCTTACGGCGACCAATTCGCTTACGCCGATATTCCCGGAAGAATGGGTTGAGCCGGGAACGCATGTGAGCAGCATGGGCAAGCCCACCGAGTTGAGCCGCGGGCTGCACCTAAAAGCTCAGCGCATCGTGGTCGGCAGCCAGGAACAGGAACGTAACTATAACGACAAATCGGCGGCGCTGCCGCTGGTGGAGTTGACCGCGGAGGGAAAACTTTCCTGGAGCAGGATTGCCGAGCTTGGGGAATTGGTCACTGGACTAGCGCCGGGTCGAATCAGCCGCGACGAGATCAATATTTTTCGGGAATCACAGGGCGGGTATGGGGACATGGTGTTTGCTGCCTGGCTTTACGAAGAAGCGAAGCGCAGGGGGCTCGGGGTAGAAATGGAACTGTAACCAGTAGCCGAGTCACGTTGTTCAAATGGTTCAAAATGTTCTGGCCGTTCAAACCGTTCGGATCGGAGGCAAAAGGTATGATCAACAAGAGTAGAGAATTTGTTCACGCGCTACTGTTATTGATATTGGCGAGCATCGCGTTTAGTCCGGTGGTCGGTTTTGCTCAGACCCTCGCGCAGCTTCTCGAAGGAGCGAAGAAAGAGGGCAGCCTAGTGCTCAACTGGGGAACGGGCACTCTGGGCGGCATCGACGGGGCCAAGCTCTTAGAACGGGGCTTCAACCGGCATTACGGTCTTAATCTTCAATTCAAGTTCACCCCCGGACCCGCGATGCCGCAGCTGGCGAGCCGCATCATCCAGGAGGCCAAGGCGAACCAGCCGGCGTCCACGGATCTTTTCGTCGGTTCGGAAAACCACGTGGCGCGCATGGCGCTTAAAAGAGTGGAGTGGACGAAGGTCTTCGCGCATATCACTGCGCCCATGGTGGACTTCGACAACCGGGTTATCGTCGTGACCTCCCGCACGCCGGGCTTTACTTACAACACCAATTTAGTCTCGGCCAACGAGATCCCGCAGAAGGTGGAAGATGTGCTCAATCCCAAATGGAAGGGAAAAATCGCTTCCACGCCCTATGCGGCTTCCTTCGATCGGCTTGGCCTGATCTGGGGTGAGGAGAAGACCACCGCATTCCTGCACAAATTCGTCAAGCACGTCGCCGGCCTCATTCGCTGCGGCGAAGACGAAAGGATCGCGACGGGAGAATTTGCCCTGCTAGTTTTCAACTGCGACCTCGCCTCGGCTATGGAGATGCGCGAGAGAGGCGGGCCGGTGCAAGGGCAGGTTTTCACAGACGCCGGGATTCTTTCCTACTGGTATCTCACCGTGCCGGCCAACGCGCGGAATCCGAACGGCGCGACGCTGCTGGCGGGTTTTCTTCTCAGCAAAGAGGGACAAGAAATCATTTTCAAGGTGGATAAGGGCAGTTCGCACTTTGTCGAGGGAACCCAGATGAACAAATATGTGAAAGAGCAAGAGCAGCGCGGTGTCAAATTCCATTCCACCGCCGTGAGTGAGGTCGTCAAGCAGCAAAAGGAACATAGTCGTTTGCGGCAGAAGTTCCAGAAAATCTTGCAGGGGAAATAACCGTGAACGGTCGTCACGTTTTGTTCGCCGTGGCGGCCGCCGCGTTGCTCCCGGTCGTCGCTTTTCTTGTGATCATTCTATGGATGGGGTTTTGGCAGGGAAGTCCGGGGGAGCCGGTGGTTTACACGTTGGCCCACTACCGCGCGATTCTAACGGATTCCTTTACCTACAAAACCATGCTCAACACGCTGGGCTTCGCGTCGATCAGCGTCGCGGTGTCTCTCATCTTTGCAGTTCCCACCGCGTGGCTGGTGGAACGAACCGACCTGCCCGGCAAAAGCTGGGTTTTTACGCTCATGGCCGTAAGCACGTTGGTGCCGACATTTTTTACCGCGATGGGCTGGGTGTTTTTGCTCCATCCGCGCATCGGCATTATCAACAAGTTTTTAATGAACTGGTTCGGCCTCGAAGCTGCTCCTTTCAACATAGCATCGATCGCCGGCATGGGTTGGGTCGAGGGGCTCGGCCTTTCATCCCTTGGATTCATCATGGTGGTAGCGACTTATCGTACCATGGATCCGGCGCTGGAGGAGGCGGGTCGCGTTCATGGCTTGAAAATGTGGGAAACGCTGCGCTACGTGACCTTGCCGCTGACGTTTCCCGGCGTGCTGGCCGCCGCCATTTATATCTTTACCATCGGCCTTTCGGCCTTCGAAGTGCCGGCGATCATCGGAATGTCGAACAAGTTATTCACCTTTTCCACTTTCATTTTTTACAAGATGCAGCCATTGGAGGAGTTGCCCAGCTACGGCGTGGCCGGGGCGGTGAGCAGCCTCTTGATCGTTCTGGCGCTGTTGCTTAGCTGGTGGTACTTCAAGGTTCTGCGCTTTTCCTCTCGTTACGCGGTGGTTACGGGGAAAGGTTACCGGCCGCAGCTCGTCGAGCTCAGCCCGCGGGGCCGCCTCTGTGCGTGGCTATTCCTCGGCTTTTTTTTCGTCGTGGCCAAGGTACTGCCGTTTTTGCTGCTCCTGTGGGCGGCGTTGCTCGCCTACTTCCAGCCGCCGTCGATGGAAGCACTCGGCAAATTATCCCTCAGCAACTTCTACGGCCTTCCCTGGGAGTTGCTCCTTGCCGGCGCGCGCAACACGCTGTTGATCATGCTCACGGTGCCGACGTTGACACTGATGCTCTGCATGGCGATCTCATGGGTGATACTGCGTTCGGGATTCAAATGGCGGCTCGCCTTCGACGGCCTCGCCTTTTTGCCGCACGCGGTGCCGAGCATCATCCTCGCCATCGCCGCGGTCTTCGCGGCGCTCTTTCTGTTGCGCGACGCCGTGCCGCTCTATGGCACGTTGACGATCGTGATCCTGGTCTACACGATCAGCCGCATCAGCTTCGCCACGCGCATTATCAATAATTCTCTGGCGCAGATTCATCCCGAGCTGGACGAGGCTGCTTTCGCCGGCGGCCTTCGGGTATTTCAAGTCATTCGGAAAATTCTTCTGCCGCTGCTCAAACCCGCGCTGGTTTACGCATGGCTATGGATGGCATTGCTCTGTTATCGCGAGTTGACAATGGCCTCCGTTCTCGTCACAAATCAAAACAACGTCACCCTGCCGATGATCGTGTGGGGACTCTGGCTGGGCGGCAGTCTGAACCAGGCCGCCGCGGCCAATCTCGTGGTTCTTGTCTTCATGTTGCCGGCGGTCTTGCTCTATTTGACCTTCGGCCGCCGGAGCCGCTTCGAGGAGGCGATGTGATTTCGCTCTCCGGCGTAGAGAAACATTTCAAGTCGGGCCCTCAGACGGTGGCCGCGCTCAAGAGAATCGATCTCGAAGTGCGCAAGGGCGAGTTCTTCGTGCTGCTCGGCCCCAGCGGCTCCGGGAAGACGACGCTGATGCGTTGCATCGCCGGACTGGAAAAACCTGATCGCGGCAATATCTCGTTCGAAGGCGCGACGGTCTTTTCCGCGATCCCGCCAGTCTATGTCCCGCCCGAGCGGCGGCAGATCGGCATGGTCTTTCAATCTTACGCCATCTGGCCGCATATGACAGTGGCGGAAAATATCGGCTTGGTCTTAACCCACGGCCAGCGGCGCATTCCAAAAGGAGACGTGAAGGAGCGCATTCGCCATGTTCTCAGCATGGTGCAACTCGATAACTTCGGGGACCGCCCGGCCCGGCTTCTCAGCGGCGGGCAGCAACAGCGCGTGGCGCTGGCGCGGGCGCTGGCTACCAATCCGAAGCTGCTTCTGATGGACGAACCGCTGAGCAATCTCGACGCCCGGCTGCGCGAAGAGGTGCGCAGCAAAATCAAAAAATTGGCTACGGAATTGGCAATCACCGTGCTTTATGTGACCCACGATCAAGTGGAAGCCATGGTGCTGGCGCACCGCATCGCCGTTATGTCGCAGGGTGAAATCTTGCAGATCGGCAACCCGTTCGAGCTTTATCGCGGGCCGAAAAATTCACTGGTGGCCGAATTTTTCGGATCCATCAACTGGGTGCGCGGGAAGCTGCTCGACCTACATCGCGTCGAGACGGAGATTGGGCCGCTCATGGTCGAGAGTTCCAATGGGCACACCGGCACCGTTGTCGTCGGTATCCGGCCCGAAGACATTAAGCTGGCGGCGCCTTCCACTGAAAGCGAAAATCGGCTACAGGGGAGGGTGTTGAGTTCGGCGTTCCTGGGCGATCAGGTGATCGCCGAGGTCAAGATCAATGAGACGACGTTGACCGTGAAAGCCATGCCCGACGATCAAAAGAAGGTGGGGGAGATATCCGTGCATTTTCCCAAGGAACGGATCGTCGTTTTTCCCGCGAGTGCGCCGGTCCAGGAAGCAGCGTTACAGTGAAACATGAGCCAAACTGAAATCCATTAAAAGGAGGGTAAAATCCATGGGCGCTGAAGGTAACGTAAGACATTTGGATCATTTTGTCGTAGCGGTAATGGACGCCGATCGAGCGGAGAAATTCTACAGCGAAGTTCTCGGCGCAAAAACTTTGCGACGGGACGTAACGCCCAACATGACGCGGGTATTCATGAAGTGGGGTGAAAACCACGTCGGGCTATTTACCCAGGGAAAAGCCGCATTGCCCAAGCGCGAGAGCGCCAACTCCTATCCGCGCCATTCGTTTCAAGTTCCCGCAAGTGAATACGAGCAGATGGCCGCCAAAATTCGCCGGGAAAGTTCGTTCGTCAAAAATATCGAGGGGGAGGGAAATCTCGGCTGCTGTTGGGACGAAGGGCTGGTCTTTCAGGATTCGGAGGGCAATTTTATCGAAATCACAAAGGCCGAGGGAATAAACAAAACCAGGGTGCATCATTTGCACTTTGACTCGACGGACCTCGACGCCAGCGTGGATTTCTACAAACGATTCCTCAACTGCTCGGTGCGCGAACAGAAGAATGGCGTGGCCGCCGTCGCCTTCCCCTCGGGCCAGTGCGTGATTTTGAATCAAGTCAACGAATTGAGCGAGGTCACGAAAACGACGTATCGCGGGCGCCACTTCGCTTTTGCGGTGACCGACGACAACTTCAACGCCATCGTCGACAAGCTCCACGCTGCCGGCATCGAAGAGCGCGACGAGCATGGCGAGCGCGAGGGGCGGCGGCCGGGGCAGCTGGGCACTTATTTCAAAGAACCCAGCGGCTTTCGTCTGCAAATCACCAACGAGGATTCGGCGCAGTTTGCCGCGCACGCCAACGACTGATTCCCTTGTTGATTGCGGCGAATTGTTGCCGGCAAGGGCTCAGCGCGGCGAAGCCGCAGCCAAAAAGGGGATTTAACCAAGTTCTTTGTGCTCTTCATGGCTAGCGTCCTCGCCGAGATCAAAAAGGAGCTTAAGATGCCCGAGTACGGCGTGGAAATCGGTGAAAAAATAAATGTAAGGCGCTTGCGCTCGCCGGATTGGCGGCATGAATGTTCAGCGTAAGGTGAAGCGGGAAGCTTGCGATGACGATGATAGCACTGAAGCCCGTCGACCGCGTCGAGATTCTCAGCATCATGGACAATTCCATTGACGTTTTGATGGGCAACACTCCGGTTGCCAAGCGCCACAAGCGCGAGCGTGACGCTCATGCGCGGCCGCAGCTGCGCGCCGAGCATGGCGTTTCCATGCTTGTCACCACCCATACCGGCGGCGAGAAGGATTCTTTTCTTTTCGATACCGGCGTTACGCTCGACGGCGTGCTGCACAACATGGACGTGTTGGAAGTGAAAGGCAACGAGCTTCACGCCGTCGTCTTGAGTCACGGCCACACCGACCACACCCGCGGTCTGATCGGATTCATCAAACGCTATGGCAAGCCGAGAGTGCCCATCGTCCTGCACCCCGACGCATATCTGAAGCGGAAAAACATTCAGCCCGACGGCCATGAATCCGAACATATTCCGCCGAGCAAGAAAGACCTCGAGGCAGAAGACGTGCAAATCGTCGAAGAGCGCGGGCCGACGATGCTGATCGGCGATCATGCCCTCGTGACAGGGCAAATCCCGCGCACGACCGCCTTTGAAAAAGGCAGCCCCCGCCAGGTGGCGCTGATCGACGGCAAGTGGCAGCCGGATCCCTGGATCCACGACGATCAAGCCATCGTTATTAGCGTCAAAGACAAGGGCTTAGTCGTTCTTACCGGCTGCGGCCACGCCGGCGTAATCAATACACTCAAGTGCGCGCGGGATTTGACCGGAGTTAGCCGGATACACGCGGTCATTGGCGGGTTCCATCTTACCGGGCCGATTTTCGAGCCCATCGTCGCGCCCACGGTTCAAGCTTTGAAAGAATTCAATCCCGGCGTCATCGTGCCGCAGCACTGCACGGGCTGGAAGGCGACCCACCTGATTGCGCGGGAGTTCCCGGAGGCATTCGTGCCGAATAGCGTCGGAACGACGATGGTGATCGGAGCGTAAGAACGCCAGTTCAAAGTTCAAGGTTCAACGTTCAAAGTCGAAAATCAAGTTTTAACCAGTTCAATAAGTTCTAGCCAATATATTTGGAATTTGCGTTGTATCTGAGTTACAGAATCGGAAAAAAGATGACTCGCGCAAAAGACGCAAAGCACGCCAAGTTCGGAGAAACAAGAAGAAAATTTTCTTTGCGCCTTGGCGTCTTGGCGCGATAAAATTTCTCGA
>Ga0268386_10004664_pt1 | contig 10135 bp, 8 predicted proteins | sample RVTome_15_FD_200260 | JGI IMG/M metagenome (GOLD analysis project Ga0268386, IMG submission 200260) | Soil microbial communities from uranium-contaminated site in the Upper Colorado River Basin, Wyoming, United States - RVT150D86... ...
CGCACCGTCGTGGTGGATCGGACCGATCTCGAGGACCTCTACGTGAGGCACATGCCAGGAGCCGTCCGGGTCGCCTCCCTGATCACGGGCGACGCCGACCTGGCACAAGACATCGCGCAGGACGCCTTCCTGCGTTCGGTCGGCCGCTTCCGGCACCTCCGTCAGCCCGAGGCGTTCGAGGCGTACCTGCGCCGCGCGGTCGTGAATGCCTGTACGTCGCACTTCCGCCGCCGCAAGGTCGAGGCGGCATACCTCCGCGGACAAGCTCGGGATGCGGCGCCCGTCGACGAGCCTGACCACGGCAGGCGCGAGGAGCTCCGAGCGGCGCTCTCGGCCCTTCCGGCGAGGCAGCGGGCCGCCGTGGTGCTCCGGTACTACGCCGACCTGTCCGAACAGCAAGCGGGCGAGACGCTCGGATGCTCTACGGCCGCCGTCCGGTCGATGGTCGCCCGTGCGATGGAGACGCTTCGCGAACGGATCCCGAGGAGTGAGGACACGTGAACGATCTGGAACGCGACCTGCAAGAGGTGCTTCACGAGGACGCCCGACGCGTCCCCACGCCCACCTCGGCGCCCGAGGGGCTCCGCCGGTCGGTCCGTCGCCGGCAGGCGGTGTTCGGGAGCGTCGTCGGGCTCTCGGCGCTCGTCGCCGCCATCGTGTCGGCCGCCGCCCTCATCCTCCCCCTGGGTACCGATGGGGTTCCGGCGGACCAGCCGACGACGACCGGTTCGCTGAACGGGATCTCGATCACCCACCCCGAGCCTTGGTTCCTGATCGATCCGGACCTGGCCGGCCTGAACTCGTCCTCGGAGAAATCAGAGGGCCTGCCACGGCTGGTCCTCGCCCTGTCGCCACAGCCACCGAGCGACCTGCTGGCGTGCCCAGGCATGGTCGAAGGCGAACCGCCGACCTTCCTGATGACCCTTCAGGAACAGCCGCTCGCGCTCGCCGGCGACGCGGCGGCTCCTTGGCCGGCAACGCTCGAGCCGATGGACCTCGGAGCTGGCGGGGCCGGCGGTTGCTACCCCGGCTGGGCGTTCTCGAACGCAACGTGGACCGCGGAGGGACGGACGTTCGAGGCCGTGGTGGGTCTCGACCCCGACGTGCGCGAAGCCGATCGCGAGGCGCTGTTCACGGCGTTCGCCTCGATGACTTTCGCGCCGACGACCCCGGGACCGACCTCCGTGGTCCTCGCGACGGGAACGGCCGGCGGCGAAGACTGGGAGCTGATCGCGACCCGGCAGAGCGACGGGCTGGGCCTCTCCCTCAACGCCCGAACCTTCGGCACAGGCTCGGGCGGGTACCACGACGCGATGAGGGCCCTCCACCTGACCTCGCACGTGTTCGGGAGCGGCGAGCAGGCCGAGCGCGTCGTCTTCGGCGCGATCCCCGCCGACGCCATCAGGCTCGTCGGGACCGATGCGGCGTTCGAGCAGAGCGAGGTCGCCATCCTCGACGTGCCGGAAGAGATCGATCCCGACCTGAACGCGTTCGTCGTCACGATGGACCCAGACCTCGTCATGGCCTTCGAGGCCCTCGACGAGCAGGGCCGCGTCGTCGCCGACGGCAGCGTGGGACCCGAGCCCGGTGAGCCCGGATCGCCAGGCGAAGCACTGCTCGAGGATGGGCGGCACTTCGGGTACGTGCGCTCCGTCGACGTGGAGGGGCGCACGATTTCGTTCGACCTCGCATATTTCCTCTCCGGCGAGGAGGCCAACCAGGCGTATCAGGAGGCCACGGGTGACACGGGCCCGGTGCCGAACGACCACTTCGTCGTCAACGACAACCCGATGCTGCGAACGCTGACGCTCGCGCCCGACGTGCGCTTGCGCCTCCTCGACTGGAACAACTGCTGCGACACCTTCTTCGACGGCGATCTCGCCCTCTTCGCGGAGGCGATCGGGGAACATGCGGACGTCACCGACGGGGACCTGATCTACCGGGGGCAGAGCCAGTGGTGGATCACCGTGGAGAACGGGGTCGTGACCGAGATCGAGGAGCAGTACTCGCCTTGATAGCTACTGGTTCTCGCCGTGGAAGATCTCGGAGACGCTGCTCTCCTCGAACACGGCTCGGAGCGCGTCGGCGATCAGCGGGGCGATCGAGAGCACCTTGAGCTTCCCGAATCGCTTCTCCTCCGGGATCGGCATCGTGTTGGTGACCACGACCTCGGTGATCGGCGCCTCCTCGAGGTTCTGCACCGCCTTGCCCGAGAGCACCGGGTGGGTCGCGGCGGCATAGATCGGGCCGGCTCCCTGCTGGGCGAGCAGAGTGGCCCCCTTGGAGACGGTGCTCGCCGTGTCGATCATGTCGTCAACGAGGATGCACGGCCGTCCGTTGACCTCACCGACGACCGCCATCTCCTCGATCTTGTGCGCCTCCTTGCGCGACCGGCGCTTGTAGAGGAACGCGAGGTCGGCGTGGAGGTACTCGCGGAGGCGCTCGGCCGTCTTGATGCGGCCTGCGTCGGGCGACACGATGACCAGGTCGTCGCCGTGCAGCCCGAGCTCGTTCTGCAGGTATCCGGAGAGCACCGGGAGCGCGGTCAGGTGGTCGAACGGGAAGTCGAAGTAGCCCTGGATCTGTCCCGCGTGCAGGTCGACCGACACGACTCGATCCGATCCCGCAGCGGTGAGCAAGTCGGCCAGCAGCTTCGCACTGATCGGCTCGCGCGCGAGCACCTTCTTGTCCTGCCGGGCATACCCGTAGTAGGGAACGACCGCCGTGATCCGTTTGGCCGAGGCTCGCTTCATCGCGTCGATCAGGATCAGCTGCTCCATGATCGCCTCGTTCACGGGGTCCGCGTGCGTCTGGATCACGAACACGTCGGCGCCCCGCACCGAATCCTCCGGACGCACGTAGATCTCGCCCGACCCGAACCGCCGGATGACGCACGGCGCGATCGGGATGCCCAGATGCTCGGCGATCTCCTCGGACAGCGCGGGATGCGTCGTGCCCCCGAACAGCATCATCCGCTTCTTGGTGACGATCTCCACGTCAGTGCGCCCCCTTGCGCTTCCCCCGCGCTCCGGTGTCGCTCTTGCCTGCGGACCCCGTGCCCGTTGCGCCACTCTTCGCTTCGGCGTCCCTGCGCTTGCGGTACCCGCGCACCACCCGCTGCTCAGAACGCTCGACCGCGAGCGCTCCCGCGGGGACGTCCGACGTGATGACCGATCCCGCGCCCGTCACGGCTCCTTTGCCCAGCTTCACCGGCGCCACGAGCATCGTATCCGAACCCACCCGCGCATCGTCCCCGATCTGCGTGCGGTGCTTCCGGTAGCCGTCGTAGTTGACGGTCACGGTTCCGGCCCCGAGGTTGGCCCGGCGTCCGATCTTCGCATCCCCCACGTACGTGAGGTGCGGGACCTTCCCGCCCTCCCCGATGTCCGACGCCTTGACCTCGACGAAGGCGCCGACCTTCGCATCCGCGCCCAGCTTGGTCCTGGGGCGGACGTGCGCGTAGGGACCCACCTGCGCGCGAGCACCGATCCGCGACCCCCGCACCACCGAGAACTCGACGACCGCGCCCTCGCCCACCGACGCGTCGACGATCCGTGTGGCCGGCCCGATCTCGCACCCCTTCGCGATCCGCGTTCCACCCGACAGGAACGTCATCGGATGGATCACGGTGTCTCGACCGATCCGAACGTCGACGTCGATGTACGTGGTGTCCGGATCTTCCAGGGTCACGCCGTTCGCGAGGTGGCGCGCGTTGATCCGTTCGCGAACCACCCGAGTGGTCCTGGCGAGATCGGCGCGCGAGTTGATGCCGATCGCCCCACCGGTGTCCACCTTCACCACCGAGACCCGCTCCCCTTTGTCGATCAGGATCGGGAAGACGTCGTTCAGGTAGTACTCGGCTTGCGCGTTCTCGCGCCCGACGAGCGGGAGCGCCCGGAACAGATCGTCGCGGCGGAACGCGATCCAGTTGGTCCCGACCTCGCGGATCGCGCGCATCGATGTCGGCGCGTCGGTCCCCTCGACGATCGAGACGAGGCGGTCGCCCTGGCGGACGATCCGCGAAAGGGTCCCGGGTCGCTCGACATCGGTCGTGATCATCGTGGCCGCCGCTCGCGTCCGCCGATGGACGCGGACGAGCCTGCGGACATCCTCGGGCGCGACCGGATCGAAGTCGCCGTTGGCGATGAGCACCTCGCGCCCTCGGCCGATCGCCTTCTCCGCCGCCAACACCGCATGCCCCGTTCCGAGCGCATCCCCCTGCTCGACGAACACCGGCTCTGGGGTGATCCCCCATGACCGAACCGCGTCGCGGACCTCGTCCGCGCCGTGGTGCACGACGACCGCGATCTTCGACGGGCGCGCCGCGCGAACGTTCTGCAGGACCCACCACAGGGCCGGCCGGCCGCAGATCGGATGGAGCACCTTGGGCGCGGTGGACCTCAGCCGCTTGCCTTTGCCTGCGGCGAGCACCACGGCGACGATCGACGCCGTCTCGGACACGGGTTCCTCTCGATGGGCGGACACCCTTTGTACCGGCGCACGGCGCCGGCTGGCAAGGTGGCCGGTCCCGTGGCTGCTTCGGAGGCCGATTGGCAGCGCGGAACGACGTGGTTCCGGGGGGAGGAATCGAACCTCCATCGAAGGCTCCAAAGGCCCGCGTCTTGCCGTTAGACGACCCCGGACCGGGCCCCGATTATGCCGCGTCCGACGGCGGACTCACGACCGCCTCGGCCCCGTCGAACCCCGCCGCAAGCTCGCGGGCGTGCCCTTCGTCTTGCGCGAGGCCGATGACGGAGGAGCCGCTCCCGCTCATGACCGCGCCGAGCGCGCCCGCTTCCAGGAGCCGTTCCTTGGCCGTCAGGAGCCCCTCGTGCCGAGCGAAGACCGGGCGTTCGAGGTCGTTGAACAGGAGCGGCCCGAGTGACCCGGCATCACCCGACGATGCCGCGGCCAGGAGCCGGTCGGGATCCGGCCCGGTCGAGGCTCCGTCCTCGTCCCACCACCGGTACGCGTCGGGAGACCGAACGCCGAACCCGAAGCGGACGAGCACCCAGTGGAACGTCGCGACGTCCGCGGGCGCGAGGCGTTCGCCGCGCCCGGCCATCAGGACCGGCTCCCCCGACAGCATGGCCGGTACGTCCGAGCCGATCCGCTCGCCGATCTGCTCGAGCGTCGCCGCATCCACGTCGCACCCCCATAACGCGTTCAGCGCGTGGAGCGTGGCCGCGGCGTCGGCGCTCCCGCCCCCGAGACCCGCCGCGACCGGGATGCGCTTGTCGATCACCACCAGCGCGCCGGCCGCATCGGGACAGGCGTCGGCGAGAGCGAGCGCGGCGACGAGCGCGAGGTTGAGACCACCGGCCGGGCCCTCGGTCGCGAACGCCGGCGCACCCTCGACCTCGACGCGGAGCCGACCAGCGGGTCGAACGACGATGAGGTCCGCCAGCGAGATCGGCGTCACCAGGCTCTCGATCTCGTGGTAGCCGTCCTCACGGGCGCCGAGGACGCGGAGGAACAGGTTGATCTTGGCGTGCGCCCGGCGTCGGATCGTCTTCGCGCTCACGGTGTCCAGCCACGCTCGAGCATGGTCTCGGTGATCCGAGCGAACCCGTCGAGCCCCAGCTGCTCGGCCCGCGCGCTCGGGTCCAGACCGGCCGACCGGAGGACCCCGGTGGCGCTGGCAGGGTCCAGACCGAGCCGCCGAAGAGCGTTGGCCATCGTCTTACGCCGCTCTGCGAACCCCTCGTTCACGACCGCGAACAGCGCCCCCCGGTCGACGTCGACCGCCGGGGCCCGGGGTTCGAGCCGGACGAGCACCGAGTCGATCTTCGGTCGCGGCCAGAACACGTCCGCGGGGACCCGCCGCACCACCCGGGCGTCCGCGTGATACGCGACGCGGATGCTCACCGCGCCGTAACCCTCGGCTCCGGGGCCGGCCACGAGCCGCTCCCCCACCTCGCGCTGCACCATCACCACGTACCGGTCGATCGCCGGGGCGGTTTCCAGGAGCTTGAGGACGAGCGGCACCGACACGTTGTACGGGAGGTTCGAGACCATCGACCAACGGCCGGCGCCGAGCATCGAGGGCCAGTCCAGCCGCATCGCATCGGCAACCTCGATCCGGACGTTCGGGTAGGGAGCGACCACCTCGCGGAGCGCGTTCGCGAGCCCGCGGTCCACCTCGACCGCGAGGACGCGGCATCCGGCCTCGGCGAGCGGGACCGTGAGGGACCCGAGACCGGCGCCGACCTCCAGCACGAGATCACCCTCGTGCACGTCCGCGTCGGCCACGATGGCGCGCGCGAGGTTCGGGTCGGCGAGGAAGTGTTGGCCGCGCCGCTTGGTCGGTCGGATCCCGTGCCGGGAGGCGAGCTCTTTCAGCGCCGAGCGGCCGAGGCCGGCCGCGGCCTCACCAGCTGAGCCGGACCTGGCAGACGCCCTGGGAGAGCGGGGCGATCCGGGCGAACGCCTCGTCGGAGAGGTCGATGATCCGCCCGCCGAAGGGTCCCCGATCGTTGATCACCACCTGAACGGACTCGCCGTTCGCGATGTTCGTGACGTTGACCACCGTACCGAACGGGAGCCACGGGTGGGCAGCGGTGAGCTCGCTGCCCGGCGCGAACGAGTACCAGCTCGCCTCGCCGACCTGCGCGCCGTAAGAGCGGTCGTACTCGCGGCCGACGACGCGCCGGGCGGCGAGCGCCTCCTCCAGCACGGTCCTCGACAGGACCACCGTGGCCGCGAGCTTCCCGTTGACGTAGGTGATCCGGGTGCGCTCCACCATGAGCCCGTCGACACCCGCGCGATCGAGGCGGACCTCACCCGGATCGAGCTCGTCCGAGTACCTCGTGTACGTCGTGTACGGGATCGGGATCCGCACTTCTCGCGTTCGGATCGCGATCTGGTCGAAGCGGACGCGCATACCTTCTTGAAGGGGGGCCCTGGGTGATGGAAGGACGCGGTCGTCCCGATCGGGTGCGATCCCCATGGCCGAGAGGAGCTCGCGAACGGTACCGGCGTTGGTGATGACGTCGTGGTCCTTCCCCTTCACCACGACGTTCGCCGACACCACCTGCGACCACCCGGCCGGATCTCCCGCGGAGAGCCAGTCCTCGCCAGACCGCGACGCGAGCATCACATGCGGCGCGGTCGCTCCCTCCATCGCCCAGACCCCCACATCGTCGGGGCCGGGAGCCATGACCCCGTCGACCCAGCCGCGCTCGACGATGACGGTCATCCCGTCGGCGAGCGACGTCTGGGTCGGCGGCGTCACCAGGTCCCCGGACCCCACGAGGATCCCTTCCGCGTCGAGGAGCTCCCCGACGCTGGCGCTCATCGTTCGGACTGCCTCGGGCCGCTCCTGGTCCACCACGAGCGTCACGGTCTTCTGGATCGCGACGTACGCGAGACCTCCCACGAGCAGCACGCTCGCGAGCAGCGCGTTCCCCATCGCCTTGCGTGCCCGCAACCGGCGGACCCGCGTCGGACGAACCGGCACCCTTCCTCCTCACGGAAGAAGGCTCCGGGGGGAATGCGGCCATCGCCGGACCGAAGCCTTGAACGACTGTACAGCGGCCAACCTACCAAACCCTCAACCTTCACTGCAAACTTGAAACCAGATCTCCGGGCGGGCCCTCCCGGAGCCCGGGGAAGGCCATCCGAGCGTTCGCGGCCGTGGTTTCCCTCACGGTTTCCACAAGTTCTTCCCGAGCGGTCGCGATCGCGTCGATCACCTCCACGACATTCGACGGCGTGTTGTCGCGGCCGCGGAGACGCTGAGGGGGGAGGAACGGGCTGTCGGTCTCGACGAGGAGCCGCTCCAACGGCACCGCGGCCGCCGCTTCCCGAAGGTGCGCGTTCTTCGGATACGTCACGTTCCCCGCGAAGGAGAGGAACCAGCCGCGGTCCGCGCACCCGCGAGCGATCTCGGCGTCGCCGCTGAAGCAATGCAGGACCACGCTCTCCGCGGAACCCTCATCGAGAACTCTAAGGATCTCGGGCCAGGCGTCTCGGACGTGGATCACGAGCGGAAGGTCGTAGGCCTTCGAGAGCGTCAGCTGCGCGGCGAGCGCGCGCTCCTGCTCCGGCCGGGGCGACCGCATCCGGAAGAAGTCGAGGCCGCACTCGCCGACGGCGACCACGCGTGGATGCGTGAGCAGCTCCTCGATCTCGGCGCCCGCCCGGGCGTCGAAGGCGCTCGCGTCGTGGGGGTGCATCCCGGCGGTGGCGTAGACGCCCGGGAACGTTTCGGCGAGCGCGACCGAGCGACGGCTCGACTCAGGGTCGATACCGACGCAGACGAGCGTGCCGACACCCGCCGAACGAGCCTGCTCGACCGCCTCGGCCGGGTCGCCGTCGAGCAGGAACAGGTGACAGTGGGAATCGACGGCGCCGCTCTGTATCGACGGTTCAGGGTTCGGGTCGTTCACCGGGGCGACACCTTAGCCGCCGGTGGCCATCCTCGACCCGGGCTCGAAGATCCGAAACAGAAACACTCGCTGCGCACAAGCCGCTCTCGATCGGAAGTCGAGGAGGTGAGTCCCACGTGAAACGTGACGGCGCGAACCCTCACTCAGGAGTCGAGCCGGGGGAAGAGCGCATCGCCTTTGGCGGTCTTTGTCCCGGGCGGGAGACCACCCCAGGCGGCCGCCGACGGGAGCCGCTGGGCATCCAGCGGTTGCTCGATGCCGAGCTGTTCCCACAGGCGTTGAGCCGCCCCCGGCATGATCGAGCCGATCAGGACCGCCAGGATCCGAAGCGTCTCGGCGGACGCGTACAGGATCGCGGCGAGCTCACCGCGACGGGTCTCGTCCTTCGCCACGTTCCACGGTTGGCGCTCGACGAGGTAGCCGTTGGCCCGCCCCACGACCTCCCAGACCGCGGCGAGCGCCGGGGAGAGCGCGAGCTCCGACATGTGCTCGTCGTACCGACGCGCGACGTCGGCGATCAGCGCCGGGAGGTCGTCCTCGACGCCCTCGGCGCCGGGTTCGGGGACGACCCCGTCGAAGGACGACCCTAGCATCGCGAGGATCCGGCTCGCGAGGTTGCCGAGCCCGTTCGCCAGGTCCGCGTTGTGACGGTCGACCATCGACTCCCACGAGAAGCTCCCGTCCTGGCCGAACTGGATCTCGCGCATGAAGTAGTAGCGGTAGGAGTCCACGCCGAAGTGATCGATCAGCTCGAACGGGTGGATGCCCGTCAGGTTGGTCTTGGACATCTTCTTCCCGCCCACCGTGAGGTACCCGTGCGCCCAGACCTGCGTCGGCGGCTCGATGCCGGCCGCCATCAGCATCGCCGGCCAGTAGATGGCGTGCTGGCGAAGGATGTCCTTGCCGATCATGTGGATGTTCGCGGGCCACAACGCCGCGAACCGCTGCTCGTCGCTCCCGTACCCGGCGGCGGTGATGTAGTTCGTGAGCGCGTCGAACCAGACGTAGCACACGTGCTTGGGGTCCCACGGCAGCGGGATCCCCCAGTCGAAATTCGTCCGGCTGATCGAGAAGTCGAGCAGCCCTCCCCTGATGAGACTGAGGACCTCGTTGCGCCGGGTCTCGGGTTCGACCCGCGAGGGGTCGCGCTCGTAGTGCTCGAGCAGGCGATCGGCGTACGCGGACAGTCGGAAGAAGTAGTTCTCCTGCGAGACGCGCTCGACCGGCCGCTCGTGGATCGGGCACTTGCCGTCCACGAGCTCGTCCTCCGTGTAGTACAGCTCGCATGACACGCAGTACAGCCCCTCATACGTCCCGAGATAGATGTCGTCCCGACCGTTGTCGTGGACCGCCGACAGGAGTCGCTGCACGGCCTGCCGGTGCCGGGGCTCCGTCGTACGGATGTAGTCGTCATTGGCAATGTCCAGGCGGGCCCATACCTCACGCCACCTCGGCTCCATCTCGTCCACCCACCGTTGCGGCTCCATGCCGGCCGCCTCCGCCGCCCGTTGAAGCTTGAGGCCGTGCTCGTCGGTCCCGGTCAGGTGGAAGACGCTCTCGCCGCGTAGCCGGTGGTACCGGGCGATGAAGTCCGTCGCGACGGCGTTGTACGCATGGCCGATGTGCGGGACGTCGTTCGGGTAGTAGATCGGCGTCGTGATGTAGAAGACGTCCTTGCCCATGGTCTGGTCATGGTAGCGGAGCCTCTCGCGCGGTCGGGTCCCTCAGGGGGTCGGGTGGATGGC
>Ga0268386_10004665_pt1 | contig 10135 bp, 9 predicted proteins | sample RVTome_15_FD_200260 | JGI IMG/M metagenome (GOLD analysis project Ga0268386, IMG submission 200260) | Soil microbial communities from uranium-contaminated site in the Upper Colorado River Basin, Wyoming, United States - RVT150D86... ...
GACCCCGAAGGCGCCGTCATCGCCGTCGCCGATACGGGCCCCGACGTTCCCGAGGAGCTGCGCCAGAGCCTCTCGGCCCTACCGGAAGAGCAGCAGGGCGGCGCGGGCCGGGGGCGGGCGTCGACCGGCTTGGCCCTCCTGCAAAGGGTTGCGGAGGTCCACGGCGGCAGGGCCTGGGTCGAGGAGCGTGAGGGTGGTGGCGCCTCGTTCCGCGTGTTCCTGCCGGACGTGACGGAGGTCGGCACGGCTGCAGCCACTCAGGCCGTCGACGGCACGCAGGCCGACGAGGACGTGACCGTGACGGACGCGAGCGAGGAGTAGTTCCTACCAGGGTTGTCGATAGGGCCTTCTCCGACGACTTCGGAGCAGCGCGCGCCTCGGGCCGTAGCCGGTGATGCTCAAACCCGGTCGCCTTGCGGCCGATGGATAGGGCGAGGCACATGGAACAGCCCTCACGGATCACCCGTGTCCTCGTGGTCGACGACCATGAGGTCTTCTCGGAAGCGCTCGAGCTGTTCCTCGGGCGTCAGTCCGACGTCCGGCTGGTGGGCTCCGCGCGGGATGCCGATGAGGCGATGGCGCTCCTCGGGAAGGAGCCGAACGTCGTGCTGATGGATCTCGACATGCCGGGGACCAACGGGATCGAGGCCACCCGCAGGATCCGGGACGCCGCGCCGGACGCGAAGGTGGTGCTGCTCACCGGCGTCGAGCGATCCGACGCGATCGCGGAGGCGCTTTCGGCCGGCGCGTGCGGATACGTGCTGAAATCGCGGGCGGTGGAAGAGGTGATGGACGTCGTCCGGCGGGTGGCCGCCGGCGAGATCGTCATGCCCGCGAGCGACCCGGCGTCCGTCCTGGAACAACTCCGGGGGAGCTTGGGTGCGTACGGTCTTGCCCGCGTGACGCCGCGAGAGACGCAGGTGCTTCAGGCCCTCGCGGCCGGCGAGACGGCCACGCAGATCGCCGCGTCACTCGGCATCAGCGCATTCACCGTCCAGAGCCACGTCAAGAGCATCCTCGCCAAGCTCGGAGTGCATTCGAAGACGGAGGCCGTCACGCTGGCCTGGCGTCACGGCCTTGCCCCGGCCAACCGCCCCGGTGCGATGGCCACGGCACCTTCGTCCGCCGAACGCGCGTACCCGACCACGACGCACGCACCCGCGCGGGTCCTCGTCATCGAGGACCACCCGTTGCTCCGCAGCATCATCAGGATCGCCTGTGAGCAGACGCCGGGTCTGGAGATGGTGGGCGAGCTGGACGACGGGTCGTCCGCGCTCGAGGCGTGCAGGGAGCTCGCGCCGGACGTGGTCCTGCTGGATCTCTCCCTTCCGGGCGAGCTCCAAGGGCTCGATCTGGCCCGCGCCATCCGCAGTGAAGGGCTCCCCGTCCGGATCCTCGTCCTCACGGCGCGAACCGACGAGGAGGCTCTCTTCGAGAGCGTCATCGCGGGCGTGGAGGGGTACCTCGAGAAGACCTCCGGGGTTCGGGTGATCTCCGACGCTTTGAGTCGGGTCGCTCGGGGCGAGCGCATCTTCACACAGGCCCAGATGCGAGGAGCCATCGTCGAGCTCAGCCGCCGAGCACGGCAGGCGCGTGGGGAGACCGGCACACAACCGGAACTGTCTGCGCGAGAGATCGAGGTTCTCGAGCACGCGGCTCGCGGCTTCACGGTCGGCAAGATCGCGAGGCGCCTCGCGCTCTCTCCGAGGACGGTCGAGACCCATCTCGGCAACGCCTACCGCAAGCTCGGTGTCCGCAACCGCGTCCAGGCGCTGGCCCGTGCCTCCGGGCTGGGGCTGATCCGGATCGACTGAGCGAACCTGCCCACGGTTCACAGTAGGTCTCTTCCCGCAGGTCACCCACCGGGCGGGGCCCGACCCACTGCTACGCTTCGCCCATGCCGAAGGTTGCCTACCAGGGCGAACCGGGTGCGTACAGCGAGCGGGCCGTCCAGGTGCTGTTCCCCACCGCCCCGACGCTTCCGTGCGAGACGATCCGCCTCGCGTTCTCGCGGGTGACGAGCGGTGAGGCCGACGTCGGCGTGGTCCCGGTCGAGAACTCGCAGGCGGGCTCGGTGAACGAGACTTACGACCTGCTCCTACGCTCGAGCCTGGTCCGCGTCGTGGGCGAGGTCGTCCTGCGCGTGGACCACGCGCTGCTCGGACCGCCCGGGGCGCGACTCGAGAGCGTGCGTCGCGCATACTCGCACTGGCAGGCGCTCGCCCAGTGCGAGGAGTTCCTTACGACCCACCACATCGACCCGGTGCCCGTGCACGACACCGCGGGCGGCGCGCGCACGGTCGCCGAGGGCGGGCGGCTCGACGAGGCCGCGATCGCGAGCGTCGAGGCCGGCGCGAAGCTCGGCCTCACGGTGCTGGCGGAGCACATCCAAACCTATCCCGACAACTTCACGAAGTTCGGCGTGATCGGAACCCGCGACGCGGGACTCGGGCCGGCCAACAAGACCTCCCTCGTGATGGCCGGCGACGACCGACCGGGGTCGCTGTTCCGCTCTCTCCGGCCGCTGGCCGACCGAGGGGTGAACCTCACGAAGCTGGAGTCCCGACCGAGGCGCGGCGCTCCGTTCGAGTACGTCTTCTACATCGACCTCGACGGCTCGGCCGAGGACGAGAACGTGGCCGCTGCCCTGGACGAGGTCAAAGTGCACACGTCGATGTTGAAGGTGCTCGGCTCGTACCCCGCGTCGAAGGGACCGGTCTGACGCATCGGCGCGAGGGATGACGCGCCGGACGTCCGAGCGGCGCCGGGCCCGGCACGCCGCGCGCCCGCGCATCGCGTTCGCGCTCGCCGCGTCGCTCCTCGCGGTGACGATGCTCGGCGCTCTCGCCTGGCGCCTCGACCTGTGGCCGTTCGCTCGGGCCGAAGCCATGACGGCCGCGCCCTCGCGCTCGCCCACGCCCCCGGGCCCGACGCCCACCGTCACCTCGAGCCCATCGCCCCCACCGCCGACCCCGGCTCCGAGCCCCGAGCCCGCCAACACCGACTTCGCCGGCATCACGACCTTCCGAGGCAACGAGACGCGCTCCTACTACGGAGCCGGACCCGTCCCGAGGCATCCGCGGATCCTGTGGCGGTATCCGGCGACCGGGAGCCTTTGCTCGATCTCGTCGGACCAGGACGGATCCCGCGAGTGGTGCGGCACCGGCTGGACCGGCCAGCCGAACGTGATCGTCGGGGGCAACGGCAAGATCGAGGTTCGGATCAACGCGTACGACGGCGCGTACCACTTCCTGAACGGCAGGACCGGGGAGCCGATCCGCCCCGAGCTGCAGACGGGCGACCTCGCGAAGGGTTCGGCCACCAGCGACCCCGACGGGTACCCGCTGTACTACGCGGGCTCTCGCGACAACCTGTTCCGGGTGGTCGCGCTCGACCGTCCCGAGCCCGCCGTCCTATGGGAGCTGAACGCCGAGACCAGCGTTCCGAACCCGGTCTGGAACGACGACTGGGACGGTGCACCGCTCGTCGTCGGCGACTACCTGCTCGAGGGCGGGGAGAACTCCTGGTTCTACGTGATCCGCTTGCACCGCGACTACGACGCCAGCGGCAAGGTCAAGGTCGACCCGGAGGTCGCGCTCACGGTCCCCGGGTTCGACGACGAGCTGCTGGCGGCGCTGCCGGACTCGAACGTCTCGATCGAAAGCTCGGTCGCCTTCGACGACGGCGTCGCGTACTTCGCGAACTCCGGCGGGCTCGTCCAGGGTTGGGACATCTCACGTGTGCTGAACGGCGGGACGAAGGCCACACGCGTCTTCCGGTTCTGGACCGGCGAGGACACCGACGCGAGCGTCGTCATCGACGAGGACGGCTTCCTGTACGTCGCGAGCGAGGTCGATCGGTTCACGGCTCGTGGGCGGGACGTGGGGCAGCTCATGAAGCTCGATCCCCGGCGCCGCGACGATCCTCTCGTCTGGTCGTTCGCCATCCGGGAACAGGGATCCGATGGATCGGGTGGCGTCTGGGCCACGCCGGCGCTGTACGGGAAGATGCTGTACGTCGCGACGAACCACGGCGACCTGATCGGGGTCGAACGCGAGACGGGGCGCGAGCGCTGGAGGATCCACCTGGCCGGCCCCACCTGGTCGTCGCCGGTCCCGATCGACGACGTGCTGCTGCAAGGAGATTGCGGGGGCAGCCTGCACGCGTTCGACATCTCGAAACCGTTCCGTGAGCCGCCCGAGCTCTGGTCGCTCTCGCTGGGCTCGTGCATCGAGTCGACGCCGTCGGTGCTCGAAGGGATGATCTGGGTCGGAACGCGCGGCGGCGGGGTCTACGCGATCGCGGGATCGAAGGGTTGATCCGTACCTCGATGGGTCGTGATCAGCCGAAGAACTGCGGGAAGGCCGATCGGATCTCGGCCGTCCGCCACAGGACGAGCGCGATCCCGATCACGACGAGGGTCGCGACGCCGGCGAACCGCACGACCGCCCGTTGACGAGCCGGACCCGAGCTGTCCGCGAGGTACCCGAGCGCGAAGCCGGCCACGAGGCCGCCCACGTGCGCACGCCAGTCGATGGAGCTGTAGCCGATCGCGATGACCGCGTTCAGGACGATCACGGTCAGTGCCAACCGGAGGTTCGCGGCGTTCATGGCGTGCTCTCGCCGCCGATAGTTGTAGGCGATGAACGCGCCGAACACGCCCGAGATCGCTCCCGAGGCACCGACCGCGAGCGTGGTGACCGGGCCGAACGCATAGGAGGCCACGCTCGCGAGGAACCCGGCCACGACGTAGATCAGCACCATCCACGTCCTCCCGAAGGAGGCTTCGACCATCCGGCCGAACAGCCAGAAGAAGTACGCGTTCAGCGCGACGTGCAGCAGGCCCGCGTGCAGGAACATCGCCGTGAACAACCGCCAGAACTGGCCGTCGGCGACCGCGATGGGCTGCATGGCCCCGAGGTCGAACAAGAGCAGCCCGCTGGGACTGAACAGCGCCTGAGGTCCTCCGACGACGACCTCGATCACGAACGGGATCGCGATCGCTACGAGCAAGGCCTTGGTGGCGCTCACGCCGCCCCGGAGCGCGCGCCCGGGGCCGCTACGGAAGTCGCGGCGTGCCTGCTCGACGCACTCGGGGCACTGATGGCCGACCGGCGCGGGGATCATGCAGTCCGGACAGATCGGACGGTCGCAGCGGGTGCAATGCACGCGCGTCTGCACGTCCGGATGCCGGTAGCACACCTCGATCGTGGGCGCGGGGGGGGAGGGCAAGTGGTCCTCGGCCATGGAGCTCATCCTACGGGTGCTTCGCCGATAGGACAGGGCGGGTTCGTGGGTGGGCGTGGGCGACTACCTCTTCGCCTTCATCGGCGGGAGCGCCTCGAGCTCTGCCTCGACCTCGGCCTCGCTCCACATCGAGCTCCAGCGGTCCTCGACCCTGCCGTCGGCGCCGATCAGGAACAGCCACGGCTCGGTGAGCTCGCCGTTCGGCATCTGGAGCCAGTCGATCGCCGCCTGGTTCAGCACCTGGGTGTCGTGGTCCTCCCAGATCTCGACGTGGATGAACACCGCTCGGTCGTCGTACCGATGAGCGAGCTCTTCCACCATCTTCGTCACCGGTCCGCAGAAGCGACTGACGCAGAACACCGGGGTCGCGAACACCGCCAAAGCCGGCCGGCCTTCCCGGATCGCTCGGGCGATCGTCCACTCGTGCAGCTCCGGATCCGGGATCTCGCCCGTGGTGCCCGCTCTCGAGTCGATCGCGGCGAGCGGAACTCCTTTGGAGTCGACGGTGAGGTTCTCGGTCGGCGGCGCCTCGTCGCCGGGCGCGGGGAGCGAGGGCTCCTCGAGCACGGTGAAGGAGGCTTCCGCCGTCTGCGGGCCGAGCCCTTGGATGTCCGCCGTGACCTCGGCCACCCAGAAGCCGGCCGTGTCGAACACCACGTCCGTGGCCTGGTACACGCCGCGCCCCTCGGTCGGCGAGGTCACCACGGGGCCCGAGGAGGCGTCGGGCATCCCGAAGGTCGGCACGAACGTCGCCGTGGCGGTCGGTCCCGCTTCCGGGGCGGCGGTCTCGCCGGCGCTCCCCAGGAGCGAGAACGCCACGTCGACCGTGCCGAAGCTCACGAGGCTGTTGTCCGGCATGATGAGTCCGAACGCCAGGCGCTGCGGGTCCCCTCGATACAGGTCGACGCTCGCCGCGACGGCGACCATCCCCGACGAGTTGCCCGTCGGACCCGTCGGCGGCGGAGGTTGATCGTCCGAGGTGCACGCCCCGGCGAGCAGGCCGAGGGCGAGGCCGGCTGCGATGGTTCGGAGGTGAGGCACGCGGACCATCTTCCCGCGCGGCCGCCGTTTGCGTCATGCGTTCGGATCAGCCGAAGCCGTCGGGGCCGACTCCGTTTCCCCCAGACGCAGACCCCATCTTCAGATCCTCGAAGACCGGCAGGACGTCGAACGACGTCATCGAGCGTTCGGGATCCTCGCCCACCTGCGCGATCAGCTCCGGATCGGCCTGACCGAGGAACCTGCCCGCCTCGCTCACGTGCCAGATCCCGGAGGGATCGAGACCCATGACGCGCGCCGCGGTCGAGTCGGTCGCGACGGGATCGGTGCCGAACAGGAGGACACCGGCGCCCACAGGCGTCCCGTCGATGGGCCCGTTGCCCTCCATCCCGACGATCCCGTCGACGATCTGGAGGTCGGGGCGGATGGCGGAGGCCACGTCGATGACCGCCTCCTGCAGGCCCGCCCAGTGCAGGACGTTCTTCGGCCAGCCGTAGATGCGGCCGGGGACACAGCCGAAGCAGTTCTTCATCGACAGCGTGGCCCCCGCCCAATGGTGTGTCTTCATCTTGGGCATCGAGATCACGACGTCGGCATCGACGACGGGTCGGGGCAGCCACAGCTCGCCGAGTTCGGTGAAGCGCGAGTGCAGCGGCACGCGGGTCACGGGTGCCAGGTTCAGGTCGACGAACCGCGCGTCCACGTCGCTCAGGCGCTCGCCGAGACCGGAGGCCGAGATCACGTACGGGGTGTCGCGCCGGTGCCCGGGACCCTCGGCGACGACGACCGACGACGCGCCGAGGCGTCTCACGGCGAGCACGGTGGCGGCGACGAGCCGCGGGTCCGTGTTGATGACCGTGTCGGGGTCGTACTCGACCAAGTTGGGCTTGAGCAGGACGGACCTGCCTCCGAGCGACGCACCGACGTCGCGGAGCCCGTCCTCGACGATGGTCTCCAGGTCGCTCTCGTACGAGGCGACACGCGCGACCAGGACCCGCGGCCGGCCCGGAGGCGCGAAGGCTGCCTCGTCCCACGGGCGGTCCAGACGCCGAACGATGCTCTGGATCCCGATCCCCGTGGCGACGCCGACCGCCGCGGAGCCCGCGACGACGATGCCGGCTCGCTTGAGGAACGTCCGGCGATCGATCGGCTTCACGACGTCACCGCCAGCTCGAGCAGACCCGGCCCGGAGGCCAGCGCGATCCACCCGAGCGCGATCACGTCCGGTACGGGCCGGTCCATCGACCGCTCCAGGACGTCCTCGACCTCCTCGGTGTCCGCGAGCTCGAGGAGACGGAACGCGGCCAGCGACGTCGCGAGGGTGAGGTGGCCGCGCTCGACCGGCCAGAGTCGGCGCAGCGCGCCCACTCCTCGCGAAACGAGCCCGGCGGACGGGCCGGGGGTTCGCATCCCGTGGAGTCCGATCAGCGCGACGGCCGTCGTCTGCCCGAACGGAGGCAGCGCCACGTCGTAGACGAACCGGTTGCCATAGTTCCAACCGCCGTCCACGGACTCGCGATCTGCGAGGAACGCGACCGCGTCCTCGATGGCTCCCGTCGCCTGCGGGCGGAGCAGCCGCAGGGCGAGCAACGCCCGAGCCGTCGGCTCGACCCAGCCGGCGGTGTCGGAGACCCAACCCCAGCCCGCGAGGCTCGGATCGTGTGGAACGACGGGGTAGGCGGGCACCATCCGCGCGGGTGTGGTGACGACGTGGTCGAGAGCGCTTTCGCGTTCGGGACCCGGTGGTAATGCGAGCGCCGCGAGGCCGGTGGCGGAATCGTTCTCGACGGGTCCCGCGGTGAGGCCGAACGACCCGTCGCCGCGCTGTGCGCCGGCGAGCCATCGGCGGGCGGGCTCGTCGTCCAGAGCGATGGCGGCGAGCGCCGTGGGCTCGGGCTCCGGCTCGGCGCCCGGCGTCGGGCCGAACGCGTCCCCGCTCCGTGCCCGGTCGAGTGCCTCCGCGGCACGTTCGAAGAGGGAGGTCACCGAAGGAGTATCGGCGCCCTCGGGGCTCGACCAAAGGACCTAGGGACCGGCGAGGGCCCCCTCCAGCCGGAGCAGGTACTCCTTCCGCCACTCCTGGCCGCCGTACTTGCCAACGCCGCCCCCCGAAGGCACGACCCGGTGGCAGGGCACGACGATCGGGATCGGGTTGTCGTGCAGGGCGTTGCCGGCCGCGCGGGCCGCTCGAGGGCTCCCGGCGCGTTTGGCGACGTCCCCGTAGGTCGAGACCGAGCCGAAGGGGATCGCGGCCGTCGTCTCGAGCACGCGGCGCGAGAACCCCTCCCGTGCGAGCGACCAGTCGAGCGCCGTTCGGAACCGGTGCACCCTCCCTTCGAAGTATGCCTCGAGCTGGCGTCGAGCCGGATCCAACCGCTTGGGGTCCTCGAGGACCCTGGGGGAGAGCGTCTCGGCGAGCTCATCCAGCACGTCGTCGGGGTCGCCGTCGAGGAACTCCAGACGTACGAGCCCTGCCGGGGTGCTCGCGAGGAGCAGCCGTCCCACCGGGGAGTCGACGATCGTGTATCCGACGTCGACGAGGCCGCGCCGGCGAGCCAGGGCCAGGGTGGACGCGGCCGCGCGCCGGGAAGCCTCCTCGAACCCCTCGTCCCAACCGATCCTCGGCTTCATGCGGTGACCTCCTGCATCGATCGGAGCTTCCTTCGTCCTTCGTACGTGTTGGCGCGCGCCGCCTCCTCGGAGATGCCGAGCGCATCGGCGATCTCCGCGTACGGCAGGTCGAGCACGTAGCGGTGGATCACCGCCGCGCGTTGCATCGGCGGCAGCGACCCCACCGCGGACCAGAGCTCCGGGTCGCCGTCCGGGTGCTCCGGCGCCACCGGTTCGGGCAGCTGTTCGACCGGGAGCGGCCGGCGGCGTTCGCCCCGCCAGTGGTCCAACGCCTTGCGGGTCGCGATCGTGAACAACCATCCTCGGAGGTTGCTCGCGTCCCGCAGACGCGGGTAGGCGCGGAGCGCCGACAGGAACGTCTCCTGGAAGCAGTCGTCCGCCGCCTGCCGGCCGACGGACGCCACGAGGAACCGATACACGTCGGTCCGTTGCTCCTCGAGCAGTCGTTGGAACGGCGGCAGCTTCATCTCGTGAGACAACGAGCCGCGGTCTCGCCGCGTGAGACGCGACCGAGCCCGATCACACGACCGGCCAGGGGTACGGGCGACCGGGCCCCGGTTCGGGGAACCTTCCCGAGGTCACGAGGCCGGTCACACGGCGAGCCATGGCGTCGATCTCGGCTGGCGTGAGGAGTCGCTCGAGACGTCCCCGGAACGGGTCGGCGGCCAGGTTCCGTTCGAGGGCTCGGAGATCGGTCCGGAGATCCTCCGGGATCGGCTCGCCCACGAAGTCCCAGATCACCGTTCGGAGCTTGGGCTGTTCGTGGAAGCAGACGCCGTGGTCCACGACGAAGATCCTTCCGTCCTCCGCCAGGAGGCAGTGACCGGACTTGCGGTCCGCGTTGTTCGCGACGAGGTCGAACAGCGCGATCCTTCGGAACTCGTCGGGTCGCTCGTTCCGCATCGTGAGGTAGTGCTGGTCCTGGTCGAATGCCACGAACCGTTGCACCGAACCCGGCCCTTGCGGTCCGTCCCGCAGGACGGTCGGGGGGACCCACGGCCACCCCAGCGCCTCCGCCACGACGAAGGCGGCCACCTCCCGGGCGGCGAGCGTCCCCTCCTCGAAGTCCCATAGGGGCGCCTCGCCGGAACGGGGTTTGTAGACGGCGAGCGTCTGTTCCTTCGCGTCGCGCACGCGGGCGAGGAACGTGAAGTTCGAGGCGCGTGGGAGCAGGCCGAGCACCTCGAGGTCGCCGCGCTCGAGGAGCGCGATGACCTCGGGGTCGTCGGGGGGCCGGGTGTCCGCGTCGCCCGCCCGG
>Ga0268386_10004668_pt1 | contig 10134 bp, 9 predicted proteins | sample RVTome_15_FD_200260 | JGI IMG/M metagenome (GOLD analysis project Ga0268386, IMG submission 200260) | Soil microbial communities from uranium-contaminated site in the Upper Colorado River Basin, Wyoming, United States - RVT150D86... ...
GAGATCGCCGCCGCCGACGAGATGGTCGCCGAGCAGCTCGGCGTCGATGTCGGTGCCAACGTGCTGCACATCGAGCGCCTGCGCTTCGCCGAGGGCGAGCCGCTGGCCCTGATGCACAACTGGCTGCCGGTGCAGGTGGCCTCGACGTTCACGGTGGAGCAGCTCGAGTCCGGCGGCCTCTACGCGCTGTTCCGCAGCACCGGCGTCAACACCCGCATCGCGTCACAACGCATCGGCGCCCGCAACGCCGATGCCGCGCAGGCCAGGCTGCTGGGTGTGCGCAAGGGCGCGGCCCTGCTCACCGCCGAACGCGCGACCTACGACGACAACGGGCGGGCCGTAGAGTTCGGCAGGCACCTGTACCGCTCGGACAAGTACTCGTTCGAGGTCATGATCGTCGAACGCTAGGCCGGCGCGGCGTCAGGCGCGCTACGCCCAGCGGGTGCGATGCCATTCCCAGGCGGAGGCGACGATGTCGGCCAGGCCAGGGTGCTGCGGCTTCCACCCGAGACGCTCGCGGGCACGCTCGGCCGACGCCACCAGCACCGCGGGGTCGCCGGGCCGGCGCGGCGCCTCCCGCGCCGGGATGGGATGGCCCGTGACCTGGCGCGCGACCTCGATCACGTCGCGGACGCTGAACCCGTCGCCGTTGCCGAGGTTGCACACCAGCAGCCCGGGCTCGCCGACCTGCTCGACGGCTCGCACGTGCGCGTCGGCCAGGTCGCTGACGTGGATGTAGTCGCGGACGCACGTGCCGTCCGGCGTGTCGTAGTCGGTCCCGTAGATGGCGATGTCGTCGCGCCTGCCCGCGGCGACCTGCAGGATGAGCGGGATCAGGTGGCTCTCGGGATCGTGGTCCTCGCCGCGCTCGGGCGTGGCCCCGGCCGCGTTGAAGTAGCGCAGCGCCACGCAGCTCATGCTCCGAAGCTGCGCCAGCCACTGCAGCGCGCCCTCGATCAGCAGCTTCGAGGCGCCGTACGCGTTGGTCGGCACGGTCGGATCGTCCTCGGCGATGGGTATCCGCACCGGATCGCCGTAGACGGCGGCCGTCGACGACAGCACGAAACGCCGGATGCCGGCAGCGGTGAGTGCCTCGAGCAGGCGCAGCGTCGCGGCGGTGTTGTTGGAGAAGAACGCTTCGGGACGCGTCATCGACTCGCCGGCCTCGATCGATGCGGCGAAGTGCACGCACGCGTCGATGCCGTCGAGCGCGTCGCGGTAGCGCTCGGGCTCCGCCACGTCCGCTTCGATGAGCGGCACGCCGGACGGGACGACGTCGCGGTGGCCACGGCTGAGGTCGTCGAGAACGACGACGTCGTGGCCGCGCTCCTGCAACTGCGCGACCGTGACCGAGCCGATGAATCCGGCGCCCCCGGTGACCAGCACTCGCATCGATGCTCCTTAGAATGTCTTTCGCCGTGGATCTGCCACTGTGCCGTGGAACCACGCTCCACGAGGCCGTCGCGATGCCCCCGTCGGCAGCGTTCGGCTCCGCTGCAGTGTGACCATAGTCGTGGTTTCATCACAACGTGGCCGCCGGCCGCCAGCGGACCCCGCATCGTGCGCTGGCCGTCCAGTGGCCATGCGTATGCACGGTCACACACGGCGAACCTGTGCCCGGGAGGGCTGCCAAATGCTCACTGCTGATGCGATCTGGTCCGACGTCGACGCCGTCAGGCGGCATGCACCGGTCGTGCACAACATCACGAACTACGTGGTGATGAACTCCACCGCGAACGCGCTGCTGTGTGTGGGCGCCTCGCCGGTGATGGCGCATGCCGAGGCGGAGGTCGCCGACATGGTCGACATCGCCGGCGCGCTGGTCATCAACATCGGGACGCTGAGCCCGCCGTGGGTCCACGCCATGCACATCGCCATGGGACGGGCGTCGGAGCGCGGCGTGCCCATCGTGTTCGATCCCGTCGGGGTGGGCGCGACCGCGTACCGGACACAGACGGCCCATGAGCTCATCGCCGATGTCGCCCCGACGATCATCCGCGGCAACGCCTCCGAGATCAACGCCCTGGTCGCCGCCGGCGCGACCACCAAGGGCGTCGACAGCGTCGACGAGTCCGCCACCGCGGTCGACGCCGCCGCCCAGCTCCATGACAGCCACGGTTCCACCGTGGCGGTGACCGGCGCGACGGACTACATCGTCGGTGGACCCGAGCCGCTGCGCATCGACAACGGCCACCCCCTGATGTCGCGCGTCACGGGCCTGGGGTGCACCACGTCGGCGCTGTGCGGTGCGATGGCCGCCGTCGACGACGAACCGTGGCGGGCCGCAGCGTGCGCCGTCGCGGTGTCGGGCATCTGCGGCGAGCTCGCGGCCGAGGAGGCCGGCGGACCCGGTAGCCTGCAGGTCGCGCTGCTCGACGCGCTCCACCGGCTGACGGCCGATCAGATCACCGACCGCGTGAAGGTGTCACCATGCTGACCCTCTACCTGGTGACCGACCGTGCGATGGCCAGGGACCGCCCACTCGACGATGTGGTCAACGAGGCGGTCGCCGGCGGTGTCACCTGCGTTCAGATCCGCGAGAAGCACTCGTCGACGCGGGAGCTCATGCAACAGGCGGACAGGGTCATGACCGTGCTCGAGGGCACCGGTGTGCCCCTGATCATCAACGACCGCGTCGACGTGGCGCTCGCGGTCGGCGCCGACGGCGTCCACCTAGGCCAGCAGGACATGCCATACCCCGCGGCGCGAGCGCTGCTAGGACCCAACGCCATCATCGGTGTGTCCGTCGAGTCGATCGCCGACGTCGAGCAGGCCAACGGGTGGGACGTCGACTACCTCGGTGTGAGCCCGATCTTCGAGACCCCCACCAAGCGCGACACACGGGGCAGCTGGGGCCTGGACGGGCTCGCACGGGTCCGGGCTGTGACCCGCCACCCACTGGTCGCCATCGGAGGGATCAACTGGCGCAACGTCGCCGACACCGTCCGCAGCGGCGCCGACGGCGTCGCCGTGGTCTCGGCGATCAGCGCCGCGGCCGACCCACGGCGCGCCGCCGAAGACCTTCGCCAGCGGATCGAACGCGCCAACCCGCGCCTCACGGAGCACCGCACGTGAAGCGGTACCTGCGCGCGCTGACCATCGCGGGCTCCGACAGCGGGGGCGGCGCGGGCATCCAGGCGGATCTCAAGACGTTCTCGGCGCTGGGCTGCTACGGCATGTCGGTGGTGACCGCGCTGACCGCCCAGAACACGGTCGGGGTGACCGGCATCTTCGCGGTGCCGCCGGCGTTCGTCGCCGACCAGATCGATGCGGTGCTCGACGACATCGGGGTCGACGCGGTCAAGATCGGCATGCTGCACTCGGCCGAGGTCATCGCGACGGTCGCCGACCGCCTGCGCCATCACGACGTCGACGTGATCGTCGTGGACCCCGTGATGGTCGCCACGAGCGGCGACCGGTTGCTCGAGGAGAGCGCGGTCGAGGCGTTGCGGACCCGGCTGCTGCCGCTCGCGACGGTCATCACACCCAACGCGCCAGAGGCGGCCGTGCTGCTCGGCCGCGACGCGGTCGACTCGGTCGGTGCCGCCGAAGACGCCGCTCTGGCGCTGACGGCACTCGGCCCCCGCGCCGTGCTGGTCAAGGGCGGCCACCTCGACGGCGACACCAGCGTCGACGTGCTGGCCGCCGACGGGGCGCTCACGCGGTTCGAAGCACCGCGCGTCGCAACCCCCAACACGCACGGCACCGGCTGCACCCTGTCGTCGGCGATCTGCGCCCACCTCGCGCGCGGCTGCGATCTCCAGCGCAGCGTGCGCGATGCCAAGGCGTACCTGACCGCGGCCCTGCGCGCGGGCACCGGCTACACGCTGGGCGAAGGGCACGGACCGGTGCACCACTTCTCCGCGCTGTGGGACCATCCGTGAGCCGCGCCCTGGTGGTGCTTGACTTCTCGGGCACGCTCAGCGTCGAGGCGCCCCAGTTCGCCTCCCCGGAGACCCTCGAGGAACGCTTGCGCGACTCGGGCCTGTGGGAGCTCGGCATCGACAGCCCGCGCCTGTTCTGGGAGCGGCTGATCAACCCCACCTGGCACCGGGGCAGCACCACGACCGATGGCTACGCGACGGTCCTGACCGCCGCGGCGGCCGGGGTGCTCCACGAACGTGGACGCGACGTGCCACCGGCAACCATCGAACTGGCGGCCGCCGCGCTCGCCGGGCACTACTTCGCGCACTCCCCCATCGCGCCGCAGTGGCACGCGTGCCTGCGCCGACTGCACGACCTCGACCACGTGACGCTGGTGATCGCCACCGACCACTACGCCGAGGCGACCGCGCACATCACCGCCGAGCTGGCGGGGCTCGGCCTGGACGGCGCACCGGTCACCTCCGCCGCGCCCGCATCCGGGCAGCTGCTGATCGCCAACTCCGCCGACATCGGGCACCACAAGACGACCGGTGAGTTCTGGGAGCGGGTGCGGCACGCGCTCGGCGACGACATCGTCGCCCCGCTGGTCCTGATCGACGACTTCGGTGCCAACGAGGCCGACGCCGCGGGGTACGCCGACCGCGAGCGCATCCGCCGCCGCAGCCGCGCGGCCCGAGCGGCGCTGTCCGCGGTCTTCGGCGTGGAGCCGCATGTCGTGTCGTTCGTGCTCGCGCCCAACGCCACACCCGACGACGTCGCCGGCATGGTCGCCGCCGCGGAACGCTCTACCATGACAGTCCTGTCGAACCAGCCGTAGCGAGGCGCGGATGCAGCTCCCGGTCATGCCCCCCATCTCTCCCATGCTCGCGAAGAACGCTGCCAAGCTGCCCGAGGGCGAAGGGTGGATGTTCGAACCCAAGTGGGACGGCTTTCGCTGCCTGGTCTTCCGGGACGGCGACGAGGTGCAGCTGTGGTCGCGCCACGGCCGTCCGTTCGACCGCTACTTCCCGGAGCTGCCGGCGCCGCTGCGCGCTCAGCTGCCGCCGCGCGTGGTGGTGGACGGCGAGCTGGTCGTCCCGAACGGCGAGGGCCTCAACTTCGATCTGCTGGGCCAGCGCATCCATCCGGCGGAGTCGCGCGTGCAGATGCTCGCCGAGACCACCCCCGCCCGCTTCGTGGCGTTCGACGTGCTCGCCATCGGCGACGACGACCTGCGCCTGACACCGTTCGGCGAACGACGGAAGCGACTCGAGGAGATGCTCACCGGCGTCGAACCGCCGCTGCACCTGACGCCGGCGACCACCGATCACAACATCGCTGCCGACTGGTTCGACCGCTTCGAGGGTGCGGGCGTCGACGGCATCATCGCCAAGCCGGTCGCCGACGTGTACGCCGAAGGCGAACGCACGCAGCTCAAGCTCAAGCACCAGCGCACCGCCGACGTCGTGGTCGCGGGCATGCGCTGGCACAAGAGCGGTGACGGCGTGGGGTCGCTGCTGCTGGGGCTGTATCGCGGCGACCACCTGCAGCACATCGGCGTCGCGTCGGCGTTCTCCGTCAAGCGCCGCCGTGAGCTCGAAGCCGAGCTCGAGGCGCTCCGGCTCGACGACCTTTCCGAGCATCCGTGGGCCGCATGGGTCGACGAGGCCGCCCATGAGGCACAGAGGCTGCCGGGCGCCCCGTCACGCTGGTCCGGTCAGCGCGACGCCGGCTGGGTGCCGTTGCGCGCCGACCGCGTCGCCGAGGTGCAGTTCAACCAGCTCACCGATGGCCGGCTGCGCCATCCGGCGAAGTTCATCCGCTGGCGCCCGGACAAGCCAGCGGACGACTGCACCTACGACCAGCTCGAGGTCGTGCCGCCCGCGGAGCTCGAGGCCGTCTTCGGCGCCTGACCGGGTCTGGTCACCGCCGCACCCGACAGCTTCCTGGCGGTCAGTTGCCCGCCAGGAAGGAGTCACGGCAGCCCGCGCAGCAGAACCAGTGGGTCTCGCCGTCGATATCGATGTGGACGGTCGTCTCGGCCATGAGCACCGTCATGCCGCAGACCGGGTCGACCGCGGTGCCCGGCTCGTCGACCGGACCGCCGGGAGCGACGCCCTCGGCGACTTCCGCCTTGTGCTGGCCGCGGGCCGCGACGAGCTCGGCCAGGATCGACAGCGCGATCTCCGGCGCCGTCCGCGCACCGATGTCCAGGCCGGCCGGCACCGACACGCGATCACGTGCGACCTGGTCGACGTCGAGGGCTGCCAGCACCGCCGCACCGCGCTTGCGGCTGGCGACGAGCGCGACGTAGGGCACCCCGGCGCGCAGCGCGGCCGCCAGCGCGACCTCCTCGTCACGGCCGTGGGACGCCAGGATGAGGCCGGCGTCGTCGGGCCGCGGATCCACCTCGCCACCGGCGACGACCTCGACCGCGAAGCCGAGCGGCTCGGCGAACGCCGCGAGGGACCGCGCGATCGGCGTGTCACCGGCCACCAACAGACGCGCCGGTGGAGCGAGCGGTTCGAGGAAGATCTCGACGGCACCGCCCGACAGGCATGGGTTGGACACGGTCACCGCGCCGTGCTCGGCCGTGGTCGCCTCGACACCCGGCAGGATGCGCAACAGCAGCGGCTCGCGCCTGGTCAGTGCGGCCCGCGCGTGCACCTGCACCGACGACTCGGCGCACGTGCCGCCGACGAAGCCCTCGATGGTGCCATCGGCGTGCACGACGGCGGCGTCACCAGCGTGCACGCTGGTGGGGTGTTCGGCGCGCACGACGGTCGCGCGCACGTGGGGCACGCCCGCGGCGATCAGCGCCGCGGACCGCTCGGCCATCTCGATCCGTGTCACGGCGCGCGCCCGTCATCCACCCATCTGTGCGGCGTTGATGGCCTCCCACACGCGGGAGGGCGTCGCCGGCATCTCGATGTGGCGCACGCCATAGGGTGACAGGGCGTCGACCACCGCGTTCATGATCACCGGCGGCGATCCGACCGTGGCCGACTCCCCCACGCCCTTGGCACCGATCGGGTGGTGCGGGCTCGGGGTCACCGTGAAGTCGGTCTCCCAGTCGGGAACGTCGAGCGCGGTCGGCAGCAGGTAGTCCATGAATGAACTGCCCAGGCAGTTGCCCGCGTCGTCGAAGTCGATGATCTCCATGAGCGCCATGCCCACGCCGTCGGCGAGCCCGCCGTGCACCTGGCCCTCGATGATCATGGGGTTGATCCGCGTGCCGCAGTCGTCGACGGCGACGAACCGGCGCACCTTGGTCACGCCGGTGCGCGGGTCGATGTCGACCACGCACACGTAGGCGCCGAACGGGTAGGTCAGGTTCGGTGGGTTGTAGGTCGTCTCGGCGTCGAGCGCTCCCTCGACGCCCTCGGGCAGCTCGATCGTGCCGTGCGCGGCCATGGCGATCTCGGCGATGGCGGCGCCCGTCTCGGGGTCACCCTTGACGAAGAACCGCCCCTTCTCCCATTCGAGGTCATCGGCGCTGACCTCGAGCATGGCGGCGGCGATCTTGCGCGCCTTGTCGCGGACCTTGCGGGCGGTGAGCGCGACCGCGGCGCCGCTGACCGGTGTCGAGCGGCTGCCGTAGGTGCCCAGGCCGAAGGGCGTCTGATCGGTGTCGCCGTGCACGACGTCGATGTCCTCGGGTGGGATGCCCAGCTCCTCGGCGACGATCTGGGCGAACGTCGTCTCGTGACCCTGACCCTGCGTCTGGACCGACAGGCGCACGACCGCCTTGCCGGTCGGGTGCACCCGCACCTCGGCGCCGTCGGCCATCCCCAAGCCCAAGATGTCCATGTGCCGGCGGGGCCCCGCGCCGACGGCCTCGGTGAAGAAGCCGACGCCGATGCCCATCAGCTCCCCGCGCCCGCGCCGCTCGGCCTGCTCGCGTCGCAGTTCCTCGTAGCCGGCGACGTCGAGCGCCTTGCGCAGCGTCGTGGGGTAGTCGCCCGAGTCGTACTCCCACCCGGTCTTGGTCACGTAGGGGAACTGGTCGGGCTGGATGAGGTTGCGCATGCGCAGCTCGGCGGGGTCCATCTCCAGTTCGGCCGCCATCAGGTCGACCAAGCGCTCGACGAGGTAGACGGCCTCGGTCACGCGGAACGAGCACGCGTAGGCCACGCCACCGGGCGCCTTGTTGGTGTAGACGCCGGTCACCTTGCAGTGCGCGGCCTGCAGGTCGTAGCTGCCGGTGAACACGTGGAAGAACCCGGCGGGGTACTTGGTCGGCTGCGCCGTCCCGTTGGCCGCCCCGTGGTCGGCGAGCACGTCGGTGCGCACGGCCAGGATGGTGCCGTCGCTGGTCGCCGCGATCTCGCCGGTCATGTGGTAGTCGCGGGCGAAGGCGGTCGCGACGAGGTTCTCGGACCGGTCCTCGACCCACTTGACGGGACGGCCACTGACGATCGACCCGACGACCGCACAGACGTAGCCGGGGTAGATGCCGACCTTCCCGCCGAACCCGCCGCCGATGTCGGGCGAGATCACCCGGATCTTGTGCTCCGGGATGCCCGCGACCAGCGCGTAGAGGGTGCGATGCGCGTGCGGGGCCTGCGTCGTCTCGTACAGCGTCAGCTTGCCGGTGACCTGGTCGTAGTCGGCGATCGCGCCGCACGTCTCAAGCGGCGCGGGGTGGACCCGCGGGTAGAGCATGGTCTGCTTGACCACCACGTCGGCCTCGGCGAACACGCGGTCGCACTCGGCGGCGTCGCCCGACTCCCAGTCGAAGATGTGGTTGTCGGTCTTGCCCTCGAGGTCGTCGCGGATGACCGGCGCGTCGGGATCCAAGGCGTGGTGGGGGTCGACGACCGCATCGAGGATGTCGTACTCGACGTCGATCAGTTCGAGCGCGTCACGGGCGGCGTAGCGGTCCTCCGCGACGACGAACGCGACCTCCTGGCCCTGGAAGCGCACCTTGTCGGTGGCCAGGACCGCCTGGGTGTCGTGCGACAGGGTCGGCATCCACGCCAGGTTCAGCGGCTCGAGGTCGGCGCCGGTGATGACCGCCACGACCTTGGGGTGCGCGACCGCCCGGGAGGTGTCGATCGACACGATCCGCGCGTGGGCCACCGGCGACCGCAGGATCGCGCCGTGCAGCATGTTGGGCAGCGTGATGTCGTCGACGTAGTTGCCCTCGCCGCGGATGAAGCGCGGGTCCTCCTTGCGCTTGAGACGGCCGTATCCGATCGGGCGTTGCTGTGCGGTCTCCTCCGTCGCCGTCATGAGCCCACCTCCTGCGCGGTCGTCGCGTCATCGCCCGCGTGCTCGGCGGCCCACCGCACCGAGCGGACGATCATCGCGTAGCCCGTGCAGCGGCACAGCTGCCCGCTGATGGCCTCGCGGATCTCGTCGGTCGTGGGATCGGGGTTCTCGTCGAGCAGCGCGCGGGCGGTCATCAGCATGCCCGGCGTGCAGAAGCCACACTGCAGGCCGTGCTCCTCCATGAACCCCTGCTGGACGGGATCCAGCTCCCCGTTGGTGCTCAGGCCCTCGACCGTGCGGACCTCATGTCCCGACGTCATGACGGCGAGCGTGGTGCAGCTCTTGACCGGTTCGCCGTCGATCAGCACGACACAGGTGCCGCAGTTGCTGGTGTCACAGCCCCAATGGGTGCCCGTCAGACCGAGCACGTCGCGCAGGAAGTGCACCAGCAGCATGCGAGGTTCGACGTCACGCTGGTACTGCGTGCCGTTGACGGTCATGGTCACGTCCATTGCGGACCTCCTTGTCAGGCCTGCGCACGCTCGACCGCGCGGCGCAGCGCGCGGCTCGTCAGCTCTCCGGTGAGGTGGCGCTTGTAGGCCGCCGAGCCCCGCTGGTCATCGATGGGATCGCACTCCTGCGCCGCGATCCGGCCCGCCTCGGCGTACAGCTCCTCGCTGGGCCGCTTGCCGCGGATGAACTCCTGGGTCCGCGCCGCACCACCGTTGTCGAGCCCGACCGCCGTCAGGCCCACGCCGACGTGGTCGATCGTGCCGTAGGGCATCCACACGGCGACCCCGGCCGCGGCGATCGCCCAGTCACCGATCCGCCGCTCGACCTTCTCGTAGGCGCTGCCGGCGCCGGGGCGGATGGGCAGCCGGATCTCGGTCAGGATCTCGTCGTCGCCCACGGCGGTCTCGTACGGTCCGGCGTGGAACTCCGGCATCGACAGGACGCGCTCACCGTACCGGCCCTGGATGACCACCTGCGCGAACATGGCGTCACACACCGACGACAGGTCCTCGCCGGGGTCGGCCTGGCACAGCGATCCGCCGA
>Ga0268386_10004669_pt1 | contig 10134 bp, 10 predicted proteins | sample RVTome_15_FD_200260 | JGI IMG/M metagenome (GOLD analysis project Ga0268386, IMG submission 200260) | Soil microbial communities from uranium-contaminated site in the Upper Colorado River Basin, Wyoming, United States - RVT150D86... ...
CCGCGACGGACCCGTACCAACCGGCCGAGGGCCGTTTCCGCCTGACGCGCGCCTGCCTCGAGGTCCTGAGCCGAGTTGCCAACCCGGTCAGCATCATCACCCGCGGGCCGATGATCGTGCGCGACATCGACGTCCTGCAGCAGGCGGTCGCCCGCGCCGACATCTCGGTAAACTTCTCGGTGCCCACGCTGGACGAGAAGATCTGGCGCTTCACCGAGCCGCACACCGCACCGCCCCACCAGCGCCTGCGTGCCGTGCGCCGGCTGGTCGACGCCGGCATCCGAGCCGGTATCGGCGTGGCGCCCATCCTGCCCGGCCTGTCTGACGACCCGAAGCTGTTGGCCGACGTCGTTCGCGCCGCGCGAGACCATGGCGCGACGCACGTGTGGGCCAACGTTCTTTACCTGCGGCCGGGCACCCGCGAGCACTTCCTCGAGAACCTGGCGCGCGACTGGCCGGAGCTATTGCCGATGTACGAGCGGCTGTACGCCGGCCGCGCCTACCTGCCCGACAATCACGTCAAGCCATTGCGCCAGCGGGTACAGGGCCTCGCTCAGCGCTTCGAGATCGCCGACCGGCGGCAAGTCAGGCTGGTCGACGCGTCACCTCCGCCCGCTGAGCAGCTGGCCCTCGTGCTGTCGGCCGACGCCATCGCGCGCGCCGCATGAAGGGCCGACAGCCGCTCCGGTAGGATCGGGGCGTGCCCCGAGTTCTACCCCGCCACCGCCCGCTGACCGAGTTGCACTGCCACCTCGGCGGCGCCGTCGCACCGGCGATCATGTGGGGCATCGCCCACGCCCAGGGCATCCGCCTGCCGACCAAGGACTACTGGGAGTTCCGCCAGCTGATCACGGTCTCCGCTCGCCGCGGCCGCTCCTTCGACGGTTACCTCGAGCTCTTCCACTGGACCGAGCTGATCCAGAGCTCACCCATCGCCGTCGAGCGCTCGGTCTACGAGGTCATCGGCGGCGCCTACCGCAAGAACAATGTGACGGCCATGGAGTTGCGCTTCAATCCGATGAAGCGCAACCGCGGCGGCGAGCAGGACCTCGACCACATCATTGCCGCGGCCATCCGCGGCATGGACCGCGCCGTGCTCGAGTATCCGGTTACGCCCGGTCTGATCCTGTGCCTCGACCGTGCCTTTCCCTACGCGCTCAACGAGATCATCGCCGAGAAAGCGATCGCCTACCGCGACCGGGGTGTGGTTGGTGTCGACATCGCCGGGCCCGAATCGCCCGACTTCAACCCGGCCGACTACCGCCGCCTGTTCGAGCGCTGCCGTCGGCGCGGGCTGGGCATCACCGTCCACACCGGCGAGGCCGGTCCGGTCGAGGAGATCGCGCAGGTCATCGAGCAGCTCGAGCCGTCGCGCATCGGCCACGGCGTCAAGGCAGCCTATGACCCGCGCACGATGGCCATGCTCCGCGAGCGCGAGATCACGCTCGAGGTCTGCCCCACGAGCAACCTGACCACGCGCGTCGTGTCGGGCTGGGACGAGTTCCGCTGGATCTTCGACACCTTCCGGCGCAACGGGGTGCGTTTCACGATCAACACTGACGGCCCGGAGATGCTCAAGACCTATATCCGCGACGAGCTGTCGACGCTTGGCCGGCTGGGCATCCTGTCCGTCGATGAGCAGGACCAGTCGGCCGAGTGGGCCCGCCAGGCGTCGTTCGTGCGCGAAGTCAGCCGGCTGCCGCTGCCCCGCCGAACGCCGGCGCCGCGCAGCAAGGTCGAGCGCGAGGAGGCCTGACCGGCGGTCGCCCGGCCGCTAGGTCCGCAGCAGGTGCGGCGTCAATCGGATCGACAGGTCGCTCTTGGGCAGCGCGCCCACGATCCTATCCACTGGTCGGCCGTTCTTCAGTACGACCAGGGTGGGAATGCTGTGGGCCTGGAAGCGCTGGGCGGTTACCGGATTGTCATCGACGTTGACCTTGATCACCTTCAACCGGCCGGCGAAGTCGCGCGACAGCTCCTCGACGATCGGGCTGACGAAGCGGCACGGCCCGCACCACGGCGCCCACAGGTCGATCAGCACCGCCGGGCTCGCGTCAGCCTCGACGTCGAACGTTGAGTCGGTCGCCTCGACCAGCCACGGCAGCGGCTTAGCGCAACTGCCGCAGTGAGGCATCCCGCGCGGGCTGGGCCGAATGCGGTTCTTCTTGCCGCACTCCTTGCACGTAAGCGTCGAGATGGGGCCGGTCGCGGCGGGCTTTGGTTCGGTACTTGTCACGGGCGACGGTTCCTCCGACGGGTCAGCCTACCAGCCAACTGCGCGCCATGACACGCGCCCGGGTCGAGCAACGGTGCTAGTCTGACCACCCGTGGACTTCGACCTCTCGCCCGAGCACGAGTTGCTGCGCCGGACCATCCGTGACTTCGCCGCTCGCGAGATCGAGGGCAACGTCGAGGAGCACGAGCGCGAACGCCGCTTCCCGACCGACATCGTGGCCATGCTCGGGCCGATGGGCCTGCTCGGCATCCCGATCCCGGAGGACGAGGGTGGCGCCGGCCTCGACACGCTGGCCTACGCAATCGCGATCGAAGAGCTGGCTCGGGTCTGGGGCTCGCTGGCATTGATCGTTGCCGCCCACACATCGCTCGGCTGCGGGCCGCTGCACATGGCCGGCAACGACGCCCAGAAGGCGCGATTTCTCGTGCCCATGGCCCAGGGCCGCGTACTGGGTGCCTACGGCCTGACCGAGCCAGAGGCCGGCTCCGATTCGGGCGGCACGCGCACGACGGCCACGCACGAGCAGGCCAATGGCGGCAGTTGGACCATCAACGGCCATAAGCGCTTCATCACCAACGCCGGTCAGGCAGGCACCTACATCATCACCGCCCGCACCGGCGAGCGCGCCGATGGCGGGCCTGAGATCAGTGCCTTCATCGTCGAAGCCGAAGCGCACGGCTTCAGCGTCGGGCGCCTGGAGGAGAAGCTCGGCCTGCACGCCAGCGCCACCGGCGAGCTGCACTTCGAGGATTGCCGCATCCCCGCCGACCACCTGCTCGGCGAGCGCGGCGACGGTTGGAAACTGTTCCTCAAGATCCTCGACGGCGGGCGCATCTCGATCGGCGCGATGGCCGTCGGCCTGGCGCAGGCGGCGCTCGACGCATCGGTCGCCTACGCCCGCGAACGAAAGCAGTTCGGCCGCCCGATCGGGACCTTCCAGGGCGTCGCCTTCATGGTCGCCGACATGGCCACCGAGGTGGAGGCGGCCCGGGCGCTGGTCTACCGCGCCGCCTGGCTGAAGGACCAGGGCCGCGACTACTCGCTGGCCGCGGCGCAGGCCAAGCTCTTCGCCTCGGAGGTCAGCCAGCGGGCGACGAACATGGGCGTACAGGTACACGGCGGATATGGATACGTCGAGGATTACAAGGTCGAGCGTTACCTACGCGATGCCAAACTGACCGAGCTCGGCGAAGGCACCAGCCAGATCCAGCGCCTGGTCATCGGGCGCAAGGTGCTCGGCCTGCGCGTCGAGTAGCCGCCCCAGCAACCAGAAGGAGGCACCCAGATGTCAGTAGCCCGTAACACCGAGATCAGCGCCACTTCTGCGCAGGGCTTCGAGGACGCCATCCGAGTGGGCGTTACCCGCGCCACCAAGACACTGCGCAACGTCAAGGGTGCGTGGGTCAAGGAGCAGGAAGTCACCGTCAGCAACGACCAGATCACCGAGTACAAGGTGGTCATGGTCGTCACCTTCGTCCTCGACGACTGACCGCCCTAACCTGCCAGCCGCCGCTGGCGCAGCGCCTCGTAGAACAGCACGCCGGCGGTGACGGATACGTTCAGGCTGTCGGCAACGCCGAGCATCGGTACGTGGACCGAGACGGTTGCCAGCTCGGCCCATGCATCTGACAGCCCACGTGCCTCACTGCCCAGCGCAATGGCCACCGCGCCGCGGTAGTCAGCCTGCGTGAAGTCAACTGAAGCTTCTACGCGCGCGGCGACGATCGAGATGCGGCGCTCGGCCAGCCAGGCCAGCACTTCGCCGCTCGAGGCGACTGATACCGGCACGGCAAAGATAGCGCCCAGGCTGGCGCGGATGACGTTGGGGTTGAACAGGTCGGTCGAGGTGTCGGCCACGATCAGCGCATCGACGCCGGCACCGTCAGCCGTGCGCAACACGGCGCCCAGGTTGCCCGGCTTCTCGACGCCCTCGATGACGCCGATCAGCGGCTGATCAGGCAGCGAGAGCTCGGCCAGCGGCCGCAGTGGCGTCTCGGCAACGGTGACGACGCCGTCCAGCCGGTCGCCATAGGCCAGCTTCTCGAACGCGTCGCGACCGAGCTCGACGATGGGCACGCCAGACTCCGCCAGTCGGCGCATGAGTGCGCGGCACTCGTCGTCCTCGCAGAACGCCGGCGTCATGAATGCCTCGCGCAGCGTCGCGCCGCCGTCCAGCGCCCGCCCCGTCTCGCGCACCCCGTCGATCAGCGTCAGGCCGCGCCGGTCTCGCTCGCGCCGGCCGCGCAGCCGCAACGCCGCCCGGAGGCGCGGATTGGCCTGGCTCGTTATCCGCTTGGTGCGGCGCTGCTCCACGCCGCCAATGCTAGAACCTGCTGACGCTTACCGACTCAGGCTCCGGCCTGGCGCCTGCTCCACCAGCAGCCGACAGCGCCCGACGGCTAGCTCGGGCGCGAGGCGCTCCTGATCGACTCCACCGCCAGCGGGTTCTCCAGTGCCGAGAGGTCGCCCGGGTCGGCGCCGAGGTAGGCCGCCCGCGCCACGCGGCGCATGACCTTGCCCGAGCGGGTGCGGGGCAGCTCGTTGACGACGTGGACAGCCTCGGGCCGAAGTGCCTTACCCAGCTGCTCGACGATCTTCGTGCCGATCGCGGCGCGCAGCTCCTCATCGTCGCGCTCGCCCCGGCGCAGGACGCAGAAGACAACGATTGCCTCGCCCTTGACGGAGTGCGGAATGCCCACGGCCGCCGCCTCGAGCACTGCCGGATGGGCAACGGCAGCGCTCTCCACCTCGGCCGGCCCCACGCGCTTGCCGGCGACCTTCAGCGTGTCATCCGAGCGGCCCTGGATGAACCAGTAGCCATCCTCGTCGATCAGCGCCCAGTCACCGTGGACCCACGTGCCAGGCACACGCGACCAGTACGCCTCGATGTAGCGCTCTGGATCGTTCCAGAACCCGCGCGTCATACCCGGCAGCGGCTGGCGCACGGCCAGCTCGCCGACCTCGCCGCGAACGCTCGCCCCGGCCGGGTCGATGACGTCGGCCGCGGTGCCCACCGACGGGCCACCGAACGAGCACGGCTTGATCGGGGTCAGCAGGTTGCAGGCAACGATGCCGCCGCTGACCTCGGTGCCGCCGCTGTAGTTGACCAGCGGCAGCCGGCCGCCACCGACCTCGTTGAAGAACCACCACCACGACTCTGGGTTCCACGGTTCACCGGTCGAGCCCAGCACGCGCAACGATGACAGGTCATGCTCGCGCAGCGGTGCGCTGCCGTGGCCCATCAACGCCCGCACTACGGTCGGAGACAGGCCCAGGTGGGTGACCCCGTGGCGGGCCACCAGCGACCACAGCCGGTCGGGTCCGGGGTAGTCCGGCGCCCCTTCGTAGAGCACCAGCTCGGCGCCGAGCAGCAGCGCCCCGCTGATCGCCCAGGGCCCCATCATCCAGCCGAGATCGGTGAACCAGAACAGCCGATCGCCCGCGCCAAGATCAAAGCAGTGGGCCAAGTCCTGCGCGCCTTTGATCGGAAAGCCACCGTGGACGTGGACCGCGCCCTTCGGCCGGCCGGTCGTGCCCGACGTGTAGATGACCATGTACGGCGTCTCGGGATCGGTCTCGGCCGTGGTCGTCAGTGGCAGCAGCTCGGGATCGGCCAACTCAGTCGCCCACCAGCGATCGCGTCCCTCCTGCCAGGCGGCTTGGGGTGCCAACTCGCTCAGCCGCCCGACGGTCAGCACATGCTCGACAGCTGGTGCGTCGGCAACGGCGGCGTCGGCAACCGCCTTCAGGGCGATGGTGTTGCCGCGGCGGTAGGTACCGTCGGCGGTGATCAGCAGCTTTGCCTCTGCATCGCGCAGCCGGCTAGCCACCGCCGGCGCGGCATAACCCGAGAAGATGGGCACGTAGATCGCCTGCAACCTACCCAACGCCAGCACGGCGACGACGGTCTCGGGCAGCAGCGGCATGAAGATACCCACCCGATCGCCGGCCCCGATGCCCAGCCGGGCGATCATCGCTGCCGCGCGGTCGACTTCATGCTTCAGCTCGGTATTGGTCAGGCGGATGACGACGCCGTCTTCGCCCTCCCATGTGACAGCGGCTCCGTCCGGGTCGGTGCTGGCTCGCGGATCAACTGCCGCTGCGGCGTAGTTGAACGCGCCGCCTGTCCACCAGCGCGCCCACTCAGGCCCGCGCGCGAGGTCGAGCACCTGCCTCGGCTGGCGCTGCCAGGGCAGGCCCAAGTCGTCGGCCGCTGCGCCCCAGAACCACGCCGGATCGGCCGCCGCGTGCCGCTGCAGGGCCTCCAGGTCTGGTTCGCCGGCAGCGCGCAGGAATCGGCCGAGGCGAGTGCTGCCAGCCGCATCGCCGGCAGGTCGCCAGGCGGCGTCGGCCACGTCGCGCCCGAAGCTCGGCCAGTCAGTCGCGCTCGTCATATTGGTCATCGTAGCGGCCCTACCATGCGCCGATGGACGCCGATCAAGTCATCACCGTTCTGGGCCTCCGGTCCCATCCCGAGGGCGGCTGGTATCGCGAAACGTGGCGCGAGCCGGTGGCCGACAGCGAACGCCCGGCTTCGACCGCCATCTACTACCTGCTGCGCGCCGGCGAACGCAGTCACTGGCACCGCGTCGATGCCACTGAGACGTGGTATTTCCACGCCGGCGACCCGCTCATGCTGGAGACGGCGACGCCCGCCGCTGGACGTGTCGACGAGCACCTGCTCGGTGCTGATCTCGCCACGAACCAGCGGCCACAGGCGATCGTCCCCGCCAATTACTGGCAGCGGGCGCGACCACTCGGTGCCTGGACACTCGTTAGCTGCACCGTCGCGCCGGGCTTCCGCTTCGACGGCTTCGAACTGGCGCCGCCGGGCTGGCAGCCGCTCGGTGCCTCTGAGTGAGCGACCGGGCAGACCTGCTGATCCGCAGCGGTCACGTCTTCAAGCCTGGCGCGACGGTGGACGGCCCGCCGGCAACTGCCGTCGCTGTGCTGGGCAACCGAATCGTGGCCGTCGGTACCGATCGTGAGCTGGCCAACCTGCGCGGACCGCGGACCGAAGTCGTGGACGCCCGCGGCGGGTTGATCATGCCCGGCTTCAACGATGCCCATCTCCACCTGCTCGATGGCGCCCTGTCGCTCGACCAGCTCAACCTCTACGGGCTGACCGATCTGCCCGCCGTCCAGAACGCGATCGCCGCCTGGGCGACCGCCCGGCCAGGTGACGAATGGATAGTCGGCCAAGGCTGGCTCTATCCGGCGTTTCCGGCGGGGCTGCCCACCCGGCAGCAACTCGATGCCGTGCTCGCCGACCGACCGGCATTCCTCTACTGCTTCGACGGGCATACGGCTTGGGCCAACAGCCGCGCGCTGGAACGGGCCGGCATCGACCGCGCCACGCCAGACCCCGCGCTCGGTGAGATCGTGCGCGACGCTGATGGCGAGCCAACCGGCGCGCTGAAAGAGGACGCCACCCACCTCATCTCGGAGCTCGTTCCGCAACCCGACGACGAGACCAAGCTACGACTGCTCGACGCGGCCGCGGGTGCACTTGCGCGGGCGGGCATCACCGCCGGACAGGACGCGTGGACGGACCCGGGCGACGTTGTGTTGTTCGACAGTCTGCGTAGCAGGCGGACGCTCCCGCTCCGGCTGCGGACGGCTTTCGCGCTGGAACCGGGCGAGGATGCGACGACGCTAGCTGAGCGGCTGGACGGATACGAGCCGCACCTCGACCGTCGGACTGATCCCTTCCTGCGCGCGGGCATCGTCAAGGGCTTTCTCGACGGCGTCGTTGAGACGCGTACGGCGTACATGCTGCAACCCTACCCAGGCACCGGCACACGCGGCGAGCCGAACTGGCCGGACGACGACCTGCGGCGGACGGTGGCCGAGGTCCATCGTCGCGGCTGGCAGGTCGAGTTGCACGCGATCGGCACTGCCGCGGTGCGCCAGGCACTCGACGCGTACGAAGCGCTCGGCGCCGGCGAGGCGGCTCGGCGCCGTCACCGCATCGAGCACATCGAGACCATCGATCCCGACGACTTGGCGCGCTTCGCCGAGCTGGGCGTGGTGGCCAGCATGCAGCCGCTGCACGCCATCCCCGTCGCCGACGCGGCCGACACGTGGCAGCAGAGGCTCGCGCCTGACGTTGCCAGCAGCGGCTGGCGGATGGCGAGCCTCGCCGCAGCCGGTGCGGTCCTTGCCTTCGGCAGCGACTGGCCGGTCGTGCCGTTCGATCCATTCCCGGCGCTCCACTCGGCCGTCAGTCGACAGTCGGTCGATGGGTGGCCGGCTGACGGATGGCTGCCCGCCGAGCGCCTAACAGTGGTGCAGGCGCTGGCCGCCTACACCAGCGGTAGCACCTTTGCCGAGCACGCCGACAGCGAAAGAGGCAGCCTCGGGCCGGGGATGCTGGCCGACGTCGTCGTCCTCGATCACGACCTTCTGACCGAAGGTCCGTCGGCCATCCTTGGCACACGGGTCGTGGCGACCATCGTTGATGGGCGGCGAGTGGCGTAGCCGGTGCCCGCGCAGCGACCCGGAGGGATCCTCGCCACCGTCCTTTGATGTGATCTCCGGCCGTTCAACCCGTTGATGCCTTCGCTGGGAGTCTGGCTACGCGACCTCTCCGGGAACTCCGAATCATGAACTGATCGTCGGCCGCCGACAGGGCCAGACGGCCTGCTGTTCCCCCTCGATCGCCCGGAAGCTCTATGTGCCGCCGCCGGCAGCCCGAAGTGAGTCGGCGACGCTCTCGACAAAGGCCTCGCTCCAGCCCGGGCCATAGGCGCGCCAGGGGGAAGCCTCGACGATCACCGCTTCGATGCCCGTCGCCGCTTCGAACTCGCGCACGCACTCGGCGAAGCGCTCCCCAGCCGCGGCGAAGTCGGCTGCACGCCGCCAGCGGAAGAGGTACACCAGCTTGTCCTCGCCGTCATCCGTGCTCAACTCCAGCCGGGCGGCATTGCTGTGCAGGCCGGAGCCGGGACAGCCGGCATCACCGCTGACCGCTTGATGAAGCGTTGCCCCGCGCAGGGCGAGCGCAGCCAGGACAGCGCTCATGTCACTCGGCGTCGGTGTCGGCGCTGGCCCGCCGGCACAGGCTGCCGCCGACACCAATAGCGCGGCCAAGACGATCGGCAATCGGCTGAGCATCGGGCCCATGATCGCTCAGCGACAGTGCATCATCGGCGAGCACTTGCCTGACTAACGGAGGTTCAGCGTGGATCTCAGCTCACTGTTCACCCGATTCGCGAAGACGACCTCGAAGCTCGCCGGTAAGCCGGCAACCTTCGGGCTGGCCGCCCTGGTCGTCGCGCTGTGGGCCATCTCAGGGCCGTTGTTCGGCTTCAGCGACACCTGGCAGTTGGCGATCAACACCGGCACGACTATCGCCACATTCCTGATGGTCTTTCTCATCCAGAACACGCAGAACCGCGATACGGCCGCGCTGCAGCTCAAGCTCGATGAGTTGATCCGTTCAACCGAGGGTGCCCACAACGGCCTGCTCGACCTCGAGGAGCTGGCCGACGAGGACCTCGAGCGCATCCGCGACCGGTATGAAACGCTGGCCCGGGAGGCCCGCCACGACCTGCGACTCGGCCTCGGCGACACCGGCCGGCCGCGCATTGGTGGCCTGGACGGCGAGACGGAGTCGAGCGGCGATTAGCCGCGACGGGCGCGCCGCTTGGCCGCGCGCAGCCGGGCGATCGTGTCGGGTTCCTCGCTCGCGGCTGCGGGTGCGGCGGCGTCGGCCGGCGTGGTTGGGGCAGGCTCCGCTCGCTCCGCCTCGACGGCAGGCGGCGGTTCGCTGACGAGCGCCGCGCGCGCCTGCCGGCCGCCGGCGCGCCGCTTGGCGGCAAGCATCTCGCCGACCGCCTCCGGCCGGCGAGCGGGACCGCGCCAGGCACGCCAGCGCATACCTGCCCAGGCGCGCG
>Ga0268386_10004671_pt1 | contig 10129 bp, 10 predicted proteins | sample RVTome_15_FD_200260 | JGI IMG/M metagenome (GOLD analysis project Ga0268386, IMG submission 200260) | Soil microbial communities from uranium-contaminated site in the Upper Colorado River Basin, Wyoming, United States - RVT150D86... ...
TTCGCCTTGCAGCCGACGAAGGTTTCATCGGCCTCAGCCACCTTGTTCGCGCCGCCAAGAGGACCAGCGCCGGCCGGCTCGCGCATCGCCTCGCGGATGCGATGGCCCATGAACCAAGCGGTCTTGTAGGTTACGTCCAGCATGCGGTGCAGCTGGTGCGCGCTCATGCCCTTCTTGGACGAGGTCAGCAGCTGGAATGCCAGAACCCACTTGTGCAACGGGACATGCGAGCGCTCGAACAGGGTGCCAACCGCCACCGTGAACTTCTTACGGCAGTCGCGGCAGTAGAGAGCGCCTGGCGTGTAGCTCCTGCCCTCAAGGCGCTTTGCGTTGGTCGAGCCGCAGTGAGGGCACCACGGGCCATCGGGCCAGCGCAGCGCCTCAAGGTGCTCGCGGGCCTTGTACTCATCGTGAAAGATCGGATCGGTCAGGTTGGTCATCGGATCTGCCCTCAGCCACGAAGACAATCCTATCCGATCGCCTGCGTTCCGTCAAGTATATAATTCCCGATCTATCCCTGGTTTGTCCAGGGACCGAGCGCAAACGACCGACCGCACGATCTCGAGCGCCGCGCCGTGACCAGCAGGCTCATCATGGAGCAGACCTTCGACGGGCGTCTGGGAGAGCGCGAACACGCGATCGGGGTCTTCGAGGGTCATATCGAGGAGGTTCGCCGCACGATCCCAGCCCGGCGCCTCCTGGTCTATCGCGTGACCGATGGCTGGGAGCCTCTATGCGCCTTCCTGAAGCGAGCCGTTCCCGACGCCGCATTCCCGCACGTCAATTCCACCGACGAGTTTCGAAGGCGCCTACTCGCCGGCGAACCCCGGACCGCGGAGCATTCCGGCTAGGTCCGGCAGCCCGCCACCGACCCGCCGTCGATCGCGTGCCGCGCGCCGGCGCTCGAACGAGGGCATTCATTCGACGATGCAGATGTCTTGCGCAAGCAGAGTGGGTCTGGCTCGGATCTCGGTTGGGGCGATCACATTTCCGTGAGCACGAACTCGAGAGAGCCGAATCGGGCTTAAGTGCATGTGGTTCCCGAAGCGCTTTGGTGCCAGTCGGGCGTAGCGGCGGTCGGGGGGCAGCGTGTCGGACCGCAACAGCCAGCCGACTCCCAACATCCGCCTCGGTCGCGGCGAGGTACCCGAGCGCCTGCGGTTCGAGGCCTGGCGCGAGATGGCTCGGCCGTTCATCGATACCACCCCGCGCGCCGACGAGCGTCGGTTCGAGTTCCACTACGAGGCCTATGCCCTTGACGGGCTGGTGGTGTGCGACACCGCCACCGGGGCCCACACGATTGACCGGGGACCGCGCCATCTGCGCTCGGGCGACACCGACCACGTCACCCTGCGGGTGTACACGCGCGGCCGCATGGTCATGGACATCGGCAAGATGCCCGTGGCGCTGGCGCCCGGCGCGGTGTCCCTGTTCGACCGGCGCTACGGGATGCACGGCTATGCAACCGATCACCGGGCGATCAGTTGTATGATCCCGCGGGAGCGACTCGACACGCGTCCGTTCGACCGCGCCCCCGCGCTGATGTGGAGCTGCAACGCCCCTGAGGGGCGACTCCTCGGCAACGCCTTGCAGACCTTATGGGCCGACCTGCCGCGTGCGCGCGCCGAGGCGGCAAAGGGGCTGGCGGCCGGGGTCACTGGTCTGATCAACGGCCTGCTGTCGGCCCGGCCGGACGACGAGGCGCGGCGGTCCATCAATCAGGCCACGCTCAGCGCCATGCAGGCCTTCATCAAGCGGCATCTGCACGACCGCAACCTCGATGCCGCGATCTTGTGCCGGACGTTCGCCTGCTTACGCGCCCGCCTGTACCGCCTGTTCCGGCCGTACGGCGGCGTCGAGCGCTACGTCCGCGATCAGCGTCTGCAACGGTGCTTCGATGAGTTGGGGCGTGCGGACCCGACCCGCGGGCGGATCCGCGCGGTTGCCGCCAAGTGGGGCTTCGAGGACCCGAGCCACTTTCATCGCCTGTTCAAGACACGCCTCGGCCTCGCGCCGTCCGAGGTGCCGCCGCTGGTGCCCGATCCCGACGCCCGATCGGACGCGCCGAGGCTGCTCGGCCAGCGCGCCGAGATCGCGCAGCTGCATCGCTGGTTCCGCCAACAGCTCTAACGGCTTCCGCAAGGCCGCTTCTTGGGTGTGCCCGGAGGTCGCAGCGCAATCCCGGTGAGACTGACGTCCAACGAAAAATAGAGACTGACGTCCAACGACTCCGCGGCCGGTGGCCACTAGCCTCGATCGACGCCGGGCTCCTGGCCGCCGGCGGGATGGCCCGAAAGCGGGCGCAGCAGGAGAAAGACCATGCAAACCAGCTTGAAGCTCACGCTGGCGGGCGTCGCGACGCTCGTCTTGTGGGTCGCCGCCGCCTCGGCCGACTCGCGAAGCGATGGGTTCTGCAGAGATCGGCATCGGAGCCTCGACCATCAGGCGACATGTGATCGGCTCGGTCGAGGGGATCGCCAGAAAATCGGGTTCCTCGAGCGCTTGCGGAAGAGGAACAGGGCGCCGGTGGCCGATCTGCGACTGGCCCGGACGCTCGATGCGGATGAGCCGACCATTCTGCCGGGCCGGGTCGACCTCCATGCCGGCGGCTCCACCGACCAGGACGGCTTCGTCGCGTACTACGATCTCCAGCTGTTCGACGACGACACCGGCCTGCCGCTCAGCCGCCTGATCACCACGCGTCACCCGCTGACGACGATCCATGTGCCGCAAGGGCTGCCGCCGAACCTCCTGGCGGTCCTGATCGTCACCGACGACCTGGGCGCGACCGACACCACCGAGCTGGCGTTCACCAGCGACGGCACCGTGATGGACTAGCCCTGGGGGCGCTCCCGAAGGAGACGGAACGATGAAGATCACGATCTGATCGGCGGCCTCGCGGGCGCGCTGCTGCTCGCCGGCGCCGCCAGCGCGCAGACTTGCAGCCCGGCGGGCGCAGCGTTGACGTGTACGCTGAGCTCGGGCGCAACGACGTGCAGCGTGACGCCGGCGACCAACGAGTTCACCGCCGGCGACCTGCTGAGCGCCGCCCAGAGGTGCGACCCGACCATCGGCGAGGACACGCCGGTGCTCGTGGCCGCGGCCGGTGGCTCGGGCGGCGCCGGCGGCACCAGCGGGGCTTTCCGCGGCGGCAGCTTCGGTTGGGGCGGTGCGGCGCGCATGGGCACGACCATCGCCGATCTGAACACCGCGTACGGATCCGACGCCGCGTACTGCTGGGGGGCCGGCGACCAGGCCAGTCATAGCGGCGAGGGGGGCGCCGGCGGCGCCTCCAGCATCCTTCGGACCTGCACCAACATCAGCCAGACAGCGACGACCGGCGTGCTGCTGATTGCCGGCGGCGGTGGCGGCGGGGGGGCTGGCGGGGGCGTTTGAAGATGGCGGTCACGGCGGCGCTGGCGGGATTGCCGTTTCGGGCACCTCGGGGCCCTGCCCACCGGTGGATTCAGGTCTCACGTGCGCCCCCGGCTCTACGCCTAATGGAGTAGGGACCAGCGGTAACGGCGACCCCGCCGGTTGCGGCGCCAACTCCGGTGTGGGATGTGGCAACGGTTTCGACGGCGTCGGTGGTGTCGGCGGCTCTACGAACGTGGGCGGCGGGGCATTATCCACTGAAGGGCAGCCAGGGTGACCGCTGACAGCGGCAAGGGCGGGGACGGCGACTCGGGCGGCGGCGCCGGCGGCGGCGGTTACGGCGGCGGCGGCGGCGGTGACACCGGCGGCGGTGACGCCGACCCCGGCACTGGCGGCGGCGGCGGTGGCAGCTTCGCGGCGCAGTCGAGTCTGCCCTTCACGGCCGACCCCGGCGGCGAAGCCGCCGACGGCTGGATCAGTTTCGTCTTCAACGCCACCAATATCCCGGCCTTCACGCCGCGTGGACTGATCGGTGGCACCAACAATGGCGATAGCTGCTGGCTCCCGCAGACCCTGACCGTGCTGGCGATCGGCGACTACACCCTGCTCTGGCAGACCGATGGCAATCTGGTGCTCTACGATGGGGCCCTGACGCAGCCGAACGCGGTGTGGGCCAGCTTCCCGACCAACCCCGACGGCCAGGCATTGTGCTGGCAGGGCGATGGCAACCTGGTGATCTACAACGCCGACGGTTCCCCGCTCTGGGCCTCGGACACCGCTGACACCCAGCACGGCGGCGCCGGCGGTCAATGGCTCACGCTCTACCAGGACGGCACGCTGGAGATCGTGAACGGCAGCGGAGTCGTGCTCTGGACTGCCAGCTAGGCAATGGCCGTCGAGATGGCCGCACCACCGATCCTGGGCATCGTCGAGAGCCGCCTCTACGTCGACGATCTGCCGGCGGCGCGGTCGTTCTACGAGGACATGCTGGGGCTGCGGCTGCTGGCGGCGGACGATACGATGTGCCTGTTCGCCGCCGGCAGCTGCCAGAACCTTCAGGTCTGCCGGCGCGGCTGGTGCGAGGACGACGTCGCCGGTCCGGGCGGCGTGGTTCCGGGGCACACCGGCGACGGCCCGGCGCACCTGGCCTTTCACATCGCGCTCGCCGACTACGACGCCTGGAGGGCGTACCTCATCGCGCGCGGCATCCCGATCGTCAGCGAGGTCGTCTTCGAGAACGGCGGCCGCAGCCTCTATCTCGACGACCCGGCGGGCAACGTCCTCGAGCTCGCCACGCCCGGCCACTGGCCGAACTTCTAGGCGCGAAATCGGCCTGCGCCTTGCAATGCGAATCCACGACCATTCCCGACGACGCACCCAGCCATGCCGGGGCCAGGCGGCCACGGTACGCAACACCGGCGTCCGGGAGCAGCCATCGGCGAACAGGAGGATCAGGATGACGCTGGATCACAACAAGAGCCTGTCGCGACGTTCCCTCGAGATGTGGCGCAGCAACTCGACCGACGAGCCGGAGGCAGTCTTCGCGGCGAGCTATGCCAACCATCAGGAGTCCTCGGTCGAGGGCGGCACGAAGTCACTGGATCTGGACGGTTGGAAGAGTTTGGTCGACCAGGTTCGCCGCGGGTTCCCCGATCTCGAGGTGCAAATCGGGATGCAGATCGCGGAGGGCGATCTCGTCGCGACCCGCTGGCGGTTCACCGGCACGCAATCCGGTGAGTACCTCGGCCATGCGCCGAGCGGCAGACGGGCGACCTGGACCGGCGTTCAGATCGACCGGTTCGAGAACGGCAAGATCGTCGAGAGTTGGGTGGATTGGGACAAGTACCGGTTCTTCGACGAGCTCGGCTTCTTGAGCTAGCCCGAGCGAGCCGCAGGCGGAGGTCGGGGAGCGGTGGACGCCGACCAAGCGATCGAGCTCCATCCTGTGGCTCGTCGTGGCCTCGTGAGGAGGGAAATGCCGCTCGACACGAGGCCGCCGGCGCGGACGGCTTCGAGCCGGCGGTTCGCGGAGGGGGTGAAGAGCCATGACGAACAGGCGCGCCCACGGAGGTTCGCGCAGATCGCTCAGCGCGGTCGAGGATCGGGCCGAGCCGACGAGTCGCAGGGCGTTCCTGGCGCGGGCAGGGGTCGGCGTCGCCGCGTTAGGCGTTGCCGGCTGCGTCAGTCCGGCGGGCCTCGCCGCGGCCCATGGCCGCCCGCCCAAGCGACTGCGGGTCCTCAGCAAAGGCGAGGCCGCGACCTATGGGACATGGTGCGACGTTCTTGCGATCGGTGCCGCCAAGGCCGGCGTCGCCTTCTTCGTCGACAAGTATCTCGCCGAGCCTTTCCCCGACTCCTTGCTGCTGATCAGGTATCTGCAGAACCCGCCCTTTACCGACTTCTATCTGGGCGGCATCGCCGGCATCGACCAGGAAAGCGAGGCACGCTATTCTAAGCCGTTTGTCACCCTCGACGATGCTCGGAAAAAATCGGTTGTGGAGGCGGCGGTGACCTCGTCGACGATCGCCTGGACCACCCCGAACCCGAACTTCTTCTATTTCGTGTCGCGAAGTGATGCGGTGGACGTGGTCTACGGAACCGTGGCCGGCTTTCGCGACCTTCGTATCCCCTATCTCCCCCACATCCGGCCAAGACAGCCCTGGTAGGCCGGAGAGCGGAAAGTCGGGCAGCGGGTCATGAAGCCACACGTCCACGATCCCGTCGAGGTCCTGGTGATCGGCTCGGGCTTTGCCGGCAGCACGATGGCCGCCGAGCTTGCCGAAGCCGGGTTCGATGTTCTGACCCTGGAAGCCGGCCCCGAGCGCCGGCTTCGCGACATGGTGAGCTCGCAGATCTGGGCGCGCCGCCTCAAGTGGGCAGGCCCTCCCGTCGTCGAGGAGGGCGACCTTGTCGGCGCCGCTAACTTCGGCATGGGATGGGGCACGGGCGGCGCCGCTCTGCATTGGTACGCCAACTGGTACCGCTTTCACGAGGACGATTTCAAGGAGAGGACGCTCTTCGGCAGGGGGTTGGACTGGCCGATCGACTACGAGGACCTCAGGCCGTACTACGACCGGGCCCAGGTCTATGTCGGGGTGTCCGGCGATCTGTCGCAGGATCCATGGGCGCCCCCCGGCGACCCCTATCCCATGCCGGGCTTGCCGGAGTTTCCGCAGTCGGCGGCCATCAGACGAGGCTTCGAGGCGCTGGGGGTTCCCACCGCCCCGAACCCGGTGGCCGTCAACAGCGAACGCTACCAGAACCGGCCTCCATGCATCTTCGATGGCTGGTGCGATGCGGGCTGCCCGATCGGCGCGCTGGCCAACCCTCTCGTCCTGCAGTGGCCAAAGGCCTTGCGCGCCGGCGCGCGGCTCGAGCACGACGCCTACGTCACCAAGGTGACGACCGATGCTTCGGGCCGCCGGGCGACGGGCGCCGAGTACCGCGACGCCCAGGGGAACCTGCGGTTCCAGCCGGCCGATCTGGTGATCGTCGCCTGCCACACGATCTGGAACAGCCGCCTGCTCCTGCTCTCGGCGAGCGCCGCCCATCCCGACGGGCTGGCCAACGGCAGCGGCATGGTCGGCCACCATTTCATGTCGCACCCGATCGTGACGATCTACGGGTTGTTCAAGGAGCCGACCCGCCCCTACGTCGGCATCCTCGGCGCCAACCTGCTATCCCAGGAAGGCTACGACAACAAGGAGCCGGCGCCAGGCGCCTTCGGTAGCCGCAGTTTTCAGGCCGGTCAGGCGGCCAAGCCCAATGACCTCCTGGGGTGGGCGCTGGCCCAACCGGACCTCTATGGGCAGGCACTCGACGACTACCTGCGCAAGGCCAGCGAGCACTTCGGCAACATGACGGTGCTGTGCGAAGAGACCTCGGTCTTCGAGAACCGCATCGAGCTGGACCCGGGTGAGACGGACGCCTATAGGCTGCCTGCAGCGAAGGTGGTGAACAACATCCCCGAACAGAACGCCATCCGCCTGGAGCTGGCAAGGACGGAGGGCCTCGCGATCTTTCATGCCGCCGATACGTCTAAGCTCTGGGCCAGCGGCCGGAACCCGGAGCACCTCCTGGGCGGTACGGTCATGGGCGACGATCCGGACCGCTCGGTGACCAACGCCTATGGCCAGACCCATGAGGTCGACAATCTTTTCGTGGCCGGAGCCAGCCTTTTCCCCACCTCGGCGGCGGTCAATCCGACCGCGACCTTGACCGCTCTGGCGCTCCGAACGGCGGATTACCTCCGCCATCAGCGCGCTGCGCTCCTTCCCTGATCTGCGTTCGACCGGCAACCAGCCGACGTGCCCGATAGAAAGCGTAACGTGTGGTGGCTCGAACTCAGGCTCCGTAGCGTCGGGTGGAATCTCGCCGGGCCGATGGTCTGAAGGCATACCATCTGCACCAGGCTGGCCAACGGAGGGAAAGTGATCCGGATCGACGAGCAGAGCCGCAAGTGGTGGATCCTCGCCGCGCTCGCGGCGGCCGGGGGCAAGCTCGGCGATGCGATCGGGCAGAAGGTCCTCTTCGTCGTCGTCGTCGCGCTGTTCGGCCTCGCGTCCCTGGCGGCGGGCTTTGCCCCGAGCGGCGCGTGGCGGATTGTCGCGCGCGCCATTCAAGGCATGGGCGCTGCCGTGATCTTCCCCGGGTCGGTCGCGATGATCACGATCTTCTTTCCCGAGGAGCAGCGCGGCGTGGCGCTCAGGATCTGCGGCACGATCGGCACCATCTTCCTCACCATCTCAGCCCCCTCGGCTGCCGCCCGTCCAGAATCGCTTCCACAATTCGGGTGCCAGGCAGGTCAGCGGAAGGAGCCGGCAGACATAGGCGTCCGTGACGTCCTCGTGCTCCGCGAGGTCGGTGATCGACCTGGCCTGACCGCTCTCGACCCGCCGCCGCCAGCGGTGCGCACGGAGGTGCGCCCAACCATCCGTCCCCAATCCCCACACGACCCTGCCGGCCGGTCATCGAATCCAGTGCCGGACGCCATTCCCGCAGCGCGGCCACCCGAGTCGCCCGCTCGAGTGACGCGGTTGTGCGTGGCCATGCTGCGTCCGGCGCAGGGGGGCCTTGCCGAACTGGAGCTATATCGTCCGCGCGTATCCAGCTGGACAGGGCGCACCCGGCGTTCCTGCGGAGATGGGGGGTCGGCGCGCCATCGGCGATGGATCGAGCAGCTTCATCGATGGTGGCCCTTCCAAGGCGGTGCCGCCCGGTCGGGAACCCGCTGAACTCTAGAGCAGCATCCGCTTAGCCGGGATCGCTGCGTGACGATCCCGTCCGGATAAAGCTGCTCCAATCCATTGGACAGAGCAATTTCTTCCGATGAGCGGGACCGCATCGTGGTCCGAGGTGGTTCGACCTCATCGGAAGTTGCTCTAGCGATCGGGGCGGGCGACCCCGACCAGCGTGCGCCCGCCGGCCCGCCGCCCTGCGGCATCGAGCAGAAAGCGGGCCGCCTCATCAGGAGGCAGGGGCGGGCTGAACAGATAGCCCTGCCCGGCGTCGCACCGATGCAGGCGCAGGAACTCGCGCTGCTCCTCGGTCTCCACCCCTTCCGCGACCACCTCGATGCCGAGGCTGTGGCCGAGCGAGATCACCGTGCGCACGATCGCCGCGTCCTCCGGATCGGTGCCGATGTCGCGCACGAAGGAGCGGTCGATCTTCAGGCGGTCGATCGGGAACTGCTTCAGATGGGCGAGCGAGGCGTAGCCCGTGCCGAAATCGTCGAGCGCGATCTGGATGTTCATGCGGTGCAGCCGCCCGAGGGTTTCGGCGACGTGCCCGCTGCCCCGGCCGACGAACACGCCCTCGGTGACCTCGATCTCGAAATGGTGCGGAGGGACGCCCGCGGCGCGCAGAAGATCGCGCACCACCCGGGCGAGCCGGCCGGTCTTGAACTGCGCCGGGGCGAGGTTGACCGCCAGCCGCCCGAACGGCACGCCCCGATCGAGCCAGTCCCGGGCCTGCGACGCGACCTGGCTCAGGATCGCCATGCCGATCGGCACGATCAGCCCGGTCTCCTCGGCGACCGAGAGGAACTCGCCCGGCGCGATCAACCCGCGCTCGGGATGCTGCCAGCGCAACAGCGCCTCCATGCCGACCACGCGCCGGTCGGCAAAGCTGATCTGCGGCTGGTAGTGCATCACGAGCTCGTGCCGGGCAAGGGCGCGGCGCAGCTCGACCTCCAGCTCCTTGCGCTGCTCGACCTGGCGCTTCATCGCCTCGACGAAGAAGCTGTAGGTGTTGCGACCGTTGGCCTTGGCCCGGTACAGCGCGATGTCGGCGTTCTTGAGCAGCTGGTCGGGATCGACGTCGTCCTCGGGAAAGATGGTGATCCCGATGCTGGTCCCGGTGTGGATCTGGTGGCTCTGATAGGTCACCGGCTCGGTCAGGCGCCCGACGATGCGCTGGGCGACGCGGCCGGCGTCGGTCGGCCGCTCGAGGCCGGTGAGGATGATCGCGAACTCGTCGCCGCCGAGCCGCGCCACGGTGTCGGTGTCGTGGACGCAACCGCGCAGGCGGCGCGCGATCTCGCGCAGCAGGTCGTCGCCGGCGTGATGGCCCAGCGTGTCGTTGACGTCCTTGAAGTGATCGAGGTCGAGCTGCAGGATCGCCATCGAGCGCCCGTTGCGCCGCGCCTGGGCCATGGCCTGGCTCAGCCGGTCGAGGAACAGCGCCCGGTTGGGCAGGCCGGTCAGCGAGTCGTGATGCGCCATGTGCCGGATGTGCTCCTCGGCACGCTTGCGCT
>Ga0268386_10004672_pt1 | contig 10127 bp, 8 predicted proteins | sample RVTome_15_FD_200260 | JGI IMG/M metagenome (GOLD analysis project Ga0268386, IMG submission 200260) | Soil microbial communities from uranium-contaminated site in the Upper Colorado River Basin, Wyoming, United States - RVT150D86... ...
ATCGGCTGGCGCAACATCATCGAGAAGATGCACATGACGGCTACGCTCACCAAGTGGTACGAAGAGCACGGCCGCCACGAGATCTTCGCGGGCAACAAGCACGTGCCGCTCGTCTCCACGGATCACAACCTGGTGCTGGATCCCGAGGCCGTCGCCGCGGGCAAGCAGACGGACCTCGACGAGCTGGGCATTGCGAAGACCGCGCGCGAGGAGAAGCTGCGGGCGCGCGACGCGAAGAAGAAGACGAGCGACGCCGACAACGAGCGCATGGCGGAGCTGTACCGGCAGCACGTCCTCAAGGAGGCGCCGCCGGAGCCGGTGGTCCAGATTCGCGGCCTCGGCGGGTCCAGGAAGAAGCAGGACGTGCAGGAAGTCCTGCACAAGAGCAGTACTTAAGCGGGGGCTCTCGCCCCACCCCGGCTCGGTTCCGCCTCCGCCAAGGCTTCGACGAGGCTCGCCATCACGCCGGGGCGCCCTCCGCTGTGACGTGTTCGGTCGCGCGCATCAGCCAGGCCGTGCGGTTCAACCGCACGGCCTTTTTTTTCGCGGTTACAATTCAGCATGCGCACAGCAATCCGGTGGCAGATGGTGGCATCCACCGCGCTCCTGCTCACCGCGCTCGCGTCGGCGGCGGCAGCGCAAGGCCGCTCCCAGACGGCCAGATCCGCTGCGCTTGCCGAGTTCTCCCGGTCGCTGCAGGAGCTTTCCGAGCGCGTCAGCCCCAGCATCGTCCAGGTGTTCGTGACGGCGTATGCGGTGCCGGATCGTGAGGATCAGAGCGCAGCGGCGGAGCCGGTCGTCGAGCGCCGCAGCGGCTCCGGCGTGATCGTGGATCCCGGCGGCTTCATCGTCACCAATGCGCACGTCGTCCAGAACGCCACCCGCCTCGAGGTCGAACTGCCGCTGGCCGCGCCAGCCGGACGATCGATTCTGAAGCGCCGCGGCCGGCGGGTGGGGGCACAGATTGTCGCCGTGGATTCAGAGACCGACCTCGCCGTGATCAAGGTGGAGGCGGCGAACCTGCCCGCGCTGCCCTTTGGCGATTCCGACGGACTGCGGCCCGGCCAGGTCGTCCTGGCGTTCGGAAGCCCGCTGGGGCTCCAGACGTCGGTCACGATGGGAGTGGTGAGCGCCGTGGCGCGCCAGCTGAGGCCGGAGGATCCGATGATCTACGTCCAGACCGACGCGCCGATCAATCCCGGAAACAGCGGCGGCGCGCTGGTCGATACCGAGGGGCGGCTGGTGGGCATCAATACCTTGATCTTCAGCCGGTCCGGGGGGAGCGACGGAATCGGCTTTGCTGCCCCGAGCAATATCGTTCGCAACGTGTTCTTGCAGATTCGGAAGACCGGTCGTGTGCAGCGGGGCGAAATCGGCGTCTTCTCGCAGACGCTCACACCCTTGATGGCCGAGGCGCTCGGCGTGACTGGCGACGCCGGCGTCGTCGTCGCCGACGTCCTGCCGCGGGGTCCGGCCGCGCACGCCGGGCTCCAGCCTGGCGATCTGATCCTGACCCTCGACGGCAAGCGGATCGAGAACGGCCGGCAGTTTCGAATCAACCTCTACACGCGCGGCGTCGGCGATACGGTGGACATCCAGGTGCAGCGCGGCGATCGCCAGTTCACCGTGCGCGTACCCGTGGCGGAGCGTGAGCACGACAGCGGCCGGCTACGCGATCTCGTCTCGCTCCTGCGGCCTGTTCGCCAGCTGGGGGTGACGGCCCTGGATCTGTCGCCCCGCGTGGCCCGGCTCCTCCCGGCGCTGCGGCGCAGCTCCGGAGTGGTCGTCGCGGTGGTGTCCTCGTCGGCCCCGTTCTCCCAGCAAGGCCGCCTGCAGCCCGGAGACGTGATTTACACCCTCAACGGCACGGCCGTCGCGAGCGTCCAGGAACTGAACACGCTCGCGGAGAATATTCAGGGCGGTTCCCCGTCGGTGCTGCAGATCGAGCGCCAGGGGATGCTGATGTATCTGGCCTTCCGGTTCGAGCGCTGAATTCAGCGCTCACCCCCTCGTTCCGACCGCCATCTGGCACCGGCCTTGCTCCACTCTGGCGGTGCGCCGGTATTGTCCGGCTTGCAGGCGCCCTTTTCGACGCGGACATGAAGATTCTCTGGCTCAAATCGGACCTCCTGTTCCCACTCGACAAGGGCGGCAAGCTCCGGACCTGGCACCTGCTCCGCTATCTGGCCCGCCATCACGAGATCACCTACCTGGGATTCGCCTCGCCTGGCGACTCCGAGAATGCGATCGGGCTGATGCGCGAGGTTGCGCACCGGGTCGAGTCCGTCCCGCGGTCGGATCCGCGCAAGCGGTCACTCGAGTTCTACCTGCACGCGGCGAGGTACCTGATGGACCCGCTGCCATACGCCATCGCCAATTACCGCTCGCGCGCCTTCACGCGGCGGATCGACTCGCTGCTGCGCGAGCGGGACTTCGACGTCATCGTCTCGGATTTCGTCCTGCCGATGGTCAACCTGCCGGCGCGCGTGCCGTGTCCGGTGGTGGTCTTCACGCACAACGTGGAAGCGGAGATCTGGCGGCGGCACGCAGAGACGCAGGCGGGGCGAATCGCGCGATACCTCTATGGCGTCCAGCATCGCCGGATGCTTCGCTTCGAACGCGACGCGCTTCGCCGCGCGGAGGGCGTGCTCGCCGTCTCGGAGAACGATCGGGACACGCTGACGCGGCTGTATCCCGGCGCCGCCCGTGAGCCCGCGCACGTGGTGCCCACGGGCGTCGACACGGAATTTTTTCAACCTGCGGTGAGCGCGCCGGCGTCCCGATCCCTGGTCTTCACCGGATCGATGGACTGGCTCCCGAACGAAGACGCGATGATCTTCTTCTGTCGCGAGGTCTTGCCGCTCATCCGTGCGGAAGAACCGGAAACGACGCTGTCGATCGTCGGCCGCGCGCCGACGCCGCCCGTGGTGCGGCTCGGCCGTGAGCCGGGGATTACCGTCACCGGCCGGGTGGACGACGTGCGGCCCCACATCGCTCCCGCGTCGGTCTACGTGGTGCCCCTCCGGATTGGCGGCGGCACCCGGCTCAAGATTTTCGAGGCCATGGCCATGGGCAAAGCCGTGGTGTCGACCCATGTGGGGGCGGAGGGGCTGCCTGTCCGCGGCGGCGAACACGTGGTGCTCGCCAACAGCCCGCGGGAGTTCGCGGCCGGCGTCGTGCAGTTGATGCGGGACGTCGATCGCCGGCGATCGCTCGAGGCGGCGGCCCGCACGCTCGTGGTCGAGCGCTACGACTGGTCCGCCGCGGCCGGCGAGCTGGAGCGAGCGCTCGGCCGGTTCGCGCAACTGCGCCGGGACAGCGTTCGAGAGCCGTTGACCGCCGCGCCGCATCCCGACGTCGCTGCGAGCGCGCAGGTCGTGGAGTGACGGCACGGCAACCGATGCTCATGTCGCGCAAAACTTCCCATGCACCGCGGATCAGCTGGCCCGACGGCAAGGCGTTCGCCTTCACGGTCTTCGACGATCCAGACGCGCAAACCTACGAGGATGGCCTCCAGGTGTACTCGTTCCTCTTCGACCACGGCTTTCGGACGACGCGGGGCGTGTGGCCGAGCGCTGCCGTGCGGACGCCGAATTCCGGGGGCGAAACCTGTCACAACCGGCGCTATCGCGAGCACACGTCCGCGCTCCAGGGACAGGGTTTCGAAGTCGGGTATCACCACACGACGTGCCATTCGTCCACGCGCGCGGAGATCATCCGGGGCCTCGACAGGTTCCGCGAGTATTTCGGCGACAACCCGTCGGCGATGGCCAACCACTACAACGCCGAAGCGATCTACTGGGGCGGGGCGCGGCTGACCCCTCCGCAGCGTACCCTGTACACCCTGGCCACCCTCGGACGGAAGAACGGCGCATTCTACGGAGAAGTGGAAGGGCACGCTTCGTTCTGGGGGGATGTGTGCCGGGAGCGGATTCGGTACTGCCGCAACTTCGTGTATGCGGAGGTGAACACGCTCGCGGCCTGCCCCTGGATGCCGTATCACGATCCGCTGCGGCCCTTCGTGAGCGCGTGGTACGGCTCGGCGGAAGGATCGAACGTGGACCGCTTCGTCGAGACGCTGTCCGAGGCGAACCAGGATCGGCTCGAAGCGCAAGGGGGCGCGTGCATCATGTACACGCACTTCGGACATGGGTTCGTGCAGAACGGCCGGCTGCACCCGCGGTTCGAGCGGCTCATGGCCAGGCTCAGCCGCCGGAACGGATGGTTCGTCCCGGTGTCCACGCTGCTCGACTACCTGCGCCGGCAGCAGGAAGGGACGTGCCTCACCGACCGGCAGCGGCAGTCGCTCGAGCGGCGCTGGCTCCGGCAGAAACTGCTCCGCGGGACATCATGAACCTGGAATTCCGATTGCTCGAGCCGGACGAGATTCCCTGGCAGACGCTGGACGCGTTCGAGGACCGCGTCGTGTTTCAGACCCGGGAATGGCTCGACTTCATTGCGCAGAGCCAGCGCGCCCGGCCCGTCGTGGTCGAGATTCGCGACGCGGGCACGACAGCCGGCTACTTCTCCGGCCTGGTCGTCCGGAAGTTCGGCGCGCGCATTCTGGGCAGCTCGTTTCCAGGCTGGACGACGCCCTACATCGGCTTCAACGTGCGGCCGGAGTATTCGCGATCGATGCTGATCGATCCGCTCATGCGCTGGGCGTTCCGCGAGTTGCGATGCGTTCATGTGGAGATATCCGATCACCGGTTTCTCGCAAGCGACGGCGGGTCGGGACGCCTGAACCAGACGGCATACGAATCGTACAAGACCGATCTCACACGGAGTGAAGACGAGCTCTTCAGCCGGATGGAGGGCGCGTGCCGCCGGTGCATCCGCAAGGCCGACAAGTCCGGTGTGGTCATCGAGGAAGCGCACGACCTGGAGTTCGCGGCGGAGTACTACGAGCAGCTCAAGGACGTCTTTGCGAAGCAGGGGAAAGTGCCGACCTACGGCGTCGAACGCGTCCAGATCCTGCTCGAGCGCATGCTGCCCACCGGCCGGCTGCTCGCGGTCCGGGCCCGCAATCCGGACGGACGCTGCATCGCGACGAGCATTTATCCCGGGATGAACGACGTCGCGTTCTTCTGGGGCAATGCGAGCTGGCGCTCGGAGCAGCAATGGCGTCCGAACGAATACCTGCACTGGTATGCGCTGCGGTACTGGAAGGCGCGCGGCGTGAAGCGGTTCGACTGGGGCGGCGGCGGGACGTACAAGGAAAAATACGGCGTCGAGCCCCACGCCGTGCCGTGGTTCTACAAGTCCAAGTACCCGCTGCTGACGACGCTCCGTAACGAGGCGCGCACCCTCTACTACAGAAGCCAGAACCTTGTCGGCCGGCTCCGGGGCGTACCGCAGCCGTCAGCGAGCGGGACCCGCTAGCCGGCTGCTGAAAAACGGCCAGCCTGAAGGAAGAATGTAGAAGGAAGAATGAATGGCGTGAAAAAACAGCCGCAATTCAACACGTCTGCATTCTTCATTCTTCCTCCTTCATTCAGGTTGTTCCCTTTTCGGCAACCTGCTGGCCAGACCGGCGGAGGTGCACCGCCAGCGCCACGTCGCCATCGCGAAAGAGTTGCCACCCCACTGAATGGTGCAGCCGAATCGACGCCGTATTGTCCAGCGCGATGCGGGCGACGAGCGAACGGTCCGCCATGATGCTGCGATAGAGCTGCGCGGCAATGCCTTTGCCGCGAGCCTCGGGCGCGGTCCCCACGAAGATGATCCGCCAGGCGTCTCCGGGGGCTTTCCAGGTGCGCGGTGCCGGCTCGTTTTCGAGCAGGGCAAGGGCATCCTGCGAGAGCCGCGGAGCGGCTTTCGGGGATCCGCCACGCGCACGGCTGCGAGCGCGCACGCACTCGAAGGCGATTCCCCAATGCCCCAGCACCAGCCAGCGCCAGTAGGAGGCAGGCGCGGCGAGGACCACACCCGCCACCTGTTCCGCCTGGCACGCGATTCGGCAGTCGATGCGGCCGCCCACGCCATCGGTGACGAGGACGGAGTGCAGACGCCGCGAGTGGATGCCGAGCAGCGACACCCGCAGTCGATGAAGCAGGGCGATCGTTGCTTCCGCGCGGATTCGATCGACGCGCTGGACGGTCGGCTGCCCGCGTGATCCCGCCTGGCCGGCCAGCGTCGCCGGGCTCGAAACAGGCTCGGGCGCCATCATCCACCCCGGGTGTGCATCTCCAGGTGCGCGTCCTTTTTCAGCGCCGTCACCGGAATCAGCGTTTCGCGCCGCGGGCTTGCCAGGCGCTCTTCGGCGCCGCGATCGGCGCGCGAGGACCACACCGTGGCGATGAGCTGCATCAGCTCTTCCGCGGTGGCTCCCGCGCGCAGCGGCCGGCGTAGATCGGTCCCGGCGCGCGCGTAGAGGCACATCAGCCACACGCCGTCGGCCGTCAGCCGCGCGCGGTCGCACGACGCGCAGAACGGTTCGGTGGTTGACGAGATGATGCCGAACACGGTGCCGTCCGGCAGCGCAAAGCGATCCGCCGGGGCCGAGGAGGGTTCGTCGAGCGGCTCGACGCCGCCGTAATGCCCGGCGAGGCGGTGGAGCATCTCCCGGCGCGAGACGACCGCCGCGGGCGACCAGCGGGTTGCCCCGCCGACATCCATGTACTCGATGAAGCGCACTTCGGCGCCAACGCTCCGGCCGTACTCGATCAGGGGCGCCAGCTCGTCGTCGTTCACGCCACGCATGACGACCGTGTCGATCTTGATCGATTCGAACACCGCGGCCGCGGTCCGAATGCCCTCGAGCACGTCCCGATGCGCGTCGAAGCGCGTCAGGGCCTGAAAGCGCGCGGGGTCAAGCGTGTCCAGGCTGACAGTGATCCGATGGAGGCCCGCCTGCTTCAGCCGCGCAGCCTGCTGGGCGAGCAGCACGCCGTTGGTCGTCAGCGCCAGGTCCCGGAGTGCCGGCCGCTTCGCGAGTTGCGCGATCAGCTCCGGAAGGTGCCGCCGGAGCAGGGGTTCGCCCCCCGTGATCCGCACGCGATCGACCCCAAGCCGCGTGAAGGCCTCGACGATCGTCGTGGTTTCCTCGAAGGTCAGCAGGCTGTCTTTCGGCAGCCACACGTAATCCACCTCCGGCATGCAGTACTGGCAGCGGAGATTGCAGCGGTCCGTGACGGAAAGACGAAGACTGGCGAGCGGTCGCCCGTAGCGGTCGCGGATCATGGATTCCCATATTATCCCGCACTCAGCGTGGCACGGGCACGTGCGCTCCGCGCGGGTCCCGAAGCCAGGGCAGAATCCCCTGCAGCCAGGCTTCGAACTTGCCGTCGCTCACCAGGCTGGTATCCACGAACCGCGGGAGCAGCAACGGATCGCTCGACGGGCCGGCGATGCCGAGGCGCGTTGTCGTCGCCGACCGCACGCCATTCGCTCGCAGCAGGGGCAGGTAGGCCGACCGATAGACGCCGCTCGGGTAGCAGAAGTGTACTGCAGGTATCCCGGTCATGGCCTGGAGCCGCTCACGGTTCTCGCGGACTTCCTCGACGAAGCGGTCGTCGTCGTCAGGCGTGCGATGCCGGTGCGTATGCAGCTGGAAATCGATTCCACGCGTGGCCAGCCAGGTCACCTCGGACGGCCGTAGCAGCGTAAGCACGCGTTCCTCGACGAAGCGGTCGTACTCCAGCTCGAGCCGCCTTGCCAGGGCGCGCGCGATCTCGTCGCGCTCGTCAGGCTCTGGATCGAGGGGGCGGATAGCCGCGTTGATCCGCTGGAGCACGAGCGCCCGCTGCGCAGCGGTGGCCAGCGGATACGGCTCTGCTCCCAGACCGGGCAGTTCGGGCGCCGTCAGCACCCGGTCGCGCCGCAGCCACATCATGTACGCGGCGAGCACGTTCACGATCGGGCGATTGTGCTCGCAGCGAAGCGTGGGCAGATAGATTGTCGCCGGAAACCCATAGCGTTCGAGCAGCGGGTAGGCTCGCGCCAGGAAATCGTAATACCCGTCGTCGAACGTCAGGGCCACAGCCCGGTCGGGCAACGCGCCGCGATACAGGCGCGCGACGGCCTCGCCGAGCGGCAGCACCGTGCAGCCGGTCCGCTCGATGGTCTGGAGCCGGCGTTCCAGTGTGGACGCCGGCATGTACAGCGAGGGGTTCCATTCGTGCTCGTTCGTCAGCGAAATGCCGTGGTAGCACAGGATCAGCAGGCGCCGCCGGCGCCAGCCCGAGCTTCCGATGACGCGACTCACGCCCAGCCGGTTCGTGGCAGAGAGTGAGCGCTCCCTGAGGACTCCATTCATGAGGCGGTCGCTGTCGCCGCAACACCCGTGCCGCTTCTCCGCCTCAGCCGCGGCACGCGGATTGAAGTCCAGCGCGGACGTGTTGACACAACGAGACCCAGGCGCACCCAGCTCTTCGGCGCCGGATTCAGCATATGACGCACCGATCTTTGCGGTTTGAATACATACCCGTCCCTGGATGGCCCCGGCTGGCGTGGCTCGCTCAGTGCCACCGCACGCATAATGTGGTAACCGTTTTCCACGGAAGTGGTGTCGAGGTTACAGACGATTGGTTCGCCGAAGCGGCGTGGGCGGGCGAGTTCGAGTCGGGGGACTTCGACCGCACCGACCTCGTCGCCGGCAGCGGCGGCCGCATCCGCGACGGAGAGCTGGTCTTCGTCTCTTCTGCCTCGACTGTTGATCGGCTCCAATCCCTCGAGCGGCCGGACGGCGCGTGGGTCTCGAATTCGCTGTCGTGCCTGGTGGCCGCGGCCGATGCCCAGATCGACGAGAGCAGCGGCCGGTACTTCTGGCTGTTCCGCACGATCGTGGGCGGGATGCGGAAATACCGCCGGTTGTTTCCCACGTCGGCGGGTCCAATCAACCTCACGTATTTCGACAACCTCGTCTGGGATGGCGCCGCGCTGATCACGCGCGTCAAGCCTGGAATGGGGCGCGACTTCAGTACGTTCGACCGGTACTACGGCTTCTTGCAGACATCGATGCAGGCGCTCGCGGGCAACGCCGGCGCCGCCGCACGGCACACCAGGTTCGACCTTCTCAGCACCGCGTCGTCCGGCTACGATTCGCCCACCGTCACCGTGCTCGCGAAGCAGGCAGGCGCGAAGCAGGTGCTGTGCTTCGACCAGGCACGGCGGGGACTCGACGACAGCGGCGAACCGCTGGCCCGCGCGCTCGGTCTCGAGCCGGTCGTCGTCGAGCGGATGGCGTGGAAATCAGCGGCGCTGCCCGAAGTGCCCTTCATCGCCTCGGATTCGCACGGCGGCGACGTGTTCTTCCGCGGGGCCGAATCGCTGCTGAGCGGGAAAGTGCTCCTCACGGGCTATCACGGCGACAAGATCTGGGCAAAGGATTGTCATTCGGCGGTCGACGAGAACATCGTCCGCGGCGACCAGTCGGGACTGTCGATCACGGAGTACCGGCTCCGAGCCGGGATGATTCATTGCCCGGTTTCGTTCTGGGGTGTCCGGCAAATCAAAGACATTCACCGTCTGAGCAACCTGCCGGAGATGGCCCCGTGGGACGTGCCGGGGGACTACAGCCGGCCGATCTGCCGCCGCATCGTGGAAGGGGCCGGCGTGCCGCGCGAGATGTTCGGCATGGAGAAGAAGGCCACCTGGGTGCTGCTGCTGCGTGGGAAAGAATTCCTGTCGCCGCAGTCGCTCGACGACTACACGGCGTGGCTGAAAGATCGCCGCGGGGCCTGGATCAAACGCGGCCGGATTCCGCCGGTTCTCAACCAGCAGCTCGACCAGTTCGAGGTCACGATCCGCAAGCGCGTCAGCTTGATGGGCATGGCCGATCCGCCGGCATGGTACAAGCCGGCGCTGCGCAGCACGCCCTTTGTGCGCGTGATCTGGAGAGTGGGCGAAGCTCCCAGCCGGATGCGGCGCTACATCTTCCCGTGGGCGCTCGAGCACAATCGAAAAGCATACGCACCCGCGTTCTGAGCCGCGCTTCCAGCTTCCAAGAGAGGAGGCTGGGACACGATTCACTCGATCGTCGCCAGTTCGGGATGCGTCTCCGCCCATGCGATCATGGCATCGCGCGGCCACATCACGAGTCCCTTCGTCGGCCGGAATTCGCCCGCTTCGTACAACCGCCTGCGCGTCGCGCTGCGGTGGAGAACGCCTGATTCCGGCGAGTCGGC
>Ga0268386_10004673_pt1 | contig 10126 bp, 15 predicted proteins | sample RVTome_15_FD_200260 | JGI IMG/M metagenome (GOLD analysis project Ga0268386, IMG submission 200260) | Soil microbial communities from uranium-contaminated site in the Upper Colorado River Basin, Wyoming, United States - RVT150D86... ...
ATGAAGGTGAGTCCGGCGGCCGGGATGGTGATCCTGCCGCTCGCCTCCGTGTGGCCCGCGGCCTCGAGCTTCGTGCCATCGGCGAAGGTCACGTCGTGCAGCACGCCACCGTCATTCACGAAGCGGACGGTGTACGCGCCCGGCGCCGCGACGCTGATCTCGGCGGGCTCGAAGCCGAGGTCGAAGGCGTGGATCTCGATGGTGCCGATCGGCCCCTCGGGTGCGGACGAGGCTGCCGGGCTCGCAGTGGCCCCGGGATTGCCGGAGGCCTGCCCCGTGCCGAGCACGATGGCGGCCAGGAGCAGGGTGCCGGCGAAGAGCATGCCCATCCCGGTGAAGGCGGCGAAGTAGGCGAAGGCGCGTTGCATCGGTTCCTCGGTTGCGGCGCACCGATCGTCGGCGCGGTACTGAGGCGGCAGAGTGCAGCATGCGCGGGAGCGCGCCGTAGGGCCGTTCGGCCCGATTCCGCCGGGACCCGGGCGTGCTGGCCGGGGTCAGCCGTCGATCGGGCGGCCGAGGAGCAGCGGCATGCCGAGCCGGTGGTCGTATCGGGGTCGCAGCCGCTCGGTGTTGTACATCGTCTCGACCTCGATCTGGCGCGACCCGCCCTCCCGTGCGGGCAGCGGCGCGTGCGCGTAGCGACCGGACTGGATGGCCGTCATCCGCCCGTGGACCCCATCGGCCAGGAGCTCGACCGCGATGTTGGCGAAGGTGGTGGCCACCATCTGGTCGAGCGCGTCCGGATCGCCGGAGCGAAGGTCGTAGGTGAGGTCGGAGTGGACCGTGTCGACCCCGGTCAGCGCCTTGAGCTCCTCCGCCAGGGCGAAGCCGACGTCGGCCTTGCGCCGGTGACCATACGCGTCCGCCTCACCAAACTCCTCGAGGTGCACGCCGCTCCACACCGCTCCCTCCGAAGCGACCACCAGGGCGTACGAGCGCGGGTTGTTGCGCCGATCCTCGCTGAGCAGCTCCGCGAGCAGCCCGAGATCGAACGGCGCCTCGGGAATGACGCAGCGCGAGCTCGTCACGTAGGCGGCGTACCAGGCCGAGAACCCGGCGTTGCGCCCGAAGATGCGGAAGACTCCGATCCGCTCGTGACTGCCGAGCGTCGTCCGCTGCCGGTTGATGAGCTCCTTGGCCCGTGTCACCGCGGTGGAGAAACCGATGCAGTACTCGGTCCCCATCACGTCGTTGTCCATGGTCTTCGGGATGGCGACCAGCGGGACGCCCTGGGCGGCCAGGTGCGCGGCGTAGCTCAGCGTGTCGTCGCCGCCGATCGCGACGAGGTGGGTGATGCCCAGGGCCTCGATGTTGGCGAGGACGACCGGTGTGAGGTCGTACTGGTCCTCGTCGCTCTGCAGGCGCCCGCGATCCTCCTCCGACAGGTGCCCGGGGAGCGCAGCGGACGGCATGCGCACCGGGTTGGTGCGCGAGGTATGCAGGATCGTTCCGCCCGTGCGATCGATGGCCCGGGTTCCACGCCGATCGAGCGGCCGGATGTAGTCCGGATCCGGCTCGACGCCGGGTGGCTGGTGGGTGAGCCCCTGCCAGCCGCGCCGGATGCCGACCGCCTCCCAGCCGAGCTCCGTGGCGCGGTACACGACGCTCTTGATGACCGAGTTCAGGCCGGGGACGTCACCTCCACCGGTCAGGATCCCGACGCGTGTCATGGCGCGTCCATGATGCCGCGTCTGGCGGGACGCCGTGGTCGTCCACGCGACGACCAGCGGCTCGGTGGGGTGGCGTGATCGGTGCATTTCTGGCATAATCTGGGCTCCCCAACGCCGCGGCGGAGACGCGCGGCACCTTCCGAGGAGCGAGATGGCCACCGACGTCAACCAGCGACGCTACGTCACATGGCGTCTGCCCGACCGGCAGTTTTCCAAGGTTCACCTGCAGCGCGACGCCGAGCTGACGATCTGCGGCAAGACCCTCCCGCGCGCCACGGGCTCGCCTCAGCCACCGATCCCGGCGGCAGCCATGTGCCCGGAGTGCGCTGCGTCCGAGGCCTGATCCCGATCGGTCGCTGGCACCCATCGGCCGATGTGCGGCCGCTTCGCCCAGCCGCGCTCCGCTGACGAGCTCGCCCGAATCTTCCGCGCGCGTTCGGCCACCGATCTGGCCGGCGAGCGGTTCAACGTCGCGCCCACCGACCCGGTGGCGGCCGTGGTCGAGCATCACGGCGAGCGCGTCGTCGACGAGTTCCGCTGGGGGCTCGTGCCGGCATACGCTGAATCGGCGCGCGGTGCGGCGCGCCTCATCAATGCCCGTTCCGAGACGGTCGAGTCGTCGCCGGCGTTCCGGGCATCGTTTCGTCGCCGCCGCTGCATCGTGCCGGCCGATGCCTTCTACGAGTGGCTGCGACAGCGCGACCCGCTGACCGGCAGGGTCACCTCGCGACAGCCGTTCGCCATCCGCCCGATCGGCGAGGAGCCGTTTGCCTTTGCCGGCATCTGGGCCATATGGCGGGACCCCGACACCGCGGAACGGCGGTACACCGTCTCGATCCTGACCGGTGCCCCGAATGCGCTCGTCTCGCCCGTCCACGACCGGATGCCCATCATCCTCGACCCCGCCGACTGGGACGCCTGGCTCGACCCTGACGCCCCCGCCGGCGCGCTCCGCTCCGTCCTCCGCCCGGCGCCAGAGAGCGGGATGCGGATCTACGCCGTCTCGCCGGCGGTGAACAACGTCCGCAGCCAGGGTCCCGAGCTCCTCGCGCCGCTCAGCCGCTGGCGGGCGGATGGGCGGCTCGCGGGCCAGTCGGAGCTGTGGCCGGCGTGACGCCGATCCGGATCGTCGTGCCCACCGGCGCCCTCGTCGTGCTCATCGGTCCCAGCGGCAGCGGCAAGACGACGTTCGCCACGCGGCACTTCCCGCGGACGCACGTCCTCTCGTCGGACGAGATGCGGGCGATCGTGGCCGACGACCCGAATGACCAGTCCGCCACCGAGGCCGCCTTCGAGCTCCTCCACACGGCGCTCGGCCTGCGGCTGGCGGCGCGCCGCACGACGGTCGTGGATGCCACGAACGTGGAGCGCTGGGCGCGCGGGCGCCTGCTCGCGATCGCCCGCCGCGCGAGCCGCCCGGCGCTGGCCATCGTCCTCGACCTGCCGCTCGACCTGTGCCTGGAGCGGAACACGCGGCGCCCGGACCCGCGCCCGGCGCCCGCGATCCGGCGGCAGCAGCGCTGGATGCAGGGCGCGCTGGCGACGCTCGAGGAAGAGGGCTTCCAGCCGGCCTGGTGGCTGCGGACCCCCGACGAGGTGGACGCCGTGGAGGTCGTCGCCGGCGGCTGATCCGGTAGCCGTGGCCCGCGGGAAGTGGGGCTCCCGCGCGTTCTGTGTCGCTGGCTGCAACGCCAGCCGCGCGAAGGCGGTCTCTCGCGGGTCATGCGTCGCTGGCTGCAACGTGGCCCGCGGGAAGTGGGGTTCCCGCGGATTCTGCGTCGCTGGCTGCAACGCCAGGCGCGCAACGAAAAATCCCGAAGGAACTGCGGCCCGGTCCGGTGGTGCGAGACCACCGACCCGGTACCGGAACGCTTGATGCAATCTCGTGATCCGGTATCCGCTGCCCCTTCGGGACGACCACATGGTAGGGCTCGCCGCGACGGCCAGGCAATACCACTTATCCCCGACTTTTCCAGCTCGCCGGCAGCTTGTCCACAGCCCATCCCCACGGCCGCCGCGATGCCCCGCCGGGGTGCAGGCGGGGCATCGGGACGCCGCCTGCCGGGCCGGTCGGCGCGGCCCGGGCCAACCAGGCGACACGAGTGCTACCCTCGCGAGATCGCCGACGTTCACACGCCGCGGAGGAGCGCACCGGACCGATGCAGGGGCCAGCCTGGGGCAAGTCGCCGCCCGACCTCGTCGACGCCTTCGCCGCGGCCATCGCCGACCTGCCCGGGTCGGAGCCGCGCAAGATGTTCGGCTTCCCGGCGGCCTTCGTGAACGGGCACCTGTTCACCGGCCTCTTCGAGGACCGATGGTTCGTCCGGCTGCCCGAAGCCGACCGCGCCGAGCTCGCCGGAACCGGCGCGGCGGCGTTCGAGCCGATGCCGGGACGGCCGATGCGCGACTATCTCGAGCTGCCGGCGGCAATCCTGGCCGATGAGGCAGCCCGGGACAGCTGGCTGCGGCGCTCGCTCGACCACGTCGCCAGCCTGCCGCCAAAGCCGAAGAAGCCGAAGAAGCCGAAGAAGCGCTGATCCGCCGCCTATAGCCAGCCGCGGCGACGGAAGTAGAGGATGAGCCCCATCAGCACCCCGGCCATGGCGGCCACGATGATCCAGAATGCCGCCAGGTTCCCCTCGCCCGGGACGTGGACGTTCATGCCCCACACGCTGGCGATAAGCGTCAGCGGCAGCAGCACCACGCTCGCCGCAGTCAGGACCCGGAGAATGTCGCTCAACCGGTGCGAGAGCACCGACTCGTTCGACGACTCGAGCGCCTCCACGATCTCCTTGAAGTTCTCGAGCACGTCCCAGATGCGCTCGGTGGCATCGGTCAGGTCGTCGAAGTAGACGTCGAGCTCCTCGCCGAAGTGCGCCTGCTTCGCCCGTTCGAGGGCGCGGAACACCGATCGCTGCGGTCGGATGATGGCGCGGAAGTTGATGATTTCCTGCTTCGTGTTGCTCAGCTCGCGCACGATCTCGCGCGAGCGCCCCTCGAAGATGTCGTCCTCCAGACGTCGCAGCTTACGACCGAGCTGGCCGAGCATGGGAAAGCAGGCGTCGACGCATCGGTCCAGGATCTCGTACAGGAGTCGGCCGGACCCGCCGGCGAACATCTCGGTCCGGAGGTCGGGATGCTCGCGGACTCGCTCCCACATCGCCGGCAGCGGGACGATGGCCTCCTCCGGCAGGGTCACCACGAAGTCGGGGCCGATGAACATGTCGAGCTCGGCGGCGTGGAGGCGGCCGCGCTCCTTGTCGAACCGGGGGAAGTGGACCACGAGGAACAGGTACTCCTCGTAGACGTCGAGCTTTGGCCGCTGGTTGATGCTCGCGACGTCCTCGAGGTCGAGCGGATGGAACGCGAACTGATCCGCCAGCCAGGCGGTGTCCACCGGCTGTGGATCCTCGGCGTGGTACCAGCGCAGGCCCGCCGCTTCGACGACCTCGACGCGCGGCTCGGGCGGGGGCGCCTCGGGCGCGGCGAGCGACGACCTTCCGCCCCGCGGGCGGAGGAGGCGTGGCAGCTGTCGCACGCTCGGCAGTGTCGCGCGCCGGCGGCCGGGGCGTTCCTCAGCCATCGCGGTCTCCGGGCTCCCGCCAACGCTCGCGATGGACGAGCTCGTCAAGCGGCAGCCGGGCGGTGCCTGGTCGCGCCCGCGGTACATCCGTCCCGGGCGCCGCATGGCCGATCGCCACGACGCTGCGCAGCAGCCGTCCCTCCGGGACGCCCAGCAGGGAAGCCGCGTCCGCCCGCGCCTCCTGCGGCAACCATCCGACCGCCGCGGCCAGGCCAAGTGCCGCGGCCGCAAGCAGGATGCGCTCGGTGAGCCGGCCCTCGTCAAAGGCGTCCAGGATGGCACGGTCCCCCGGCATGACGATCGCCACCGCCAGCGGGGCGCGGCCGACCTGCGGGGCATTCGGCATCAGGCCGCCGAGCCGCTCGAGGGTGGTGCGATCGCGGACAACCACGATCCTCCAGGGCTGCCGGTTCTGCGCCGATCCGGTCCAGCGCGCCACGCCGAGAATGGCGGTCAGCGCATCGTCGTCGACGGGCACGTCGGTGTAGTCGCGCACCGCGCGGAGGCGGCGCATCGCGCGGAGCATGGCATCGCCGGCATCGGTCACGGCGGAAGGGTACCGCCGAGCGGTGCCGGCCGGATCATCCGCTGCGCCAGATCCCGCTCACGGGCTGAGGCCCGGCCCTCGGTCGGCCGGCGCCAGGCCGGAGGTGGTGACGCCAGCCCTGTCCGCGGCCGATGTCGCGGCACCCATGCGCCGGGCGGCGGCGATGGCGAGGACCACCACGATGAGCATGAGGGCGTCCGCGAGCAGGATCCCCGGCGCCAGGCCGAGCGGGCTGCTGGCGCTGGCGGCCACAATCGCCCCCGCCGCGCCGGTTCCGAGCGCGATCCCCAGCGTGTTCGCCAGCTGGGCCGATGCCGACGCGGCGCCCTCGCTTCCCGGTTGCGCCGATTCGATGACGACCAGCGTCGTGGTCGAGTAGGCGAGCCCCATGCCGAGGCCGGCGACGGCCCATGCGATCGCCGCCAGGGCCACGGGAGGCAGCGCGGTGATCGGCACCGCCGCCACGAGCGCGATCCCCACACCGATGAGGACGAGGCCGGCAAGCGTCACCGATGCGCGCGAACGGCGCTCGGCCACTCGAGCCTGGAGCCACGACCCGGTCGCCCAGGTCACTGCCGCCGCGGTGAGCGCCAGCCCGCCGGCGATCGTGCCCGCGTTGCGCACGGACGCGACAGCCAGCGGGACGAAGGCCTCGGTGCCGAGGAAGGCGACGCTGACGAGCGCGAGGGTGGCGACCGCCGCGCCACGTCGCGAGCTGGCGGTCAGCGTCCCCGGCGGGAGGAGGCGGCGCAGCGGACGCCACACCAGGACGATGCCGCCGAGCCCGGCGGCCGCGGCGGCGAGCGGGTTGCCCCATCCCGGCGCGCTGAGCAGCGCTCCCGCGCCCACTGCCAGCGCGAGCGAGTCTCCCACCGCCGCGACCGACGCTCGCCGCGACGACAAGGTCGACCCGGCGTCGCCTTCCGCAGGCGCTGGACGCACGGGTGGGAGCCGGGCCAGCGGGATCGCCACCGCCAGCGCGGCGAGCGGCAGGACCGGCGCGAGGCCGATGAACGCCCAGCGCCAGCTCAGCTCCTCGCTGAGCCAGCCGGCGAGCGCCGGGCCGACGATCCCGGGCAGCACCCACGCGCTGCTGATCACCGCGATCATCCGCGGCTGCGCCGCGGGGGCGTAGCCGCGCGCGATCGCCACGTACGTGATGGCGGCGATCGCCCCGGCGCCGAGGCCCTGGATCACGCGTCCGGCGACGACCCATGCCATCGATGAGGCCAGCCCGGCCATGAGGAGGCCGGCGGCGAAGGCGAGCATCCCAACGAGCAACGGAGCCAGCGGGCCACGACGGTCGGCCTCGGCACCGGCCAGCGCGATCCCCACGAGGCTGCTCAGCCAGAAGCCGGAGAAGGCCCACCCATACAGCTCGAGGCCGCGCAGCTCGGCGAGCGTGGCGGGCAGCACCGTGGGGACCGCCAGGCCTTCGAAGGCTCCGGCGGTGACGAGGAGGACGAGGCCCGCGGTGAGGAGCCGCCGTCCGGGCGTCCATGCGCCGGCCGCGGGGCGTGTGAGGGATGCGCGATCGGTCACCTGGGCGGGAAGGATAGTGGTATACCCACACGCGCAGGGCGATCGCAGCAGCGGCACGGTGCTGCCGCGAAAAGGAGGTGCGCGTGTCGGTCCTGAGAGGTTACGTGACCTGGATCGCGGCCGTGGCGGCCGTCATCCTGGTCTGGCTCCAGCTCCCCGAGGACTGGGCCATCAGTCGGCCGGAGGGGACGCTGAACGCGATCCTGACCTGGGCCTTCTGGATCCTGTCCATCGTGGTCGTGCTCATCCTGTTCGCCGACCGCGACTCTCCCGAGGCCGAGCAGGTGGAGGTCGAGGGTCCGAACTTCGCCCGCTACCTGTTCTCGAACACGCGCGCCGGCCTGTTCTGGCTGCCGATCCGCCTGTTCCTCGGCTTTTCCTGGCTCGTCTCCGGATGGGGCAAGTTCTCCGACCCGGACGGCGCCTGGATCGGCGCGAATGGCGGGACGGCGCTGGCCAGCTATTGGGAGCGGGCGGTCTCCATCCCGGAGGCCCCGGCCCGGCCGCCGATCACGTACGACTGGTACCGCGACTTCATTCAGCTCCTCCTCGACGGCAACCACGAGGGCTGGTTCTCAGTCCTGATCGTCATGGGGGAGCTGGCAGTGGGCATCGCGCTCATCCTTGGGGCGCTGACCGGCATCGCCGCGTTCTTCGGCGCGCTCATGAACATGTCGTTCCTGCTCGCCGGTTCCGCCTCGAGCAACCCGGTGCTGTTCACCGCCGCGATCGGGCTCATGCTCGCCTGGCGGGTGGCCGGCTATTACGGCCTCGACCGGTACCTGCTGCCGATGCTTGGCACCCCGTGGCGGGCGTCGGTCGAGACACGGGCAGGGTCCGGGACCACCTGACGCAGCGCCGCCCCGTCAGGCTAGCCACGGCCCGTCCTCGTCCACGATGGGGACGGGCCGGTCACCGTCCACCTCAACGCGAGCGTCGAGCGGGCAGCACGGCTCATGCTCGAGGGGCACATCCATCGGCTCGTGGTCGTCGACGACGAGGGCGCGCCGATCGGCGTGCTCACCAGCACCGACCTGTTGCGGATGCTGCTCCCGGAGGAGGATCCGCCCCGGCTGCGCGCCTGATCGGCGTCACGCGGCCTTCATGCGGTCGTCACGGGCGAGCCGTAGACTGCCGCCATGTTCTCCTTCGGACGCCCCTCCGGCATGCCCGACCCGGCCGATACCCTTCCCGGCCGGCCCCAGCCCATCCCCACCGCCACGACGCATGCCATCAACGGTCAACCATTGCAAGGTCCCTATCCCGACGGGGCGCAGATCGCCGACTTTGCCCTCGGCTGCTTCTGGGGCGAGGAGAAGCTGTTCTGGGAGCAGCCGGGCGTCATCGTCACCGCCGTCGGCTACCAGGGCGGCACGACGCCGAACCCGACCTACAAGGAAGTCTGCAGCGGCATGACCGGCCACGCCGAGTCGGTCCGCGTCGTGTACGACCCCGCCCGGATCGGCTACGAGCGGCTGCTCAAGCTGTTCTGGGAGGCGCACGACCCGACGCAGGGCTTCCGGCAGGGCAACGACGTTGGCACCCAGTATCGCTCGGCGATCTTCACCCACTCCGACGAGCAGGCCGAGCTTGCGCGCATGAGCCGCGACATGTACCAAGCCGAGCTGTCGAAGGCCGGCTACGGCGAGATCACCACCGAGATCCGGCCCGCACCGGAGTTCTACTTCGCCGAGGACTACCACCAGCAGTACCTGCACAAGGTGCCGAACGGGTATTGCCCGATCCACGCCACCGGCGTGACCCTGAATGGCCCGATCGTCCGGATGGAGCAGGTCTAGGCCGCCTCATCCACTTCGGTTAAGAGGTCTTTTCGGGAAGACGTTTCAGCCGTCGCCCGCCACTCGTCGCGCAGCCACTCCACGAACCGCGTGGCCGGCCAGTGCTCGCCGCGGGATATCTGGTCGAACTCGCGGGCCATGCGGCCGACCTGCTCCAGGGAGAGCCGATCATCGCGGAGCAGAGGCGGTGGGCCAGCCATCGGCGGGATTCTCGCTTTGCGGCACCGGGTGGGCGTGGTGGACCTTCACCAGCGCCTCGGCCGCGATTCTGCGGCGCCCCTCATCGCTGCGGCCGCGCATCAGGTCCGGGCAGGAACAGCGCGACCAACGCCAGGACGCGGGTCACGTCGTCGCCCAGGGCGTCAGGGGTCATCGCTCCGGCTCCCAGGTCCACGGCAGGCGCCGCTCGACCGCGGCCTGCAGCAGCTCGACTACCTGGGGTGCCGTCTCGGCGATAACCTCGTCCATCACGTGGTCCCAGGCGTTGCCAACCTCGGAGTTGATCAGCCCCGAGGCGTCTTAAGGGCAGCTGACCTTCGGATTCCAGTCCGCGAACATGCCCGCCGGGTTGTGCTTCCAGATCCAGGCGTGCTCGAGGTAGAAGGCCGGCCCCGGGGGTGGGACGAGGATATGCATGTCCATCCCGAGGATCGTGGGCGGCGGTGCGCCAGTGGGCAGGCCGGGCGGGTTGGAATCGGGGCCGCGGACGATCCACTCGACGGCGACGAGCTTCAGGCCCCCGTTGGGGGTGGACTCGTAGACCAAGGCCTCTGGCTCGAGCGGGTCAACGACGAGATCGGCCATGAGGTCGGCGTTGATGTAGTGCTAGCCCATCGCACCCGCCGTCGGGTGCGCTACGCAACCGGCGATGATCCTGACCCCGGCTCCGTTCACCCAGCCGAGCTCGTAGCCGGCCGCGATCGCCTCCTCGACCTGGTGGAAGCGGGCGGTCGCCGCGCGCCCCTGGGCGAGCTCGCCCTCGAGA
>Ga0268386_10004674_pt1 | contig 10125 bp, 9 predicted proteins | sample RVTome_15_FD_200260 | JGI IMG/M metagenome (GOLD analysis project Ga0268386, IMG submission 200260) | Soil microbial communities from uranium-contaminated site in the Upper Colorado River Basin, Wyoming, United States - RVT150D86... ...
CTCGTACTCGTAGCGCCCCTCGAAGCGCCGGAGATCTTCCTCGCTCAGGCGCACGGCCTCGCGCTCTTCGAGGAAGCCCGGCCAGCCGTATTCGGCCGCCACGGCACGGGCCACTTCCAGGAGCAGCGGATGGGCGCCATGGGAGCTCGCCATGACCGCGAGCCCCTGGCCACGCTCCGGAAAACCCACCACCAGGGCCGTGAAGCCCGCCACCCGCCCCTCGTGGAAGATGCGCGTCGCGTCGCCTTCCCCCGCTACGGACCAAGCGAGGGTCCGGTCCGCATCGGGGAGGGTCGGGGCGAGCATCTCCCGGGCGACCTCGGCGGGCACGATCGCGTGGCTCCTCCCGGCGGCGGCCAGCATGACCTCGGCCATCAGGCGGGCGAGGTCGGACGGGGTCGTCCACAGCCCTGCCGGAGCGGCCGGGTACATCCTCCCCTTGCCGCGGATCGGCTCTCCCTGGTAGTGGCCCCAGACGGCCGACTCCCATAGCGCTCGCGGGAGCGGCTCCTCGAAGCTCGACCGCTTCAGATCGAGGGGCGAGAAGAGCTCGGCGGCCGCCACCTGCTGGAACGGCAGACCGGCCGCCTCTTCGATCGACAGCTGCAGGAGCAGGTATCCCGGGTTCGAGTAGAGGATCTGCCCGCCCGGTGGGCCGGCCGGCGCCAGCTCCGCCTCCGCCAGCATGTCGGCGGTCGACGGCGGCGGGCCGTCGTCTCGGTACCAGCCGCGCCAGGAGTGGGTCGGGAGGGCAGCGGTATGGGCCAGGAGATGGCGGACGAGGACCCTTTCACCCAGGGCCGCGCGGAGCGCGGGCCGCTTCTCGAAGAGCGTCGCAACGGGCTGGTCGAGGGTGAGCGCTCCCTTGCGGACCAGAGCGGAGGTCACCAGCGCGGCCACGGGCTTGCTGGCGGAGCCGGCTTGAAAGAGCGACTCCACGGTGGCCTCGTCGTCTCGATCCAGCGCCACGGTTCCCCACGCCCGGGCCCAGGCCACCTGGAAGTCGTCGATCACGGCGAGGGACAGAGCTCCCGCCCGGTAGTGCTCGAGCCGGTCGCGGAGGGCCATGGTCTCGGTGCCGCGGAGCTGCACCCCGGGCAAGAGACCGTTCTCGATCCGCGCGACACGCGCCTCCTGGTTCACCTCGGCCGGAGGGGTCTCCCTGGCGAGCACGGCCCCCTGCGCGCAAAGCGCTGACGCCAGGGCAACGGCGGTCTGGAGACGGCGGTGCGGCCTTCGATGGCTCAAGGGATGGGGAGTGCCTTTCGCCAGCTCAGGTCAGGGTATCACCCCGGTTGAGGGGCGCCGAGCGTGCACCGGGTGGCGATCCTCATCCGCGCAGGGTAGCTCCTGTTCAGAATTGCGCCCTCCGGATCGCCTCGAAGCTGCAGCCCGGTTCCTCCAGACCGGCGATCGCCGGCTCCCAGACGGCGGCGACCGCCGTGGCGAGGTTGTCGGGATTCATGAACCTGAAGTCGATCGTGAACCCATTCGTCAATACGATCACCGTGAGGTCTCCGGTATCGTAGCGCCGGAAAGACGTCAGATAGCCGCCGCCCTGCCCTATCGAGTATTGCCCCGGCGCGTGATCCTTCGGGTCCCACCCGAGCGCATAGCTGACCACGTTGCCGTCGACCAGAGGCTGCCACGTCCACATGCTTTCGAGTGAGGCCTTCGACAGAAGCCTCCGGTCGCGGATCGCGTCGTCTAGCCGCAGAAGGTCTTCGAGATTGGTGGCCGCCCCGCCAGCGCTGAAGAGCTCCTGTGGAAATGTGAAGCGACGGTGGACCAGCCCTCCTTCGCCATCTGGGTAGTAACCCGTGGCCGAGCCGCGCACGAGCTGGTCATCGGAGCTCCAGTAGGTGGCCGAGAGCATCCCCGCCGGCTCGAACACCTGCTCCCGGACGATCTCCTCGAACGGCTTACCTGCCACCCCTTCTAGAATCTGCTGGAGCACGAAGAAATCTCCGCTGCCATACCTCCAGCCGGTCCCGGGATCGGGGTTCGGAGCCAGTTCGAACAGACGCGTCATCACCTGCCGTTTTCCCTGGTCCAGCACCCTCGCCAAGATCTCGTCTTGTGGGCCTCCGGGATCGGTTCCTGAGAGCTCCGTCAGGTCGGGCAGCCTCGCCGTCATCGACAGAAGGTGGCGGACCGTCACGGCGGACCATGCCTCCGGAGCTCCGTCGAGATGCTTCGACACCGGATCGGAGAGCCTGAGCTTGTCCTGCTCGACGAGGCGCATCGTCGCGATACCGGCGAAGATCTTCGCCGTCGACGAGAGCTGAAAGATCGTGCTCGAGGTCACGGGCACGCCCAGCTCGACATGGGCTTCCCCCGAGGAGCGACTGTAGATCATGCGATCTCCACGTTTCACGGCGACCGCCATGCCCGTAATGCCGAACTCATTCCTGAGCGACGCAAGGAGATCGTCCGCACACTCGACGGGTTCGGTCGCCTTGGCGGCACCGGCAGAGCACAGGGCCGCCACCGTCACGAGCAGGACGAGCGGCACCATCGGCTTTGGCCGGAACCGTCGTCCGCGCGTCTGCGCGACCACGGGCGACGCATGCGGTGACTCGGTCGCTGATGCGATTTCTCGTGACGAACGGCTGCGCTTCATCCGCTCCCCTCACCATCAGGGGCGAGCAGCACGTCCATGATCTGTCGCTCCCGCCGCGAGAGCTTGTCGTGGGGGTTTCGGGGCATCGCGGGGGTCTCCTGGGTTCGCCGGTCGGTCGTCGCTACGTTACGGGAGTAGCGGTATGCTAGTTTTGTAGCACAACGGTCAGGGCGTGTCAACCACCTTCGTCGCGGGGATCTCGCCCCTCGGGAGGCGGCGCCAGGGGTCAACACCCCTGCCGTGAGCGTGCGCGGCACGAGCGAAGCGGCGACGACAGCGACCACTGTGAAGCGCCGAGATATGCTACCGCCGTTCCGGCTGACATGAGCCCGCCACCGGCACCTTCGCCTCGGCTCCGCTCGGGAGGACACGCTGCGGACTGCGGAGCCATGCTGGTTGCGAGCGCAACAGGGAGACCAGGACCTCCTCCGGCCTCCGATACAAGAAGATCCAGGGGGTGTTAGGAGACCTTCCAACTGCTCAGTTTCAGAACCGCCCTCTGCGCCGGACCGCCGCCCGCCGTGAGCGCCAGGATCAGGCCACGAAGCCATCCCGACCGATGGCCGTCGAACCGCGGCTCGCGTGCTGCGAGGAGCTGGTTGAGCGGCTCCGGCTCCGCGATCACCCGGTTGCTCGGTACCGCCGCGAGGGCACGAGCCAGAGCGGTCGATCCCGAACGCGACATGTGGAAGATGAAGCCCGCGGGCTCCGGCAGCGGTGCCCTGTAGCGGTCGCCGGCGAGGACGATCAGGTCGAGGGCGGCGCGGATGGGATCGCGGGCGAACGCGCCGTCACGGGCCGCCTGCCGCTCCCGCTCCGCCGCGGCGCGGTGGTTCTCCACCCATCGGCCATGACTCGGCTCGCCTCGAAGGCCACTCCTCGGGAACTCCGTGCTAGCTTCTCGATCACGCCGTCGACAGAGAACGTCCTGCCCATCTTGCGAGGAGGGACCGCGATGCGCACTCGGATCCACCGCTCGACCCCTGGACTCCTGGTCCTCACCCTTCTCTCGACGCTTCCCGCGTTCGCTGCCCCGCCGGGAGGCCACCTCAGCATCGAGGAAGTGCTCGTCGACATCGGCGACCCGGACACGACACTCACCATCAAAGGACAGGACTTCGACTTCGGAGGCCCGCTCGAGGTGACCCTCGCGGAGATCTCGGCGTTCGTCGCGAGCGCGACGGGAACTCAGATCGTCGCCATCGTGCCCACCGGTCTCTTCCCGGCCGGCGACTACCTCCTCACCGTTTCCACGGGCCAGGGCCAGAGCCAGTCCGATGAGTACGACTTGACGATCGGCGCGGTCGGACCTCCCGGTCCCCCGGGTCCGGAAGGTCCTCCGGGTCCGCCGGGTCCGGAAGGTCCGCCGGGTCCGGAAGGCCCGCCGGGTCCGGAAGGTCCGCCGGGCCCCGCCGGCGGGGGCAGTGGAGCCTTCATCGTCGGCGGTGCGACGTCGTTCAACTCCTTCGGCACCGGAGACAACTTCATGCCGATGGCCGGCAGCCTGAGGACGAACGACTACGACGGCTCGAAGACTCGAGTCGGACTGGCCGGCACGCTGACCGACTTCTTCGCCGCGCTCGACCAGACGAGCCCCGCCGGCACCTACACGTTTCACGTGATGAAGAACGGCGTGGCGCAGTCCCTGACTTGCGTCGTGGCCGCCGGCACCCTCTCGTGCGAGGACCTGACCCACTGCGTCGAGTTCGTAGCGGGAGACCTCATCGCCGTGCGAGGGACGGGCAGCGGCGCCGAGAATCGGATTCTCCGCTGGACCGGGGTCTTCACCCCCGGCGGGACCTGCCCGTAGGAAGCCCGCCCGCTGCCGGGCGCCCCACGCCGACCTCACCTACTCCGGCTCGCCGGGGAAGTGCCTTCTCACACGCCTGGATGGCAGCAGACCCGGGCCGTGGCGACTCGGCTCGGTCGCCGCGTCACCAACCTCACGGCGGGTGCAGCTCGAAGGTGACGTTGTAGTGGGCGAAGAGGCCGGGGGTGGTGACCGGGTCCGCGCCGGCGGTCTCCTCGAACCTGACCGAGACGCGGTCGCCGGCGCTGACCGGCACCGCGGTCGTCGTGTCGACCCGGTTGCCGTCGCCGTCGGCCTGGGTGTGGGTGAGCGAGAGGGCGGTGTCGACCTGGTTCACGCGCACCGTCACCTCGACCACCGCGGCGGGGTTCTCGAGCGTGGCGGACGGCGCCACGAAGAGGTTGCGCAGCGTGCCGCCCCGGGGCAGCGCGTACAGCACCGAGTCCTCTCTGGTCTCCGGCTGGTTCTCGCGCTCGAACATCCCGTAGCGGGTGATCGACGCCTCGCTCACGTTCGCCGACGCCGTCAACAGCAGCACCGCGGCGCCGCCGCCGGGACCTGGCGGGCCGGGGGGTCCCGGCGGACCCGGCGGACCCGGCGGCCCGGCCGGCCCGCGGGGGCACATGCAGGCGCCGAGAGCCAGAGCCGCGCCGAGGACGAGCGCGGCCACTCCACCACGGGTTGGGTTCATGAGAGCGATCCGTCCTTCCGTTTCGGTCGAGTCTAACGAACCGCACCCCCGGGGAGGGCGGCGCGCAATTCACGTCGAGCCTCTCTTTCGATTCGGGACCAGGCGCCGGCGTCGCTCACGGCATCCGTGGTCTCGCCTCTGCCGAGTGCGATCAAGCGTATCGGAGCAGCGCTCTCTGAGGAGTTGTCGTACACCTGCTGCAACCATGATCGCGGTTGACGCTATCAGGAGGCCGCGGGCGGCATTCCCGCACGAACCGATCGGGTCGCACGGGCGACCTGCCGCAGCAGGCGGCGGGTCACGAGCCGGTGGCCGCCGCTCCCGAGGACCGCGGCGCGGTAGAGCCGGCCGAGGACGCCGGGGAAGGTCGCGTGGGTCTGCGCGCGCAGGCGGTCGCCGTCGATGACGAAGGTCAGCGCGTAGTCGGCGAAGCGGTGGCGGCCGCGCAGGGCCAGCCGCCGGCCGGGCTCGGCCTCGACCACCCGGAAGCCCGGCACCGCGTCGCCGGGCCGGCCGGCGAACTCGGGCGTGCCCTCTGCTGGGTCGCAGCCCAGGAGCCGCGCGAGCGGCGCACCGGCACCCATCTCGCGGCGCAGCACCTTCAACAGCGCCGTCCACACCACCTCGGCGGGGGCGTCGATCCGCCGATGATGCTCGTCGACGTAAGGCAGCTGCTCCATGGAGACCGCACGACCTACCGAACGGCGTGCTCGGGGATCTTCTCGAGCTCGGCTCGGAGCTGCTCGTGGGCGCGCCAGAGGTCGTGGGCCTGCTGCATGCGGAGCCAGAGGTCCGGGCCATTGCCGCAGAACTTGCCCAGGCGGAGGGCCATCTCGGGGGTGACCGCCGATCGGCCGGAGAGGATCCGATGGAGCGTCTGGCGGGTCACCCGGAGCTGGCGGGCGGCCTCGGTCACGGAGAGGCGCAGCGCGGGCAGCACGTCCTCGCGGAGGAGCTCGCCGGGATGGGTGGGCTGGCGCCGGCGGACCGGACGCAGAGTGGGTTCGTCGCGCATCGTCTGGGCTCCTAGTGGTACTGCTCCAGATCGACCCGCAGGGCCTCGCCCTCGTCCCACTCGAAGGTGATGCACCAGGGGCCGTTGACGTGCAGGCTGTATCGCGTCGGCTTGCCTCGCAGCGGGTGGAAGTTGAACCCGGGGAGGTTGAGAGACTTCAGGTTCTCGGCCGACTCCAGGGCGTCGAGCCTGCGCAACGCCCGTGCTTGGAGGTCCTCCCGGACCTTCCGACTCGACCCGGTCTCGAAAAGCTCCTCGAGCCCGCGGTGTCGGAAGCTCCGGATCACGACTCTAGTGTAACGCGCGGCGATACTCTACGTCAACTACAGATTTACTTGCTGGGAGTCGTCGTAGTCCCCACACGTGCATTTCCGGACTGCAGGGAACGCGCGGCGTGGGTCTGTGCCCGCAGGCGGTCGCCGTCGAGGACGAAGGTCAGCGCGTGGTCGGCGAAGCGATGGCGCCCGCGCAGCGCGAGACGCCGGCCCGGCTCGGTCTCGACCACCCGGAAGCCCGGCACCGATCAGCCGATCTTCCGGGCGGTGATCAGGTAGTAGCCGAACCGCGTCCGCGCGGCGCCGAGCAGCGGCGAGAGAATACACGCGACCACGTGGCCCCAGCGCACCCTGCCCAGCCGCAGGCGCTCGGTGCGCAGCTCGCGCCACAGGAAGCGGGCGGTGACCTCGGGGATGTGGAGCACCGACGGGGCGAGCCGCCACGAGGCGTCCTCGACCCGCAGCCGGCCGAAGCCGTGCTCGCGCAGGCACGCGGTGAAGCGCCCGAGCTCGGCGAAGGTCTCGAGCGCCCAGTTGGCGCAGATCCGCCGGTAGCACCAGCCCAGCAGACGGCTCATCGGCCGTGCGTGCTCGAGAAAGCCGTCGGCGATCACCAGCCGGCCTCCGGGCGCCAGCAGCCGCGCCGCCTCGCGCACGAAGCCGCGCTTGTCGAGGCCGCGGTCGTGGCACGCGCTTTCGATGGCGTACGCGGCCCGGTAGGCGGCGTCGCCGAGGGGGGCGCGCGCATAGTCGGCGACGATCAGGCGAACCCGGTCGGATACCCCCTCCTCCGCGGCCAGTCTTCTCGCCTCGTGGGCCTGCACCGGCACGAGGGTCACGCCGTCGACCGCGAGGCCGGGGTGGTGACGCGCGGCCAGCCTCGCCGGGGCTCCCAGCCCGCACCCCAGGTCGAGCAGCCGGGTGCCCGGACCGTCGAGATCGACGCCCAGGCGCGACAGCACCTGGAGCGTCATCTCGTCGAGCATCGGCTCCAGCCGCAGCGGGTTGAGCCCCCGCCGCCAGTAGCCGAAGTGCATGTTGTACCGGGAGCTCCAGGCGCCGTAGTCGGCCCCGGCCTCGGTGTAATAGCGAACGACGCTCGGGCCGTCGCCGGCTGGCGTCGGCTCTCCGGACGGAGGCCGTGACCGGGTCATCCCTCCCCCTCGTTCGTCATCCCTTCCTGCAGAGGGATGGCTATCTGGTATGTCGGCTCGACACTAAGACCGGCGAGGTTGTCTGCTCATCCGTCAACTCACCGACGGATAGGCGTTCCACGGTTCGGTTATGAGTCTAGCTCGCACGCCCCGGCGGAGGGTGGCGCGGCCTGACCGCCGCTCGCGGGGCCGTTCGCAGCACGAGTCCCGGAAAGTGGCGATGGCCCGCGACGTGCAGGCGATTTCGACGCGTCGAAAGTTGTCCATCGACGGCCCAAAACGAACGGTGAGATCCTCGTCGAAAGGAGGCACCTCGAATGGCCATCCGTAGGTTGGGAGCTACCGCTGTGGCCGTGGGATGCTTGGCAGCGCTCTGCGCCTGCTCGACCGGCGGAACCGGTGACCCGACCGCGTCCGCGCCTGCGACCGACGACATGTCGGCCGAGGACGTGGCACGGGGTCGGGAGATCTTCCGGCACGACACCTTCGGCAACGAGCACTTCTGGACCGACACTCTCCGCCTGCACGAGGTGATCGCGACCGGCGTGGACCCGAAGACGGCTCTCGGGGTGGGGCTCAAGGTCGACGCGGAGGTCCTGCCGCCCGGCATCCTGGAGACGGTCGATCTCGAGAGCCCGGCCACCACCGTGGCGCTGCTCAAGATGAACGCCGTGGTCGGGGTGCAGGGCGAGGTCGACGCGGCGGACCGGCTGGTGCGCGTCGGCATCACCTGCGCGCTCTGCCACTCCACCGTCGACGACTCGGTGATGCCGGGGATCGGCCGCCGGATGGACGGCTGGCCGAACCGGGATCTCGACGTCGGTGCGATCGTCGCTCTCTCGCCGGCGATCACCGCCGAGCAGAAGAGCGTCTACCAGTCGTGGGGTCCTGGAAAGTACGATCCGCGGTACAACATCGACGGCGAGAACACGCCGCTCGTCCTGCCGCCCGCCTACGGGCTGGCGGAGGTCCGCAACGAGACCTACACGGCCGAGGGACCGATCTCGTACTGGAACGCGTACGTGGCGGTGACGCAGATGCATGGTCGCGGGAACTTCTCCGATCCGCGCCTGGGGATCGACGTCGAGAATTCGCCGGACCTGGTGACGCCGAAGCTGCCGGCGCTGCGCGCCTACCAGCACAGCCTGGGGCCGCCGCCGCCGCCGGCCGGCAGCTTCGATGCCGAAGCGGCCGAGCGCGGCCGTGCCGTGTTCGCAGGCGCGTGCGCGAGCTGCCACGTCGGCGGCAGCGGCACGGACAACAACAGCGGCAAGCTGCACCGTCCGGACGAGACGGGCATGGACGGAGCGTATGCGGCGCGGACCGCCAACAAGGCGTACCGCACCACCCCGCTGCGCGGGCTCTGGCAGCATCCGCCCTACTTCCACGACGGATCGGCGGCGACGCTCGCCGACGTCGTGGCGCACTACGTCCGGGTGCGCGATCTCGACCTCGACGACCGGCAGCAACGCGATCTGGTCGAGTACCTGAAGTCGCTCTAGGCGCGGCTACTCGCCGAGCGGCTCGACCGGCGTACGGGAGCGGTGCTGGGAAGAGCGTTACGAGAGCCGCTACGGCACCCCGGAGCTCCGGCACCCACCAGGAGCTCCTGGCAGCGGGCGGACGCTACGCCGAGCGGTTCGAGCTGCAGGCGGCCGGCTATCGGTGAGGGCGGCGGGAGATCCCTTACATGAACGAGCTCGTCGGGGAGCGGACCCGAGCGTACGAGATCCTCGCCGACTCGAACGTCGACTGGGGGCAGGACGTGGGGGCGGTCGAGCGCTATCTCGACTGCGGCGCGGCCGCGGGACGGTGGCCGCGCACGGTGCCGGCCGCCCGGCTCGCGGCCGTCCTGTTCGTGACGACCTTGACCGGCTGCGTCACCGTGGTGCGGCCACCGGCAGCGCCCGCCGACCCGGTCGAGGTTTACTTGCTGGACCACGGCCGCACCCCCAGCCTGGCGCTCCCCGACGGCGACGGGGGGTTGACCCGCTGGGCGTACGGCGACTGGCGGTGGTACGCGCTGGGAGAGCGCGGATTGGACGAGGCGGTCGCGGCGCTCTTCCGGCCCACCCAGGCGGGCCTGGGCCGGCAGGAGCTCGGGGCTGCGGCGGAGGTGCCGGCAGTTCGGGAGGCGCTGTCGGTGCCGGTGGAGGAGATCTACCCGATCCGCGTCGAGCGCGGGCAGGCGGCGGCGCTGGCGGAGCGACTGGACCGGCTCTACCGGCTGCGCTCCGCGACCCTCGAGAAGAGCGCGGACAGCGGCCTCGACTTCGTGCACCACCCGGTGCCCTACACCCTGCTCCACAACTCGAACCACGTGGTGGCGAGTTGGTTGCGCGAACTGGGCTGCGAGGTGCGCGGCCGAGCGATCCTGTCGCGCTGGAGGTTGGTGCGCCCGGGCGTCAGGGATCCCGAGCTGGTCGACCGCATCGCCGGCGACATGAGCGCCGCGCCGCCCGCCGTGGGGATCTCGGCGCTGGCGCACACGTTCCGGTACGACGCGGGCTCGGCTCTCGCGGCGCTGGCGATCCCGGTCCGCGTGATCCATGCGGAC
>Ga0268386_10004675_pt1 | contig 10124 bp, 11 predicted proteins | sample RVTome_15_FD_200260 | JGI IMG/M metagenome (GOLD analysis project Ga0268386, IMG submission 200260) | Soil microbial communities from uranium-contaminated site in the Upper Colorado River Basin, Wyoming, United States - RVT150D86... ...
TCGGCCTCGGGCACGGGGCGCGGCATCCCCGCGGGCAGATAGCTGGCCGCGCTCACCGGACCGCCTCCGTGCCCAGCAGCATGCTGGAGACCGGCGTCACCATCGGGCCGGAGATGACCAGGGCGGTCTGCGCCCCCGGCACCTGGTTGGGCGACTCGCCGCGGAGCTGGCGCACCGCCTCGATCTGCAGCTCGAGCCCGTGCATGTAGCACTCGGCGAGATTGCCGCCGCTGGTGTTGAGCGGCAGCCGGCCGGCGGGGGCGATCAGGTTCTCCGGCGTGAGGAAGTCGTTCGCCTCCTCGGGCGCGAAGAAGCCGTGCTCGACCAGGCTCATGAGCACCCCGCCCGTGAAGTTCTCGTAGCTCTGGACCACGTCCACGTCCTTCGGCCCCAGGCCCGCCATCTCCCAGAGGTGCGGCGCGACCGTGGTGAAGCTCGACGTGGCGTAGACCGGCGCGTTGTGGCCGCGGGCCGCGTTGCGGTGCTCGGAGCCCTGCGCGACGCCGAGGAGGTAGGCGGGGAGCCGGCGCAGGTCGCGCGCTCGCTCGGCCGAGACCAGCACCAGCGCGGCCGCGCCGTCGTTCTCCATGCAGCAGTCGAAGAGACGGAAGGGCTCGACGATCCAGCGCGCGGCGTCGTAGGCTTCCGCGGTCAGCGGCCGCCCGTGCATGATCGCTCGAGGGTTGGCCTGCGCATGATGATAGGACGCCAGCGCGATCGCCCGCTGCGCCTCCGGGCGCACCCCGTGGTCGTGCATGAAGCGCATCACCCGCATCGCGAAGCGCTGGGCCGGCGAGATGAGCCCGTACGGGAAGGTGAGCGCCGCCTCGCCGCTCACCGCGCCGCCGGGCGGCGCGGCGCCGAAGCGCTGGAACTGGCCCTGGGCGAGCGCGCGGAAGACGACGACGCAGTCGGCGTAGCCCGCGGCCACCGCCGCCGCCGCGTTGCCCACCGCCGCGGAACCCCCGCCCCCGCCGCCGCCCCACTGCATGTTCGAGAAGCGCAGCTCGGGCAGGCCGAGGGCGGCGGCCAGGCGCGAGGGATCGTTGCGGTCGTTGCTGTAGGAGGCGAAGCCGTCCACCCGCCGCGGATCGATGCCGGCGTCCTCGCAGGCACGCAGGATGGCCCGCAGCGCCAGGGCGAACTCGGACTCGGGCGCGCGGCCGTGCTTGTAGTAGGTCGTCTCCCCCACCCCGACGACCGCGACCCGCCCCCGGATGGTCCGCTCTCCGATCATCATCATCCTCGTGGCCTCGCGCGCTGCGGTTGGGCCTCCCGCCCGGCAGCCGCCATTCACATTGCCGAACACCATTCCGTATCCGGCACGAGCACTCTAGTCGAACCGGTCCGGCTTGTCACGCCCGATCTGCGGGCGCGGCCTCAGTGGGGCGAGCCCGAGGACACGGGCAGGAAGGGCTCGCGGACGCGGATCCACGGGACGTCGAGCCGCCGGAGCAGCCGCTCGACACCGGGCTCGTCGGGCACGAGCAGGCGGCCGCCGGCCACCGCGAGGGCGGCGTGGAGCCGGCCGATCTCCAGCGCGACGCGCAGCCCCTCGGGCGGCGTTCGCGGCGTGATCGCGAGGAGCGCCTCGGGCGCGGCCTCCACCGTCACGAACCACCCGGGCCCCACGTGCAGCACGCGGCCGGGGGGGAGCACGTCGCCCGCGGGGAGCGCGAGCGTGACGACGCGGCCGGCCCGGGTGACCACGCGCCGTCGGGCCCGGCGGCGCTCCTGGGCGGTCAGCTCGACCGCGTCCGCCTCGAGCCCGCGCAGCGCCCGCGGATCGGGCGCGGGCGGCAGGGCCGCGATCAGGATCGGGTCTCCCGCGCCGATTCGAGGTGCTCCCGCCAGTAGTGATGCGTCTTCGCCACCACCGTGATCACGCTCTTGACCTGATCCTCCAAGGTGAACCCGGGGCCCGCGGGCACGAGGAGCCGCGCACCCTCCGCGCGGGCGTCCACGTTCTCCAGGATGATGGTGGCGCACAGCCAGGCCGCCATGCGCGCGCTCGCGCACGTGACCGCGATCCATCCGGGCTCGGCCGGCTCCGTGGCGAGTCCGGTGGTCTCCTCGATCCCGCGCCGGAGCTCGGCCGCGATCTCGGGCGCCGGCATGGCCGCGCGGTCTCCGCGGGACGGCCCGCACAGCGCCTGGAGCGCGCCGCGCTGGGGGGGACCGCCGTGGAGCGCCAGATCGCAGAACGTGGTCCACATCGCGCCCCAGTCCGGCCGGCCGTCGCGACGCCACGCGAACGGGGCCGAGGCCATGGCGTCCCCGGGCACCGACGGGGGATCGAGCTCGCGGATCCGACCAGGGCCAGCGCGAATGAGGGGCTGCACCGCGTCCAGCGCCTCGACGGGCACCGTGGCCAGCGTCACCGGCATCCCCGCGCGCCGGGACAGCGTCGCGGCCGCGTCGTCGCAGGCGGCCCGCGCAGCGGTCGGCATGCTCGCGTCCACGATCAGCAGGATGCGTCCCGCGATGTCGTCCGTCTGATCCGCCATGTGCGCGGATCATACCATCTCGACGCGACACCGAAACGCTCGCCGCTACGGCAGCAGGGCGAGCTGGCGGGACTGGGCCACGAGGGCGCCGGTCGAGTCCCAGATCTCGAAGTCCTCCTCGTGGTAGCCGCCGATGACGAAGCGGGTCGCGGCGCGGCAGGCGAGCCAGCCCGGCGCCGGATGGGCCCGCAGGTGCACGGTCAGCTCGATCGTCGCGGAGCCGGTCTCCCCGAGCTCGAGGACGGGCGGCGCCGCCGCGTCGACCAGCGAGGCCAGGCTCAGGAGATCCGGCTCGCGCCCGTCGCGAAACCGCATCCAGAACTCCTGGCTCGGCCGACCGCTCGGCTCGCCCCGCGCCCAGCCGGGCCGCGCGGCCACGCGATACTCCACGCGCTGGCCGATCGTGAGCTCGGGGATCACGCTCCCGCCCATGAGGTCCACGGCCTGATCCGGAGGCGGCAGCTCCGGCCGGGCGGCGAGCACCAGGGTGCGGCCGGCGGCCCGGCGGAGGTCCGAGAAGGCGGCGGTCACACGCAGGGCCTCCTTGCCGTCCTGGAAGAGCGTCGCCTCGCCGGTGGAGACGCGGCGACCGCTCCGGACGACGGCCGTCCGCACCTCCGCGGGGCCCGGCCGCACCGGGCGCAGGAAAAACGCGGAGGCCACGAGCGGATCGGGCGCCGGCATGACGCGCGTGAGAGCCTGCAGACACACGCCCATGACGTAGCCGCCGTTCGGCCCCCCGCCCAGCACGTTCCAGCGGTCGGTGATGGCCGCCGCGAACCGGTGGTCCGCGACGGCCTCCACCGCCGTGTCGACGTCGAAGGCGTACGACGCCGCGCTCACCCCGTCATCTCGCGCAGGCGCGTGAGCCCGACGACTTCGAGCACCGCGAAGAGCACCACCGCGGCCACCGCCTCGCGCCGGCTGACCGTGGCGCGCGCGGCGTTGTACAGCAGCGCGGCCGCATAGATCATCAAGAAGGCGCCGAGCAGCCGCGCGATGCTCGGGTCGGCCAGGCCCATGAGCGCGGAGATGGGGGAGGCGGCGGCCAGCAGCAGCACTCCGCAGAGGCCGGAGGCAATGCCGTCCAGCTGGAGGCTGCGGCGCAGAAAGCTCGTGCGGTCCGTGTTCGCGTTCATCGTGTCGCTCCGGTCGTCGGGGTAGTGTACTTCGCTTCGGGCAATCCGGCCGCGCGGCGAATCTTGGCGAGCTGCTCGGTGTGCGCGGCCCAGTGCCGGTCGAACAGGACGCCGACGAAGACGGGCAACGGGACCTCGTCGGTGCCGAGGAGCGGCGCGAAGAGGGGGATCCGGGCTCGACGCGCGATGTCGGCCTCGCCGAGCGTCCTGAGGTACCCGAACACGTCGCGCCGCTGGCCGTCGAGAGCCGCGACCAGATCGGCCAGCGTCGAGCGCTCCCGCTCGGGCGTGACCGTCACCGCGCCCGCCGTGATCTCCACCCGAGGAAGGTCGTCGATCGCGAAGCGCTCGAGCAGGGCGACCGGCTTCCAGCCCGGCTCGAAGAGCAGATGGCAGAGCACCTGGCGCGCCGTCCACTCGCCCGGCGCGTCGGCCCGCCCGAGGTGCGGCTCCATGCCCTCGAGCGTCCGGCCGAGGGCCTCCCACGCCGCGTCGTTCTTCCGCTGCAGCTCCTTCACCGTTGCATCGACCATGAGTGATCTCCTTTCGGAGCTCAATGTCGGCGAGTCCGGTCATGGCCGCAATTACCCGCGAGGTAGTGACCGGCGCTCGGCGCGGGTGTACGCTCGAGACATGCTCGCGCTCGCCCGACGCTTCGATTTCGAGCGGGATACGTTCGCGTTCGCGAACGAGCTGGTGTGGGAGTACCACTTCGACGCGGCGACGGGGCAGACTCGCGCCGTCCGCCGCGAGCCGGCGCCCCGCTACGCGCATCGCTGCTTCGGGCTGGTCCGGGCCGCGCGGCAGTTCTTCTACCACGCGCGCTTCGAACCGGCGGAAGCGCCCGCCGACGACCTGACGTATCGGCGACTGATCCGGGCGGTGCTCGGCCGGCCGCCGCGGCGGCCGTCGCCGCCCGGGGAGCGCGTGGTCATCCCGGGCTACGCGGGCCTGCGGGATCTCAGCACGGCCCGCGCGCCGCTGGTGAAGGCGGCCTGCGGCGGGGCGTGGCGGTCCTACCTGCAGCACAGCCACTGGCGGATCGTGGTTCCGGTCTCGCGCCGGCATCAGCACCGCACCGCGGGCAAGCTGTTGCACGCGGTCGAGGATCACCGCGCGCCGCTGGTGCACCTGCTGCGCTTTCCCTCGCTGGCCATCAACCACGGGATGGTCGTGTTCGAGAGCGCGCGCACGAGCGCCGGGGCGGAGTTCCTTGCCTACGACCCGAACGATCCGGCGCGCCCGGCCCGCCTCACGTACGACCGCGAGCGCCGCGCCTTCTCGCTGCCCGTGAATCGCTACTGGCGGGGCGGCGAGCTGAACGTCTTCGAGATCTTCCGGCGCTGGTACCTGTAGCCGGACGCGGCCCGGCGAGGGAACTCGGAGGGGGCTACGCCCACCTTCCGAACCTCCCCCAGAGATGGGAAGCGCGGGCCAAGCCCGCGCTCGAACGTGGACCACTCCGCTGGCGGCGGATCGTCCGATGTTACCGGGACAGACTCCTAGCGGTCGCGCCCGGGCCCTTTCCCCTTTCCCTTCCCCCGGCCCTTGTCTCGCCGGTCGTCCCGATCGTCGTCGTCCCGGTCCCGGTCACGCGACTTCCACGCGCGCTTGTCGGCCCACTCGCGCCCCCAATCCTCCTGCCAGCGCGGAGGCCGCTGACGCGCCCACTTCTTCCAGTGGCCGGGCGGGACATGGTAGTACTGCACCGGCACGAACAGCACCGGTCGAGGCACGAACTCGGGGGCGACGACGACCCACGGACCGTTGTAGCCGCCGCTGACGTGCCAGCCGCCGCTCGCGAAGGCCCAGTACTGTCCGTTGTAGAAGAACAGGTTGCCGGGGGCGGTGGGGGCCGCCACGTAGCGCACCGCGGGCACCTGGGGTACGACCACCAGACGAGGCGGAGCGGGGAGACGGATGCCGATGTCGACGTGCACCTGCACCTGCGCCCGCGCCACGGCGGGCGCGGCGACCACCAGCGCGACCAGCGTCATCACCACGATGTGCATGAGGGTCCTCCCTACCCGCCATTGTCCTCCATGAGGGTTTTTGCGCCTACCCGTCGACCTGGCGGGGCCGGCGGGAGGGCGCTTGTCAAGACGTGCGGAGCTGGCGGATCATGCGCCCCATGCCCACCCCGCGCGCGATGGTCCCGCAGGACCTCACCCGCATCCACTTCGTCAGCGACCCCCAGATCGCCCCGGACGGCCGGACCGTCGCCTTCGTGGTCACCACCCTGTCGGAGGAGAAGGACGAGTACCGCTCCAACATCTGGGTGGTGAGCGCGGCCGGCGGGGAGCCCCGCCGATTCACGACCGGGCCGCGACGGGACACGACCCCGCGCTGGTCGCCCGACGGCTCGCGCCTGGCCTTCATCTCCGAGCGCGAGGCGGGGAAGAAGGGGCAGCTCCACGTGATGCCGGCCGCCGGGGGCGAGGCAACGCGCCTCACCGATCTGCGTCACGGCCTGAGCGCGCCCGCGTGGTCGCCAGACGGCTCGCGCCTCGCCTTCGCCGCGCGGGTCGGCGGCCCGCCGGAGCCTCAGTCCGAGGAGGACAAGCGCGCGTCGAAGCCTCCGCGCGTCATCACCACCATGAAGTACCGGTGGAACGGCGAGGGCTTCACCTACGATCGGCGCCCGCAGATCTTCGTGGTGGCCGCGGATGGCGGCGAGCCGCGCCAGCTCACCGAGGGCGACTACGACCACGCCGATCCCGCGTGGTCGCCGGACGGGCGCTCGATCGCGTTCACCTCGGCCCGCCACGAAGACCGCGACCACGACGACGCCACCGACATCTGGCTCGCGGCCGCCGAGGGAGGCAAACCCCGCCGGCTGACCGCCACCGCGGGCCCCGCCGGCCAGGCCGCCTTCTCGCCCGCCGGGGACACGATCGCCTACCTGGGGCGAGCCGAGACCAACGCGTTCGGCGGCAATATCCGGCTCTTCGCGATCCCGGCGAGCGGCGGCGCGCCCCGCTGTCTCACCGCCGACTTCGATCGCTCCTGCTCACCGCTCGGGGTGCCGCCGGCGTGGAGTCCCGACGGCAGCGCCGTCACCGTGGCCGCGGAAGACCAGGGCAGCCTCGGCGTCTACCGCGTGCCGGCCGGCGGCGGACCGGTCACGCGGATCGTCGCGGGCGACCGGGTCGTCGGCGGCTTCTCCGCATCCCGCGACGGGACGACCGTGGCCTTCGCGGCGAGCGAGCCCGACTCGCCGGCCGAGGTCTTCGTCTGCGGCATCGACGGCGGGGGCGAGCGGCAGCTCACCGACTGCAACCGAGACTGGAAGCGCGAGGTCGCGCTGAGCCGCCCGGAGCGCTTCCGCTTCGAGCGGGCCGGCATGACGGTGGACGCCTGGATCATGAAGCCGTTCGGCTGGAAGCCCGGCGCGCGCTATCCCCTGCTCCTCAACGTGCACGGTGGCCCGCACGCCCAGTACGGCTACCCGTTCCTCGACGAGTTCCAGGTCCAGGCGGGCGCGGGCTACGCGGTGCTCTACACGAACCCGCGCGGCAGCCAGGGATACGGCGAAGCGTTCACCCGCGCGGTGGTGGGCGATTGGGGCGGCGGCGACGCGGCGGACGTGCAGGCCGGCCTCGACGAGGCCCTGCGCCGGTTCGATTGGATCGATCCCGCGCGGCTGGGCCTGCTGGGCGGCAGCTACGGCGGGTTCATGACGAGCTGGATCGTGGGCCACTCCACCCGCTTCAAGGCCGCCTGCTCGGAGCGCGCGGTGAACAGCCACGTCACCATGTTCGGGTCGAGCGACATCGGCCACCTCTTCAACGTGGGCGAGCTGGGCGGCATTCTCCCGTGGGAGAACATGGCGAAGTACCTCGAGCGCTCGCCGCTGACCTACGCCCGGGACATCACCACCCCGCTGCTGATCATCCACTCCGAGGATGACCTGCGCTGCCCGATCGGGGAGGGCGAGCAGCTCTTCATGGCGCTCAGGACGCTGCGGCGGGAGGTGGTGTTCGTGCGCTTCCCGGACGAGAACCACGAGCTCTCGCGCTCGGGCAAGCCGCGGCACCGTCTCGAGCGCTTCCGGATCATCCTGGACTGGTTCGGGAAGTACCTGCCCTAGTACCGGCCGGTGAGGAGACCGCCCACGAGCCCGATCTGGTAGACGAGGAACAGCCCGAACCCCACGCTGAGCAGCCCGGCGGCCAGGGTCAGGACACGGTTCACGCCGAGGAGCCGGGCCGAGTACACGAACGGCAGCGCGATCGCCGCGGTGATCACCATCATGCCCGCGATCGTCCCGAGGCCGAAGACGATGAGGTAGGCCAGGTAGATAAGCGGGTCGTGGATGGTCGCGACCACGAGCAGGGCCACGGCCGCCGATCCCGCGAGACCGTGGACCACGCCGACCACGAAGGGGCGCGCGGCCTGGTAGAAGCCGAGCCCGCCGAAGCGCCGATCGAGACGGCCGAGCGGCGTCTCGTGCTCCCCGTGCCCGTGATGATCGCTCTCGTGGCCGCCGGGATGAGCATGGACGTAGTCCCCGTGGGCGTGCGGGCCGGACTGCTGTCGCCGGACGCCGGCCACGCCGAGGGCGCCCAGCACGATGAGCATGAGGGCCACCGAGAGCTCCATGGTGAGCCCCACTTGCGGCGGAACGACCAGACCGAAGAAGGCGATGACGCCGCCGGCCAGCAGGATCGTGACGGTGTGGCCGAGGCCCCACAGGACCCCGATCAGCGCCGCACTTCCGATCGTCCGCTCGCGGCTGACGATCGTCGCGACCGCGACCACGTGATCCGGATCGGTGGCGTGGCGGATGCCGAGGAAGAACCCCAGCGCGGCGAGCGGCAGGAGAGGGAACACGGGGGCGTGCGGATCAGGCGCCGATCAGCGTCCGCGCCAGCGCGATCTCGCCCAGGTGGGTCATGCCGTGGGTGAGCCCCACCTGGCCCAGGCACTGCACGACCGACATCTCGCCGAGGGGCTTGACCGTCACCGTCTTCTCGAGGAGCGCGGGCGTGGCCGCGTCGAAGAGCTCCTCGGTGCCGGCCCACACCTTCTGGGTGTACGCCTGGAAGAGCGGGATGTCCTCGATGCGCAGCGCCTGGGCCTCCTCGGTGGACATGCCGGTGCCCTGCGCGGCGGGCGGCAGCCCCAGCTTCTCGCCGTAGCCGCCCTCGGTCCAGATGGGCGGCCGCCGGTCCTGGATCACCCAGCGGACGATGTTGTCCTCGGTGCGCACGTAGTGCCAGATCCCCCACCCGATGGTGTTGGCCTTCGGGTGCCCGGCCGGCACCGTGTGGAGCTGCTCCGGCGTGAGCTCGGCCAGCGCCCGGTCGAGCCCGGCGTGGAGCCGCTTGAGGTGCGCCCGGATGAAGTCCGCCGCGGTGAGCATCGCGAGCCTCCTGGTGTCGTGTATACTCGTGTTCGGTGCACAGCTCCGAGGAGCGTTGCGACGGGAGCCCTTCCCGCCAGGCTCGGAGCGGCCGACCCCTCGGGCCGGCTGTGGGCAACGGCGCTCGCAAACTCCCTTACCATAAGGAGGGCGCGAGATGAGCGCCACTACCAAATCGACCCGGCCCCAGGACCACGTCGTCACCGATCTGAGCCTCGCGGACTGGGGCCGCAAGGAGATCCAGATCGCCGAGACCGAGATGCCCGGTCTCATGGCCATCCGCGAGGAGTACGCGAGCCGGCAACCGCTCAAGGGCGCCCGCATCACCGGGTCGCTGCACATGACGATCCAGACCGCGGTTCTGATCGAGACCCTGCAGGCCCTCGGCGCGGACGTCCGCTGGGCCTCCTGCAACATCTTCTCGACCCAGGACCACGCCGCCGCCGCGATCGCGGCCGCGGGCACCGCGGTGTTCGCGCGGAAGGGCGAGTCGCTCGAGGAGTACTGGGACTACACCCACCGCATCTTCGAATGGCCGGAGGGCACCCACTCCAACATGATCCTGGACGACGGCGGCGACGCCACTCTGCTGCTCCACCTGGGTGCGGGAGCGGAGAAGGACGCCTCGGTCATCTCGCATCCGGCCAACGAGGAGGAGACCGCGCTCTTCGCCGCGATCGAGGCGAAGCTCGGCAAGGACCCCCACTGGTACTCGACCCGGCTCCCCAAGATCCGCGGGGTGAGCGAGGAGACCACCACCGGGGTCAAGCGGCTCTACCAGATGGCCAAGGAGGGCCGGCTCAAGTTCCCGGCCATCAACGTCAACGACTCGGTGACCAAGAGCAAGTTCGACAACCTCTACGGCTGCCGGGAGTCCCTGGTGGACGGGATCAAGCGGGCCACCGACGTCATGGTGGCGGGCAAGGTCGCGGTGGTGTGCGGCTACGGCGACGTGGGCAAGGGCTCGGCCCAGGCGCTCCGCGCGCTGTCGGCCCAGGTCTGGGTCACCGAGATCGACCCGATCTGCGCGCTGCAGGCCGCGATGGAGGGCTACCGCGTGGTGACGATGGAGGAGGCCGCGCCGCAGGCGGATATCTTCGTGACCGCCACCGG
>Ga0268386_10004676_pt1 | contig 10123 bp, 10 predicted proteins | sample RVTome_15_FD_200260 | JGI IMG/M metagenome (GOLD analysis project Ga0268386, IMG submission 200260) | Soil microbial communities from uranium-contaminated site in the Upper Colorado River Basin, Wyoming, United States - RVT150D86... ...
GAAAGAGGCCACCGGCGGAGAGCCCCTCATGCTTGGACTGATGGACATCGGCGTGGCCCGCAATGCTTACGGGCGCCAACGGGAGAGTTTCGAGGCGCAACTCGCGGCCCCGGCGATCGATGCGGACCCGTTCCGTGTCGCGTTCATCCGGGCGCCTGTGGTGACACGAGTGGGTCAGGCTGTGCAGGTGTTGGCCACGCACGGGAACGCGCCGGTGTTGCTGCAGGAGGGTCGGCTGCTTGTCTCCAGTTTTCATCCTGAGATCACGGGTTACCGCGGCATCCACCTGTACTTCTCGCAGATTGTCAGGTCGGCGAACACGAGGTGAACACCCCTCGACTCGCGGACGAAGATAAAGGGGTACCTTGATCTCTCTCTCGTCCCCTTCCCGTTTGGCGCCGAAGGGCGTTACGAAATATTGGCCGCAAATGAAGGACACGCGGGGAAAGTGTTCTCGTTCCGCGTCGTGAAGGGCTCCATTCCGGCCTGAGGCTCAGCCACCAGTCGGGTCAATTCCGCCTTCAGTACTGTCGACGTTTTCGCATTCGATGCCCCGGCTTGGATGTGAAACACGGGCGAAATCCGCAACCCCCGCGCAACCAGACGAGGTGCCGGGTTTCAGAAGCAAATTTCCGTCGCTGCAACCAGCCGGATTATTGGGGTAAAGATGGCGCCCTACCGGACGAAACAGGGCACTACCGGGAGGAAACGCTCTCCTTCGCCTAATTCCCCCTACTCCCGAACTTCGAGCATAAAGGTCCCATATTTTTTATCAGTTTCCAAGATATGGCTCAACAGCCAGTCCCTTAAAAATTCCGCTGTGCTTAGCGGGATGCTGGCATCCCCCCGGGAATATTTATCCTGCAAATCCGTAACTTGCGAGATGAAGAATTCATGCTGCTTTTGCTGATATTGAAGCCCGGGGTACCCTATGACCTTAAGCCAGTTTTCTTCTTCGGTAAAATGGTGACGGCTGTACTCATTTAACTCTTGCAACACAGGGCCGACGATCTCCATGCCCTTGTTCCCTCCTGCCGCCTCCCCCAACCTGTTAAGGATGTCAAAAAAACTTTTATGCTGATCGTCCAATTCCTTGATACCGACAGAAAAATCATTTTTCCATTTGAACAGACTCGTTGTCATCGCATTCTCCTTTCGGTCCCTCCGGGAGGTTCATCGGACCGCGTCAACTCTTTTCCCTTTTCGGCAAAAATTGAAGGAAAATTCAATAAAATGTCCACCTCACCTGTTTCAATCCGGATTCCCTTTATGTATTGAGGTGGCGCGCCATACCAGACGAAACTGGGCACTTCTGGGAGGAAACGCTATCTCTGTAACGCTTTAATTCACGGGCGCGCTTTAGAGTGTTCCGTTCTCTCTTGGGCTAGTAATTCCTGTACCGGAATTCCGAAGTCTCGAAAGAAGCGCTCAAAGCCCTTCGGCCTCCACCCTGTGCCCCATACAGCATCCTGCTCTGCGTTGTTACTGTTGGGCGACAGGCCCCAAAGCACCTTACCTCGGCAGACCTGGAGAGAAGTCCTCGGGCTTTGGCGGACCTCCCACCCAGTTGATGTCCCAGGCCTTGTCGACCGTGATGAAGAGCAACGTGCCTGCGTTTGCCTTGGTCCACGCCTCGTGCACCATTTTCTTCGGTACGTAGTTGAAGGAGCCTGTAGAGAGCTCAACACGCTGGCCTTCGCACTCGATGATAAAGGTTCCGCTGAGTACCGTATGCGTCTCATTTGCGCTGTGCCAGTGCTTTGGAACGTGAGTGTTCTCGGGAACTCGGATCATCAGCTGGGTGGCTTGCGTGACCGGGTCAACCCGTAGGATCGTAATCTCTGACGACCGCGCGCCAAGCTCTGGGACGATTCGATCCCACTTGAGGTCCTGGAACTTCACGTTCAAGTGATGGTCGGGTTGCGTTGTTTGTTGTGTGTGTTCGGAGTTTGCGACCGCAGCTCGCCATGGGACCCCGCCTACCACAACCATTACACCCAGAATGACACCTGCTCTAAAGCCTCGATGATCCGCATTCATGATGCTCTCCTATCTGCTCGCTCAATATTTAATTAGACTGCCTGGGCTGAAATCCAAATATGACCGCACCATACCAGATGAAACTGGGCATCAATGGGAGGAAACCATCTTCTTTCCCTAACTCATTATTAATAAGATGTGATCGTTCCGAAATCGGGTTCCTCCCCGTAAAAATTGGGCCTCTTCCTTCGGGAAGGAATCATGGCTTTGGGGGGTGATCTGGAATTGTAAGAGGGATTATGGAACACGGGAATGCTTCGCCGAACCGCACAGGCATTGAAACGAAAAAATCCTGGCAACCGGTCATGGATGCCCGGATCGGGCTCGTTGGCGCGCCCTGAGGGATTCGAACCCCCGGCCGCTTGATCCGAAGTCAAGCGCTCTATCCAGCTGAGCTAAGGGCGCGTCCGAGAGGAAAGTCATCGTACTATAAAGGAAATCCCGCGTCAACAGGATCCCGGCAAGACCCCGATTTCGCCCCGAAAAAGACAGTTGTTTGCGCGGGGTTTGCGTTTGATCCGGTTCCCCCCCAGTTTATCCAGCACCCAGACACCGTTGGACTGAACCTGTTTAGCCGACCTTTTAGCACTTCGAGGGGCAGCTTCACCCAAGCCGGAGCTCGGTCCCTTTCAAGCCGCGAGGTCAGGGAAGAGCCGGGGCAGATCCCGGATTCGGTTCCAGCCTTCTCCCGCCCGGACGGGGGCCACCGACAGCCTCTCGAAGAACCGGTCGAGAGCAGCTGCCCGCTCTTGAGCAAGGGGTGGAGTACAGTAGTCCTCTTCCTCCCAGACGGCGAATCCGTCGTCCCGGATCCGGGCGTTACGGAGGGAGTGAGAGAGAACTTTTCCGAATGGCTGAAGATCGACGAAGGCATTTTCCCGAAGCAACTGTTCGAGCTCTCTCGACAGGTCCGGCTTCAATACCGCGCTGACAAGATAGAAAGCCATATTCCCTCCCGATCCATAATGGTTGAGGGAGATTCAAGCCCACTCACTCGAATGCAACGGTGACCTCTGCCGGTACGGATGCGAGACCTGTGAAACGAACGGTAATCGTACTTCCCGCCTTCGGAGGCAATAGCGCGGAGAAGGAACCGAGCGAGAGCAGATCGCCATTTTTCAGTGTCTTACCTTCGGCTTTCAACGATTCGGCGATCCAGAGCACGACGTTCAGGGGATTGTTCAGTAGATCGGCCCCCTTTCCTCCACCGACCACGGTCCCGGCCTGATCGATCACCTCGATCTTCACTGCCGCAAGTTTCTCGACGGACTCCATCGTTCCGGGCAGGAAGACGGGATCGCCCAGAACGCCAAGCCGGGCACCGACGTTGGCCGCCATAACGCTTGGGCCATCCATTTTTACCTGCGGATCAAAAGCCATGTCGGGGAGTTCGATGAACGGACGGATCTCCTTCAGGGCCTGTAGGGCCTCCAGCGGACTCGTTGCCGTCATCGCCTTGGCAGCGTCCCCCACCACCGCCACCATATCGGCCTCGTATACCGGCCGCGAACCGAACGCGGCGGGAACGCGGGCAGGGCCGGGAAGGATCATTTTGGCGAAAAGCGTGCCCCGTATCGGCTTATCGTAGCCAAACCGCTTCTGCACCGCAGGATTCGTCAGGCCTGCCTTGTAACCGACCACATCTCCCAGATCTTTGGAAATGAGAGCGGTGTAGCGTGTCTGGACCACGGCCGCCTCGGACATGCTCATCGTCACGCCAAAGCCCTTGGCAGGTTTCTTCGAAATCCAGGACTCCGCGACCGCCTTGATGTTCTCCTCCGGGGGCATCTCGGCAACCGCGAACACCGGCACCAGCAGGAAAACAACCAGCCACGCCATCCTTCGCACGATCAGGCAAATCGGCGTCACGTTGGTGGTGTGCGCGGGATTTACGGTTCCCGCCGGTATTGAGTGGCGATTATTTAGAGTCGATGAGGTCGATTCGGTCTGAAGAAGACGGCCGGAAGAGGGGGAGTCCCCTCCCGGCCGCGACGAGCGAAAAAGGAATTTCCTGTCTTGCATGAGCTTTAGGCTATTTGAGAGCCTCCTTGTTGCCGGAGTTTTCCTTCGCAACTGTAATGTATGGCATTGGGATTCTCCTTTTATCTTAGGCATCAATGGCCACCGAAACCCCTCATCGTATCGCTCCCAGCGCCCGGTCGAGATTGAACGCCGCACTGATCAGGGCAAGGTGCGTGAACGCCTGCGGAAAGTTTCCGAGAGCCTCACCGCTCGAGCCGGTTTCCTCGGCGTAAAGCCCGAGATGATTCGCGTATCCGAGCATCTGCTCGAACATGAGCCGCGCCTGGTCCAGCCGTGCCGGATCCACCTTCCCCGCCCTCGTCAGCGCCTCCACCAGCCAGAACGAACAGAGGTTGAAGGTCCCTTCTCCGCCTGTAAGGCCGTCGGGGGCCTCTTTCGGATCGTACCTGTACACAAGGCTGTTCGAGACGAGTCCGCGCATCTCGGGCGGCTTGAGCATGGCGTCCAGGGTAGATAGCATGCGCGGGTCCGAAGGAGAAAGGAAGAACACGAGAGGCATCATCAGGTTGGACGCGTCCAGGGAATCGCTGCCGTAGGATTGCACGAAGGCCCGGCGCTTCGGATTCCAGCCCTTTTCCATGAGCTCCTCGAAAATCTGATCCCGGACCTTGAGCCAACGGACCCGTTCCGCGGGAAACGAGCGCTTGTCCGCCAGCCGCAGCCCACGGTCGACTGCAACCCAGCACATCAGTTTCGAATAGACGAAGTGCCGCCGCCCGCCGCGAACCTCCCAGATTCCCTCGTCGGCCCTCTGCCAGTTGTCGCATACGTAGTTGACAAGCCTCCTCAGGTGGGTCCAGAGGTCGTAGGAGATCGGACTCCCGTACTTGTTGTAAAGATACACGGAGTCCATCAGCGCTCCGTAGATGTCCAGTTGGAGCTGCTTGTAGGCGTTGTTGCCGATCCTGACTGGCCTGGATCCTCTATAGCCTTCCAGGTGATCCAGGGGCCCTTCCGGGAGAGCATTCCGCCCGTCGATCCCGTACATGATCTGCAGCGAGCCGTCCGGCTCGAGCTCCCGGGCCCGCTCCTCCAGCCAGCTCATGAACCGGCCCGCCTCTTCGGTAAATCCGATCCGGAGGAAACTGTAAAGAGTGAAGGCGGCGTCCCGGATCCAGGTGTAGCGGTAGTCCCAGTTGCGCTCCCCCCCGATCTCCTCGGGCAGGCCAGCCGTGGGCGCTGCCACCAGCGCGCCGCTGGGTTCGAAGGTGAGGAGCTTGAGCGCCAGAGCCGACCGGTTGACCATCTCGCGCCATCGACCCTGGTAGGTGCTCTTGGAAAGCCAGCGTCGCCAGTACTTCACCGTCTCCACGAAGACTTCCCCGGCCTTCGCTTCGGAAAGACAGACGCCGCAGCCGGCTCCCGCTTCGATCTCCTCGAGCAGAAACACTGCGGAGTCCCCCTCACGCAGGGTAAACGTGGCGACAACACCGCCGTCTTCCCGGACTAGAGGGATCCGGGCCGCGAGCCCCAAGCTGAGGCTGGGGGAGTGAAAAAATGCCCCGTCCGGCGAGATCGTCACGGAATGCCCGTCCCGTCCGTAATTGAACGCCGGGCGGCATTCTAACTGGAATGTCATCTCCCCCCGTATGGCACTTACGATGCGGAACAACTGGTGGGGATGATGCCCGCCCCCTTCGCCTGATCCGGTGACTGTCATGTAATCCTTGATCTCTCCAACCCCGTCCGCGGACAGGAAGCGGGTTACGAGCACGTTTGTGTCGGGCCAGTAGAACTGCTTTTGCCTGGAGGTGCCGGCGACGGGAGCGATCCTGAAGCGACCCCCTTTTCTGTGGTCTAGGATGGCGGCGAAGACGCTCGGCGAATCGAAATGAGGGAAGCAGAACCAGTCGATGGATCCGTCCATTCCCACCAGGGCCACCGTGTGAAGGTCCCCGATGATCCCGTAGTTCTCGATCGGTTGGTACGCCATGGATTCGCTCCGGTTTCGGATGGGGTCCGGCAGGATGCGTCCCTCCCGCCGGACCCCATCCTCATACCCTTCTCCTTTCTCCACGCGTGGCCAAAGCATTGGAACTCTATTGTAAGAAGTCTGCGAACCCCCACGGGTTTCCCCACCACCCCCCTCAAAAAAGGTTGGTTCCAACGTTGCGCGTAGCCCGTACCCGTTGGATCCGGGTTCTCAGCGAACCCCTAGGCAAATATACTGACGGCAATGCTAGAAGTAAGCCATAGTCCTCTCACGCATTCCCTTGAGCATCTTAAGCCTCTCCATCAACTCTGTCGCGAAGGCCGCTTGCACGACGAGGAGCGCTTCCTCGGCTGGTGGGCTATCGAGGAAGCTGCACGCGCCGGGCATCTCGGCATCCTGAAGCAGGTCTGGTCAGAGCCTGCGTTGACTGTGGCCAAGGGCTACGGAGTTTCCAGCGTGTGGCTGGGAAAGGTCTGTCGCATACTCAATGTTCCCGTGCCGCACAGGGGTTACTGGGCGCGGGTGCGGAGCGGGGGCAAGGGGAGGAAGCCACCCTTGCCAGTGCTGAGGATGAAGCCCGAATCGACCGTGACATAGGCCGCGGTGGAGTAATAGCTTCACGGCTCGGAAGGTTTTCCACGAGGTGAGTGTAAAATGGATTGTGTCAGTGGCTGAAATCGGTAAAAACCCAAGGTAAAGGAGAAACCGATGGCCACAACAGATGAACTGCTCGATGTATTGATGAAAGACTACAAGAAGCCTGAAGATTTGATTGGAGAGAACGGACTTCTGAAACAACTGACCAAGAGACTGGCGGCTCATCACGAAGGAGAAGTGACATGGTGAAGCAAGCTAAGAACACGATTTGCCTTTGGTACGACCGCGACGCCGAGGACGCGGCGCGATTTTACGCCAAGACCTTTCCTGATTCATCCGTTGGCGCGGTGCACCTCGCACCGGGGGACTTTCCGTCCGGAAAGAAAGGGGATGTGTTGACGGTCGAGTTTACCGTGATGGGAATTCCCTGCCTCGGGCTCAATGGCGGACCCGAGGTCAAGCACAACTGGGCATTCTCGTTTCAGGTCGCAACCGCTGACCAGGCCGAAACGGATCGTTACTGGAACGCCATCGTCGGCAACGGCGGCGAAGAGAGTGCCTGCGGCTGGTGCAAGGACAAATGGGGCCTGTCCTGGCAGATTACGCCGCTGGCGCTGACGAGAGCGATAACCGATCCCGATCCCGCTGCCGCCAAGCGCGCGTTCGATGCGATGATGCAGATGAAAAAGATCGACATCGCTGCAATCGAAGCGGCGCGCCGCGGTTGAAGTTGCAATCTTCGAAGCGTGCATGCCCTTTTATCGAAGTCGTTCCGCGGCCGAGCGACATCGGACTCGGTGGCGTACACTGTACCGCCGGGATGTCCGCCCAGAGCCGCCCTCACGTCGCCGGGAAGGCGGGAGTTCAGACGATCCGCGGCCGGAACAAAGCAAGAAACGACTCCTCGTATCCCTTCGGGAGGCTCACGTCCCCGGGCATGACGATCTTCGGTTGGCAGGCGAAGAACGCGAGGACGATGTCGGGGTCTGACCGGGTTCCGGAGCAGCGCCGGATCTCGGCGATCGCATCGGATACGGGGAGCGCTTTCCGGTAAGCGCGGGTGGAGGTCATCGCGTCGAAGGTGTCGGCGGGACCTCCCCGTTCGATGGATTGCTATAATGGAGGCCTCTCCGAGGGAGGAGCGCTTCGGGAGGTCTACATGAGTGATGATCTGTATAAACGGATCCTCGACAGCCTCTACGACGGCGTCTACCTCGTCGACCCCGACCGCCGGATCACCTACTGGAACTCGGGGGCCGAGCGGATCACGGGATACCGGCCGGACGAAGCCATGGGGCGACGGTGCCAGGACAACTTTCTTGTCCACGTGGATGAAAGGGGAAACTCTCTGTGTCTCAACGGGTGCCCCCTGTCGTGGACGATGGCCAACGGGCAGCCCCTGGAGACCGAGGTCTATCTCCAGCACAGGGACGGATACCGGGTGCCCATCTCCGTACGGGCCGCCCCGATACGCGACGGGACGGGGCGTGTGGTGGGAGCCGTCGAGATCTTCTCGGACAACTCCCGGGTAGCGGCAATTACCGACCTGAACAAGGAGCTCCAACAGCTCTCCCTTCTCGACCCTCTCACGGAGGTCGGGAACCGGCGCTTCCTCGAGCAGCAACTCATGGCCCGTCTCAACGAGCAGGACCGCTACGGGTGGCGGGTCGGTGTCCTGTTCGTGGACATTGACCACTTCAAGGAGATAAACGACCGAAACGACCACATCGTCGGCGATCGGGTGATCCGGATGGTCGTCCGGACTTTGGTGAACGGAATCCGGTCCTTCGACATCGTGGGGCGGTGGGGGGGAGACGAGTTCGTTGTCCTCCTCATGAACGTGGACAAAGAACAGCTCCACACCATCAGCGAGAAGCTCCGTCGCCTCATCGAAAGTTCCGGATTCACGGAAGCGGGTGAGTCGATACGTGTCACCGTTTCCGTCGGGGGAGTCCTGGCTGCGGTGGGCGAAAATCCCGAGGCGGTCATTCGTCGGGCAGACCGGCTCATGCTCGCGAGCAAGACCGCGGGACGCAATCGCGTAACCATCGGAGACCTCCCGGGGCCCGGTTGAGGAATTTCGCGCCGAAGGGTCCCAAGCGGTTTATCCGAGCTTAAGGTGCTGCGAGGCGCAGCTTCACCCGAGCCGGAGCCCGGTCCCTTTCAACCCGTGAGGTCAGGGAAGAGCCGAGGTAGATCCCGGATTCGGTTCCAGCCTTCTCCTACCTGGACGGGTGCCACCGACAGCCTCTCGAAGAACCGGTCGAGAGCAGCTTCCCGCTCTTGAGCAAGGGGTGGAGTACAGTAGTCCTCTTCCTCCCAGACGGCGAATCCGTCGTCTCGGATACGGGCGTTACGGAGGGAGCGGGAGAGAACTTTTCCGAATGGCTGAAGATCGACGAAGGCGTTTTCCCGAAGCAACTGTTCGAGCTCCTTCGACAAGTCCGGCTTCAATACCGAGCTGACAAGATAGAAAGCCATGTTCTCTCCCGATCCATAATGGTTGAGGGTGATTCAAGCACACTTTTTTTTGATGACCGGCTTGCGGATAAGCATCTCTGTCTTTGCAATGGGCGCGTGCTGCAGGTTCATACGGACCTCCATTGGATAGCGGGTTACTTGACGCATAACAGAGAACAAGCGCTCTCTCCAGCTGAGCCAAGGGCGTGTCCGGAAGAACCGTTATCTTACCGCGAGGAGAGCCCCCGCATCACGCGCCGTTCCCTTTCCCCTCCACGCCGAGGACGCGGAGGAGACGGGACAGGTAGGTCGGGGAGAGCCCCAGGATCTCCGCGGCGCGCATCTTGCTCCCTCCCGCCTTGGCGATCGCCCGCCGGATCACCGCCCGCTTGTGCTCCCGCACGGATTCGTGGAACCGCTCCCCCTCGACATCGGCCGGAGAGAGCACGTCTTCCGGCTCGGCGAGGCCGAGACACAGGTCGGCGGGGGTGAGGGAATCGTCATCCGAGAGCGCCACGGCGCGCGCGACGGCGTTCTCCAGCTCGCGGATGTTGCCGGGCCAAGGATATCGGTCCAGCGCCTCCGCCGTTCCCGGAGAAAGCGTCTTCCTGCCGACGCCCAGGTCCCGGCACGTTCGCCCGAGGAAATACTCCGCCAGCGGCACGAGATCCTCGCGCCGATCCCGCAGCGGGGGGAGATGGATCGGGATCCCGCTCACCCGGTAGAAGAGGTCCTCGCGAAATCTGCCCCGCCCCGTCTCCCGCTTCAGGTCGCGGTTCGACGCGCAGATCAGGCGCACGTCTGCGGTCAGCGTCTTCACGCCCCCCACCCGCTCGAACTCCCCGTCCTCGAGGACCCGGAGCAGCTTCCCCTGGGCGGCGAGGGGCACCTCGCCCACCTCGTCGAGAAAGAAGGTCCCCCCGTCGGCGAGCTCGAACCGGCCGGGCTTGGCTTGAACCGCCCCGGTGAACGCACCCTTCTCGTAGCCGAACATCTCGGCCTCCCACAGCGTGTGGGGAATCGCGGCCCCGTTGATCTTGAGGACCGGCC
>Ga0268386_10004677_pt1 | contig 10122 bp, 9 predicted proteins | sample RVTome_15_FD_200260 | JGI IMG/M metagenome (GOLD analysis project Ga0268386, IMG submission 200260) | Soil microbial communities from uranium-contaminated site in the Upper Colorado River Basin, Wyoming, United States - RVT150D86... ...
ACCGCCACCGCGACGATCAGCGCACTGCAGAAATCGGTCAGGCGGTTGAAATGGGCCTGCTCGATATTCCAGCGCAGCGGCGTAACGCGCGGCGCCTCGAGCGCCACCGCGGCCGCGGCGGCGATCCACCATTGCCCGGTCTGCAAACCCCACAGGGCGCAGGCGGCGGCGAGGAGGAGCGGGAGGGTATTCATGTATTCACAGCCGCGCCAGGCCTTCCTGCACCTTGTCGGGCTCGACCACGAGAAGCCACGCCAGGCGCTCGGCGACCGGCTCCTCGGTGACCACGATGACGCGCAGCGCGATGCCGTGGCTTCTCAGCTTCTGCACCAGTTCGCGCCGCGGCTCATCCCACCCGAGCAGCACGCAGATGCAGCCCGACAGCGCGTGCCGCCGGGCGAGCGCCGCCTCGGCGAGCGCCGTGAGCGGCTTGTCGCCGCAGGGCTGCACGGCGGCGAGGATCTCCAGGAGGCTCCCGCTTTGCAGCTGCCCGCGGCCCGCGGTGTAGACATAGGGCTCCGCGCCAATGAACATGAGATCGAGCAGGCACTCCCGCGTCTCGATGGTGTAGACGAACGAAGCGGCAATCGACACCGCCGCCTCGAAGCGCCGCTCCCATCCGCGCCGCGCGAAGGTGTCGAGCACCAGCGCGTGGCGCTCGAAATACTCGTCCTGGTACTCCTTGACGATGGGCTGCCCCGCCCGCGCGTAGGATTTCCAGTGGATACGCTGCAGGGAATCGCCCGGCCGGTACTCGCGCAGCCCGATGAATTCGCTCGAATCACCGACCGAGGTGGCGAGCGCGACACCGCCTTGCTGGTAGCGGCGCACCCCGGGCAGCGAGAACGGCGGCAACGCATAGCGCCGCGGCAGCACGACGAGATTCGCCGGGCGTGGCACCGGCGTCAGCGCCCTCAGGAGTCCCAGGGGATCGGCACGGGCCACGGTGACGCCTTGGCTGTGCGTGATCCCGCGCTTGAGGGCCCGGGCTTGAACCTCGACCTCGGCCGTCGCGCCGGGCTCGATCGCAGGCAGGGCCTGCTCCGTAATCTGCGCGACGCGCGCGTTGTTGATGAGCAGCTTCCACGCGCGGTAGTTGGGGATCCTCATCGCGGCGCGGAACGTCTCGAACGCGGGGCGCGTGTCGGCCAGGTCCTCGAAGAGCGAGAGCCCGTCCACCGCCTTGTCCCCGGGGTTGCTCACCCGCACGCGGTAGGTGAAGGGCTCGCCCGCGGTCGCGACGCGGGGCAGCTCGCGCTCCACGCGCACGCGCGCGCGCAGGAGCGGCAGGCACAGCGCCGCGGCCACGAGAACCGCGGCGAGGAACCCGAAGACCTGGTAGGCGGCGCTCTGCCGGGTGTCGACGCCCAAGGCGCCCGTCATGACGGCGCCCGAGACCACCAGCGCGCCGGCGGCGGTCAGGCGCCGGTTGGCCCAGTACGAGAGCCCTGAGAGGAAACGGAAGAAGCGGTACCAGATCCGCCGCATGGGCGAGCGCTTACGCGGGCACGGGCACCGCGCGCAGGATCGTCTCCACGAGCTGCTGTGTGGTCGCACCCGCGAACTTCGCCTGCGGATCGAGCACGAGGCGGTGAGCGAGCACCGGCACCGCCATGTCGCGCACGTGCTCCGGCGTCACGAACGCGTCGCCCCGCACGAGCGCGAGCGCCTGCGCCATGCGGGCGAGAGCGAGTGAAGCGCGCGGGCTCGCCCCGAGCTGCACGGACGGGGCGTCGCGCGTGGCGCGCGCAAGCTCAACCGCGTAGCGCTTGAGCTCCGCGCTGATCCGCACATCCTTCACGCTCTCCCGGAGCCGGCGCACGTCCTCGACGCTGACGCACGCCCCGATCGTCTCGAGCGGATGCCGGTGCTCCTGCGCGGAGAGGATTTCCACCTCGGTCTCCGCGCTGACGTAACCGAGCGAGAGGCGCACCGCGAAGCGGTCCATCTGCGCCTCCGGCAGGGGGTACGTCCCGTGGAACTCGACCGGGTTCTGCGTCGCGATCACGAAGAAGATCTCGTCGAGCGCGTGGGTCTTGCCCTCGATGCTCACTTGCCCTTCCGCCATCGCTTCGAGCAGCGCCGACTGCGTGCGCGGGCTCGCGCGGTTCACCTCGTCGGCGAGGAGAATCTGCGTGAAGATCGGCCCGGCGTGGAACTGAAACGTCTGGTCCCGCGGATCGAACACCGAGACGCCGAGGATATCGGAGGGCAGGAGATCGGGCGTGAACTGCACGCGCCGGAATTCGGCGCCGATGCTTCGGGCGAGCGCTTTGGCGAGCGTCGTCTTGCCGGTCCCGGGATTGTCCTCGAGCAGCACGTGCCCGCCGCCGAGAAAGGCCGCCAGCACCTTCTGCACCGTCGCGCCCTGGCCCGACATCACGCGCTCGATGTTGGCGCGAATGCGCGCGGCGAGCTCGCGCGGCTGGACGCTCGAAGCGGGCCTTGCGTCGTTCACATTGTCCTCGCGGGGGACCACGAGGGCATTATGAAGGATGGGGAATGAGGGATGAAGGTCGAAAGTCATTGTTTACAACGCCCTAATTCATCATTCCGCCTTCATTCTTAAGGATGAGTCTCTTATCCCTCAGCCATCATCGTTCCGGTACACCGCTCCTCCTGCTCGCGCGTTATCTACCTGGGAGGGTGGATCCATGGGCAAGCACCGCAGGGCAGGGTCCAAAAATGCCGCGATCCCGAGTGAACGGATCACGCGCGCCATTTTCTTGATCCGTGGCCAGAAAGTAATGCTGGATACTGATCTCGCGGCGCTCTATGGGGTCGATACTGGGGCGCTGAACAGGGCCGTGAGACGAAATCGAGGGCGATTCCCTGACGATTTCATGTTTCAACTCTCCTCGCAGGAGACCGAGCGCTTGAGATGCCAAATTGGCATCTCAAGATGGGGCGGCCGCCGCTATCAGCCGTACGCCTTTACGGAACAAGGCGTCGCGATGCTTTCCAGCGTGCTTCACAGCGAGCGCGCCGTGCGCGTCAACATAGAGATCATGCGCGCCTTCGTGCAGCTGCGACAGATGCTTTCCAGCCATGCGGATCTCGCGCGCAAGCTGGAGGCGCTGGAGAACAAGTACGACGCGCAGTTCAAGGTCGTGTTCGACGCGATCCGGGAGCTGATGACGCCGCCAGAGCCGCCGAGACGCCGGATTGGCTTCGTCTCCGACGACTAGCCCGCTACGTCCGTAGGAGCGCAGTACCGTGAGGCCGGACGCGCCAAGTCGGCTGCGGATTTCATCAGCAAGTGCGAAGGCGCCCTTCAGGAGCTCGATGAGACCGTCTACTGGCTCGAGCTGATTGAAGGTTCGAACGTTGGTATGGGCCAGCCGGTCGCAGCCCTGCGGGACGAAACCGAGCAGCTGATCGCGATCTTCGTGACCATCATCCGGAAAGCAAAACAAAAAGCCGGTCGCGAAGTAGCGAATTCTGCCTTCTGACTTCTGCCTTCTGACTTCTGCCTTTGGGAAGGCGGGTCGCGAAGCAGCCAATTCTGCCCTCTGACTTCTGCCTTCTGACTTCTGACTTTGGGTGGCAAGGGCGACATTGTGGTTGACCCGCGCTTGTCGTTCGGCCGGCCTGTCATTGACGATTACGGATTGCGCACCGCGATCCTGGCGGAACGCTTCTACGCCGGCGAGACCGTCGAAGAGCTGGCAAGCGACTATGGCGTCCCGTCCGAAGCGATCCAGAACGCGCTCCGCTGCGAGCCTCGCGCAGCGTGACGCCGAGCGGCTCGCGTCGCTCACTTTCTTTCTCGACGATTCGGCGCAATCCAATGGAGCTGGCCGCCTATATGTCGGCCACACTGCGGGGCTTCATCGTGACCGGCAAGGACATGGACGGACGAGAGTTGGGCGATCTCCTCGTGCGCTGCCTCCCCGGCAGGGTCCGTAGGGTCGCGGGTAAAACGGGGCCGCTGCTCTTTACCATTTCGCGGAGCGGAACCTTTGCGAAGCTGATGTAGGCCCCGACCGGCGAGGACGTCGGCCAAGCGCACGACTCGTCGTCTTGTCAGGCTATCCCTGACAAGCGCTGTCGGGAAACGGAGATTTCAGTCTTCAACGGGGCAAAAACCCTTCTGCCTTCTGACTTCTGCCTTCTGACTTTGGGTGGTCTCGCCCTTGACGGACCTCCCATCCCGGGCGCATAACTCGCGCGTGTGGTCGGCGGCAACGCGGTTACGCCGCCGGCGTTTCTCGCTCTCGAATAACAAGGAAATCGGTCTGTCCCCGAATTGCCAGCGCGTGTCTAGACTCCATACGCCCTGTGCTAGGCTGGCTTCCGAGAATAAGCCGCATGGGGTGAAAGCTTCTTTGCTCGAGCACGTGGCCTTCAGGCCACTAATATGAGTCGGTCATGGCAATCTTGATCCCGTCATTCCATAGCTGTGCCGCCCGAATGACGGGGGGTGAGAAGCGCCTCGCCCACCGCCTGCAAGCGAAGCTGGAAGACGACTACCTGTGCTGGTACGACGTTCCCATAGGACGTAAGTGGGCCCATCCTGATTTCATCATCCTGCATCCGCGCCGCGGTCTGCTCGTTCTCGAAGTAAAGGACTGGAAGCGCGACACGATATGCGAGGCAAGCAAAACCAGCTTCAGCATCTTGACGCCGAAGGGGCAGAAAAGCGTTTCCAATCCACTTGAGCAGGCGCGGCAGTATGTCCACGGCATCTGCGATCGGCTGGCAGAGGATCTACAGCTCCGCGTTTCCGAAGCTGGCCGCTATCAGGGGCACCTTTGCTTTCCATACGGCTACGGCGTGGTTCTTACGAATATCTCTCGCAGCACGTTCGAGAGCTCAGGCATCGGCCAGGTTATCGAGCCGGGGCGCGTCATCTGCCAGGACGAAATGTTCGAAACGGTTGATGCCGAAGCCTTTCAGCGGCGGTTGTGGGATATGTTCACGGTTCGGTTCCCATGTGTATTGTCCCTGCCCCAGATCGATCGGATTCGCTGGCATCTCTTTCCCGAGATTCAGATTCATAGCGGCCACCTGGACTTTGGGGAAAAGCCTGAGCCGGAAGCATCCGCCGGCATCATGATGCCGGATCTCATTCGAGTCATGGATTTGCAGCAGGAACAGCTTGCACGAAATCTTGGTGAGGGGCACCGGGTCATCCACGGTGTGGCCGGGTCTGGCAAGACACTGATACTCGGCTATCGGGCGGAGCAGCTTGCCAAAATGCTTCAGAAGCCCATTCTCGTGCTGTGTTACAACGTCGCGCTATCGTCCAAGCTCGCTTCTGTCATGAAGGAAAAGCGGCTGGCGGAAAAGGTCAATGTAAAAACATTCCATAGCTGGTGCGTCGAACAACTGCGGCTTTATAACGTGGAAAAGCCGAAGGAAGGCGATGGTTTCTACGACCGGCTTACGGATTACGTTATTCAGGCGGTCGACAAGGGCCAGATACCGCGTGCGCAGTACGGCGCTGTCCTGATCGATGAAGGCCATGATTTCAAGCCGGAATGGTTTAAGCTCGTTGCGCAGATGGTCGATCCAGTTACCGACTCAGTGCTGGTGCTCTACGACGACGCGCAGTCTATCTATACGGAGCGAACCAAAAGAAAGTTCAGCTTCGCCAGCGTCGGCATCAAGGCGCCGGGGCGGACGACTATCTTGAAGCTGAATTATCGAAATACGAGGGAGGTTCTCGTTGTTGCGTACGAATTCGCAAAGGAGTTTCTAACCCCCGAGGATGCTGACGAGGACGGCATTCCGCTTATCAGGCCCGAGAGCGCTGGCCGGAGGGGGCCTGCACCCACTTTGAAAAAACTTCCCTCGTTGAAATTGGAGGCAAGCTACATCGCGAAGCAGTTTGCATCCTTCAACACGGAGGGAATATCGTGGAAGGATATGGCGGTTCTCTACCGAACTAATTTCATTGGCGAAGAGCTATCAAAAGCACTTCGTGACGCGGGTATACCGGTCGAGTGGTTGGGCGAGGACCGGCGTAGGCGCAGCTATCGGCCCACTGAGGACAGCATCAAGGTCATGACGATTCATAGCAGCAAGGGCCTGGAGTTTTCTGTTGTGGCCATTCCGGGGCTTGGCTTCCTGCCCGGACCGGACAGGGATCTGCAAGAAGAAGCCAGGCTGCTCTATGTGGCGATGACCCGGGCGATGGACCGGCTGGTGATGACTTGGCATAAGGATTCGCCTTTCGTCAGCAGGCTTAATGAGGCGCGGACGCGGGTGACTGCCATTGCTGATGTGTGATTGCCCGAAATGCGCTATACCAATGGTTATGCGGACCGCGCGTTCTGGGCCCCGGGCAGGGAAAGGGTTCTGGGGGTGCTCGGCGTTTCCACAGTGTTGGGGGGACGAGGCCGCTGAGCTAGTCGATCTCCCCTTTCGCCGTTTGCGGTTCGTCATTGGCCGTCAGGCGAAAGTCTTAGCGCGGAGGGCGTGCAGGACGCGAAGGAACAGGAACGCCTTACCGCCGACGCCCCCGAAGTCGCGGATGACCAAAAAAACAAAAACCAGGGGGCTCATAATCCCTGTCGCGGGTCGTTAGCTCAGCCGGTTAGAGCAGGGGACTCATAATCCCTTGGTCGTTGGTTTGAGTCCAACACGACTCGGAGTCAGCGCGGATTCGAATTTCGACAGCATCTTCGCGCTTATTTCGAGGACGGATTGAATCACTAGAAGGCGCCGTGACCGCACTCAAGAGCAGACTCGCCGTCAAACGCCTGCATCCGCTCTTCATCGCCGAAGTGACTGGTATGGATCTGACGGTGGAAGCTATGTCCAGGTCGGACCAGCGCAACCCGATGATCTCAGGCGATAAACGATCGGGATATCGACGATCACGAGCTTTAGAGGCCATTTTTTCCAGCGAAAATCGCCCTCTTGAGCAGCGATTGGGTAAACCCGGCAAGAACCGCAATCGCTTGAAACGTTGGTTTCGATTCCGATATCGACGCTCTAAGGCCGGAAAACAGGCAGAATTTGCCAGAAAATTTCGTGGATGCCGGCACTTGGCGTGGTCCGACCCGAGACCACGAGACCATACCCCCGCGTATAATTCCAAGCGCGTCAATGCATATGCCGAAATTGGCAAGTCGGCGGATAAAGGAGGAGGCAATGCGCAAGGCGACATTTCTATTTGGCTGTCTTGCGGCGACTGCATTCATGAGCGCCGGTCCCGGCGAGGCAGCGGAGATCAAGTTCACGCTCGGCACCACCAACGGGCCCAAGGATTCAAGCGTGCTCGCCATGGATCGCTGGCGCAATGCCATGAGCAAGGCCACCGGCGGGCAGCTGCAGATGAACATCATCGCCGGCGGCGCGCTGGGCGGTGACCGCGCGCTGCTGCAGCAGCTTTCCACCAATGAGATCCAGGTGCATGTCGCCGGGCCGGTCGTGGTTCACCATCTCGTGCGCGAATATCAGTGCATGGAGGCGGAGTTCGTCTATAACGACGAGGCGCACGGCTTTCGCGTCTGGACCGGGCCTCTCGGCGAGGAGGTGAACCAGAAACTGATCAAGGATCATAAGATTCGCATGGTCGGTATCGGTTCGCGCGGTGCCCGCCACATCACCGCCAACAAGCCGATTGCCGAGCCGGACGATCTGAAGGGCGTGAAGATCCGCGTGACCAACAAGTTGCGCGAGCAGGTGTTCGCTGCCATGGGGGCGCTGCCCGGACCGCTCTCCATCGCCGAGCTCTACGGCGCGCTTCGCCAGGGCGTGTACGATGCGCAGGAGAATCCGATCTCGACCATCTACGGAAACCGGTTCTACGAGGTGCAGAAGACCATCAACCTCACCGGCCACGTTTGGAGCTATTGGGTGGTGTCAGCGAGCGAGACCTTTCTCAACTCGCTGAGCGCGGCGCAGCGCAAGCTGTTCATGGACACGCTGCAGAGCGAAGGCATCGCCTGGCTCAACAAGGAGGTGCCGACGCGCGAGGCGCGCCTCATGAAGGAGATGGAGGCGAGTGGCAAGACCAAGGCGGTGAAGGCGAATGTGGCCGCATTCCAGAAGGTTGCAGCCCCGATCGTGCGGAAATTCGCGGCTGAGAACTGCCGCCCGGGGCTGCTCGACGACATCGCAAAACACGCCCGGTAGGGCCCAGGCCTTTCGTCATTAGCGGGCCGGGCGGGAAAACCGAGGCCCGGTGATCCACGCACGGCTTGATTCGAGTGGGTGATCCTGCTTAGGCGGGCGTGGCGCTCGGCCGCGGCCCGACGGTGGGACCGTCGGCGCGGACAGGGGATGGAAGGGCGAACATGTTTGGATCGCGCACGCTGCGCCTGCTCGACGGCGCGGTGGAGGCGGTGGCGACGGCCGCCTTCATTGTCATGTTTCTGGCGGCGCTGGCGCAGGTGCTGTTCCGCTATGTGCTGCAGCTGCCCGTCCCGTGGACTGAGGAGCTGGCGCGCACGCTGTTTACCTGGTCCATGCTCTTCGGCATCGCTGTCGCGATCCGGCGCGACGAACATATCAGGGTGGAGGTGCTGACGGGCAGGCTCGGCCCTCGCGCCCGCGCCGCGCTGCTCCTGCTGTTCCACTTCCTGGTGCTGGCGCTCCTCGCCTCGCTTGCCCGCGGTACCGCGGCGATGCTGCAGCTCACCTGGGGCAATCAGCTCATTTCGCTGGACTGGATGCACGAAGGCCATCTCTATCTGGTGCAGCTTGCGGCCGTCGCTCTGATGATCCTTTACACCGCGCTCGGTTTGGCCCGGAACATGCGCATGCTGGCCATCGCCGCCGGGAGAGACGGGGCCGGCGCGCGCTCGCCATGACGGTCTATATCGCGCTCGCGCTCGCCCTTGTGGCCCTGATCCTGGCGGGACTGCCGGTGGGTTTTGGCGCCGGCATCGTCTCGACGCTTGGCGCCATGCATCTGTTCGGCGACGTCGCCGACCCGCGGGTTGCCACCATGATGGCGCGGCTCCTGTTCGACAAGATCGACAACTTTCTGCTGCTTGCCATCCCCTTCTTCCTGCTGGCGGGGCGGCTGATGAATACGGGCGGCATCACCGAGCGGCTGTTCGATTTCGTCAGCCTGGCGATCCGGCCGCTCAAGGGCGGGCTTGCGCACGCCAATGTGATGGCCAGCACACTGTTTGCCGGCATGTCGGGTTCGGCAACGGCGGATGCCGTGGGGCTCGGTGCCATTGAGATGAAGGCGATGCTTGCCGCCGGCTACCAACGCGAGTTCAGCGCCGGCATCACGGCGGCCTCATCCCTGATCGGCCCCATTATCCCGCCCAGCATAGCGCTGGTTGCCTACGGCGTGTCGGCTGAAGTTTCCATCGGCGCCCTGTTCATGGCCGGTATCCTCCCCGGGCTGCTGCTCGCGGCTGCCATGATGGCCTATGTCGGTTTGCTGGCGCGGCTGCGCAATTTTCCCGGCGGTGCCATGGCGCCGGTGCGCGATCTGCTGCGCACGTTACGCCGGGCGTTCTTGCCCCTGATGATGCCGGTGATCATCATCGGCGGCATCCGCGGCGGCGTGTTCACTCCCACCGAGGCGGCCGCAATCGCTGCACTCTACGCCATCGTTCTGAGCCTGCTTGTCTATCGGGAGATCGGCTGGCGCCAGCTCCTGGCCGAGATCCGCCAGACCATGATCGACAGCGCCGTGATCATGCTGATCATCGCTTTCACCTCTGCCTTCGGCGTCATCATGATCCACGGCAACGTGCCGCAGGACCTCGCCGCCGCCATGACGCGCGTGACAAACGATCCCACCCTGCTGCTGCTGCTGCTGGTCGTGTTCTGGATGGGCGTCGGCCTGTTCATGGCGCAGACTCCCGCCATTCTCGTGCTAACCCCGGTCCTGGTGCCCACGGCGCAGGCGTTCGGCATCGATCTCATATTCTTCGGCATTGTCATGACACTCACCCTGACGCTGGGCCTGCTGACGCCACCCGTCGGCATGGTCCTGTTCGCTCTGACCCGTGTTACCGGTCTGAGCTTCGAGCGGCTGGCGGTTGCCGTGGTGCCGTATCTGATCATCGTGCTCGGGGTCGTCGTGCTGCTCATTCTCCAGCCGGAGCTCGTGCTCTATCTGCCGCGCGTCACGATGTGAGGGGTGTCCGCAATGGCTGCGTCACGGATCGATGCGGTGGGCGACCGGCCGCTGCGCGTAGCTAT
>Ga0268386_10004678_pt1 | contig 10121 bp, 8 predicted proteins | sample RVTome_15_FD_200260 | JGI IMG/M metagenome (GOLD analysis project Ga0268386, IMG submission 200260) | Soil microbial communities from uranium-contaminated site in the Upper Colorado River Basin, Wyoming, United States - RVT150D86... ...
GAGGACCGAACCAAGGTCGGCCTCTACCTGCCCGCGTCGGCGGTGGACAACCAGGCCGTCCAGGGTGGCAAGGTGGTCGCCACGGGTCCCGGCAATGCGGTGTCGGCGCCGACCGAGCTCAACGAGGAGCCCTGGAAGATCGGCGCGGTCGAGCCTCGCTACGTGCCGTTGCAGGCGCGTATCGGCGACTATGCGATCTTCTTTCGGCGCGCAGCGGTCGAGATCACGTTCGAGGGCGAGCGCTATCTGGTGGTGCCGCAGGCCGCGATCCTCGCGCTGGTGCGCGAGGAAGAGGACCTGGCCGACGACCGGCTCGGCCTCTGAAGCGCTGACCGCCTCCGAAGGGGTGACCGGCCATCGAAGGGCTGACCGGCCACCGAAGGGCTGACCGGCCTCTAGCAGGGCTGACCGGCCGCGCGCCTGCGCGCGGTCTCGAGCCGCCCGTCCTCACCCTGTTGATGACGGCCCCGAGCAACCCGGCCGACCCTGAGACGTTTCTGAGACGTCCACGTGACGTCGCTGGGACACCGCCGCCGCATGTTGTCAGGAGCGGATGGCGACGGGGGGATCCGCGTCGCGTCCGTTCTCGATAGCGCTCCTGGAGGAGGGACCGACATGGCTCCGGCGAAGGCAAAGACGAAAGCGACGAAGGCGAAGACGACCGAGTCCGTGGAGCAACGGACCGGCGCGCAGACCACCGAAGAGGTCCTGGACGCCCCCAGGCATCGCAGGATCCTGAGCTTCATCAACGGCGCGGTGAGGCCGGAGGATCTGATGTTCGAGAAGGTCTTCGTGGGAGGTGAAGGCGACCTGCACGAGGACGGGGACGGGCAGGGGCCCCGGGCCCCGCGCGAGAAGCTCCTGGATCCGGAGATCGCCCGCAGGGTCGTCGAGCTGCGCGATCGCGAGTTCCCTCTGGGTTTCCGCCACATCAGGGAGGCCCAGAACGCAGGGGTGCTGGACCGCGGAGCCCTGGAGTTCCTGTTCCACTTCTTCAGCCGGGCCTTCTACGGCGAATGGAACGCCTTCCCGCAGCCGATCCCCCGCCGGGGACCGGGCAGCTACGACGGCATCGTGCACGCGGCCCTGTTGCACACGGGCCAGGTGCTCTTCATCACGGCCGACGAGACGACGCTCCTCTGGGATCCGGAGGACGTGTCCCCATCGACCTTCGAGGATCCGGTCAACCAGCCCCACCTCATGCCGGCCGGCTACTCCCAACTCTGCGGGCATCACGTGTTCCTTTCGGACGGGAAGCTCCTGTCCGTGGGAGGCGGCGGATACGGACACAACGCCCTGGCCAAGTGGGGCTACAGGTTCGATCCCGTCGCCAAGTCCTGGGCCCGGACGGCGGGGCCGATGTCCGACTCCCGTTGGTATCCCACGGCGGTCGCGCTCGGCGACGAGCCGGGCCGGGTCCTGGTGGCCTGCGGGCACGGTCACGGCCAGATGGACATCTACGACGAGACGACCGACGCGTTCACGCCGCTTGCCGCGGGCGACACGAAGACGTTCCCGGAGCTGTATCCCGGCATGCACCTCCTGCCCAACCACACGATCTTCTACTCGAGGACGGGGTGGGCGAGCGCGGGAGCCGGGTCGGGACCCTTCAGCAGCCCCAGTGACGACCAGTCGGCGTACTTCACGCTGACCGGCGCGAACACGGGCGTGTGGAACGACATCGCACCGTTCGGCGCAGGCCAGCCCGACCGGAGCAAGGGCATGTCGGTCCTGCTGCTCAGCAAGAACTCACCCTACGTGCGCGTGCTCGTGCTCGGCGGCGCCGATCCATCGACGAACCACACGTACGAGCTCATCGACGTCACCTCGCTGTCGCCCGCCACCGACTGGGGCCCCTCGCTCGCCTTCCCGGACGGCGAGCACAGGAGCCTGGCGAGCGGCGTGCTCCTGCCCGACGGCAACGTCTTCGTGTGCGGCGGGATCCAGAACACGAACTCGCCGTGCACGATGTTCCGCCCGGCCACCGACACATGGTCTCCGATGGCCGCGCTGCCGTCCGTCCGCGACTACCACTCCGCCGCGATGTTGCTTCCCAGCGGCAAGGTGATGATGGCCGGCTGGAACAACACGACGATCGAGATCTACAGCCCGCCCTACCTGTTCCGGGGACCGAGGCCCGTGATCTCGTCGGCACCGCCGCTCGTGCACCACGGACAGGAGTTCATCGTCGAGACGCCCCCGCCGGACGGAAAGTCGATCGTCAAGGTGGTTCTCGTCCGGCCGATGGCCGTCACGCACCAGACCGACTCGGAGCAGAAGGTCATCGAGCTGGACTGGTCGCCCAATCACGACCACGCGCACCCGAAGAAGCTGCGCCTGCGGGCACCCCACGGGGGACACCCGCATTCCCTGGCCCAGCGCGGCTACTACATGATGTTCGCCATCAACGACCGGGGCGTGCCGTCGGAAGCCAAGTGGATCTACCTGCACTGAGCAGTCGATCCGCGTCGAGCGGTCGATAGCCGGATCGGGTGGTCGACGGCTTAGGCCGCCGACCCCGGGGGCCGTCGAAAGGCGGTGGGAGCTCCCCCGGGGTCGCGGCCGCGGCGTAGCGAGTCCCGCGGCACTGCGAGGCCGGATCAGCACGACCCCGTGGGCGTCAGACACCCTGGGTTGTTGAAAGGCGGCGATCACGGCATGATGACCCGATACCGCGTCGAAGGGAGAAGGCGATGGTGCAGGATCGTGCGGGCGCCCGGGACCTGGCGGTCTGCAGGCGACGGCTGCCGCCGGCCTGGGCGGGAGCGCTGGTCGTGACGTGTCTCGGCGCATCGTCGGGCCCGCTCAGGGCGCAGACCGTCCTGGTGCGCGTCGTGGACAGCGCGACCTCCCTTCCAGTGGTTGGCGCCATGGCGGCGCTGCTCGACAGTGACGGCACGACCGTCCACCGTGCCCTGACTGACGGGCGCGGGCGGGCCCTTTTTGTCGGCCTCCCGGCGGCGGCGTACGGGGTCCGGGTCGAGATGATCGGTATGTCGGACGTGGAGACCGACCGCTTCGAGCTCGACGCGGAGGCGTCTGTCACCCGCCTGCTTCGAATGACCGCCCGACCGATCGAGCTGACAGGCCTCGACGTCGCGATCGATGGCGGGCGGTGCGTGACGCGCCCCGGTGAAGACGGGTTGCTTGTCGCGCGTCTTTGGGACGAGGTCCGCAAGGCGCTAGCTAATGCGGCGCTGACCGACGAGCGTGGCGCGTACCGGTACGAGACGATGCGCTACGAGCGCGAGATCAGCCGCCGAACAGGTGCAATCGTCCGGGAGGATCGCACGCCGCGCGCGGGGTGGATGCGGACTCCGTATGAGAGCCATCCGGCGGATGACCTCGTCGAGAACGGCTTCGTCCAGAGGCGTGGCGGCGAGGAGTGGTTCATGGCCCCCGACGCGGCCGTCCTCGTCTCTGCCCCTTTCCTCGACACGCACTGCTTCCACCTCGCGCCGGTGCATCCGGAGATTGAAGGCGTGGTCGGGCTCGGCTTCCGCCCCACCGGCGACAATCGGCGGGTTCCGAATATCGCGGGTATCCTATGGGTTGACGCCGAGAGCGCGGAACTCCGGTGGCTCGACTACACTTACCAGCATCTCGAGCCAGAGCGGACCGCGCCCGAAGTGGGCGGTCGGGTGGAGTTCCGGCGGATGCCCGACGGCACGTGGATCGTACCAGGGTGGGAGATCCGGATGCCGGTCATGGCCGTCCAGACCGATTTTCGCGGGCAACGCCTTCCGGTGATCAGGGCCTTTAAGGAGACCGGGGGAATCGTGCTCGACATCCGACGAGGAGGCGGGCGACGGGTGGCGACGGCGAGCCGGTCAGGAGGCATCGAGGGTGTCGTCCGCGACTCGCTCGGCCACCCCGTCCCCGGGGTCGGCGTGAGCTTGGAAGGCTCAAAGCAGACCGTCTTCACGGACCCGCACGGACGGTTCGGGCTCACCCGGCTCCCGGAGGGGCGCTACGACGTGCTGGTCTCCCATCCGCGGCTCGCCGAGGCCGGGTACGATCCGGAACCGATCGGCCGCGATGTGCTGCCCGGACAGGTGTCCCCCCTGGAGGTCCACCTCCCGTCGCTGTCGGACATCCTCTTCGACCAGTGCCGCGGCGTGCCGAGGGAGGAGGGAACTGCGATTCTCGTCGGCACGGTGGTCGAAAGGGACGGCGATCCGGTCGCGGGAGCGCCGGTCGCCGTGACGTGGAACGCCTACGACTTCGGTGGCGTCCTCTCAGGTCGGCGGGCACGCGACCTGCGCGAGACCCCCCTTACCGCCGAAACGACCACTGACTCGCTCGGTCGGTACCGTTTCTGCGATGTCCCCACTGGGAGACCGCTTCGACTCCGCGCGGCCGGCGCGTCCCCGGAAGGGGCAGCCGCGGCCGACGGGAACCCCGCCTCCGTGCCCGTCGAGCTCACCATCCCCGACTTGGAGCTCGGCGCGGTGCGCGTCCTCGAGCTGGCCGCGGACACGCGGGGCCATGGCGCTGTGCGCACCCCGTCCTCGCAGGATGCTCGAGCCTCGCCGGCGACGGTCGGGAACGGGCGAAGGCGGAGCTGTCCGCCCTCCCACCGGCTCGAACGCGTCAGTCCGCCACGGCCAGATCCTGCATCGCAGGCCCGCTCATCACCTCTCCTGTCGGCGAGAAGCGGGAGCCGTGGCACGGACACTCCCAGCCTCTCGAGGTCGAGTTCCAATGCACGACGCAGCCGGCGTGGGTGCAGACCGCGGAGCGGCGGTGGACTGCGCCCGCGTCGTCGCGGTACACGGCCACGCGCTTGAGGCCGGCGCGGAGGATGGCCCCGTGGCCAGCGGGCACCTCGTCCTCGCTCTCGACCTCGCCGGGCACCAGCCATTCGAGGAAACGGGATCCGATGTTCACCATGTCCTTAGCGTATTCGGGTGCGGCGGACAGGGTGACCCTGGACGGCGCGTAGAGCGCCTCCCACGGGTTCTTGCGCCCGAGCACGAGGTCCCCCAGGAGGAGGGCCCCGACCACGCCGTGCGTGAGGCCCTGGCCGCTGTCGCCCGTGACCACGTACACGCGTGACTCGGTCTGCTCCTCGCCGATGAACGCCATGGCGTCGGCGGGCTCGAGCACCTGTCCGGACCACTCGTAGGCGACGTCCCCCACGGGAAACCGCTCGCGTGCCCATGTCTCCAGGTTTCGCAGGCTCTCCTCGCCCGCGTCCCTCGTCCCCGTCTGATAGTCGCCTCCGCCGACCAGGAGGAGCGCGCCGTCGTCGTCCTCGGCGAGCCGGATGTAGTGGTACGGTTCGGCGGTGTCCCAGTAGAGGGCGTCGGCAACCCGTTCGGTGAGCCGGAGCGCGATCACGAACGTCCGGTACGGGACCATCTTCAGGGTGGTCAGGTAGTGGCCGGACGGCGAGTTGGTCGCCAGCACGACATGCTCGGCGGCGATCGTGTGGCCGTCGGCGGTGTGGATGCTGCGCGCACCCCTGGATCTCGTATCGTCGAGACCGACCACGCGCGTGTGCGTGTGGATTCGGCTGCCACGGTGATCCAGCGCCCTGGCCACCCCGGCGAGGAACCGGAGGGGATGGAACCGCGCCTGCTCCTGGAAGGCGAGGCAGGGGCCGGTGTCGAAGGAGGTAAGGGGTGCCCGATCGACACGCCCCACGGCCAGGCCCGCCCGCCGCGAAGCGTCCAGCTCCCGATCGAGGAGCTCGCGGTCGTCGTCGGGACCGAGAAAGAGGTAGCCGGTGAGCCGCTGGAAACCGCACTCGATGCCTTCCTCCGCGGCGACCGCCTCGATCCAGTCGATGGCGACGGCGTGGCTGTGAGCGGCCATGCGCGCCCCCTCCTCGCCGTGCTGCTTCTCGATCCGGAAGAAGCGGTCGTCCAGGGCGCTCGCAAGGTGCGCCGATGTGTGGCGGGTCTCGCCGGACCCCAGATGCCCTTTCTCGACGAGCATCACGTCCACGCCTTCCCTCGCCAGGCGGTACGCCGTGCTGATGCCCGCGATTCCGCCGCCCACGACGCACACGTCGCACGTGGCATCGGCTGTCAGGGGCGGGAAGTCCGGTACGTCGGCCGTGTGCGTCCAGAGCGGGTCGTGCATGGGGCTCCCTTCTCGGTTGCCGGCCCGGCGCCGTTCTGCCAGGACCGCGTTGCGGGTTGCAGGCTGCACGAACCGCGCCCGCGATATTTGACTTTGCTTATGCCATTGGTGAATTTGTCAAATGGTCAAATCCGTTCGTGAGCCCATCCAGGTATACCTGACCCCCGAGGAGCGGGCGGACCTCGATCGCGCTGCCGAGGCGATGGGGGTCTCCCGCTCGGAGGCCCTGAGGCGGGGGATCCGGGCTGTGGACGCCATCCGTTACACGGGCGTGCTGCGCGCCCTTGCGGACGATGGGTACGTCACGCCCCCATCCGCGGGCCCGGGCTCACCGCCCCCGTCGGCTCCGGTGGCGCCCATCCGGGAGCTGTTGATCGAGTTGGCGGAGGATCGCGGCGGCCGGTGATCTATCTGGACACGTCCGTCGCGCTGGTTCACCTCCTGGCCCAAGACCGCAGCTCTCCCGATTCCATTTGGGAGGAGGAGCTGGTATCGAGTCGGCTCCTGGAATACGAGCTGTGGAACCGGATCCACTCGCGCGACCTCGAGCGATCCCACGGCGACCTGGTCCGGCTCCTTCTGGCACGCTTGGCGTGGCTCGAGCTGCTTCCGGAGGTCCTGGGCCGCGCCACCCGCCCCTTCCCGGCGCCCGTGCGGACCCTGGACGCGCTCCACCTGGCATCGGTCGCGTTCCTCAGGGAGCGGGGGAGGGAGCCGGTCCTCGCGACGTACGATGAGCGCATGGCTGGGGTGGCCATCGCCATGGGGATCCCGCTGGCCGCGCTCGTGGGTCAGATGGACGGATCGTCCGAGGCCGGGCCCGGGACGGACTGAAAGCCCTGCTCCGTGAAGTGCGGGTCGAAGGCGAACGCGGTTCGGATGCGCGCGCTGCGCATCACATGGAAGCTGACGCAGTCGACCAGGCTCAGCGCGCGTCGGTCGGCGGCGGCGAGGGCCGACATCGCGGTTCGGTGGTCGTCCTCGCCTACCCACGTGATCGTCAGCATGGGTTGGAGACGGTCGGAGCACGTGCGTACCGCCTCCATCCCGAGTCGTCGCTGAAGGAGCGCGAACGTCTCCACCAGCACGTAGTTGCTCGTCAGCAGGGGTTCGGCTCCCAGGACGAGCTCCTTCCACACCGCCGCTGCCCGGGAGTGGAATCGGTCGTCCCGGTCCAGGACGGCATACAGCGCTGACGTGTCGACGAACACGCTCAACGACCGAACGCATCCGCCAGGTGTTCGTCGTGGTGCTCTGCGACGTCCGACCGGCCCGAGGCGTACTGCCCGACCGCGCTGAGCGCTTCGCGAACGCGGTCGGACCGGTCCGTCTGCTCGTCGACTCGTGCGAGTCGCTCGGCCACACACCGCCGGACCGCTTCGGCCATCGAGATTCCGAGCCGCTCGGCCCACCGCTTGAGTTGGACGTGCTGTTCCTGTGTCAGTTGAACCTGCGTTCGTACCATGATGTAATGGTAGTGATGGCATGCATACATGACAACGGACGGGACGGCTCGGCCCGCGACCTGATTGCGCCCCGTGAGCCCATCGCTTGCGCTCATGAGCCATCGCTCCGACATGCGATAAGGACTAGCATACGGGCGAAGACGCCCCTCCTCACCTTCGGGAACCCGGGAATGGCTTGACGGATCGACCTCGAAGGCGTGGGCAAAGCCGGGGCGAGGGCCGCCCGCGGCGCGAGCGGGCGGTCGACCTGGAGCGATATCGGTCCTTCATTCCCGAATGGCCGGCCTTCCTCGAGGCGGCCAACCGACCGGAGCCGACGGTCTTTCGGGTCCGGACCGGCCGGGTCTCCGAGGCCGACCTCCTCGCGCGACTCGGCGCGCAGGGCTTCGAGACGCGGGCGCTCGAGGGCCAGCCGGGATTGCACCAGGTCGAGCGCGAGCCCCGCCCGGTGTCGATGACGCTCGAGCACTGGAACGGCCTCCTGTACGTGCAGCAGGCATCGACGGGCGTGGCGGCGCCGGCGCTCGATCCCGAGCCTGGTCAACGCGTGTTGGATCTGTGCGCGGCACCCGGCGGCAAGACGACACACTTGGCCGATTTGATGCGGGACCGCGGGTGCCTGGTCGCGGCCGAGATCAGCGAGAGCCGGATCCGCGGCCTGCTCGGCAACGTGTACCGGCTCGCGCATACCAACGTCCTGGTCGTCGCGGCCGACGGCCGGGAGCTCCCGGAGCGTGCGCTGTTCGATCGCGTGCTGGTGGACGCCCCGTGCTCGGGGGAGGGGACGCTGCGCCGACGCGCAGGCAGCCCGCCCGACCAGTCGAGCTCGTTTCTCGGATACGTCACGCGGGCGCAGACGGCGCTCCTGGAGAAGGCGGTGCGCCTGACGCGTCCCGGCGGCGTGATCCTCTACGTGACGTGCACGTTCGCGCCGGACGAGAACGAGGCGGTCGTCAGCGACGCGCTGGAGCGACTTCCCGTCGAGCTCGAGCCGCTCGATCTGGCCGTGCCGCACGCGCGCGGGCTGACCACCTTCGACGGGGTTCGATTCGATTCCCGTCTCGAGGGAGCCGCGCGGATCTACCCGCACCACTTCGACTCGGGCGGGCTCTTCCTGTGTAGGCTGCGCCGGCTGGAGGGGGAGGTCGCCGGGTCGACCGCGGGTGCGGTCGACGGGTGGCGGCCCGACGCCGACCGGGGATGGTCGGCGGCGCCGTGGTCGTTTCCGGACGAGGGTGAGGCCGGGGCGCGGACCGGAGCGGCCGGCGCCGAACCGGGGCAGCGAGACCCGGACGCCGAGCACGAGGCGAGGACCCGGATTCTCGGCGCGCTGGACGAGGTCCGCGACCGATACGGAATCGCGCGCGAGCTCGACAGGCTGGGATGGACGGACCGGGGACGGCGGGCGTGGGTCCACACGGCCGGCGAGTGGCCGCTCGATTCCTGGAGCCCTGGGCGCTGGCGGCCGATCTCGCTCGGGCTGCGCGCGATCGAGTTCGACGGGCGAGGGCGGCCGCGGCCCACGAACGACTTCCTCCGCTGGGCGGGCGGGCGGACCGGGCTGCTCGATCTCGACGCCGAGCGGTTTCGAGCGCTCCTGGGGCGCCAGGCGGTGCCCGTGTCGGAGGAGCGGCGAGGGCCGATCGCGATCGGGATGAACGGCGAGGTCCTGGGCCGAGCGGCGGTCACGGGCGATGGCCTGAAGAGCGAGATCCCCAAGGCCCGGGTGCGCGATCTCCTACGCGTGCTGGAGGGAAGCTAGCCGATAGCTGGCCGCGTGCCAGGGGTGCTAGGGGACAGCTTGGCTAATGGAATAGACGGATGTATGTTGATACGTATAATCGTCGACCAGTCGACGATGGTTCCCTCGCCATGGGGCAGCGATGCTCTACAAGGCACCACCGCTGACGCGCGATCTTGCGGAGGCGCTCCACGAACTCGAAGGGCTCCGCGACGCCCTTGGCTCACGGGTCGGGCAAGGTGGAGCGTGGCTCGGAGGCCTGCGGCGCCTCGTGAAGGCCACTGCCGTCGAGAGCTCCACGGCGATCGAGGGCTTCCGCCTCTCCGAGGAGGATGCCGTCGCGATCGTGAGCGGAGACGCCGCCCCCCGTGGCGACGACGAGGATGCCATGGCGGTCGCCTGCTACGCCCGCGCGGTGGATCACGTCGTCGCCATGGCGGACGATCCCGGCTTCCGCTGGGACGAGCGCGTGATCCTCGACCTCCACTTCGACGCGTGCCACTTCCAGCAGGGCAAGTCCCCGGGCCGGTGGCGGACGGGGCCGGTCGGCGTGACGGGCTCGGGGGGCCGGCTGATCTATCAGGCGCCGCCCGCGGAAGAAGTCCCCTCGCTGATGGCCGAGGTCGTGCGCTCGCTCGAAGAGGAGGATGCCGATGCGCCGCCCGTCGTTCGAGCGGCCATGACGCATCTGCACCTGGTTTCGATCCATCCCTTCCGGGACGGGAACGGCCGAACCGCCAGAATCATCCAGTCGCTCGTTCTCGCCCGCGAGGGACTCCTGCCGCCGGAGTTCGCGTCCGTCGAGGAGTACCTTGGACGCCATA
>Ga0268386_10004679_pt1 | contig 10121 bp, 6 predicted proteins | sample RVTome_15_FD_200260 | JGI IMG/M metagenome (GOLD analysis project Ga0268386, IMG submission 200260) | Soil microbial communities from uranium-contaminated site in the Upper Colorado River Basin, Wyoming, United States - RVT150D86... ...
AGTTTGGACCGTCGCGAGGTCTGGATCTACATCGTACCGGAGCCGGAGCCCGGTTCGGCGGCGGGCGGAGTGCGAGGCGACGTCCACCAGCTTCGTGTTCGGTATCCCGACGGAGCCCACGACGTCGAGGGGATGGCGGTGACTCCGGGCGGCGAGATATTTCTCGTCACCAAGGGCCGTCAGGGACACGTGGTGCTGTTCTGCATTCCGCCACGGGAGGCTCACACCGACCGGGTGCTCGCGGCGCTGATCGACACGTTACCGATCGTTCCGCAACGCAACCTCGGCCGCCTCGTCACCGGAGCGAGCATCTCGCCGAGCGGAAGGCGACTCGTCGTTCGAACCTACACGGAGCTCTACTTCTTCGACCGCGGTCCGGACGGAAGGTTTCGGCCGCAGGGTCCGCCTTGTTGGCTCGGGGTGCGCGAACCGCAAGGCGAGGCCGTCGATTTTCTCGATGAGGACACACTCGTCCTCACCAGCGAGGGGGGATTCGGTCAGCCGGGAATGATCGCTCGGGTCAAATGCCCCGGGCCGCCCGGGTCGTGACGGCCGGCACGGAGTTCCCCTGACCGAATGAGGGGTCGGAGCAAGCGATGGCAGACCTCGGGCTTCGGCGCCTCCGACGGGAGGCCGGGGAGCCCGAAAATGGCGGTGTCCCGAATACGTTGACAAATAGCGACTTAGAGAAGCTACTGGCCGATTCTCGCCAAACGCGATAAGTTCCCGCCCGCGCCCCACCCCGTCCTGCAGCCAGCCGGGAGCCGATCACTGGAGCTGCCGACCAGTCACCGCATCCCAGTCGCGTGGATCCGGGAGAATGCCTGCGCCCCGATCCGCTGGCGTACGGTCACCGAGATCCTTCCCTCCGGCGCGGCCACGCCCGCCGACGTCACGGCCCTACGCACCGAGCTGATGGAGTACAGGGAGGTGGTGCGCCTCCTGAAGCGCCAGGGCGACGACGGTGTGTGGGCGGGGAATATACTCGGGTTGGCACCAGCCAAGTCACAGGGAATCAAGGACGTAGGCACGGTCTCCCAGTACCGCCGGCTTCTGGAGCTCGGCGTCCCGACCGATGAGCGGGCGTTCCGCCTTACCGATCGCGTTTTCTACCGCATTCTCTCACGTGACGAGGATCCCGGCCTCCTGTTCGAATACGGGAAGGCGGCGAAGACCACCCCGGAGCTGGCCTACTGGACTCGCGAGCTGATCCGGGAGGGAGCCACCGCGGCCCTGGCACAAGCGGGGCAAGCCGAGGACCCCCGGATTCGGGGATCGGCACACCGCATCGCCACAAGGGTCTCGCAATTCCTCCGCAGCGAGGTGGCCGACCGGCCGATCGTGCGAAAGGCCAATCGCAGCATCCTCGACCCCGAGGCCTGGCCACCGACCGTCTTCTCGACGGCGATGATCGCGCTCATGCCCAACCTGCAGCGTGAACGGGCCGGATTCGTGGAGCGGCTCGCGGCTTTTCTCAGTAAGCCGGCGTCGAAGCGTTCATTCGTCATCCAGATCGGGCGGAAGATCCTCAAACCCACGTTCCACCTGCTCGGCGACCCGCTGCAGCTCGACAGTGCCGGCAACGCCAAGGATCTGCCGTTCGCCCTGCACTGGATCGAGCTTTTGGCGCGGATGGGCGTTCTCCAAAGCTCGCCGACCGCCCAGCGAATCCTCGCCCGACTCATCAAGGACTGCGACGACCAGGGCGTGTGGAGCCCGAAGAACCTGCGGGGCGTTCCCCGGAGCCCCTCGAAGCTTGCCGACTTCGCCTTCCCGCTCGAGATCGAGAGCAAGACCGTCGAGCAGCGCCAGAGCGACGTGACGTTTCGCCTCGCGCTCATCGCCAAGCTCGCCGGCTGGCGGCTCGACTACATCGCCTAGGAGGTTGCACCGCGGCCATCCCGCACCTGGACAGCGGACATTGTGAGTAGTAGTAATAGCTACTTATATGCCGGCGCCCAATGTCGACCTCACCCCCTTCGGGTTCACCCCTACCGAAAGCCTTGTGTACGCCGCGCTTCTCGGCATGGGGATGGCGTCTGGGTACGCGGTCGGCAAGGAGTTGAACCTTGCCCGTGCCAACGCCTATCAAGCCCTCCACGGGCTGGTCGCAAAGGGTGCCGCCGAACGCATTGACGAAGCCCCGCAGCGCTTCGAGGCGATAACGCCCGCGACGCTCATGGCGCAGCTGACGCGGTCACGGTCGGAGCAGCTCGACCGGCTCGAGAGGCAGCTCCGCGGGGAGGGGGAAACGGGCGGAAGGGCGCTCATGCCGATCGAGAGCCGCCGGTCCCTGCTAGATCTGGCGCTCCGCACTGCGGCCCGGTCACCGGGGCCGGTGCTCGCCTTGGCCGACGCAGACACGCTTGCGGCGATGGCGCCCATCTGGCGAAAGCGAGCGGCGGACGGCAGCGACACCCGCCTATGGGTGATTGGGGCCGAGGTCCCCCTCGCCGTGCCGACGGCCGGGATCGTCGAGCCTGCCAAGGTGGACGAACTGTTCGGGACCGCGTCGATCACGCTCCTCGTGACGACCGAAGCGGCGATGTTGGCAAGGGACGCTCCGGGCGACCGCAAGGGTCACTGGACCTCCCACCCACTCCTCGTTTCCGCTATACGAGGGGCGTTTCTGCAGCTCACCGCGTCAACGTCGTCTGTGGCTTGATCGCACAGGCTCGGCCTCCTACAATTGTCCAACCAGTTGATTGAGGCCGTGAAGAGCATCCCAGACCGCAGGGACCGGATCCTGAAGGCCGCGCTTCGTGAGTTTTCCGAGCGCGGTGCGGCGGGCACCCGAACCGCCGCCATCGCCGCTGCTGCCGGCGTAAATAAGCAACTGATATTCTACTACTTCGGCTCCAAGGCAGGCCTCTACGAGGCGGTCCTCAGGGCCTTCTTGTTGACCCCCATCGCCGAGCCGTTGCCCCACTCGTCGCCCGGGGGACCGGTCGAGCGGATTCGTGCCGTTCTCCGTGGGTTCTTCGCCGATCTCAACCGCCACCCGGGAACGGCACCCCTCCTGGTTCGCGCGCTGGCGCAGCCAGGGCCCGGCCGCACCGCTCTCGCAACGGCGCTTGGGGAGCTCGAGAGTACGCTGGCAGCGATCATTACCGAAGGTCAGGGACACGGGTACGTGCGCGATGACGCGGACCCGCGAGTATCAGCCACCCAGATCCTGTCGCTGATGCTCGGCTACTTGGTGCGTGAGGGGGCGGACATGGAACCGGGCCCGTCCTTCGAGGAACGGGCCCGGTGGGTAGATGAAGCCTGCGACCTCTTCACGGGATCGCTGCGGTGGTGAGGTCTAGTTCGGGCTCGGCGCGAACGGCGGATTCCCGGCCGTTCCGCTGACCGGCTGGAGCGCGGCCGAACGCGCCGGCAACGCCACGTCAAGCGCCTCCTGGAGCGTCTCGACCGGGTACACCCGGATACGCTCCCGCTCTCCCGGGCTCAAGTCGTCGAGCCCGGACAGATTCGCGGCGGGCAGGATGATGTTCGTGATCCCTGCCCGGCAGGCGCCAAGGACCTTCTCCTTCACCCCTCCGATTGCCAGCACACGGCCGGAAAGCGTGATCTCGCCCGTCATGGCGACGTCGTGTCGCGCGGGGACACCGGAGAGGGCACTCACCAGTGCGGTGGCCATGGTGACGCCGGCGGACGGGCCGTCTTTCGGGATCGCGCCCGCCGGGACGTGAATATGCACGTCCTTGCCCACGAGCATGTCCGACCGGATGCCGAGGTCTCGGGCGTGTGACTTGGCATACGTGAGGGCCGCCCGCGCCGACTCCTTCATAACGTCTCCGAGCTGGCCCGTCAGGACCAGGTTTTCTTTCCCGTCCATGACGGACACCTCGACGAACATGATGTCGCCGCCCACGGGGGTGTAATACATGCCTGTGGCGATCCCCACCTGATCCTCGAGGGCAGCGCGTTCTGGATGCACGGTGCGGCGGCCGAGGAGATTCTTCACCACGTCCTCCCGAACCTCGACACGCCGTACCTCGCCGCCGGCGATGCGCCGGGCCACCTTTCGGGCAACCCTGCCGAGCTCGCGCTCGAGCTGGCGCACACCCGCCTCCCGTGTATAGCCGGAAATCACTTCCTTCAGCCCTTCATCGGTGACCTCCAGCTCCCCGCTTTCGAGGCCGGCCTCGCGCTGCTGGCGCGGGAGCAGGTACCGCTTGGCGATCGCCAGCTTCTCGGATTCGGTATAGCCGCTGAACTCGACCACCTCCATGCGGTCGAGAAGTGGTCCCGGAATGTTCTGCAGGAAATTCGCCGTCGCGATGAACAGAACCTCCGACAGATCGAACGGTATCCCGAGGTAATGATCGGTGAAGCTGTCGTTCTGCGCCGGGTCCAGCACCTCGAGCAGCGCGGAGGCCGGGTCGCCCTGGAATGAGACGCCGAGCTTGTCGACCTCGTCCAGCAGGAACACGGGGTTCTTGGTGCCGGCGCGTTTCATTCCCTGGATGACGCGGCCGGGCATCGCGCCGACGTACGTGCGCCGATGCCCCCTGATATCCGCCTCGTCACGGGCGCCGCCCAATGAGATGCGGACGTACTTGCGCCCCATTGCCCGCGCGATCGACTTCGCCACGGATGTCTTCCCGACGCCCGGGGGACCAACGAACAACAGGATGGACCCCCGCGCGGCGCGATCGTCGTCGTTGCCGACGTTTGCCCCGTCCCCGTCCGTCGCGTTCGTGTCGCCTTGGGCTCGCTGTTGCCGGAGCTGCCTGACCGCCAGGAACTCGAGGATACGGTCCTTCACGTCCTCGAGTCCGTGATGGTCCTCGTCCAAAATCTCCGCGGCGCGCGGCAGGTCGAGATGATCCTCGCTTCGCGCGTTCCACGGCAGCTCGGCCACCGTCTCGAGGAACGTCCGGATCACCTGAGCCTCCATCGACTCGCGCGGCGCGCGCTCGAGGCGGCTCAACTCACGATCGACCTCCTTCCGCGCCTCCTCCGGCAGCTCGAGCGTCGCCAGCCGCGCTTTCAGCTCGTCGACGCCCTCACCGGCTTCATCGTCACCCAGCTCCTGGCGAATCGCCTTGAGTTGCTCGCGTAGGAACATCTCCCGCTGCCGCTCCCCGAGCTCTTCCTGAACCTTGGACTTGATGTCTTCCTGCGCCTCGAGAAGCTGCATCTGCCGCTGGACGTGGATGAGGACGCGGCGCAGCCGCTCCTCCACTCCTCGGGTCTCGAGCAGGGCCTGCCGATCGGCCGGCGGGATGCCCAGGTAGCCGGCGACGATGTCGGCGAAGCGACCGGGGTCCTCCACGCTCTCGAGCACCTGCTGGACGACCTCGTCGGGGAGACCCGTTTTCCGCGCCAGCTCGGCCGCGCGCTCGCGCACCTCCTTGTGCAGCGCGATGAACCCCGGGTCATCGGCGGAAACCGGCGGAAGATCCTGGGCTTCCTGCACCACGGCCTCCACGTGCCCGCCAACGTCCGCGTAGTGCAGCACCGTAGCGCGGAACTCACCGTGCACGAGCAGCTGCACCCCGCCCAGCCCCCGCTGGGCCTGGCTGATGCAAGCCACCGTCCCGGTGGTGTAGAGTCCCTCCGCTTGAACGTCTTCCGTACGCTCCCGCTGGGAGACGGCGAAGATCAGGCGATCCTCCCGCTTCAACGAGGCCTCTATCGCGCGCAAGGTTCCCGGGCGACCGGCCCCGATCGGCGCCGTGACACCCGGAAACAGCACCATGTCCCGTAGCGGAAGTACGGGAAGGCGCAGCCGCTTGGTTGTATCCGTCATCAGTTTCGCCCCTCTCTCTCGTACCGACACGCACTATGACGTGTCGAGAGAGCAGCCATCATGCCGCCCCGCGACCCACTAATGGCAGGAGTGGGAAACGTGGTGAGCAGGCGGTACTGCCGTCAAAGCATGACCGATGGGTTTGATGACCGCCAATATGGCGGTCATAGGGCACGTGGGGCGACGTTGAGGAGAGCGCGCAATTCCACGTCGGCGAGCTGTTCGAGGAGACCGGCCCGCGTCGGCACCTCTCGTGCGGGTTCCGATCGATCCGACTCGCAGTTGAAGCGAACGATATCGGCCGGCTCAGGGAATTCGCCCGCACTCCTCTTCTTTGACGAGACCATCCCCGAGGTCCGCCCAACCCGTTCGACGCTCCAACGGCGTCCTGCGTCATCGGTCAGCCAGCGCATGAGAGCTCGCTGCAAAGGGTCTAGCTCGTAGGTTGCCAGGGGGTTAGCGCAGGGTTAATCTACCGACGGTCCGGAGCAGATGCCACATGGACGAGGCTCAGTTGGGGCCGGTGGCGGTGCGCCTAGCCGAGGCCCTTGCCGAATCGTACACCCTCGAAAACGAGGTTGGGCGCGGCGGCATGGGCATCGTGTACAGCGCGCGCGACTTGAAGCTCAAGCGTCGCGTCGCCATCAAGGTCCTTCCCCCCGAGCTTGCCTATCGGGAAGAGATCCGTACGCGCTTTCTGCGCGAGGCGCAGACGGCGGCACGCTTGTCACACCCCCATATCGTGCCGATTCACGCGGTCGGGGACGACGCGGGCCTCGTCTATTTCGTCATGGGATTCGTCGACGGCGAATCGCTGGCCGCCCGGTTACGCCGCCGGGAGCGGCTCCCCGTAGAAGAAGTTCGCCGGATCATGAAGGAGACGGCGGACGCGCTCGGCCTCGCCCATGCCATGAGCGTGATCCATCGGGACATCAAGCCCGACAATGTCCTCCTCGAGGGGACGCGGCGCCGCGTCATGGTGACCGACTTCGGCATCGCCAAGGCACTGTCGGAAGCCGGTCCCGGGACCCTTACCGGCACGGGCGTCGCCATCGGCACCCCCGCCTATATGAGTCCCGAGCAGGCCGCCGGCGAGCGTGAGATCGATGCGAGGAGCGACGTGTACTCGCTTGGCGTCGTCGGGTACGAGATGCTCACCGGCGAGGTGCCATTCAAGGCCCCCACAGTGGCCGGCATGCTGATGAAGCAGATCACCCAGCCACCGCCCGAGATCACCGTGACCCGGGCCGACTGCCCCGACGACCTGCAGTCCGCGGTCCTCCGGTGCCTCGAGAAGGACCCGGACGACCGCTGGCCCACGGCCGACGCGCTGCGCCGCGCGCTGGAGAGCCGTTCGGCGGTCCGGTATCGACCGCGGTCGCGGCAGTCACGTCGGCCGTCGCGGCCGCGCCCCGCCGGCAGCGCCGGACGCCACGCGTCGCAGGACCGCGAGTGGTGGGAGTGGTTCGACGAAGACCGCCCCGGCGGCCGCCGCTCGTCGCGGGGGAGCGGGGAGCGGGCGAGCCCGGAGCGGGACAAGGACATCAGCGAGCTCGGCGAGCCGAACATCGTGCGGAAATTCCGGGCCAACTTCGCCTCGTACGTCTCGGTGAACGGCGGCCTTCTGCTCATGAACGTGGTCACCGGCATCACGACCCCGTGGTTCCTGTTCCCCGCGATCGGGTGGGGGATCGGGCTCGCATCGCAGTACGGGAAGCTGTGGTCCGAGGGGTACAGCATGCGGGACGTGTTGAACCGCCCGACGGCTCCGGACGCGCTCCCGCCTCTGGCCGGCGCCGAGAATCTCGCGCACCGGATCGCGGCCTCGGCGCTTCGAGAGCCGACGACCGGGGAATTCGGGGCGCTGGCGGGGCAGATCCAGCAGATGCAACGCGACCGGCAGGCGATCATTCAAATCGTCCAGGGCCTCCCCGGATCAGAGCGGGACATGTTGCCCGACGTCGTGCAGACGGTGGACTCACTGGTTTCCCGCGCCGGCGACCTCGCCGGCATGCTGCAGCAGATGGAAGGCAACGTCGACGACGGAGCGCTCGCCCGGCTCGACGAGCGGATCGAAACGCTCCAACGAGACGGCGCCGATCCGGAGAGCGACAGGCGGCTCGAGTTGCTGCAGCGGCAACGGTCCACCCTGGCGGAGCTCGTGGATCGTCGCAAGCGGGTCGGGAGTCAGTTCGAGTCGTGCGTGCTCGCCGTGCAGAACGTGCGGTTCGACTTGCTGCGGTTGCGGTCGGCCGGCGTACAAGCGGTGATCGATGATCTCACGTCCGCCACTCAGGAGGCGCGGGCGCTGCAGATCGACGTCGAGGCAGCCCTCGACGCGGCGGGCGAGATCAAGCAGGCACTGGGACGGATCTGATGGCGCGTATCTGCCGGAGCGACGCCGCCGGCTAGAACTCCACCACCTCCCGCATCGCCGTTGCCAGGTTCACGACCTGGGGCAGGATTACGTCTTCCAGCTCGGGTGCGTACGCCACGAACGTGTCCGTCGACGCCACCCGCCGCACCGGGGCATCGAGCCACGCAAAATGCTCGTCGGCGATACGGGCCGCGATCTCGGCACCGTATCCCCACGACAGGGAGTCCTCGTAGGCCACGATCACCTTGTTGGTCTTCCGCACGGACTCGCCGACAGTTTCCCAGTCGACGGGGTTCAGCGACCTCAGGTCGATCACCTCGGCACGGATGCCGGCCTCCTCCTCGAGTTGCTTCGCCGCCACGACCGCGCGCTGGACCACGGCTCCATAGGTCACGACCGTGACGTCCGGACCCTCCCGGACAACCTTGGCCTTCCCGAAGGGAACCATGAAGTTAGGGCCCGGATACGGCGCCTTGTTGTAGGTCTGCCGGTACAGGTGCTTGTGCTCCAGAAAGATCACCGGATCCTCACACCGGATCGCGGTCCGCAGAAGCCCGTTGGCATCGAGGGCGGTGGCCGGGCAGACGACGCGCAAGCCGGGGATTCCCGTGTAGACCGCCGCACCTGTCTGCGAGTGATAGATCGCGCCCCCCTTCAAGTATCCACCGTACGTCACGCGAATCACGACCGGAGAGCTGAACGCGCCGTTGGAGCGCCACCGCATGGTGGCCAGCTCGTTTCGGATTTGGTGGTACGCCGGCCAGATGTAATCAAAGAACTGGATCTCCACCACGGGCTTGATGCCACGGATGGCGAGGCCGATGGCGCGTCCCACGATGTTGGCTTCGGCCAGCGGGGAGTTGTAGACCCGGTGGCTCCCGAACTTCCTCTGGAGTCCCCACGTGACCTTGAAGACCCCGCCCTTTCCCTTCACCTCTCCCGCGTACTGCTCGCGAGAGCAGTCCGCGACGTCCTCGCCGAACATCACGATCCGTGGGTCGCGCTCCATCTCGTCCTGGAGGCACTTGTTCAGCAAGTCCACCATCGTCGTGGGATCGCCGCTGAACTGCGGGTCGTCCTCCGTGTCGAACTGCTCGGCGGTGGGGTCGACGTCCGACGAATACACGTGCGTGTACAGGGTTTCCGCACCCGGTTGTGGGGACGCGAGCGCGACCTCGGCCGCAAGCTCCACGTCTTCCTCGACACCGGCCTGGATGCGCTCGATTTCCTCCTTCGAAACGATGCCGTCCTCGAGCAAGCGGGCCGGGAATGTCGTGACGGGATCCCGTTTCGCCTCTTCCTCCCGCTCCGTCGCGGCACGGTAGAGCACTTCGTCGTCAGAAAGCGAATGGGAATACGGTCGGATCACGTGGGCGTGGACGAGGGCCGGGCCCTTTCGCGAACGACAGTGCGCCACCGCGCGTGACAGGACCTCGTACGACGCGATGGGGTCGCACCCGTCCACCTCCTCGACCAGGAGGCTCGGGAAGTTGGTCACGAGCGCGGACACGGACCCACCCGCCGTCTGCACCTCCACGGGAACCGAGATGGCGTAGCCGTTGTCCTCGATCAAGAACAACACGGGCAGGCGGAGGTTCGACGCGGTGTTGAGGGACTCCCAAAACTCGCCCTCGCTGGTGGTACCCTCACCGGCCGAACAGAAAGTGACCTCATCCCCCTTGATCAACGTCGCTCGCTCCGGGATATCCTCGCCCTGCTCGTACCGCAACCACGCCTCGGCGCATCCCACCGACTGCAAGAACTGCGTCCCCGTGGGGCTCGACGCACTGACGATGTTGAGGTCCTTGTGCCCCCAGTGCGACGGCATCTGTCGGCCGCCCGAGTTCGGGTCATCGGCCGCCGCGACCGCCGACAACAGCATCTCGGTCGGAGACATTCCGAGGCCCAAACACAGGGCCCGATCCCGGTAATAGGGAAAGAACCAGTCGTGGGCCGGCTTGAGCGCCTTGGCCGCGGCCACGA
>Ga0268386_10004680_pt1 | contig 10120 bp, 12 predicted proteins | sample RVTome_15_FD_200260 | JGI IMG/M metagenome (GOLD analysis project Ga0268386, IMG submission 200260) | Soil microbial communities from uranium-contaminated site in the Upper Colorado River Basin, Wyoming, United States - RVT150D86... ...
GGCGCCGGGATTCGCGGGATGGACGGGATCTTCGGGTCGAACACGCAGGGGGCGGTCCGGCGCTTTCAGAGCCGCCGAGGACTCGCCGTCGACGGACTCGTCGGCCCGGCGACCCGGAAGGAGCTCGCGGGCAAGGGGCAGAGCGGAAAGAAGCCCAGGGTGTCGCGCTCGCGCGGCGCCAGCCGGGCCGAGGTGCGGCGGATGCTGGGCCGGTGGGCACGGCACTACGGCCTCAGCCCCAGGCTCGTGCGCGCGGTGGCCTGGATGGAGTCGGGATTCCGGTGGAACGTCAGGTCGTCCGCCGGCGCATGGGGGGTGATGCAGATCATCCCGGCGACCTGGCGCTTCGTCGAGGACGTGCTCCTCGGCCGGGACGTCCGCCGGACGGCCAGGGGCAACATCCGGGTCGGCATCCTCTACCTTCGCTACCTCCTGCGCGATTTCGACGGGCGCAACCGCATGGCGCTCGCCGCCTACTACCAGGGCCCGCGGGCCGTCAGGCGACACGGTCTCTACCCGGAGACCCGCGTGTACGTGCGCACCGTCCTCGCGCTCCGACAGCGCTTCTGAGACGGCGCGGATCGTCGCTCGCGCGAGGGATCGTGGCGATCGGCGCGACGGTCGATACCGGGAGCCATGCGCGTTCGAGTCCTCGTTCTCGGTCTCGCCTTCTTCGGGCTCGCCACGCTGCTCGCAGTCCAGCCGTACATCGCCTCGGGACACAACCCGAACCTGAAGAAGCCGTGCACGATCGTGGGTACCTCCGGGCCCGACCTCCTTCAGGGAACACCGAAGAACGACGTCATCTGCGGCCGCGGCGGTGCCGACACGATCGGCGGTAACGCGGGGAACGACATCATTCGCGGCGGAGCCGGGAACGACCGCCTTCAGGGCGACAGCGGGGCGGACGTCCTCGAGGGCGGCGGGGGCGACGACTGGCTCTGGGCCCGCGACGGGCGACACGACCACGTCAAGGGCGGACGCGGCTACGACCGCTACCGCTACGACCAGTCGATCGACCGTCTGCGCGGCGTCGAAGCGCTGATGTAGCGCTCCGCCTGCCGCTAGGGTTTCGCGCATGGCAGAGACTGGACGGACGCTGGCCGTCCTCGGCGCCGGCAAGGCGGGCGAGGCGCTGATCACCGGCGTGATCTCCGCCGGCTGGCGGGAGGCGGGCGAGATCGTCGCCACCGCGCGGCACCAGGATCGGCTCGACGAGCTCGCCGAGCGCCACGGGATCAGGACGACGCTCGACAACGCCGAGGCGGTCAAGGGCGCCGGCATCGTCGTCATCGGCGTCAAGCCGCAGGACATCGAAGGCCTCCTCGGGGACATCGCGGGCACCGTGACCTCCGAGCAGACCGTTCTCTCGATCGCGGCGGCGATCCCGACCGCGCTCATCGAGGCCCACCTGAGCGACGGCGTCCCCGTTGTCAGGGCGATGCCGAACACGCCCATGACCGTCCATGAAGGCATGGCCGGCATCGCGCCCGGCGCGCACGCCGGCGAAGAGCATCTCGTCCGCGCCGAGGAGGTCCTCTCGAGCGTGGGCCGCGCCGTCCGCGTGGACGAGCCCTACATGGACGCGGTCACCGCCGTCTCCGGCTCGGGCCCCGCCTACTTCGCCCTGCTCGCGGAGTCCATGATCGAGGCCGGGATCCTTCTGGGCCTCTCGCGCGAGGTGTCGACCGACCTCGTCGTCCAGACGATGCTCGGGACGGCGAAGATGCTCCGGGACGAGGGGATCCACCCGGTGGAGCTCCGGGAGGCCGTGACCTCGCCGGGCGGGACGACGATCGCCGCCATCCGCGAGCTCGAGCAGGCGGGCGTGCGCGCCGCGTTCCTCAACGCCATCCAGGCGGCCATGGAGCGCTCCAAGGAGCTGGCGAAGGGCTAGGACGAGCCCAGGAAGACGTCGGCGCCGCAGCCGTGCACGAGCGCCGCCGGGACGTCTTCCCGCTCGACGCCCAGGAGCGACCGGTGGGCGAGGTCGACCTCGACGTCGGGCCACGCCTCGATGCCGAGTGCCTTCGCGCCGGACGAGGAGCCGGTCCGGAGGAGCCGTTCGACGGGGATGACGTTGCGGCGGAGGGTCTGGCGGCGAGCGGTGCCTTCGAGCTCGCGCAGCTCCTCGAGCGGGTCGATCCGCACGTTCGAGTCCGAGCCGATCGAGAGCGGAATGCCGCGCTCCAAGAGCCCGCTCAGAGGAGGAAACCCGTCGCCGAGGTTCGCCTCGGTCGTCGGGCAGATGCAGACACCCGCCCCGTGCTCGGCGAGCAGGTCGAGCTCGTGCGCGTCCGCGTGCGTCGCGTGGACGACCGTCGTGCGCGGGCCCAGGCAGCCCGCCTCGGCGAGAAGCTCGATCGGGCGGAGGCCGTGTTCCGCGAGGCACTCCTCGATCTCCCGCGGCTGCTCGTCCGCGTGGACGTGGAGGACGAGGCCCTCGCGGACCGCGTAGGCGCCGATCTCCTCGAGCCAGCTCCGGGGGCACGCGCGGACGGAGTGGGGGGCAAGGCCGACCCGCGCGCCCTCGGAGGCGAGCGCCTCCACCTGACGCAGGTAGTCCGCGGCCGATTCCTGCCGGAAGCGGTCGAGCCCGCCGCGGCCGTACGCGGCGAGGAGGAGGACGAGCTCGACACCGGCATCGCGGGCGGCGGTGACGGCCGCCTGCGCCTCGGCGAGGCCCACGTAGTGGAACTCCCCGACCGCCGTGTAGCCGGCCGCCCGCATCTCCCGGTACGTCTCGGCGTAGCCCTCGCGGACCTGTCCCGGGGTCAGACCCCCGGCCACGGCCAGCATGGACTCCCGCCAGGCCCAGAAGTCACCGCCTTCGACCTTCCCGCGCAGGGCGCGCTGGAACGCGTGGCTGTGCGCGTTCACGAAGCCCGGGAGGACAAGGGAGCCGGACATCGCGGCGACGTTACCATTCGGTCCGAGCATGGCGACCCGCGTGGTTTCCGCACCGCTCGCGCAGCTGCCGAACGCGCTCACGGTCCTGCGCCTCCTCGCCATCCCGGTCTTCGTCGTGCTGCTGTACCGCGCCGACGGAGAGGGGAGCTGGTTCCTCGCCGGTCTCTTCGCCGCGACCGCCCTGACCGACCAGGTGGACGGCTTCCTGGCGCGCCGGTGGCGCGTGGAGTCCGAGTTCGGGCGCTTCGCCGATCCGCTCGCCGACCGGCTCATGATCGACGCGGCCGTCCTGCTGCTCTGCCTGGACGGCCGGCTTCCGTGGCTCGCCCTGGCCGTCGTCCTCGGCCGCGATGTGCTCCTGATCGGCGGGTACGGCGTCGTCAAGGACCGCGGCTACGAGTTTTCCGTCTCGACGCTCGGGAAGGCCTCCACATGGGTGCTCTACGCCGCGATCATCGGCGTCATCGCCTCCGGAGACAGCACCGAGTGGCCGCTCCTGCTCTTCTGGGCCGGCGTCAGCCTGGCCGTGCTGGCCGCGGTCTCGTACGTCGCCGGAGCCGTGAGGACGGCGAGATGAAGGCGGTCGTCATGGCGGGCGGGGAGGGCACCCGGCTGCGCCCGCTGACCTCGAACCAGCCGAAGCCGATGGTGCCGATCGTCGGGAAGCCCTGCATGGAGCACATCGTCGATCTGCTCCGCGAGCACGGCTTCGAGGACGTCATCGTCACGCTGGCATTCATGCCGCAGGCGATCCGCGGCTACTTCGGCGACGGCGAGGCCTACGGGGTCTCGATCCGCTACTCGGTGGAGGAGTCGCCCGCCGGCACCGCCGGCTCGGTCAAGCTCGCCGAGGAGGCACTCAACGAGACCTTTCTGGTCATCTCGGGCGACGCCCTCTGCGACATCGACCTCGGTGCCCTCGTCCGCTTCCACCGGGAGAAGGGCGCCCTGGTGACCATCGGCCTGAAGAGCGTCCCGAACCCGCTCGAGTTCGGCATCGTCGTCACCGACGAGGAGGGGCGCATCGAGCGCTTCCTGGAGAAGCCGTCCTGGGGCCAGGTCTTCACCGACACGATCAACACCGGCATCTACGTGCTCGAGCCCGAGGTGCTGCGCCACGTCCCCGTCGACACCCCCCACGACTTCTCGAAGGAGCTCTTCCCGCTCCTCCTGGAGATGGGACGGCCGCTCTACGGCTACGTGTGCGACGGCTACTGGCAGGACATCGGCAACCTCGACCAGTACCGGCAGGCAAACTTCGACGCGCTCGACGAGCGCGTCCGGCTGAGCATCCCCGGCATCCGGCTGCGCGGCAACGTCTGGGTGGGGGAGGGGGTCGACCTCGACGACCTCGAGGCGGTCGAGGCGCCGTCGTTCGTCGGGAACTACTGCCGCATCGCGCCGCGGGCCTCGGTCGGGCCGTACTCCGTGCTCATGCCGAGCGTGACGCTCGGCGACCATGCCCGCGCGGTGCGGTCGGTCGTGGATGCCTCCACCTCGATCGGGCGGAGCGCCGTGGTCGAGGGCGCGATCGTCGGCCGCGCCTGTGACATCCGCCCACACGCGCGCCTCCACGAGGGGGTCGCCGTCGGCGACAACTGCATGATCGGCGAGGAGAGCGTCGTCATGCCCGGCGTCCGCATCTACCCGTTCAAAGAGGTCGAGTCGGGCTCCCTCGTCGACCGGAACCTGATCTGGGAGTCGCGGCTCTCGTCACGGCTCATCGGCATGGACGGGATCGCCGGTCGGATCGACGTCGACCTCACGCCGGAGACCGCTCTCCGCCTCGGGCTCGCGCTCGGCACCGCGCTCGACCGCGGCGACCGGCTCGTGACGAGCCGGGCCGCCTCGGCCTCGTGCCGGCTCGTCAGGCGCGCCCTCATCGCGGGCGTCAACTCGGCGGGCGTGCACGCGACCGACCTCCAGGTGATGCCTGCGGCCGTCAACCGCCACTTCCTGAAGACCGAGGGCTTCGACGCCGGCGTCCACGTGCAGCCGAGCCCCAACGACCCGGAGGTCGTGCAGATCCGCATCTTCGAGCCGCCGGGGACGCCCGCGTCGCCGACGCTCGTGAAGGAGCTCGACAAGCACTTCTCGCGTCAGGAGTTCCGCCGGGCGTCCTGGAACGAGGTGGGGGAGATCTCCTTCTCCGCCCGGACGGCCGAGACGTACGTCCAGGACCTGCTCGCCGCCCTCGACGCAGGGGCGATAAGGCGTCGCGGCTACCGTCTGGTGGTCGACTACGCGTTCTCGGCCGCGTCGCTCGTGCTTCCCCAGGTGCTCGGCGCGCTCGACGTGGAGGCGGTCTCCTCGCACGCCTACGTCAGCGAGCGGCGCCAGGCCGGCGAGAGGGTCACGCTCGCCGAGTCGCTCGGCCAGGCCAAGCGGCTCGTCGCTGCCGTCGGCGCCGATCTCGGAGCCGTGCTCGACCCGGCCGCCGAGCGCATCTTCCTCATCGACGACCAGGCCCGTGAGGTTCCGGTCGAGCAGGAGCTCCTCCTCTTCCTCCGCCTGCTCGCCTCCGACGGCAAGCGCGGCCGCCTCGCCTTCCCGACGACCGTGACCAGCCTCGTCGACGAGCTCGTCCAGGGCACCGACCTCGAGGTCGAGCGCACCCCGCATTCGCTCTCCGCGCTCACGATGGCCGCCGCCGGAGACGGGGTCATCTTCGCCGGCTCCGTGGGCGGCGGCTTCGTCTTCCCCGACTTCGTCCCCGCCTACGACGGCATGGCCAGCCTCTGCAAGCTCCTCGAGCTCCTCGCGCAGGTGGACAAACCCCTGTCGGAGATCGTCGGCGAGCTGCCCGAGTCCGCCGTCGTGCACCGCCAGGTGCGCTGCCCATGGGCGCGGAAGGGTGCCGTGATGCGGATCCTCACGGAGCGCACGAAGGGCAAGGAAGTCGACGTCACCGACGGGATCAAGGTTTACGACGAGCGCGGCTGGGCGCAGGTGCTCCCGGATCCCGACGAGCCGCTCGTCCACATCTACGTGGAGGGCAAGACCCCGGAGGACGGGGCGTCGCTCGAAGCCGAGTTCCAGCGCCTGGTCGAGGAGATCGTGAGCCGCGAGGACGACGGGAAGGAGAGCTAAACCCTCAAGTCGAGGTTGATGGATGCGCGCGAAGCTGGTTTACTGTGTGGTCGCCCTCCGTCCCCGATTCCTGGAGCCGCAGCGTGGAAGCCCTTCCTGACCTTGGAACCCTGTCCGACCAGGAGCTGCGCGACCTCATCCGCGAGCTGATGGTCGAGGAGCACAAAGTCTCCTACGAGCGCCGGCTTCTGCACGGGAAAATCGACATCCTCCGCGCCGAGCTCCAAGCCCGGCTGCAGAAGCAGGCGGGGGAGGCCGAGAGCCCCCTGCACGAGATCGACGTCGACAAGCTTGCGGCGATCCTCGCCTCGAAGGCACCGCCTCCGACGGACGAGGAGCTCGACGCGGCAGGGCGGTGACGCACGTCCACTGCCCCGAGTGCGGTTTCCAGAACCCGGAGGCCGCCAATTACTGCTCGAAGTGCGGGGCGCTGCTCATCCGCGAGGAGCCGGGGGCGCACACGACGATGACGTTCACGCCCGACGAGGAGGCCGAGGACGAGAGCCTGTCCCTCGAGGGGCTCCGCATCGAAGGGCCGGCGCTCGTCGTCCGGGCGGGCGGCGGCCGGGCGGGGGAGACGTTCGCGCTCGGGCACGACCGCACGTCGCTCGGCCGCGCTCCCGAGTGCGAGGTCTTCCTCGATGACGTCACGGTTTCCCGCCGACACTCGGTGATCACCCGCGGTCCTGACGGGTTCACCCTGCACGACGAGGGAAGCCTCAACGGCACGTACGTCAACCGCCGCCGGGTCGAGAGCGCGAAGCTCGAGGACGGCGACGAGGTGCAGATCGGCAAGTACAAGCTGACGTTCCTGGAGAGCTAGAAGAGCGCTGATGGCTACTGCCACGACCGACATCGGACCGGGGCGGCCGCTTACGATCGGCGCGGTCTGCAACCGCCTGCGCGACGAGTTTCCCGACATCTCGATCTCGAAGATCCGCTACCTCGAGGACCAGGGCCTGCTCGCCCCGCGGCGAACGCAGGGCGGCTACCGCCTCTATTCGGAGGAGGACGTGGAGCGGCTCGAGACGATCCTCAGGCTGCAGCGCGACGAGTTCCTGCCCCTGCGGGTGATCCGGCAGGAGCTCGCCGCCGGCGCGCCCCGACGGCGTGAACGCACCCGGTCCGCCGGCCTGCAGGTGGCCGAGGACGAGGTCGACCTGGCGACGCTCTGCGCCCGGGCCGGCGTCGACGCGGCCTTCGTCAACGAGCTCGAGGGGTACGGGCTCGTCGAGGCCAGGTCGGTGGACGGGAACAAGCGTTTCCCCGAGCGTGACGTCGACGTCGCAGCGGCCTGCGCGCGCCTCGCCCGCTACGGCGTCGCTCCGCGCAACCTGGCCACGTTCAGGCGGTGGGCCGACAACGAGGCCGACCTGCTCGAGCGGATCGTCGCTCCCGAGCTGCGCTCGCCCAATCCCGAGAAGCGGCACGCGGGCCTCGAGAACCTCGAGAACCTGGCCGCCCTCTCCCAGGAGCTCTCCAACCTGCTCTTCTGGCGGGCGCTCCGCGGTATCGTGCCGCGGTGACGCCGGTCGACCTCGAGGCGAAGATCCGGGACATCCCGGACTTCCCCAAGCGCGGCATCGTCTTCAAGGACATCATGCCGCTCCTGGCGGATCCCGAGGCCCTGCACGAGACGGTGGAGCGCCTGGCCGAGTTCGCGGAGCCGCGCAAGCCGGACGTCGTGCTCGGCGCCGAGGCCAGAGGTTTCATCCTCGGGGCCGCACTCGCCTACAGGCTCGGCTGCGGCTTCGTCGCGGCGCGAAAGCCCGGGAAGCTCCCGTGGCGCACGATCAGCGCCAAGTACGCGCTCGAGTACGGCTTCGACGCGCTCGAACTGCACGCAGACGCGATCGGGCCGGGGGCCCGCGTGCTCGTCCACGACGACCTGCTCGCAACGGGGGGGACCGCCAGGGCGAAGGTCGACCTCGTGGAGCAGCTCGGCGGCACCGTCGTCGGCCTCGCGTTCGTGATCGAGCTCGAGTTCCTGGGCGGCCGCGAGAAGCTCGAGGGCTACGACGTGTACTCGCTGGTGACCTACGCGGACTGACGTCCCGCGGTACGGGGAAGCGTCCTCCGTGCCGATACATAATCAGAGTCCGATGTACGACCAGCTCACCGGGCGCTACACGTTCGCCTGTCCGGCCCGCGGGGAGGTTCGCGTCACGCTCTCGCGCTTCCGCATCCTCGAGCGCCTGCCCGGCGCCGCCCACCCTGCCGTCTACAAGATCACGTTCGCGTGCGACTGCGGCGGGGAGCACGACGGCCTCGTCACGCACGACGAGCTCGACTGGGCGCCGCTGGCCGGTGCCGGCCAGGCCTTCCTCAACCTGATGACGGCGCGCCTCGAGTCCGCGGCGCTCGAGCTGCTCGACCTCGCCGCCCGACAGATCCAGGCGGGGGAGTGGCCCTGGAGCTTCTTCTGCTACCCGGAGGAGCGCCCTCGGCCTGTCACCCCGTCGGCGTTCCGCGTCCTCGCCGGGGGAGGGGACGAGCTCGGCCTCGCGGTCCAGTGCCCCAGCTGCACGCACACGAGCGTGAACGTCGTCAGCCGCGAGCACGTCGACGTGCCCTTCTACAACGACCGACGGGTGGGGGTGGTTGAGCACATCTTCGCGCGCGACCTCGAGCTGGCTCTCTCGGCCTTCCGCGACGAGCTCGACTCCGGCGCCTTCGACGCGCGACGGCGCGACCTCGCCGCGTAACCGCGTTAGTCCTTCCGCCTCGTCGGGAACTATGTCTCGTGGAACCCGACTTGCGAGGTGAACCGAGCATGTTTGGACGAGGACGCGACGAAGAGACCGTGGAGCGGCGGGAGACCGTGGTGGAGCAGGAGCACGCCTGGGCGAGCCCGCCGGTGGTGCGCGGGCTGACGACGCTCCTGGGCGTTGCGGCGGCAGGGCTCCTGATCTGGATTGCGAGCACGTTCGACCTCGCCTCGACCGGCGAGTACTGGACGGCGATGGGAATCCTGGCCGGCGCAGGCGTGTGTCTCGGCCTCTCGCAGCTCCTCGGCGGCTGGACGAAGTGGGGGGCGCCCACGGTCAGCCCGGGCGTGTTCCTCCTCGGCTTCCTGCCGGCGTTCGTGGCCGTCGGCGGCATCCTCGTCGCCACGCGGCCGACGGGCACGGAGGAAGGCGAGCAGGTCGCCGAGTGGATCAGGGACATCGGCCTCGGCGGCGTGGCTGGAGACCTGATCGTGTTCCAGGGCGTCCTTGCCTTCGGTCTCGGCATCGTCCTGACGTTCACGCTGGACACCCGCGGCCCGCGCACCCGCACGCTCGAGCGGGAGACGGTCGTCCCCGACGAGGACGTGCAGGACTACCGCGGGGAGGCGGTCTCGAGCGACGAAGAGACGGTCGTCGTGCGCCGATATCCGGAGTGACGCGCGGCCTTCCCTCGCGCCAGGGATCGACTTCCAGACAGGGAGACGCCGATACCGAAGGGGCCATGGACGCCGCTCCGGCTCAGGATCTCCACGGCCGGGGCGTCCCCCGGCTCCTTCGCCATTTCGACGCTCTCGAGCGGCTGACCGGCGACGCCGGCGGGCCGACGGGCCGGGCGCGGCTGGAGCGCGAGCTCGGCTGCGACCTCGCGCAGCTCCTGGTCTGTGCCCTCGTGCGCCCGCCGGCTCGGGCGTCCGTCAGTCCCGCCTGAGCTGGTCCTCGCCGCAGAGGCGGACGAAGAAGAAGATCAGCACGGCGGCGACGAGTCCGAAGAGGAAGGCGCTGCCTCCGCCCGTGCCGATCGCCAGAAGGCCGATCCAGACGTAGCCGCCGAGGAGGACGCCCCAGACGAAGGCGTGGAACCCGGGGCTGAAGGCGGGAGGGCGCGGGGGGAACTCCATCGCGGCCGAGTCTAACGGCCGCATGTCCGGGCACGCTCCCGGACCATAAAACTCGCCGAGCCGGTTGCGCTTTCGTCCACCACTCCGACCAACTTTCGGCTTCCGCCTACGGCCGCCCGGTGGGGCTTCGACCTACTCGCGCTCCGTGCTCGGCGCAAGCGGGAATCTAGACGGCCCCGGGAGCCCATGCAAGCCCGACGGAACACCGTTCTCCGCAATTTGCGGAAAGTTCATCTTTCCACATCTTCCACACCCCGTGTCCGGCCTGTGGGC
>Ga0268386_10004681_pt1 | contig 10120 bp, 10 predicted proteins | sample RVTome_15_FD_200260 | JGI IMG/M metagenome (GOLD analysis project Ga0268386, IMG submission 200260) | Soil microbial communities from uranium-contaminated site in the Upper Colorado River Basin, Wyoming, United States - RVT150D86... ...
AGGCGACCTGGCGGCGGCGCGGCCTGCACTGGCTGGCGACGCGCGCCGGCCTCGTGCTCGCCTACCTGGGCCTCGTCGGCGCCTTCGTGCAACGCGAGCTGCTCTGGCTGCTCGCCCTCGGTGTCGTGTGGTTCCTCGTCGGCTCCGTGCTGCGCTCCCCGCACCGCCTGGCGGAGCTGCCCAAGGCGGCGGGCGAGCTGATCGAGACGCTCCTGCAGATTGCCGTGAACACCGTGTCGTTCGTACGCGTCGGCGCCTTCGCCCTCGCCCACGCGGGGCTCAGCGCCGCGGTCGTCGGCATGGCCGATGCCAGCGGCAGCCTGTGGGCCGCGCTGCCCGTCATGCTTTTCGGCAACGTCGTGATCATCGCCCTGGAAGGTCTGGTCGTGGGCATCCAGACGACGCGCCTGGTGCTGTTCGAATTCTTCATCCGATTTCTCACCGCCGAGGGCCGGCCGCTGCACCCGCTCGCCGGCCCCGCCACCGTATTCAGGACTTCAGGGAGGAAGCCTTTATGAAACCCGGAATGCTCGTGATCACCGTCGTTACCGCCGTGACCGCACTGGTGGCGCTGACCGCCACCGTGCTGTTCGTCACGACCGGCATCGCCGGCGCCGCGGAAGGCGACGTCACGGTCTCGATGGTGGATCCATCCGTGCTGAACTGGGGCTTTGCCTCCGCCGCCGTTTCCGCGGCCCTGTCGGCGATGGCCGCGGGCTATGCCGTGGCGCAGGTCGGCAGTGCGGCCGTGGGGGCGCTGGCCGAGAAGCCGGAGCTGATGGGGCGCGTGCTGGTGGTGGTCGGCCTGGCGGAAGGCATCGCGATCTACGGCCTCATCGTGGCCATCCTCATCCTGAACCGGCTTGGCTGACATGCCGGTGCCCGTCTTCATCGGCGACCGGCTCACGGCGAGCGGCTTTCGCCTTGCCGGCGTGCGCCCGCTGCTGACGGCACCCGACGAGGCGCTGGCGGCGTTCCGGGAGGCGCTGAAGGGCGACGCCCCCGTGCTCATCACCGCCCCGCTCGCCGAGTGCCTGCCGGCGAACCTGCTGGACGCCGCCGTCGCGGCGGCCGCACCGCCGGTAACGGTCGTGCCCGTGGCGGGCGACGGGGCGATGCCGCCGGACACGGCCCGGCGGGTGCGCCATGCACTCGGAGTGGAAACATGAACGACATCACGGGCGTCGTGCGCGCGCAGCGGGACGCCCTGCTGGACCTGCTCGAGCAGGCGCGGGCGGCCCGCTGCCACGAGCTGCGCGCCCAGGCGGACAGCGGGGCGCAGGACCTGCGCCGGCGTGCGCGCAAGAGCGCCCGGGACCGCGTGAGCACCGCCGCCCGCCAGGAGCGCACGCGGCTGGAGCGGGAAGTGCACCTGGCGCGGGCGACGCTCGAGACGCGCGGCCGCGCGCTGGCGCGGCGCCGGGATCAGGCGTTGCTCGACGCGGCGCGGGACGCGCTGATCCGGCAACTGGAGGAGCGCTGGCAGGATCCGCCGGCGCGCAGGCAGTGGGCGGAAGCGGCGCTCGCCGAGGCGGCCGGCGTGCTGCTGGGCCGGGACTGGGTGCTGGAGCACCCCGAGGACTGGCCGGCAGTCGAGCGCGACTGGGTGGTGACGCTGGCGGCAACGCGGCACGCGGCGCGCGGCGCCACGCGCGCCGTCCGGGACGCGACGGCGGGCCTGCGCGTGGTCGAGGGCGGTGCCGTCGTGGACATGACGGCCGCCGGGCTCGTGGCGCGACGCGGAACGCTCGACGCCGATCTGCTGGCGGAACTGCGCGGCGCGGGAGGCGGCGATGAGTAAGGCAAGGATCCGCTGGATCGGCGGCCCCGTACTGAAAGCCCGCACCGAGGGTCCGTTCCACGTCCACGAGGCGATCGCCGTCGGCGCACAGCGCCTGCTCGGCGAAGTCATACAGCTCGATGGTGACCTCATCGTCGCGCAGGTGTACGAGGACACGACGGGGCTGAAGCCCGGCGATCCGGTCGAGGGCACCGGCGCCGCGCTGTCGGTCTCGCTGGGCCCCGGCATCCTCGGGCACATCTTCGACGGACTGCTGAGACCGCTGGGCGCGGTGACGGAGCACTGGTTCGAGCCCGGACTCGGCGTGCGGCGCAACCAGGAATTCGACTTCACGCCTTGCGCCGCGGCCGGCGACTCCCTGGCGCCGGGGCAGCCGTTCGGCGAAGTCGCCGGCCATGGCCCCGGCCGCCTGTGCCTCGTGCCGCCGGACGTATCGGGCCGCATCGTTTCCATCGCCTCCGCAGGCCGGCATGCCGAGGACGAGATCGTGCTCGTACTCGAGACGCCCGCCGGCGAGCGCAAGCTGGCCATGCAGCACGACTGGCCCGTGCGCCGCCCGCGCCCCGTTGCCGCACGGCTCCTGGCCGATGCGCCGATGGTCACGGGGCAACGGATCCTGGACACGCTGTTCCCGGTCGCGCGCGGCGGACGTGCCGCACTCCCCGGCGGCTTCGGGACCGGCAAGACCGTGCTGCAGGAAAGCCTCGCAAAGTGGTGCGACACAGACATCATCGTCTACGTCGGCTGTGGCGAGCGCGGCAACGAGATGGCCGAGGTGCTCGACGAACTTCCCGAGCTGGAGGATCCGCGCACGGGCCGGCCGCTCATGGAGCGCACGGTCATCATCGCGAACACCTCGAACATGCCGGTGGCGGCGCGCGAGGCCTCCATCTACACGGCCATCACCGTGGCCGAGTACTTCCGCGACCAGGGCCTGCACGTGGCGCTCATGGCGGACTCGACCAGCCGCTGGGCGGAGGCGCTGCGCGAGGTTTCCGGGCGCCTGGGCGAGCTGCCCGGCGAGTCCGGCTACCCCGCCTACCTCGCCTCGCGCCTCGCGGATTTCTACGAGCGCGCCTCGCGCGTGACGCCGCTCGCCGGCGGCGAAGGATCGGTCACGGTGATCGGCGCGGTCAGCCCGCCGGCCGGCGACTTCTCCGAGCCGGTCACGAGCCATACGAAGCGTTACGTCCGCAGTTTCTGGGGGCTGGACCGGAGCCGCGCGCAGGCGCGCTTCTATCCGGCCATCCATCCGCTGTCGAGCTACGCGGAGGACGTCGACACGCTGGCCCGCTGGTGGCAGCTGCAGGGCAACCCGGACTGGAAGTCGCATCGCCGCCGGCTCCTGACGCTGCTGGAGCAGCAGGCACGGCTGGAGCGCATGGCGCGCATCGTGGGCAAGGATGCGCTGCCTGCCGAGCAGCAGCTCACCCTGCTGTGCGCCGATCTCGTCAACGAGGGCTTCCTGCGCCAGAGCGCTTTCTCGCCTGCCGATCGCTACTGCTCGCCGCGCCGCCAGACCGCCATGCTGAAGCTCATGATGCGCTTCATGGACCTCGCGGAAGAGGCGATTGCGCAGGGCGCGGCGCCCGACGACATCGCGGCGATGCCGGTCCTGCGCAGCCTGCAGCGGCTCGGCGAGGAGTATCCCGAGGATCGGGTCGACGAGATGACCGCCGTCGCGGCGGTCGTCGAGTCGGCCTTCAGCCGCCTTGCGCGGCAGGAGACCGCCAATGCGGGCTGATGTGATCCTGAGCGCCGCCGCCCGCCGGCTGGAAGGACCGCTGCTGTTCGCGGAGCGCGCGGTGGACGTGTCCCTCAACGAGGCGGTCGAGGTCATCGGCGGCGACGGACGCGCGCGCGTCGGGCGCGTCGCGGCGCTCGACGAGGAGCGCATGGTCATCGAAGTGCTGGAGTCCACCACCGGACTCGGTCTGGGCGATACGCGCCTGCGCATCCTGCATCGGCCGCTCGTCATGGGCGTCGGTCCCGATCTGCCCGGGCGGGTGTTCAACAGCGTGGGTGAGCCTATCGACGGGGGGCCGCCCGTGCCGGCCGTGCGGCGTATGCGCGTGGACGGGCTGGCGATCAACCCGGCGGCGCGCGCCTTGCCGCGCGACTTCATCGAGACCTCGATCTCGACTATCGACCTCATGAACAGCCTGGTGCGCGGCCAGAAGCTGCCACTGTTTTCCTGCGGGGGACTGCCTCACGACCGGCTCGCGACGCAGATCGCGCAGCGCGCGCGACTCCGCGGCGACGCCAGCGGGGAGTTCTGCGTCGTGTTCGTCGGCATCGGCATTCCCTACGACATCGCGCAGGCCTTCCGGGCCGCGATGGAGGAATCCGGCGCGCTCGCCCATACGGTGATGTTCCTCAACCATGCCGACGATCCGAGCACGCAGCGGCTGCTGACGCCGCGCTTCGCGCTCACGGCCGCGGAGTACCTCGCCTTCGTCGAGGGCCGCCACGTGTTGGTGGTCATGACGGACATGACGAACTATTGCGAGGCGCTGCGGGAGGTTTCCGCCAGTCACGGCGAGATTCCGAGCCGCAAGGGCTATCCCGGCTACATGTACTCCGACCTCGCCTCGCTGTTCGAGCGCGCCGGCTGCATCCGCGGCCTCGCCGGAACGCTGACGCAGCTCCCGATCCTCACGATGCCGGGCGACGACATCGGCCACCCGATTCCCGACCTGACCGGCTACATCACCGAGGGCCAGATCGTGCTGGGCCGGGAGCTGGACAGGAAGGGCGTCTATCCGCCGGTGGAGGTGCTGCCGAGCCTGTCGCGGCTGATGGACTCCGGCACGGGCAAGGGCTACACGCATCCCGACCACCCCGCCCTCGCCCATCAGCTCTTCGCCAGCTATGCGCGGGCCACGCGCGTGCGCGTGCTGGCCAGCGTCATGGGCAGCGAGGGCCTCCCCGAGACGGACCGCAGGTTCCTGGCCTTCGGCGACGCCTTCGAGCAGCGGCTCGTCTGCCAGGACGGCCCGCGCACGCTCGAGGAAAGCATGGCGCTCGGCTGGGAGCTGCTGCGCTCGTTGCCGGGCTCGGAGCTGACGCGGCTCTCCAGCGCGCAGCTGGCGGCCTACATCGAGGGTGAACCGGCGGAGCCGGAGGCGGCGGCCGCGGCCGAGTCGCCCGCGCCGGTGCGCGAGGCGGCGGGGCCGGCCGGGACCGCCGAGCCGGTCGATGTCTGACATCACGGCCGGTGCATCGCGCAGCGCGTTCCTGGAGCTGAAGGACGAGCGCCAGCTCGTCCGCGAGGGTTACGAGTTTCTCGACGAAAAACGCATGATCCTGGCGCAGGAGATTCTGCGCAGGCTTCGGGAATACGAGGCGGCCGAGCGGGAATACGCCGCACGCCTCGAGCGGGCGAACGGCGCCCTCGCCCGCGCGGTCGGCCGCCACGGGCTGGACGGGATAGGCATCTATCCGGTGCTGAGGATGGAGGCGGCGACGCTGACGATGGCGCCGCACCGGTTCCTCGGCGTGCGCCTCGTGGATGGGCGCTTCGATCCGGGTCCCCCGCGCAGCCAGCCGCCGGCCGTGAATCCCAGCCCCGAAGCCGAAGCCTGTCGTGCCGCGTGGGAGGCGCTCGTGCCGCTGGCCGTGGAGCTGGGAGTGATGCGGGGCAGCCTGCTGCGCCTCATGCGCGAGTACGTGCGCACCGAACGCCGTGCCCGGGCGCTGGAGAACGTGCTGTTGCCGGAAATCGAGGGAAACCTGCGCCAGATGGACGAGCAGCTCGAGGCGATGGACCAGGAAGAGGCCGTGCGCGTCCGCAACGCGGGCCACCACTGATCACGCGGCCTGCGTTTCCCCTTCACTCGCCGTGGCCCCGATCCTGGCGTGCCGCCTTCCTCAGGCGATGCGCTCGTAGAGCGCCGTGACGTGGCACTCCAGCGCCTGCGCCAGCGCCTTGCGGTCCGGCAGCGTCACCGGTACTTCGCCCGCAACGACGCGGGCTTCAAACCCCGGCAGCCCCGCCACCCGCCAGAGGTGCGTCACCAGCGACCGCTGTCCGGACCAGCACAACACCAGCCCCGCGTCCAGGCGACGGTCGTGCGGGGCGTGTGACAGTGCAATCGGCCAGACCGGCAGGCCGTCGCGAGCCGCGCGCGCCAGCAGCCCGCTCTTGAACGGCAGCACGCGCTCGCCGCTCGACGTGGTGCCCTCGGGGAAGAACACGACCACGTCGCCTTCCTCGAGAGCCCGCCCCATACCCTCCAGCACGGTGCCCGCCTCCTTGCCCTCCCCGCGCACCACGAACAGGGTGCCGGCGCGCCGCGCCAGAAAGCCGATCACCGGCCATCCCGCGACCTCTCGCTTGGCGACGAAGCGGCAGGGTGCGATGGACATCAGCACGAGGATGTCGAGGTAGCTCAGGTGATTGCTGACCACCAGCGCGGGCGCCACCGGCAGGCTCCCGGACAGGTTCACGCGTGCGCCGAGGATGCGGCAGCAGCCCCGCGCCCAGTGGCGGGACACGCGCCGCCGGACCTCCGCCGGATTGCGCCGCGGCAGGGCCGCGAAGCCCCACAGCACGAGCATGACGGCCGTCAGCGCGACGAGCAGTACCCCACGCGTCACGGCGCGCAATGCGGCCGGGAAGCCGCCGTAGGGCCGCGCCTGCGGGGACGCCGGCGCGCTGCGGCCGACGGCAGACTCCGGCGCACCGCCGGTATCCGGCTGCTCCTGCTGCACCGTCAGGCGCCGCACCGCGCCGGCCGCCGGCGCAATTTGGACTGCCGCGTCAGGTTCGCCACGCCGGCAGCCTGACAGTCTCCCGCGAGTCCGGCAAGTCGCGTCCGCCGTTCCGCCGTCGCCCGCCGCAGCCGGCAGGCGTGGGAATCCTGCCCCGGCGCCGGCCGCGCCCGCCGGCCCATCGGCGCGGCGGACGGAGCCGGAGGGAATCTACCTATTTATGGACGCCCGTCGGGTACTTACCCTCGTCGCATGTGCCTGGCAGTACCCGTTCGCGTCGTGAAGCTCTGCGGCAACGATTGGGCCGTCGTGGACCTGGGCGGGGTCGAGAGCCGTGTCTCCCTCGCGCTGGTTGACGGGATCGCCGAGGGCGACTACGTCATCGTCCACGTCGGCCATGCGATCGCGCGGCTCGACGTCGAGGAGGCAGAGCAGTCGCTCGCGCTCTTCAGGGAGATTGCCAGCGCCGTCGGCCTGGACCCCGGCGCGCTGCCGGCCGCGCGCTGAGCGTCAGCCCCGAGTCGCCGTGACCGGGCCCGAACCGAGCATGCGCTACATCCGCGGCTTCCGCGACGGCGCCGCCGCGAAGGGGCTGGCGCGGCTGATCGCCGCCGAAATCGATCCCGGGCGCGACTACCACATCATGGAATTCTGCGGCGGCCACACGCACGCGATCTTCCGCCATGGCCTGCCGGACCTGCTGCCACCCAATCTGCGCCTCGTGCACGGTCCCGGCTGCCCGGTCTGCGTCCTCGCCATTCCGCGCCTCGACCTGGCCGTGGAGCTGGCCTTCGACGAGCGCGTGATCCTCGCCAGCTACGGCGACATGCTGCGCGTTCCAGGCTCGCGCAAGCGCAGCCTGCTGAAAGCGCGCGCCGCGGGCCGCGACGTGCGCATCGTGCAATCGGCGCTGGAAGCGGTGGCGCTGGCGCAGAGCCACCCCGACCGCGAAGTCGTCTTCTTCGCCATCGGGTTCGAGACCACGACCCCGCCGAGTGCGCTCGCGATACTGGAGGCCGAACGGCTGGGGCTGGACAACTTCAGCGTGTACTGCAATCACGTGCTCACGCCGTCGGCCATCCAGAGCATTCTCGATTCCCCCGAGGTGCGCGAGCTGGGCGAGGTGCGCGTGGACGGCTTCCTCGGCCCGTCCCACGTCAGCACCATCATTGGTGCGCGGCCGTACGAGTTCTTTGCCGAGGAGTACCAGCGCCCGGTCGTCATCGCCGGCTTCGAGCCGCTCGACGTACTGGCGGCGCTGCGCATGCTCGTCCGGCAGCTGAACGACGGGCGAGCCGAGGTGGAGAACCAGTTCACCCGCGGCGTGACACGCGACGGCAACGTGAAGGCGCAGGCGCTCGTGGCCGAGGTGCTCGAGCTGCGTCCCGAGTTCGAGTGGCGCGGCCTCGGCAACGTCCACTACAGCGGTCTGCGCATCAAGGAGCGCTACGCGAAGTACGACGCGGAGCGGCGCTTCGCCCTGGTCGAGAAGCCCGTGCACGAGAACAAGGCCTGCCAGTGCCCGGCCATCATCCGCGGCGTGAAAAAGCCCACCGACTGCGCGATCTTCGGCACCGCCTGCACGCCGCGCAATCCGATCGGCTCCTGCATGGTGTCCTCGGAGGGCGCCTGCGCCGCCTGGTACCAGTATCGCCAGGGCCTGGCCGAGAGCGCCTGACGTGCGCATCCTGTTTCTCACCCACAGCTTCAACAGCCTGGCGCAACGCCTTTACGCCGAGCTGTCCAGGCGCGGCCACCAGCTGTCCGTCGAGCTGGACATCAACGACGCGACGACCGAATCGGCGGTGCGGCTGTTCCGCCCGCAACTCATCGTCGCGCCGTTCCTGAAGCGGGCCATTCCGGAGTCCGTATGGCGGCGGCACGTGTGCCTGATCGTGCACCCCGGCATCCGCGGCGACCGCGGACCGTCGGCGCTCGATCATGCCATCCTCGACGGCGAGCGTACCTGGGGCGTCACCGTCCTGCAGGCCGAACGGGAGATGGACGCCGGACCGGTCTGGGCCTGGCGCGAGTTCCCGCTGCGGGGCGCGCGCAAGAGCAGCCTGTACCGCCGCGAGGTGACCGAGGCCGCCGTCGCCGCCGTTCTCGAGGCGGTGGAGCGCTACGGCAGCGGGGCCTGTTGGCCGGAGCATGTCGCCCTGTCCGATCCGTCCGTCCGCGGCCGCTGGCGCGACCCGGTGCGGCAGGCGGAGCGGCGCATCGACTGGACCAGCGACGACACCGGGACGGTGCTGCGGAAGATCCGTTCCGGCGACGGCGACCCGGGCGTGGTGGACGACCTGGCAGGGCAATGCGTGCGGCTTTTCGACGCGCAGGCCGAGGAGCGGCTGTCGGGACCCGCCGGCGCGCTCATCGCGCAGCGCCACGGCGCGGTCTGTCGTGCGACGGTGGATGGGGCCGTGTGGCTCGGTCACCTGCGCAAGCCGAAGGACGGCGTGTGCGGCTTCAAGCTGCCGGCGACGACGGTGCTCGGGGACGCGGTCGCCGGGCTGCCCGAGTCGCGCATCGACATTGCCGCCGACGTGGCGTGGGCCACGCGCCGGGACATTCGCTACGAGGAGCGCGGCTCGGTCGGATTCCTGCACTTCGATTTCTACAACGGCGCGATGGGCGCCGAGGAGTGCGAGCGGCTGCTGGCGGCGTGGCGCTACGCCTGCACGCGGCCGACGCGCGTCGTCGTGCTCGCCGGTGGCGGCGACTTCTGGTCGAACGGGCTGAACCTGAATCGCATCGAGGCGGCCGCCAGCCCCGCCGACGAGTCGTGGCGCAACATCAACGCGATGGACGACCTGGCCGAGGCGATCATCACGAACACGAGCCACCTCAGCATCGCTGCGCTCGCCGCCAACGCCGGCGCCGGCGGCGTGTTCCTGGCGCTGGCGGCGGACCGGGTGCTCGCGCGCGACGGCGTGATCCTGAACCCGCACTACAAGAACATGGGCAATCTTTACGGTTCGGAATACTGGACATACCTGCTGCCGCGGCGCGTGGGCGCCGAGGGCGTGGCCGCCGTGATGGGGCATCGCCTGCCGCTGGACGCGCGCAGCGCGGCCGCCATGGGCGTGGTGGACGTGCTCGGTGTGCGGGATCCGGCCGGTTTTCAGGCGGAGGTCGAGATCCTCGCGGCCGCGCACGCGGCGGACACGGATTTTCCGGCGCTCATCCGCGACAAGCAGCGCCGCCGTGCGGCCGACGAAACCGCGAAGCCGCTGGCGGCCTACCGCGCCGAGGAGCTGGCGCGCATGCGGCTGAACTTCTACGGCTTCGACCCGAGCTACCACGTCGCGCGCTACCGGTTCGTGCATCGCACGCCGCATGCCTGGACGCCGCTGTACCTCGCGGCCCATCGCCGCCTCGGCTGGCAGGTACCCGGCGAGACACCCAACGCCGCCTGACGCCGGGCGCTAGCCCGCATTTCTCACCGATCCACGGCTGCGGCCGCGTAGCAACGGAAAATCCTGCGTTGCGCTCGGTCCGGGTGCTCGACGTACTGTCGAGTACGCCTGCGCGCCCGGACTCTCGCGCGCCTTGTCTTTTCCGCCGCTACGCGGCCTCGCTTCGCGCACCGGTGAGAAATGCGGGCTA
>Ga0268386_10004682_pt1 | contig 10120 bp, 6 predicted proteins | sample RVTome_15_FD_200260 | JGI IMG/M metagenome (GOLD analysis project Ga0268386, IMG submission 200260) | Soil microbial communities from uranium-contaminated site in the Upper Colorado River Basin, Wyoming, United States - RVT150D86... ...
CCGCCACTATGCTTGCCGCTCTCGCAAAAGAGAACGGTGCCCTGTTACCAACGTTTGTCCTTGTTATTGAAATGACCCTGGTGAACCGCCCCCGCAATCTTGACTTGTCACGTTGGCGAGCCTGGAAATCGATTTTCCTCGTGTTTCCTACGGTCGTAATTCTCGGGTATCTGCTATGGCAGTTGCCGTACAAGCCGGACATAACGCTGACAAATGGTTTTAACGGATGGGAGCGTTTACTGACGGAGTCCCGCATCCTGTGGGAATACCTGTTTAATGCCTTCATTCCCCAGCCAGCCAAATTCGGCCCGTTCCACGATGGTCACGCAGTCGCCAGAACCATTATGGACCCCGTGACATTGCTGGCACTCTCGGGTTGGGCCACAACCTTGGTTCTTGCTGTGATCTGGCGACGTAAGCACCCTCTTTTCGCCTTTGCATCCCTATGGTTCCTCGGTGGACACCTGCTTGAATCAACGACGATCCCGCTCGACGTTTATTTCGAGCATCGCAATTACCTTCCGATTGTCGGGCCTGTCTATGCTTTATGCCTACTGGCTGCGGACGTCCCGAGCCACCTCAAAAAATTGGCAGCTGCTGGTGCTGCAGCCTATATCGTGGTAAATGCATTTGCGCTATTCAGCTTGGCATCACTATGGGGGAATCCACCTGAAGCCTTTCGTTATTGGCACGAACGGTTTCCAAATTCGATGTACGCTGCCACCGAAATAATCCGCTACGAACTCGCGGCAAAAGGGCCGCGACACGGTGTGCAGGTGATGTCGGAATTTGTTGCTGGCAAGCCGGAGGCGGGATATCTCAAAATTCAGGAGCTGAAACTGTCCTGCGAGATTAACTCCCACGAGGACCAGGGAAGAACAGTCGCCGAGCTGACTCGCTTGTTGAAGAATGTTGACTTCTCGTACACACCGTTAACGATGCTATCCCAGCTTACTGAAAGCATCAATCGGACCGAATGCAATGGCGTCGATAATGACACAGTGAGAACATTAGCACTTGCGTTGCTGGATAACCCGCGATACAGAATCGACATTATTTATAATCAACTTCATCACAAGCTGATGGCGCTAATAGCTCAGTATGAAGGAAGCACCGACGAAGCGATGAACCACCTTCAACAAGCAGCAAAGTACAAGCGTTCGAACGACCTGAATAAGATGATAGTTGTTACGTACGTTCACTCGAATCAGTTTGAGGCAGCTCGGTTATTTATAGAGGAGGGGCGACGGAACCCTCCCTTTCACCCCATGAGGCGCTTCGTATGGCTGGCACGACTGGATAGTTTGGATGACTACGTTGATGAGGCTGAGCAGATCGGCGGCCTTCGGAACGCGTCGCCTTCCAGTTCCGCATCGCTCCCATGATGGCCAATAAAACAGTACACAGTCTTTCCATTGTTATTCCCGCAAAGAATGAAGGGAATACAATAGGCGATGTCGTTGGCAAAGCGAGGACATGTTTTCCCGATGCCGAAGTCATCGTTGTGGATGACGGGTCAAGCGACAATACTGCGCAGGTGTCCGAGAGTGCTGGTGCGCACGTTATTCGACATCCCGAAAGCCTTGGCAACGGCGCAGCAATCAAAACTGGGGCACGCGCGGCGAATGGCACGTTATTGGCATTTATGGACGCGGACGGTCAGCACGACGTAAAGGACCTGCTCGCCCTCCTGGAGAAGCTGGACCATGGCTATGGCATGGTCGTCGGCTCCAGGGAGTCGCGGGGGCACGCGAATGCCGGCCGCTTGGTCGCTAACGGGTTCTACAACAAGTTTGCATCTGTCATAACGGGACACCCTATACCCGATCTGACTTCGGGCTTCAGGGTTGCGCGCTCAACGCCTTTCAAGCAATTCCTGTATTTGCTCCCAAATGGGTTCTCATATCCGACCACGAGTACCATGGCGTTTCTTCGATCGGGGTACCCCGTGGGTTTCGTACAGATCAACGCAAACAAACGGGTTGGCAAAAGCCATATTCGCCCGCTGCGCGACGGCGTCCGTTTTTTTGTGATTATTTTTAAGGTCGCAACACTATACGCGCCTCTAAAAGTATTTTTACCTGCTAGCGCGGCTTTTTTTGTTACCGGTCTCGCAAATTATATGTATACGTATATTACGGCGGAGAGGTTCACCAACATGAGCCTTCTACTGTTCAGTGCGTCGGTAATTGTCTTTCTGATCGGCTTGATCTCAGAACAGATCACGGCGTTGATGTATAGCAAGTCGTAGAATGCGCCAATGCATTTTCATTATCGGCACTCGAGCGCAGTTGATAAAAGTTGCTCCCGTATTGCGTTTGGCCGTCGAATTGCGCCTACCGCACAAGGTTTGGTTCACTGGACAGCACCGTGAGTCTATTGACGATCTGATTGGCGACTTTAAGCTCACGTCAACGATACTGATGCCCGCAAAGCGGAGGGAACGATCAAGCATTGGAAGGCTGCTGACATGGATGCCATCCGCATTCTTCGATTGCGGACGCTATCTCCGTGGTGTCACCACCTTCGAAAGGTCAGCACCGCTTGTTGTCGTCCATGGTGATACCCTTTCGACCTTGATTGGCGCACTGGCCGGTCGAAGGGCTGGCGCGAGTATCGTTCATATGGAAAGTGGCCTCAGTTCCATGAGACTGCTTGATCCCTTTCCCGAGGAAATCCTGCGCAGGCTTACGTTCAGGCTTACGCGGTATGCATTATGCCCTAACGCAGAGGCTACTCTCAGGATGCGTCGCCAAGGGAGGAGTGAGGTTGTCGATACGGGAGACAATACCATGCTGGATTGCGTCCGGTATGCGATAGAAGAAAACAAAAGTACCATAGGTCGTAACGACGGTCGGTACTTTGTCGCTTCTATTCATCGATTCGAAAATATCTATCGAACGTCGTATCTAAGCCGGATTGTGGACGATATTATCGCTGCCTCCGCCGACGGAACGGTTTATTTCGTGTTGCATCCACCCACCGAACGTAAGCTTCGCAAGTCAGGGCTTTTGCAACGGCTGCAGCAGGCTTCCGGAGTGAAACTAGAGCCGCGTATTCCATTCACCAGGTTTCTCGCGCTAATCGCGGGTGCTCGAGGTGTATTTAGCGATGGTGGTTCCAATCAGGAAGAGTTGTCCTATTTGGGAGTGCCAACAGTGCTGTTCAGGGAACGATCGGAACGACCCGACGGATTTGGTGCCAACGTGGTTCTTCGGAAAGACGTAGGTCCGTCGCTTAGTCGCTTCATTGGATCCGGTGGGCTTGATAGGCTACGGCGGCCGTGTCGCCTGGCCGACAAGGCAGAGCCGTCCCTGGTAACCGTTCAGGCCCTGGTTAAATGGTCGACCTGCACGCCGTAACAGCAAGCAAAGCGAGGCTGTGTGGCTTGTTCGTCGGACCCCTGCGATGTGTAGCTGCGCATATGCGCAAATCGCCGCCAAATAACCACATCACGACGAATTGACGTGCGGTTCCTTGTCTTGAATGTCGCTTCTTGGTTAGTGGGCCTTTTGGGTTTGGTTGCAGTCGTTTGGTATTTTCAGCCTCAGGATTTCGGCCAAATGTTTCATGTCGTTGGCATCGCCGGCGCCATAGGCTGGCTTGGTCTGACGCTGTTCGCACGGGCTGTCTTGGCGGAGATCGTCGTACTTCCAATGGCAGCGTTGGGATTTGCCTTTCGAAGGCGGGATGCGTTCTGGATCGGGTGGATCCGGACCTTTTCAAACCAGATCCTTCCAATGTCGGGAATGGCTCTCTTTGTGCAGGAAATTCGGCGAAAGGTTAGCATCTCCTGGTCGGCCCTGGTGGCACTTTCTTCGCCACAGTTTCTTTTGGCGGCTGCCGGCCTGGGTGCAATTGGCGTTGTAGCATCGGTTCTCAACTTTAATGCCCTCGCACAGGCGGGCTTGCCAATACTAACGGCCTTTGTTGCTGTCACTGTCGGATCAGTCGCCGTTGCTACCGGTGCTGCACGGTTGATGGAGTCCATGCCCGGCTTCATTGCGTCGCGAATTCGTGACGTGGCCACGTCGTTCAGGAGACTTGCCGAACACCCTCACCTGGTTCCGCAGCTTATCGCCTGGCATTGTGTTGCCATACTGGCTCACGGCGGTCGTGTATGGTTGCTGTTTTCAGCTGTGGGAATATCACTTGACTGGCGCGAAGCTCTTTTAGTGATGGCAGTTGCCGAGTCCACAATGCTACTCCAGATCACCCCTGGCGGCCTGGGTCTCCGCGAGGGCGCAGTCGTTGGTGGGGCGGCACTGCTAGGCATCCCGGCGGAAGCCGCAGCCGGCGTCGCGTTGATTGATCGCCTCTTCATGATCGGATTAACGACATTGCTCGCTGGACCTGCATTTTTTCTGATCCGCGGGCGTTAAATGGTCAGCTTGCGATCGACAGGCCGACCTTTATTTACCGGCCAGCGCGTACCATCAACCCACGTCTCGAGAACGTTAAGGTCATCATCCACAACCGCCAGATTAGCCCGGTATGTCGCCGCGATTCTGCCGAACTTGTGTGACAAGCCAAGAAACTCGGCCGGGTAGTGGCTCGCCATGCGTACGGCATCCGCAATTCCGCTGCCCAAAAGGTGGACAGTGTTCCTGACCGCCGTCGCCATGTCGATATTCGAGCCCGCCAGCGTACCGTCTTCACCGATGCAAACTCCGTTGCTCACGGTAATCGTCCTCCCCAACAGGCTGAACGACTTCTCGTCAGAGCCGACGCTCGGCATCGCGTCCGTAACGAGGACAAAGCGATCCCGTCTTTTACAGCGCATTGCCAGGCGCAGGACGACAGGATCGACGTGATGCCCATCGACGATGATGCTGCACCAGCTGTCCTGATCGTCGAGTGCAGCACCGACTACGCCGGGCTCTCTCACGGTTATCGGCGACATGGCGTTGAACAGATGCGTGAAGCCGGTCAAACCGCTGTCCAGCGCGGCACGGACCTCTGTGTAGGTCGCGTTGCTGTGTCCCGCGGAGACCACAACTCCTGCCTCGGTCAGGGCACGAATCATACGCGGCGTGGTTTTTTCCGGGGCCAGCGTCAGAAGCGTCTTGCCGCCGGTCGGTCTCGTCAGCAGGCGAAACGCCTCCTCGTCGAGGTAACGAATCTTGCTTGCGTCATGAACGCCCTTGCGTTCCTCGTTGAGGAACGGTCCTTCGATGTGAATGCCGAGCACTCCGGGCACGCCCGCCGCTATCGCATCCCTCGTTGCGGAAATGGCTTCGTCCACCACGCTGAGATCGTCGCTCACGAGCGTCGGCAGAAACGCTGTCGTGCCGAATTGCCGGTGAACCCGCCCGATTGCCTCGATCGAGTCAACCGTCGGCTTGTCGTTGAATAATACGCCGCCGCCGCCGTTTACCTGGATGTCGACAAACCCCGGCAGCAGCAGCTTGCCGTCCAGGTCGATTTTCTCGGCGTTGTTCGCAGCGCGGCTGTCTCTTGTGACGGAGGCGATGTGCGCACTGCCGGTCACCACGGTCAGCCCCTCCTCGAGGCCGGCATCCGTCAGGACGCGGCCATTGATGAAAGCAACCGCCATCTACATCGTTTCCGTAATCTTGGACAAGTGACGTGGGCGGTCAGGGTCGTAGCCGCGCGCCACGGCCAACGCATTGACCATCCGATAGAAAGACTGGATTTGCAGCAACGGCGCCGTTGCCGGGTTCGAATCCAGCGCCGGCAAAGCGGCGCCGACCCCCACGTCCAGGCCGGTCATCATTACTTCTGCACCGTTGTCATGCAGTTCGCGAACCAGGTGAGCGATGCCGCCGAGCGTTTCGTCGTTCTGCGCGAATACCAGAATCGGGAAGCCCTTGCGTACGATGGCAAGAGGGCCATGCTGCAATTCGGCCGTGCTGAAAGCTTCCGCGTGCAGGCCGGCGGTCTCCTTGAATTTGAGCGCCGCCTCCCCGGCAATGCCGAGACCGACGCCGCGGCCGAGCACGTACAGGCTGTGGGCATCGCGGAGCCGTGCCATGGCCTCACTCCAGTCGAGTTGCCATGCGCGCTGCAACTGTGCGGGCAGTGCTTCGAGGGCCGCACGGAGTCCGGCGTCGCCGGACCAGGATGCGACGAGCTGCAAGATCGCAGATAGCGACGCAATGAAAGACTTGGTCGCCGCAACACTCAGTTCCTGGCCGGCACTGAGAGGGATCGTGAAATGCGCCAATCGGGCCAGGGGCGAGTCTTCTGCATTCACCATCGCAACGACACAGGCACCCGACTTGCGCGCGGCCTCAGCAGAGGCCAGCAGGTCGGGGCTTTTGCCCGATTGCGAGACAGCAAGCAAAATCGTATTGCGCAAATGTGATCGGGACTCGTACAGCGACGAGACCGAAGGCGCGGCAGACGATGTCAGCAGACCCAGCCTTGTTTCAATCAGATACCGTGCAAACGTGGCGGCGTGATCCGAGCTGCCGCGCGCGAGCGTGACGATGGCCTTATTCGGTCGCAATTTGAGTTCCGCCGCAACACGGTTCACATCCCCCGCATTTCGAACTAACTGACGCTCGACCACTCGAGCAGCCTCTGCTGCTTCGCCAAACATCCTGGTTGATTCGGGATCGCGGGGAGGTGGCTGCGGCAACTTGCTGTCCGATTCGAGTGGGATTGCGTGCATGGCGAGCGCGTCAGGTCGCATCGCTCAGTTCGGCGACAAAATCGTAGGTGTCTCCACGATAGTACGACTGCGAGAACTCGACCGCCCTGCGGTCGGCGAGAAAGCCGAGGCGCTCGACGAGGAGCCCGGCATCGCGCTCCTTTGCTCCCAGTCTTTCTGCCTGCTCCGCATTGAGCAGCACGGCACGCAGACGCTGCAACGCCCGCACCGGGCGATGCCCTGTCTGCTCCAGTGCCTCGTATAACGATGTCTCGACGGCGTCCACCGAACCAAGGCATGACGCGACCACTGTTGCATACTCAATCGCCATCGGCGCATCGTCCGCGAACCGTATGCGGTGAAAGCGGAAGACCGGCGTCCCCGGGCTCAGTCGAAGCGCAAGCGCCTCTTCCGGCGTGACTGCCCCGGCTGCCTTGTGTAACCAGACGCTCCTCGGTGTGCGGCCGCGGGCGCGCATGTCCTCGGAAAACGAGGTGAGCTTGGAAAAATTCTTTTCTACACGGGGCCGGACGAACGTGCCTGAACCGTGTTGCCGAACCAGCAGGCCCTCCGTCACCAGCCCGTCGATCGCTTTTCTTACGGTGATGCGTGAGACCGAAAAGTCGGCGGCCAGATCACGTTCTGCCGGCAGTGCATCGTCGGCATCGAGGATGCGCTTGTCGATGGCGTCCCGCAGCGTGCGTTGCAACTGCTGGTAAAGGGGCAGGGCGCTGGACTCGTCCAGCGGTCCGAGGAGCTGCGAGAGGGGCGTCAAGGGGCGTTCTCCGGTGGTCCGTGAACGATATTACCAATGTCATACCACTTTTGGCAATGCCCTATTGATTTAAAGGGTATGTTTTGAATTGGTATCTAAAAGGGCTGGAAACTTCGGTGCGGTGGTATTATAGTGGACTTCGATTGGTCAGGTAGTGGTTGCGAATTCAGCAGAACGGGGGAACGGTCCATGAACATCCGAAGATCGACGTTAGTTGCCACAGCAGTCGCCGCAGCTTTGTACGGCCAGCAGCCAGCAGCCCTTGCGCAAGCCGCCTCCGGCGACGACGGTTCCATAGAAGAAATCGTCGTCCGCGGCATCCGCGGCAGCCTGTACCAGGCGCTGCAGACCAAGCGCGAGGCCAATGCCGTGGTCGAAGCGCTCAGCGCGGAGGACTTAGGCGAGTTCCCCAACACCAACGTGGCCGAGGCGATGACGCAGATCCCCGGCGTCACCATCGATCGCCGCTTCGGCCAGGGCGAGCGGGTCAGCATCGACGGCACCGATCCGAGCCTCAACCTGACCTTCCTCGACGGTCATCCGGTGGCGCAGTCGATCTGGCTGTTCGGCGAGCAACCGAACCGCGGCTTCGACCAGACCCAGATCGCCTCGGAGATCATCGGCCGGATCGAGGTCTACAAATCGCCCGAAGCGCGGCTGCCCGAAGGCAGTCTCGGCGGCACCGTGCTCATGCACACGCGCAAGCCGCTGGATCTGGAAGCCAACACCCTCACCGGCACCTTCGGCTACAACTACAACGAGCAGGCGAGCGAGGGGAAGCCGAGCGTCTCGGCGCTGTACAGCTGGAAGAGCGCCGCCGAAACCTGGGGCATCGCGGTCGCCGCGCAGCACTACGAGGAGCAGGTCGATCGCCAGGGCTCGGAGATCTTCGGCTATGTGCCGGCGTCGACCTTCCCGAACGCGGTTGGTGTGGATCCCGCCGCGCAGGTGCCCAACTTCATCAACGCTGCCTGGTTCCAGCAGACCCGCGAGCGCGACAGCATCACCGCCAACCTGCAATTCAGGCCGGACGAAGCCCTCGAGTTCAACCTCAGCGCTTTGTACATCAACGAGGATTTCGCCAACTACAACCAGTCGATGTACAACTTCCTCTCACTGCGTCCCGACGAAGTCGACGATCTGACCGTCGGCGCGAACGGCATCGTCACCGGCGGCCATGCGGGGCCCGGAAGCGTCGTGTTCTACGACAACAACGTGCGCGGTTCCGAGCCGACCACCAGGGGACTGGACTTGCGCGGCGCCTATGACGGCGAGGGCTGGACGGTGTCCGGCCAGGTCGGCCAAAGCAAGGCCGACAACGATCTCAAGCAGTGGTTTATCGAGCCGGCCTTTACCGGCGGCTTCAGTTGGGACATCGACCGGGGCATGACCTTCGACGATCCGGCCGCCGCGCGCGAGCCGGCGAACTGGCGCGCGGAAGGATTCTTCGGCAACCACGGCATCTTCTCGACCGAAGCCGAGGACACCTACGCGCAGATCGATTTCAGCATGGAGTTCGACAGCGTGATCAACGAATTGCTGGTGGGCGTGCGCCGCCACGAGCACCAGGAGGACTTCTCGCTCAACGTCTGGGGTATTCCCCCCGTCGGCGATTTGGCGCAGACCGGCACGATCGGCCTCACTGACATCCAGGGCTTCGCTCCGGATCATGGCCAGCATGTGTACGTGGGCCGCCAGAACGTGCTCGATTGGGTCACGGGCGGCCCCCCCAACTTCGCCAACCCGGATGCGGCCAGCTTCCTCAACAACACCTACGTGATCGAGCAGATCAACTCCTCGGCCTATGCGCAGTTGAACTTCGAAAGCGGCGAGCGCCTGCGCGGCAACTTCGGCGTGCGCTACGTGAACGCCGAGATCGAAAGCACGGCATTCAACCTGGGCAGCGACGTCCCGGTGCTGCCGGCACTCCCGGAATGGCAGGTGACACAGAAGAACGACGACGATTACCTGCTGCCGTCGCTCAACCTTGCGTTCGACGCCACCGACGACGTCGTGCTGCGCTTCGCCGCCGCCAGGGTCGTGGCGTGGGCGCCCTACAACCAGATGGCGCCCAACACCTTCCTCAACGACACCACGCTCACCGGAAGCGGCGGCAATGCGGACCTCGGACCGTATGAGTCAACAAACTACAATGTCTCAGCCGAGTGGTACTTCGCGGCCGAGTCGGTGCTGGCGGCATCGGTGTTCTACAAGGACATCGAGAACTTCATAGAAAGCGAGGCGGCCATCGAACGCCAGTTCAATTCGATCAGCGACGACGCCGATCCGACGGCCTTCTTGAACCTCGTCGCCACCGGTGCCTGCACGATCGACGGCTTCTGTGACTACAGCATCTTGCGCCCGCGGAACGCCGGAAATGGCGATATCAAGGGCTTCAACCTGAGCTACCAGCAGCCTTTCGGCGAAAGCGGTTTCGGCATCGTCGCCAACTACACCTTCGCCGACGGCGAAACGGCGGCCGGCAACGACCTGCCTTTTCAGTCGCGGGACCAGTACAACTTGAGCCCGTACTACGAAAAGGACGCGTTGAGCGCCCGCCTGACCTACGGCTGGCGCAGCGAGTACCTGGCGGGCGGCTTCGTGGCCGGCGCGCCGCCGGTGAGCGTGGACTCGTACGCCGACTTCGGCGCGAGCCTCTCCTGGAGGTTCAACGACACCGTGCAGTTGAACTTCGATGCGCAGAACCTGCTCGACGAGGAATACTTCCA
>Ga0268386_10004684_pt1 | contig 10117 bp, 9 predicted proteins | sample RVTome_15_FD_200260 | JGI IMG/M metagenome (GOLD analysis project Ga0268386, IMG submission 200260) | Soil microbial communities from uranium-contaminated site in the Upper Colorado River Basin, Wyoming, United States - RVT150D86... ...
CTCTATCATTCACGCGCATGTCGCGGAGCTTTTTCCCGGCCTTAGCGTTGAAGGCTGTTACCAGTTCCGAGTCACGCGCAACAGCAACCTGTACGTCGACGACGAAGAAGTGGACGATCTCATTGTTGCACTGCAGGGCCAGCTTGCAGCCAGCCGTTATGGCGCCGCCGTTCGCCTCGAAGTCAGCAAGGATTGTCCGGAAGATCTCTGCCGGTTTCTGCTGGACCACTTTGCGCTCGACGCGACCGATTTATACAGGGTGGAGGGTCCGGTCAATCTCAACCGACTGGCCACGATTTGCGACATGGCCCGGCGGCCGGAACTCTGCTATCCACCATTTGCGCCCGGATTGCCGGCGGCCCTGAAAACGGACGAAGACATATTTTCGGTGTTGCGAAAGGAAAATCTTTTGCTGCATCATCCGTACCAGTCGTTCGGACCCGTCGTCGACTTCATCGCATCCGCGGCGGCGGACCCGGACGTACTGGCGATCAAGCAGACTCTGTATCGAACCGGCGCCGAGTCGCCTTTTGTCGACCAGCTCGTAAAGGCCGCCAGGGCGGGGAAGGAAGTCACGGTAGTGGTCGAGCTCATGGCGAGGTTCGACGAGGCCGCGAACATTTCCGTCGCCACGCGTCTGCAGGAGGCCGGAGCGCATGTGGTATATGGCCTGGTCGGCTACAAGACACACGCAAAAATGGCGCTGGTGGTGCGACGCGAAGAAGGCAGGCTCCGTCGCTACGTGCACCTTGGCACCGGCAACTATCATCCGGCCACCGCCCGGCTCTACTCGGACTACGGCTTCATGAGCTGCAGCGGGCAACTTGGCGAAGACGTGCACAACGTCTTCATGCAGCTGACCAGCCTGACGTCCAGCAAGGAACTGCACCGGATTCTTGTCGCGCCGTTCAACCTCTTGCAGAACCTGGTCCTGCGCATCGAGCGTGAAATCGAACACGCAAAAGGCGGCCGAGACGGACACATCATCGTAAAAGTCAACGCACTTATCGAACCGCAGATCATCGACGCGCTGTACCGGGCTTCAGCCGCGGGCGTAAAAGTCGACCTGATCGTCCGCGGCATCTGTTCTCTGCGGCCAGGAATTCCCGGCCTCTCCGAAAACATCCAGGTCCGCTCCATCGTCGGTCGTTTTCTGGAGCACTCCCGCGTCTATTACTTCCACAACAACGGCAAGGAAGAATTCTTCTGCTCGAGCGCCGACTGGATGGACCGCAATTTCTTCCGTCGGACGGAAACCTGCTTCCCGATCCGGCAGCGGCCGCTCAAGGAACGCCTCAAGGCCGACCTCGAGCTGTTCCTCGCCGACAATTGCCAGGCCTGGCGTATGAACGGCGACGGCAGTTACGAAAAACTGCAGCCGGGCGACGCGAAACCGGTATCGGCACAGCAGACCCTGCTGGCGGAACTGTCCGCCGCGGGGTGATCGATCCGCAAGCGCATTATTCAAAGAATATCCAGGCGGAGGGCCATTCTTGAATAATTCGCCCTACGCGAATCGCAGCCTGAAGCCTGCCTGTCGCAGATAGGTACGCTCCCGGCGCAAATCGGCGAGCGTGAGGGGATTCTCGCGCAGCCAGCCTTTCGGAAAGACGAGCTTCATGTCCTTCTTGCCCACGGTGAGCCGCACCGGCGGCAGCTCCGCCGTGCTGCGGCTTCGGTGCAGCAGAACAGCGAGTCGAAGCAACAGTGCCAGTCTGAATGCCTGGTCGCGCCATGACGCCGGAAGGCTTCGCCCGTAACGCAGGTTGAGTTCGCGTCGCTGGTTCGCAATGAGATATGCCAGCGCACGCTGCTCCGCATGGGGAAAACCGGGCATGTCGGCGTTCTCGGCGATGTATGCGCCGTGCCGCTGAAAACCGTCGTGAGAAATATCGAGACCGATTTCATGCAGCGCAGCCGCCCACTCCAGAAGACGGCCTGCGAGACCCGATTCCAGCTGCCAGGCATGTGCGCATTGCATCAGCAGCATCCGCGCAGTGCCTGCAACCCGTGCTGCCTGCGCAGAGTCAATTGAAAAGCGCCTGGCCATCGCCCGCACGCTTCGGGCGCGCGCGTCCTCATGCTGCAGTCGACCGAGGTGGTCGTAAAGGAGTCCTTCGCGCAGCGCCCCGTCCGAGGTACGCAGTCGTTCCACCCCGAGCACGCCTAGCAATTCAACGAGGATCGCGAGGCCCCCCGGCCATACCTGGGCTCGTGGCGGCTGAAGGCCCGGCAAGACCAGGTTCGAGGTGTTGTCGAATTTCAGAACCCTCTCGATGATTTGCTCGAGAACCGCCGGTGTCAGGTCGTTGACCTCGATGAGGCCGAGTTCCCGGGCAACGGCTGCCGTCGCCAGGATCGTACCCGACGTTCCGATGGCCTCGATGTCCGCAGCGTTACGGAAAAAAGTCTGGACAGGCGCAACCTCGAGCCGTGCCGCCAGGCGTGCGTGTTCAAAGTTACGCCGGCTGATCCTGCCGCGGCGAAAAAATTTTTCGGTCATGCCGACGCAGCCGAGATGCAGGCTCTCGAGCGCTTTCGGCTTGGCCCCCTGGCCGAGAATGAGTTCGGTGCTGCCGCCGCCGATATCCATGACCAGCCGCGTGCCTTCGTACGGCGGCAGGCTGTGCGTCACGCCGCTGTATATCAGCCTGGCTTCTTCGATACCGGATATGACTTCTATCGGATGACCCAGCGCCTCCTCTGCGTCCTTGCGAAAAGCCTGACTGTCGCTTGCGCGTCTGAGTGTGCTGGTGCCGGCGGCACGCACGGTAGAAGCACGCATGTCTCTAAGTCTTTCTCCGAAGCGGGACAAACACAGCAGCGCGCGTTTCCTTGCCGCCCTGGAAAGCTGGCCGTTCTTTCGCAAACCTTCCGAGAGGCGGACGGTTTCCTTGAGCCGATCGATGATCGCGAGCTGGCCATGCCGCAGCTCGCCGACGATCATGTGAAAGCTGTTGGACCCGAGATCGACCGCGGCAATGACTTCAGGCGCGGTCTGCGGCTCGAACTCGTCAACTACGTCATCTGCGGGGACGCTTCGAGGTTGAATGGCCGGTTCTCGCGAGTTATTACGTCACTGTCGGATGCGTGCGCGGCATCTGGCCAAGCGGCGACGTTACGCCGGGACATCTAGACGCTGAACGAGGAGCCGCATCCGCAAGTCGTGCTGGCATTGGGATTGCGGATGACGAACTGGGCACCCTGCAAATCTTCCTTGTAGTCTATCTCGGCGCCCATAAGGTACTGCACACTCATCGGATCGATGACGAGCGTCACACCCTGATTATCGATACGGCTGTCACCCTCTTCGATTTTTTCGTCGAATGTAAAGCCGTACTGAAACCCCGAGCAGCCGCCGCCGGAAATGAATACCCGCAACTTGAGTTCCGGATTGTCCTCGTCCTTGATCAGTTCGTTGACCTTCTTCGCCGCGGCGTCGGTAAAGACGACGGGAGGGGGCCCGGCCATCGACCCGATAACGGGGGTCTCGTTCTGCATCTGGTTACTCATCGTCTGTTTCCGTACCTGGTCTATTTCCGTACCTGTCTATTTCCGTACCTGTCTATTTCCGTACCTGTCTCTTCGCGATCTCGTTCAAATCGGCGCGATCAGGAGCCGGTGGCCGCGCTCATGCCGTGCGCTGGCTTATTGGTGGGGGTGTTCGCGCCGGAATCAAGGCGGCGCGTCTCGGCTGGCTCCAGACGGGCCGGGCTGCGCGGCTCCAGGCGATCCGTCTGGTCCAGCATCGGCACCTTGCCTTCCGGCTTGTGCACCAGTTTACCGTTGATTTCGGCGCCTATCGCCATTTCGATCAGATTGTAATACACATTGCCAATGACGCGGGCCGTCGGGCCGAGTTCTACCCGCTGGCTGGCCACTACATCGCCGCGAACGATGCCGTGCAGCACCACGAAGGGAACCGTGACACCGCCTTCCACACTGCCGTCCTCCGCAATGCTGAGCGCGGAGTGGCTGTTGGGGTCTGCGCTCACGTTTCCCTTGACGACGCCATCCACGTGACACCGTCCGCAGAAAGCCAGGTCTCCGTTCACTTTCGAGTTCGGACCGACAAGCGTATCGATACGCGTATCCATCTGCAATTTTCGCCCAAACATCATCTGCTCCTTCTCGTCACTCTGCCGACAGGTCCGATGAACTTCCGGAAGTCGGCGACTTCAGGGCAACGCTCAAGTAACTGCACACGACCCTAGCTCTGGCCAGTCTGCCATAGAAAGCTTTGCTTTACGCTCGCGATCGACTTCGTCGTCGAGCGAACCTCGATATGGACTTTCTCCGGCGCAAAGCCTTCCGGCAGTATCAATTGCCGATCGAAGTTCTGGAAATAGCGGAACGAAAACGGCCAGTCGCTATCCTCGTCCTCAGGCACCAGTTGCTCCAGGGTGTACGTGACCATGGCACCATCCTGCGCCCCTTCCAGAGTGAATGCGACATCCCCCTTCACACTTCGCTCATGCTGCATTACCTGCACCAGCACAAGGTTCAGATGGTATTCGCGGTCGTTCTTGCCCTGGGTAAGCTTCAGTTCCTGCACTCGCAGACCGCGACCGCCGTCGTCCGGTGAAATGATGCCGCGATAGAAACCGATGGCATCCCGCTGCTCCTGAATTTTCTGCTGCAGGCCGGTCAGGCTTGCCTCAACTTCCCCGTATGCCTCGCGATCAATCGCACGGTGCGTTTCAAGCAGACGGATCTGCTCTTTCAATGCCAGCGTTTCCTCGCGCAGATCCTGAAGCCGATCCTCGTACTCATCCCTTTCGTCTACAGCGTCGATAACGCTGTAGCCAGCCTGGATGCGGCCCAGTTCGAAGATCAGGTAGACGGCAAGGAGTACGGCGATCCCCACGCCGATTCGCAGCGCGGAGCTTTGCCCGGCGCCATGTGCCCGCTTGCCTGGCCTGTTCGCCACCGCTACCCGTCTCTGGCATTATGGATTCATCATGGTACGCGGCGACCGGCGTAAACAAAAGTGCGGCAGATCACGGATTTACCTTTGAAATCAGCGGGAAACCCTTAATGACCGTTCGGCCCATCCGCGACTTCTGAAGTTTCCGGCAGCCAGCGTACGGTCCCGATGCAATCGACAGCTTATTACCTCTGGCTCAAGGCCCTGCATGTCGTATTCATGGTGACCTGGTTTGCGGGGCTCTTTTATCTGCCGCGCCTTTTCATCTATCACGCCGGGGCTGACGACGCCCGTGACCGCGCCCGCTTTTCCCTCATGGAGAGACGCCTGTACGCCATCATGACCATTGGCGCTGTGCTTACCGCTCTGCTCGGTGTTGCGCTGTTGTGGATAAATCCGGGTTTGCTGTCTCGTGGGTGGTTCCAGGTGAAGCTGCTGCTGCTGGTCGGAATGCTGGGATATCACTTTCATTGCAGGCGCCTGATCAGGCAGCTTCAGAATACGGCGACTGTGGAGACGACCAGGGGCTTACGGTGGTTTAACGAGATTCCGGTCTTGTTTCTGCTGGGGATTGTGGTGCTGGCGGTTGTCAAGCCATTTTGAGGACTGGCGGGCTCCTGCAGCGTTCTTTTCCATCGGATTCTGAACCTGGAGGTGCGGATCGCCCGCGGGGCGGGCTCCTGCAGCCTTCTAATAAGGACGCTGTGGGAGCCCGCCCCGCGGGCGATCCCACCCCAATCCCGGCAAAACCTCAAACCAAAACCCTGTAGGGGTCCGGCATTGCGGGCGACCCTGCCCCCTCAGGCAGACTGCTCTGCCCGCGCACGCTCGAGGTCCTTGTCGAACACGGCGCGCCAGCGGTTGGGCCACCACCGCGGCCTCGGCGGCAGTCCGTCGGGAAATACGTGTGGTCCCAGTTCGTGCAGCGCGCTCGCATATACGCGCCGCTTGAAGTAAATAACCTCGTTCACCGGCTTCCAGAAATCCACCCAGCGCCAGCGATCGAATTCCGGGCTGTCGCATTTATCGAAGCGGACGCGGTCCTCCGGGCAAAGCAGTTTAAGCATGAACCAGCGCTGCTTCTGTCCTATGCAAAGCGGCTTGCTGCCGCGGCGGACGTACCTGTCCGGCAGCCGGTAACGCAGCCAGTCGCGCGTTGCGCCGAGGACTGCGACGTCGAGCGCGCTTAAGCCGACCTCCTCGTGCAGCTCCCGATACATTGCTTCCTCCTCGGTCTCGCCCTCGAGCATGCCGCCCTGCGGAAACTGCCACCCTTTGTTGCCGATGCGCCCCGCCAACAGCAGCTTGCCGTCTGCATTTGCGAGTATTATGCCGACGTTCGCCCGAAAGCCTTCGGAATCAATGTGATCAGTCATGTCACTCATAGGACAGGCCGGATTGTCCGATATTCCGGCGGGCGGGCAAAGAGGAGCGAAGCCCGGCTTCGAGCACCGGGAGCGGGGACTGGAGCGAGGACGGGTGATTCTGCGACGACGATCGGGGTTCCTGTTTGGCGGGCTGATAGCCGTATCCGCGGCTTCAATGGTCGCTGCGCTCGCGTCAGGCAGTGCCGACGTGGGCTTCGCGGCCGCCTGGCAGGCGCTTACCGGGCATGCGCCCGACAATATCGAGAACCTTGTGTGGCAACTGCGAATGCCCAGAGCGCTGACGGCCTTCGGCGTCGGGGGCCTGCTGGCGGTTGCTGGGGTCCTGATGCAGGTGCTGCTCCGCAACCCGCTTGCCGAACCCTACATACTGGGGAGTTCCGGCGGGGCCGCCGTTGCGGCGCTGCTCGCGATGATGCTGGGGTTCGGCAGTGCGCTGGTCGACACCGCCGCTTTTGCCGGCGCGATGGCGGCGACCGTACTCGTGTTTTCCATTGCTCAGGGCAGCGGTTCCTGGGCCCCGGCGCGCCTGTTGCTCACGGGCGTGGTACTCGCGGCTGGCTTCAGCGCCGCCACCACCCTTTTGCTGGCGCTGTCGCCGGACCAGAACCTGCGGGGAATGCTGTTCTGGCTGATGGGCGACCTGAGCTTCGCCTACTCGCCCGGACGAAGCCTGTGGCTGCTCGCCGTGATTGCACTGGCCGGCACACTTGCTTCGCGGCACCTCAACGTTCTGGCTCGGGGAGAACTGCAGGCAGCGATCGTCGGGCTTCCTGTCGCCGGTTTCCGCCTGGTGATTTTCGCGGTGACGTCGCTCGCGGTTGCCGTCTCCGTGACCACGGTCGGCGTGATCGGGTTCATCGGGCTCGTGGTTCCGCATCTCGTCCGCCTGATTGCCGGCAGCGACCACCGGGTGGTGCTGCCTGCGTCCGCTCTCGCCGGCGGAAGTCTGCTGGTCATCGCCGACACGCTCGCGCGTACGGTGATGGCGCCCCGCCAGTTGCCGGTCGGCGCATTGACGGCGACGATCGGCGTGCCGCTGTTTCTTATCCTGATGAGCCGGAGCCGTCGCTCCGGCTGACGGGCTCGTCCAGCCTGGGAAACACCACCATATGCGCCGTTTCGAGCCGGATGCCAATGGACTCGCCTATGGCATGGTTGTGGTGGCTCGGCACCGATGACAACAGGCGCGCGCCGCTCGGCAGGCGCAACTCGTAAAGAAACTCGGAACCCTTGAACAGCTTCTGCACGACTTCGGCCGTCAGCGGGCTGTCGTCGTCATGCACGACATCATCCGGACGCAGTAGCAAATCCACTTCGGCGCCGATCGGAAACGACGCGGTCATGCTGCCGGTGGCGCTCCCGGTCTCGATCTCGACGGAGTCCGCCGAGCTGACGCGTCCCGGCATCCATACTCCTCGGCCGACGAAATCCGCGACGAAGCGGTCCGCGGGCCGGTGGTACAGGCGATATGAGGTGTCCCATTGCAGCAGACGGCCGTGATACAGGACGCCGGCGTCATCCGCCATCGAGAACGCGTCATGATGGTCGTGTGTGGCAATAAGCGCGGTGGCACCCAGAGCTTTCAGAAGCTCGCGCATCTCCTGTCCCAGGCTCTGGCGCAGTCCCGCGTCCAGGTTCGAGAACGGCTCATCCATCAGCAACAGGTCGGGCTGCGGCGCCATGGCGCGCGCAATGGCAACCCGCTGCTGCTGTCCGCCCGACAGCTCGTGCGGAAAGCGCCGCGCAAAATCCTTAAGGCCGACCTGTTCCAGAAACTGCATCGCCCGCGACTTGCGCTCCGCCGACGACATCCCTCGCAGGCCGAACTCGACGTTCCTGATGGCAGTGAGATGCGGCAGCAGCGCATAGTCCTGGAACACCATGCCGATCCTGCGCTGCTCTGCGGGAACGTGGCGCTCCGCGGCGCTGAGCGAGACTCCGGCAGCGACGATCTCGCCGCCGGTGACGTGCTCGAATCCAGCGATGCAGCGCAACAATGTCGTTTTACCGCAGCCGCTTGGACCCAGGATGCAGCCGATGTGACCCCGCTCGAGTTCGAACGACACGTCGCTCAGGACCGGCTCGGCGCCGTAGGCGCAGGCAACATTGAAGAGCGTCAGCATCAGCGGCGCTGCCTGCTGAGCAGAATGACCGGCAGGAGCCCGACGACGACGATGGCAAGGGCCGGCAGCGCCGCGCGATGCCACTCGCCTTCCGTGGTCAGCTGAAATACTTTCACCGCGAGCGTGTCCCAGCCGAAGGGGCGAGTCATCAGCGTGATGGGCAGTTCTTTCATGATGTCCACGAAAACCAGCAACAGGGCGGTGAAGATTGCCGGACGCAGAATAGGCAGGTGCACGCGGCCGAGCAACCGGAGGCCCGACACACCCATGCCCCTCGCCGCTTCCTCGACGTCGGGGCGAATCCTCTGCAGTGCGCTTTCGACGGGGCTGTGCGCCACGGCCAGGTAGCGCGCAAGGTAGGCGAGAAAAATCACCGCGAGCCCGCTCTGCAATGCCACCGCCGTGCCGGTGGCACTGCCCACGTACTGGTTCAACATCCTGCTGAGCCATGCAACAGGGACAAAGAAACCGACCGCGAGTACCGTGCCCGGAATCGCGTATCCGAGTGTTGCAATCCGTGACAGGCTTCTGTTCACCGCGCTCGGCGCGCGCCGAACGGTGACACAGAGCAGTATGGACACCGCGGTAATCATCAGGGCGGCGCCGGTGGAAAGCGTCAGTGTATTCGCTGCCAGCCGCCAGTAACCCGTGTCGAACTCGGTTGCGAAATTTTCCAGGCCCCAGATGACGATCAGCGACACCGGCAGGCCGAAGGCGATCATGAGAATCGCCGCGCAGTAGAGCGTTACGGCAGCGGCTTTACCCGGTGACAGGGCGATACGCCGCTGTCGCGTATTGGCCGGCGGCGTGTATCGCGACTTGCCTCGGAATCGCCGCTCCAGCAGAAGTGCCATGAGGACGAGTCCGACAAGAACCAGCGACAACTGGAGTGCGGACTGGAGCGAGAACAGGCCAAACCACGCGCGATAGATCGCGGTCGTAAAAGTGGTGTAGTTGAAGAGCTTGACCGTGCCGAAGTCTGCAAGGCATTCCATCACCGCGAGGCTCATACCCGCAACAAGCCATGGACGCGCCATAGGCAAGCTCACCTTGAAGAACGCCTGTACCGGCGGGTAGCCAAATCCGCGCGCAACTTCCATGCCGCGGATGCCCTGCGTCGCAAACGCCTCGCGAACAATCAGATATACGTAGGGATAGAGTACCAGGCTCAAGGTGGCGACCGAGGCGCCGCGCGGCCCGAGATCCGGAAAGTTAGCCGACGCACCGAAGACATCCCGCCATGCGCCCTGCACCGGGCCTGTGAACTCGAACAACGCGGCGAACGCAAAACCGAGTACATAGCCGGGCATGGCCATCGGCAAAAGCAATGCCCAGTTGAAAAACCGCCGGCCTGGAAACTCGCAGGAGGCGACGAACCAGGCCAGCGAAACACCAAGGATGGACGTGCAGAAGGCCACGCCCGCCACCAGCCAGAGCGTATTGGCGAGCGCTTCCGGAAGTACGTAACGCGCAAGATGCGGCCAGACGCCTTCGGAGGCGGAAAAAAAGGACAGCAGCGCAACCAGGAGCGGCAGCGCCGCAATGAGCGCCACCAGCCAGACGATCAGGCCCGGACCTGCTGCTCCGGCCCGGGTCTGGCGTCCCGGTCGAGCTAAGTCCGCGAGTTGCATGATGAACCGGGACTGAGCTTCAGAATCAGGAAGGAATCAACGATAGCC
>Ga0268386_10004685_pt1 | contig 10116 bp, 11 predicted proteins | sample RVTome_15_FD_200260 | JGI IMG/M metagenome (GOLD analysis project Ga0268386, IMG submission 200260) | Soil microbial communities from uranium-contaminated site in the Upper Colorado River Basin, Wyoming, United States - RVT150D86... ...
ACCCGCCGACGCGGCGGCCGCTGCCACACCACCGGGCCACCCCAGCACGTCCACCTCGACTGGCACACCTACCAACACCGGCACCAACCAGCCGGCTGACCACCCGGCGGACAGGTCCCCGGGGTGGGTAGCACGCTACGTCGCCAGCACGCGGTCCCGTTCGGTTCGCACGTCGTAGTCCGCGGTAGGCCAGTCGATGTCCATGACCTCGAGGTGCTCGACGAGCAGCCGCGTCACCGCCCAGTTGCGGTACCACTTGCGGTCTGCGGGAACTACGTACCAGGGGGCCGCCTCGGTGTTGCAGCGCTCGAGGGCGATCTCGTAGGCCTCCTGGTACGCCGGCCAGAGCTTGCGCTCCTCGACGTCGCCCGGGTTGTACTTCCAGTGCTTGGTGGAGTCGTCCAGACGGGCGACCAGGCGGTCGCGCTGCTCGCCCTCGGAGATGTGCAGCTTCACCTTGACGACGACGCAGTCGTCGGCCACCAGCTTCGCCTCGAAATCGTTGATGGCGTCGTAGCGGCGCTCGATCGTCGACGCCCGGGCCAGCCCCCGGACCCGGGCGATGAGCACGTCCTCGTAATGGCTGCGGTCGAAGACCCCGACCATGCCGGGCCCGGGAAGCGCCTGGCGGATACGCCAGAGGAAGCTGCGCCGGCGCTCCTCGGCCGTGGGCGCCTTGAACGAGGTGATCGACACGCCCTGGGGGTCCATCAGTCCGACGGCATGACGCACGGTCCCGCCTTTGCCGGACGTGTCCATGCCCTGCACGACGAGGAGCAGTCGCCGCTCGCCCCCGGAGCGGCCGTGGGCGAACAACCGCTCCTGCAGGTCGCTGAGAGGGGTCTCCAGCTCTGCCAGTGCCGCCTTGCCGTCCTGCTTCCCGCCTTCGAAGCCGGGTGTGGCGCGAGTGTCGACGGCACTGAGGTCGATCGGTCCCGGCGGGAGCCGGAGACGATCGGTGAGTCGCTGCGGCTCACGCTTGTCCTTCTTCCCCTTGCCCATGCCCACCTCCGTGGCGGCGCGGCGCCGGTCGCCGCACCCGGTGCCCTCGCATCCTGCCGCATGACCGGAACAGGGGGCAGTGAATGATGGGCGCGACACGATCAGCTCGAGATGCCCCGGACAGACGCCCACGGGAGGCCGGCGCAGTGACGACCTTCGAGGTGTGGGCGCCCACGGCGTCCTCGGTCGCCGTGGACGTGGTGGGACAACGCCGCGACATGAAGCGCTCGGACCGACCGGGGTGGTGGTCGCTGGGTACCCGGGACGCCTCGCACGGCACTCGGTACGCGTTCCGTGTGGACGGCGGCGAGCCGTTGCCCGACCCACGTGCCGTCTGGTTGCCCGACGGGGTGCACGCACCGGCCGCCCTCTACGACCACGACCGCTTCGACTGGTCCGACTCGGCATGGTCCGGTCGGCCGCTCGAGGGCGGCGTGGTCTACGAGCTGCACGTCGGGACCTTCTCATCGAGCGGAACCTTCGACGGTGTCACCGCCCACCTCGACCACCTCGTCGAACTCGGTGTCTCCCACGTCGAGCTCATGCCGGTCGCAGCGTGGGACGGACCGCGCGGCTGGGGGTACGACGGAGCGGCCCCGTGGTCGGTCCACGAGGTCTACGGGGGACCGGATGCCCTCAAGCGCCTGGTCGACGCCTGCCACGCCCGGGGCCTGGCCGTCGTCCTCGACGTCGTCTACAACCACCTCGGGCCCAGCGGCAACTACCTGTCCCGCTACGGTCCCTACTTCCACGACGCCTACCACACCCCGTGGGGGCAGGCCGTGAACCTCGACGGCTCCGGGTCGGACGAGGTCCGCGCGTACATCGTGGGCAACGCCGTGTCGTGGCTGCGCGACTTCCACCTCGACGGGCTCCGGCTGGACGCCGTCCACGCCCTGCACGACGAGCGGGCCGTCCACCTCCTCGAGCAGCTCTCCTCCACCGTCGACGATCTCGCCGACGAACTGGGGCGACCCCTGCCCCTGATAGCCGAGAGCGACGGGAACGACCCACGCGTTGTGACGCCACGCGACAGCTGGGGGCTGGGCATCACCGCGCAGTGGAGCGACGACTTCCACCACGCCCTCCACACGCTGCTCTCCGGCGAGGGTCAGGGCTACTACGCCGACTTCGCCGCCGATCCGTGGGCCGCGCTGGCCCGCACCCTCACGGGGGCGTACTTCCACGACGGCTGCTGGTCCAGCTTCCGCGGCCGCTCCCACGGGCGTCCCGTGGACGTCGAGAACCTGCCTGGCTGGCAGTTCCTCGGGTACCTGCAGGACCACGACCAGGTGGGCAACCGCGCGCTCGGTGACCGCCTCTCCGCGACCCTCTCCCCCGACCTGCTCGCCTGCGGTGCCGCTCTCGTGCTCACCGCACCGTTCACCCCCATGCTCTTCATGGGTGAGGAATGGGGAGCCGGCACCCCCTGGCAGTACTTCACGTCCTACCCCGACGTCGGCCTGGGCCAAGCGGTCAGCGACGGACGCCGGCGCGAGTTCGGTGACCACGGCTGGGCGGCCGACGAGTTGCCCGACCCGCAGGACCCGGCCACCCTCGAGCGGTCGAGGCTCGACTGGGACGAGCCGCTGCAGGAGCCGCACGTCCGACTGCTCGACTGGTACCGCGAGCTGGTGCGGCTGCGGGCCCGGTCACCCGAGCTGACGAATCCGTGGCTCGGCCAGGTGCAGGTCGCCTACGACGCCCATGCGCGCTGGCTCGTCGTGCACCGGGGCGGTCTGCGCGTCGTGTGCAACCTCGCCGACGGTGCCCAGTCGGTGCCGCTGGACGAGGAACCCGGGCAGGTCGTCCTGTCCTGGGACGAGGCCGAGGCCGAGGCCGGTGCGTTGCGTCTGCCCGGCTGCTCCGTGGCCGTCGTCGGCACTTCGGCCGCCGAGCCTCCTGCTCAGGCGCTGTCTCGCAGTGGCTCGCCGGACCAGGACGGCTCCCCGAGCTCCGGCCGCGCCGGCCGGTAGCGACCCTCGAGGAGCGGGGACGAGATCATCAGGTCGGCGCTGGCGATGTTGCACGCCACACCCACGTTCCACACCGCAGCGACCCGGAGCAGCGCCTTGACGTCCGGGTCGTGCGGCTGGGGTTCCAGCGGGTCCCAGAGGAAGACCAAGAGGTCGATCCCGCCCTCGGCGATGCGTGCGCCGATCTGCTGGTCGCCACCGACCGGCCCGGAGAGGAAGCGCGTGACCGGCAGCCCCAGCTCGTACTGGAGCATCGTCCCGGTCGTGCCGGTCGCATAGAGGTGGTGCTCGGCGAGGGTCTCCCGGTTGTACGCGGCCCAGGCGAGCAGGTCCACCTTCTTGTTGTCGTGCGCCACGAGGGCGATGTGTCGTCGGTTCGTCACCATGCAGCCAGGCTCCGGGGAGCTGGTTTCGCGGCGGTGACCTGAAGTTGTCCGCAAGATGACCAGGTCAGCGGGACGACGTGGTCCCGGTCACGCGGTCGCTCTCTCGTGCCAGCGCGACAAGGCGGCTCACGGCGCGGAAGTACTTCTTGCGGTAGCCGCCTCGCAGCATGTCGTCGTCGAAGAGCTCGTCCACCGGCGCCCCGCTGGCCACGACGGGGACGTCGCGGTCGTAGAGCCGGTCGGCCAGCACGACCAGCCGCAGCGCCGTGGCCTGGTCGGTGACGGTCCGCACACCACGCAGGTGCACCGCTGCGACACCGTCGAGCAGGGGGCCGTACCGGGACGGGTGGACCGTGCCGAGGTGAGCACAGAGCTCGTCGAAGTCGTCCAGCGTCGCCCCGGGGACGGCCTCGGCGGACTCCGTCACCGCGCTGTTCTCGTACGGGACGGGAGCATCCGGCAGCCCGCGGTGGCGGTAGTCCTCGCCGTCGACCCGGACGACGTCGAAGTGCGCAGCGAGTCCCTGGATCTCCCGCAGGAAGTCGTCGGCGGCGAAGCGCCCCTCCCCCAGCCGACTGGGCAGCGTGTTCGACGTCGCGGCGAGCCGGACCCCGGCCTCGCCGAGCCGGCTCAGCAGGGTCGACAGGAGCACCGTGTCCCCCGGGTCGTCCAGCTCGAACTCGTCGATGCACAGCAGCCGGTGACCGGAGAGCGCGTCGACCGTGTCCTGGAACCCGAGCGCACCTACGACGTGGGTGAGCTCGACGAAGGTGCCGAACGCCTTCGGCCGCGGAGCGACGTGCCACAGCGCCGCGAGCAGGTGTGTCTTGCCCACTCCGAACCCGCCGTCCAGGTAGACCCCGGCCCGCCCCTCAGGCGGGTCCGGAGCACGGCGGAACCAGGAACGACGCTGCTCACGGACCTCCAGGCGCCCGGCGAAGGCTTGCAGCGCCGCCACTGCGGCGCCCTGCGTGGGCTGGTCCGGATCCGGCAGGTAGGTCTCGAAACGGACGTCGGCGAACCGCGGGGGTGGGACCAGGTCGGCGACGATCCGGCCGGGCTCGACCGCCGGATGGCGGTCGACGAGGCGGAACGGCATGCGGGCAAGGGTACGGGTCTGGTGTGATCGTCCCGTGCGCCTGCTGCTGCCCCCACCCGTCCAGGACGAGGTCGACGACGACGCCCTCTCCGAGCTCTACGCCTACCCCTCGGACCGGCCCTGGGTGCGCGCCAACATGGTGTCCTCCCTGGACGGCGCGGTCACCGGACCGGACGCCCGTTCGGGCTCCCTGGCCACGGCCGCGGACCGGCGAGTCTTCTCCGTGCTGAGAGGGCTCTGTGATGTCGTCCTCGTGGGTGCTGGGACGGCCCGTGCCGAGGGGTACGGGCCGGCCCGCGTGACCCCCGACCGCGCGGCGCTTCGGGCCCGGCTCGGCCTGCGAGAGGCGCCGACGATCGCTGTCGTCAGCGGCTCCCTGGACCTGGACCCGTCGTCGCCGCTCTTCACCGAGGCCCACGAGCCGACGCTCGTACTTACACACGCCGGGTCTCCTACGGACCGGCAGGACGCGCTGACGCTCGTCGCCGACGTCGGCGTGGTCGGGGAGGACCACGTCGACGTCAGAGCCGCGGTGACCGCACTGCACGGCCGCGGGCTGACCCGGGTGCTCTGTGAGGGCGGGCCCCACCTGCTCGCCGCGGTGGCGGCAGCGGGCGCGCTCGACGAGCTCTGCCTGACGGTCGCACCGGTGCTCGAGGGCGGCACCGCCCCACGGATCCTCGGCGGCCCGCCCCTCGACCTCCCGATGCGACTCGGGCACGTCCTGGAGGAGGAGGGGACGCTGCTGACCCGCTGGGTACGGGACTGACACCTGGCACGTGGCACGATCGCCGGGTGCACCTCCCCGTCATGCCCCCCGTCCCCCCGATGCTCGCGAAGTCCGTGAAGGGCGTGCCGGAGCCCTCTGCCGTCCCGACCGGGTTCGCGTACGAGCCCAAGTGGGACGGCTTCCGCAGCGTGGTCTTCCGGGACGGTGACGAGGTCGAGATCGGCAGCCGCAACGAGCGGCCGATGACCCGCTACTTCCCGGAGCTGGCGGCCGGTCTGCTGCGCGAGCTGCCCGAGCGATGCGTGGTCGACGGCGAGATCGTGGTCGCCGTCGACGGTCGCCTGGAGTTCGAACGACTGCAGGAGCGCATCCACCCGGCAGCCTCCCGGGTGGCGATGCTGTCGGAGCGAACCCCTGCCTCCTTCGTGGCCTTCGACCTGCTGGCCCTCGACGACGAGTCGTTGATGGACCGGCCCTTCGAGGAACGACGGTCCCGGCTCGAGCAGGCACTGGCCGAGTCCCGTGCGCCTGTCTTCGTCACCCCGCTGACCCGGGACCACACGACCGCGCTGGAGTGGTTCGACACCTTCGAGGGTGCCGGGCTGGACGGTCTCGTCGCCAAACCGCTCGACCTCCGCTACCAGCCGGACAAGCGCGTCATGCTCAAGGTCAAGCACGACCGCACCGCCGACTGCGTCGTCGCCGGCTACCGCGAGCACAAGCAGTCGACCCCCGAACGGCCGCTGCTTGGCTCACTGCTGCTCGGCCTGTACGACGCCTCCGGCGGGCTGCAGTTCGTCGGCGTGTCAGCCTCCTTCCCGGTGTCGCGTCGCGCTGAGCTCTGGGGGGAGATGCAGCTCCTCCGGAGCGATCTGGGCGGGCACCCCTGGGGCGACTGGGCTGACGCCGTCCCCGCGGGAGAACGCCGCCCCGGCGCTGTCTCACGGTGGAACACCGGTAAGGACCTGTCCTTCCAGCCGCTCCGTCCGGAGCGGGTCGTCGAGGTCGCGTACGACCACATGGAGGGCACTCGGTTCCGGCACACGGCGCAGTTCCGGCGCTGGCGCCCGGACCGGGATCCGGCGTCCTGCACGTACGAGCAGTTGGAGGTCCCGGTCCGCTTCGACCTGGCGGAGATACTTCCCGGGGCCTGAACGCGCGCGTCCATGGCCTTTCTGATGCGATCGGGCCACGATGGTGGCCCTGGCTCCGCGGAGGTGAAGCGGTGGACGACGTCGTGGTCCTGGTCGAGCAGCCGGTGTCGCACGTCGACGCACGGCAGGTCGTGGGGTTGCACGCCGGCAGTGAACGTCCGCGGCACTACCACGTGCTCATCCCCGTGGAAGACGCGTCGGTCCGGGTCGAGGCCACGATCGGCACGCTGGCCACCAGCGAGGTGCTGGGCACCTCCTCGCTCTACTTCGGCGAGGAGGACCTCGACCGGATCCGTCGGGAGGTCGTGGAGTCCTCCCGCCGGGCCGTGGCCGACTCGGTGAGCGCCTTCCGAGCGGCGGGCGCCTCGGCCGACGGCGAGGTCGCCGTCGAGGACCCGCTCGACCGCCTCTGCGCGCTCGTGGCCGAGCGCGGCTCCCGGGAGGTCGTGGTCCTGACCCGGCCTCACCTCGTGGCGGAGCTCCTCCACGTGGACTGGACGAGCAAGGCACGCAAGCGGCTCGACGTCCCGTGCGTCCACCTGCTCGCCCATGGCGACGACGAGGTCCCGCCAGAGGAGTGACAGGACCTCGACAGGTTCGCAGTACAGGTCCCGTGCGCAGGCTGGCTCAGCGTGCCGTAACCCTGGAGCGCCACCTGACCGGGCCGGCCGGATCGAAGACCAGACATTGGACGACGCGGTGACCTACGGCCCACAAGTCTTCTTGCGGGTAGAGGTTTCCCATCACCAGTACGGACTCGTCGTAGGGGAGCCCACGAAGTCTGCGAAGAGGTCGGGGCAGCCGGTGTCTCTGCGTCCTTCGTGACCGCGTCCTTTCCCGGGTAGTCTCCGTCGGGCGGGCTGAACTCGCAGTACACCTCGTAGAAGTGGTCCTCCGAGCACGGGACGACCAGCACGTCGTTCATCCCCTCGGTGAGCTCCTCGCCGAGGCAGTCGCCGGTCTCCACCACAGCGAGGAAGGTCCGATCCGGTTCGGTGACTTTGCTGGTTTCGTCTTGGCTGCCGCCGCTTTGCCGGGATTCGGTGGCCTCGACGGTCTCCTCCCCTGCCGTCGTCGGTGCGGATCTCGACAGTGCAGGCGGAGGTGGCGCCGCTCAGGACCACCGCCAGCGCGACCGCCCACCGTGCCCCCGCGCCCGCGAAGGGCTCCATCCTTGGCATGGAGCATCCCCGGTGCTGCGCCAGGGCGCATCAACCTGGATGGGAGCATCAGTCCCTCCCTTGACACCTTGGCTGCCGAGCATTCCGCCGACGTGGAGCCTCTACGTCCGGCGTCCATTCTCCTTACGGCCGGGTCCACGTCGTGATCGTGCGCCCCTCACCCTGGGTGGGCGCCGGCGTCGCCGTTGGACGCCGTCGCCCAGCCTGGCCAAGCCACCGAACAGGCGCTTGAAGCGCTCGGTCACGAGCGACCTCGGTGCTTCCTGCTGGGACTGTTGGCCGACGTGGTCACCATCCTCGATGACCCCTTCGCCGTGACGTTGCGAGACGCTGGAATCGAGAACCCCCCGGAGGATGGCGTCGTGGATGACGTCCAGCTTGTCGGGGTCGAGGACCTCCACGGTGACGTTGGACTCGAACAGGTGGAGGATCAGGTGCCGGACACCCAAGCGACTCCCGAACCGACCCGCGGAGGTGGACCCCAGGGACACCGCGACGATGCGCGGGTACGGGATGCTCGTGGACGTCTCCAGGTGGAACTTGGTGTGCAGGAGAACCCGCCGGGTGGTGGCAGCGATGTAGCCACCGTCGACCTCGTTCACCGCGGCATACGCCAAGACCTCCTCGTCAGGCAGCAGACTCCTGTACAGCGCGTAGGTGATGCGATCGCTCGGCGAGGTCATGTCGGGCGCTCCTCTCGAGCGGAGGCGCACTTCTGACGATCTGCATCGTGCCCGAGCTTCTCAGGCGGCTGAGCGGTTTCCCGGTGAGGTCAAATGGGTGGTGGACGCCGCCATGGTAGACGGCACTCGGACACCTCAGTCGGCGTCCTCGCTGGTCACGGGCCTCGCCCGGCTGGGCTGCACCACCCGGCTCGCCCATCTTGTGGGCGCCTACCGCGTAGGCGCTGTGCTGACCTGCGAGAACGCTGAGATTGAGGGACCGCTGTAGGCCCGGTTATCGGGCGAGATTCCTACCGGCAGGGAGCCTCGGCACGACCCGCAGCCCGGTCCCTCGATCGCCCCGGGAGGCGACCTTGTCCGCATCTTCCACTCCCCACCCGTCTCCCTCGACCGCAGTGTGTGCGGTTGGCGAACGGGACTGAGCTGCGCGTGGTCGTCGTGTTCGGACGGCGAGCACGTGCCGGGCGCGCTGGATGTGGCCCGGGCGATCGGGGACATGCTGGAGGACGGCGAGGCGACGCAGCCGGCATCCTGGGAGGCCGCCGCATGCCTGGACGCCACCGTGGTGGAGGCTGCCCGCGCCGCTGAGCTCGACTGGTGAGCCCGGACCCGATCACCCCGCCCGAAGGACTCGTGGCGGGGGTGTGGTTGCTGACCCTGGTCGTCCTCGTCGTCGTGCTGGTGGTCCGGTGACCGCAGCGTCAAGGACGGTGCTCGTCCAGTACTCGCTCGACGTTGAGGAGCGGTGACTGTCACGATCGCGGGAGTCGGGCGGGCGAGTTTGGTCCGGATCATGGTCGAGTCGGATCCAGGGCAGACCCCGGCACGGACGCCCGACGCTCTGTCGCGGTTGATGGACGGGTACTTCCGCGACCCGAGCACCGGGCGAGTCGTCCTCGTCGAGAAGCCGAACACCAGGATCCGGCTCGTCGGGGTGCTTGTCGGCGCGCCGCGCCTGCTGCGCGCGGTGCACATCGTGGAGGCTGGCGACCCCGTCGAGGTGTTCCTGGAACGCGCCGCCATGGCGATGCTCGTCTTGTGGAGCGTCGACGAGCTACGGCACGGCAGCACCAAGTACCTCAAGACGATCGGCGGCGTGACCCTGGTCGGAGCTGTGCTGCGGACGATAGACGCCGAGCGTTCCCGGGCCACGTGGCGCGCTTGATGGCGGCAGGCTGGCCAGACCCCTACTGACGTCCGCCGGGCCTCCCGGGGGCTGCTCCGCTGCCTTCACCGCGGCCCGCCGGACGGCCGCCGCGTCGTACTCCGCCACCGCGACCACGGCCGCGTGGTGCTTCTCCGCTGCGTTCGTCATCCCTTCCACCCCCGCCGTTCGGGTTGCCGCCCATAGCCGTTCGCGGCGCCGCTCGTCCTCCGATCGGGACAGCACGCGCTGCGCCCCGTGACATCGGTTCCTCGAACGTGGCCCGGTGAGTCGCCGCGGTCGGGTGCGGCGTCTCGCAGCAGTGACACGGCGGTCTCTCGAGCACCGTCTGCCGCCATGAGCCGGCTCGGCGATAAGGATGGTCTGGAGGCATGCTCCTGGCCTATGTCGCGGCGGTCCTTCCGTTCGGGCATCACGTCCGACGACCAGCCGGCAAGCCTCTTGAGGTCGCGTTCCTGCCTCCCGGCGGGCGGGTGCAGGTCGGCCACTCCGGCGATCCTCCCGCTTGGTGAGCAGGTCGCGCACCCCGTCGGACGACAGCGGGCCGTGCTGGGACAGGACCTCACCCGGGCGAACGACTGGCGGTGCTGGCGGCGCTCCCGAGGTAGCGGTCGAGGCCGCGGGCGGTGCGAGCGCCGAAGTAGACCGAACGGACCTTGCTGCCCTTCCCGGTGACGAGCGCCTATTCCGTGTCGAGGTCGATGTCATCGACCGCCAGCCCGCACAGCTCGGAGACGCGG
>Ga0268386_10004686_pt1 | contig 10113 bp, 5 predicted proteins | sample RVTome_15_FD_200260 | JGI IMG/M metagenome (GOLD analysis project Ga0268386, IMG submission 200260) | Soil microbial communities from uranium-contaminated site in the Upper Colorado River Basin, Wyoming, United States - RVT150D86... ...
CTCTGGGGCTACCGGTAAAGAATATATGGTCAAATGGCAGTTCCAGCAAACCACGGGATATTTCCTTATCCCCGGTGAATACGGCAACTTCATGTGGTTCAAATAATTCAGAAACCATTTCAGCCATCAGCTTCGCACAGTTTGGAGTCAATTCAGAAGGTTTTAGAACCACCGAATTTCCTGCGCCCAAAGCGGACACCAGGGGGACTACCGATAAATTAAAAGGGAAATTCCATGGTGAAATAATTAGACAAACACCCTTTGGTTCGTGATACACATATGATCTGCTGCCCAGCATGGCCACGGTAGAATCAACCTTTCGGGGGTTGGTCCAGCTTCCAATATTTTTTATGGCGTGGTTAATTTCTGAAAGCGCCACATATATTTCAGACAAATCAGTTTCAGCAGGGGGCTTTGCAAGATCTTCATGCAAAACCTGTTGGATCTTCTCCCGGTTTTCATGGATCCAGCCCCGGATTTTTACCAGGCTGGCAATCCTCTTCTCAATTGGTTGTGCCTTTAGTGAATCCCTGTTGGACTTCTGTGATTGGAAAACTTCCCTGAGCCTGTCTGTTTCCATACTACCGGTTAAGGCCATGGGGTTCTGGTGTCCTCAATTAAAAAGAACCCTGCAGTCTTGTAAAAGGATTAAGGCTGCAGGGTCTTACTTTAATAAAATAAATATCCTATTCAGAAAGGATCTTGAATTCTACCCTTCGGTTCTGAGCCCGTCCTTCTGAACTATCATTATCAGAAACCGGATTACTTTCCCCAAATCCCCGGGAAACCACCCGGTCAGAGGCAATGCCATTTTCCACTAAGAAATCGAATACCGCCTTTGCCCTTCTATCAGATAACCCCTGATTGTAGGTTGTCGATCCCACGCTGTCGGTGTGCCCGGCGATTTCAATCTCAACATCAGGGTTATCATTCATGAATTCTGCTACCCTTCTTAATTCCGGATAGGAATCTTCCTGGAGCACTGATCTGTCGAAATCAAAGAAAATGTTGTTTAACACCACAGTGGCACCGGCTTCGATAGGCACCAGATAAAGATCCTGATTGATTTCCTTGTATTCTTCCAAATCATTGAGATCTATGTTAGCATTTACCGCCACAAATCCTTCTGCTTCTGCCAGGTAGCCATACCTGGCCCCTGAAGGAAGCACAATTTTGTAAGCTCCGGTACTGGGATCCGAAGTGGCCAGTCCAATTTCGGTACCTTCCGGTAAACGCTCGTAGAGGATCTTCACATCGCCCAGCGCTTCATTGGTTTTTGCGTTATATACCGTACCCTGAACCAGCACTACGGGAGCAGGTTTGTAGAATACCGGCAATTCCAGCCTAAAGATATCCATGTTATCTGTTCCCACACCCCTGCTGTAATATGCATATTCTCCTGAAGCTGGTATGTTGAAAAATTCGTCGTCGTTTTCCGAGTTAATGTCAGGTCCCAGGTTCTCCGGTTCTGTCCAATTTTTCCATGAGTCGTCTAAACGGCGGGTTACGTAGATATCGGTACCGCCAAATCCTGCAAAACCGTCTGAACTGAAATACAGAGTTTCATCGTCAGCAGCCAGGAACGGCGCTGATTCTTCACTGGCAGTATTAACACTACTTCCTAAATTTACGGGTTCACTCCAGCTACCGTCGGGTTTAGCGAAGCTGGCGTATAGATCCCGGTCTCCGTAGGAATCCTCCCGTTCTATGGACATTAGCAGCGCTTTTCTGTTATTGGCCATGTAGAAGTTGGCTTTCTCATTGTAGTTGTACAGATTCTCAACCTTGAGCGCTTCAGGCGCTGACCAGCCGGTTTCGGTTTTACGGCTCACCGATAGTCCTGCCTTCATCTTACCATTTGGAAGGTACTCATTCCCCAGCAACAGCAGTATGCTGTTTCCGTCGGGCGTAATTGAGCTGATGTAGTTTGGACCCTTGTTATTCAATACCGGGCCGATGTTTCGGGCCTCCTTCCATTCACCGGTAGTTTCGTCAAGTTCCGAATACCATATGTCTTCATCATCTTCCGTGCCACCAACATTTCCAGGATGATTGCTCCTGCTGAAGAAAAGTGTCTTACCATCCGGTGAAATCAACGGCCGGAATTCACTTACATCACTATTTACGGTGGGGCTTAACCTTTCTGCCTCAAGGTCTTCCCCCAGATTTTCCGCCATGTAGATCAGGTTTTCCACATTAATCGGCACCTCGGAATCAGAGATACCAATGGCATCAATACTATTATAGCCGGGAACCGCCCGTCCATCCAATTCTACCTTAACTGCAGCCACCGGAAAACTGGTGGGGTTTATAAAAATATTCAAGAGCCTGCCTTCTTCTCCAATTGGCCTGGAATTAAAGGTATAGACCTGGGTCTCATTACCGGCCTGGTCATAAACGTAAACGCTGGAAACTGATCCGGGATTATATGATTCACCAATAGCAATCTGCTGGATGACCATCGGGTTCGGAAATCCAACTTTAATAAACTCCACCCGGTTAGGATTTTTAGGGGTCCATGCATTAGGGTTTTCTCCACCATTTGGCAGAACGTTTGGTCTGTTCAAGGCCTGGTTAGCCGAATACTGCAATGGAGACAATTCTGAGGAAAATTCAATTATCTCAGACGCCCATTGTACATTCTGAGCAGTAGCATATCCAGAAATAATACAAAGTATTGCAAGCGGTAGCAGTCGACGCATAAGTTAGTAATTTATCGATAAGTTTATATTTTTCTTAAGATAATTAAAAAAAATAAACAAACATTACAATCTCTGAAGATTAGCAAATTACGAATTTTTTCTTATTTAGAAAGTATCCTGACCTCAACTCTGCGGTTTTTCAAACGGGCTTCTTCGGTGTTTTCAGTGGTTATGGGCTGACTTCCACCGAAGGCTTTATACTTGATACGACCTTTTTTGATTCCCTGAGCCACCAGGTAATCCTGCACAGCCAATACCCGGTCTTCAGACAATTGCATGTTTCTGTCAGGATTGCCCCGATAATCGGTATGGCCTTCCAGCTGAATTTTCATCTTGGGGTTTGTATGAAGCATTTGGGCTAAGCTATTTAACTCGTCATAAGAGGATTCCAGTATTTTGGCCTCACTAACATCGAAAAGCAGGTTGTTCATTCGTAGAACATTACCGTCCTCAGCTTTGGTCAGTAAATAATCCCGTTTGATTTGACCATCATTATCAGCGTCTTCGATATTCAGTACATCGTACACCGTTATGTAACCTTGCGCAGCTATCTCAATGTTGTACTGCATTTTATCCAACATATGTAGCTTGTATCTTCCATCATTCTCGTTTGAAATATGGCCTACATTGTTAGCACGGGGCATTTTTTCGTAGTTGATATAACCCCTGACTGGTTCATTGGAATTAGCATCCAGAATATGTCCATATACCAACACCAGTTGTTCTATGGCTGGTTCATGGGATTGTCTTTCCTCCTCAACATTGAAAAGTACATACTCTTGCCCCAGCAACAGAGGAATTGAACATATTAATAAAGTACAGGAAAAAACCAAGATCCTGTTAAGAATTGAATATGGCATAAGATATTCCTTTCGTTATATATTTTTTATTTCAACGGCCACTGAGCCTAAATTAAATATAAGAAATCTTGGGAATCGGTACAATCTAAAACAATGTCAAACTTACATGGTAAGAAAAACCAGAAGGTTATTTTTCAGGTAATAATAAGGCACTCACATTATCTGAATCCAATAATCTTAGATGTTTACCTATGCTGTTTAAGGAATCCCCTACAAAAAATACTATATTCGTATTTAGGCAACATGGTTGATCCGTTCACCATACTTTTTTAACGGCATGACTAAACAGGTGGATCGCTCTCTTTTGATTGATCAACTGGAGGAATTAAAGCAAGAACTAAGCAATATTCTGGCCCAACAGGAAGACCCTGCCCCATGTACAAATACTCCGGTCCGCGCGGAATGGTCCGGGGAGATTGACCGGCAGCCCTCCGGCCAAAACAGGGCCGATAGCATGCTGCTCGAGAACTATCAGATACTAAGCGATTCAACCAGGATAATCCGTTCAATAGGTAATGGAGCCTCCCGGGGCCTTTACCAGGGAAATCAATGCATAATATTAATGGATAACAGGCATCAGGTGGTTGCCTTCAACAGAACAGCCGCTTCAGTCATTATGGACATGACCGGTAATGAACTGATCAAGGATTCCTCTCTGGAAACGTTTCTTCCGCAATCCCATAAACAGGAATTGAAAAGCCTGTTAGATCAGGCGCTGGGAGGTGTAAGCCTGCACTTCACCAGCCAGTACCAATTTCCAAACCATCCGGATCAATGGTATGAAGTAAACCTTTTCCCGGTTACCGGTTCCAGTGGCAATGTTGACCGGCTGGTATGGTGTATGGAAGATATTGCTGAACGTAAATTGGCCCAGGCAAACTTAAAAGCATTGAAAATTAATTTTCAATCGGTCTTTAAACAGGCAGCAGTCAGTGTAATACTCAGTAATGTTAACCAGGAGGTCATTCAGGCCAACAGTAGATTTTACCAGCTTATCGAGTACACGCCCAGGGAATTTAATTCATTGCCACCGCTGAGCATCGTTCATCCAAGAGACCTGCCGGAAATCAAAAGACTGCTTAATCTATTATGCAGTGGTGAATTGGATTCATTTTCTCTGGAGCAAAGACTGGTTACCCGGACTGGTAAAGTGATATGGGTATTTGTTACCACCAATATTATCAAAGATTCCAAAGGAAAGCCAAAACTGATTATCTCAGTGGCCCAGGATGTTACTGATCGCAAACATGCTGAACAGGAACTCATTTTCAAAAGTAATGAGCTCGACACTTTCATTTATCGTGCTTCCCATGACTTAAGAGGACCTGTAGCTTCACTCATGGGCTTGTATAATGTGGTTACCACTGAATTCGCTGAAGACAGCAAGGCAATGAAGTACTTTGAACACTATCATAGCAGTGTAAAGCGTCTGAACAAGATACTTCATAACCTGATTGACCTGACCAAGATTAAAGAGAAAGATATACAGCCGGCAGAAATTGACCTGAACGAACTTATTTCAGACTGCCTGGCATCCATCAGTAATGTCGATAATTTTGAAAAAATTCACTTTAAAATTAATAATGAAGTTGACTTCAAATTACAAACTGACCGCAGCAGTTTAAGGACCATTATTTTTCATTTACTGGAGAACGCCGTTAACTTCATGAAGTACGACAATCCCCAGCCTTTCGTTAGGCTGGGAATAAAGTATGAAAGCAGCTTCCTTATCATTGAAGTTACTGACAATGGACAAGGTATTAAAAGAGAATTGCAAGGTGAAGTATTCAACATGTTTTACCGGGCCAATGAGAATAGCAGGGGCTCAGGGTTAGGGCTTTATATGGTGAGGTATGCGGTGGAAAAACTAAATGGCAGCATACAACTTAAAAGTAAGGAGTACAGCGGGACCAAGATCTCAATTTATATTCCTTATTCAAGAGCCCCGGTCCCGGGGGCAATCCCGGCATCGACGGCAATTGCCGCTGTAAATCCAGGCCAGGACCAGGCCCCGCCAAATCCTTAATCAGGGAATCCTGGATTAATCAAGCGGTTTGTTGTTGAAAATCAGGTACCCCACATGCAGCAGGAATCCCCAGCGGTTTTCTTCATCGTCGTAATAGTTCACCTGCATGCTAACCGGTCCTATCAAGCTGTGAAACACGCCAGCTAATGTACCCGCGAAATGAAACTCGGTCACATCATCCAGTATAACCCGGTCCGTTGAATCGTCTACTGTTAATTCCTCAAATGGTTTAAAAATATACCCCTCTAACCTGATATCAAAGTTCCTTCCCAGGCTGTACACATTCCGGATACCACCTGCCAGATAATTATAGGTCCTGAATTTTTCCAAAAATAGTGTGGGGCTGTCCGGCAACGGTTCAAAAGAGGGAGCGTTAATTAAGGAACCGGTTAAGTTGAATCCTGTATTCTGATTAGAAAACACCCCTTCAGCCAGATAACCATATCTAAACCAACCTGATCCAAAATATTGTTCCGCTCTCAGTTTCAGTCGAACCCAGTTGTTCTCCATAGACTGTGGCGCAGCCAGGTCAGAAGTGTTTCCGGGAACAAGATATTCGTCGGCATTGAACAAGTCCAGCGCTACCAGGAAACGTTCACCGGACGAAGCGTACTGTTTTCTGTTCAAATTATTACGGGCATATTCCAGGCCGTACCGCCATCCTTTAAAGGTCTGGGTATCCAGGGTATCCGATGATTTGAATTCGTCCAGATTGCTGTAATCATTGGAATTGTTGAAATAACCTGAATACACCCTCAAGGTACCGTTTGTACCGGCTGCAAAACCCATATTAATGCGGATTGTCCGGTCAATCATGTCAATGATGGTGGGATCCTTGTCGGACAATAACAGTTCGTTGGCGTTGATAAAATCCCAGTGATTGAAAGTAAAGGCGGGCTCAACATAAAACAATCTGGAACGGGTAGGGATGTTGATCCTGGAAGCCGCCAGCACCGACTGGTAGAACCTCCCTGAATAAACACTCAGACGATGTTTGAACAGGAAGTGATTAAAGTGTGTATAGTTGAATCCGAGGTAAATCTGACTGATACTTCTGGTACTGATATTCCCACCCAGATCTATGTCAAAGCTGTTTCCGGTCTCACCCAGTATTACAAAATCATAGGCGCTGTCGGCCTGATTATACTTGATTCCCGGGTAGGTTTTTTGAAAGTACTCTTCCGATATCATTTTGTAGTATCCCATTTTGATATCATGTATATTGAGGTATTCCTTATCACTGAAGTAGTGCCTGATATACTTTTGTCCCGGTTCTGAAAATTCATCCAGCACCAGGTTTTTAAATTTCAGGGGAGCAGCTCCCAGGATAAACTGATTCCTTTCTGCATTTATAGTTTCACAGTCTCTCCTGGTGTTGATTTTACCAGTGATCTCTTGCAAATGCCGGCGGGCTTCAACATATCCGGAATCCACCAAAGCCTTTACATACTTAAAATTTAGAGCGCTGTAACCTTTTACGTCCGGCTCCAGATAGATATCATGCTCTGTAAACAATCTTAAATTTGGTTTGTCAAGCAGCAGGGAAAAAAGTGATTCCTCTATTAATTCCTGGTCCTCATCATACGGGTAATCCTCAAAAGCCTTGGTTGACACATTTACTCCAATAATGATGTCAGGGTTAAATTCTTCCCGGGCAACGGAGATAGGGAAATTGTCATAGATACCGCCGTCGAAGAGATATTTATTGTCCAGTTTTAACGGCCTGAAAAAGAATGGTACACTTAAGGTGGCCCTTAATGCTCCATTCAGGCCTCCTCTTTTGAGGACTATTACCTTTTGTGTGAATATGTCAGCCGCCACCGCCCTGAAAGGGATCAGCAAGCTATCAAAATTGTAATCTGATCGTTGCGATGCCTTTGCCAGAAGTTCCGCTAAAGCGAAATTGATGGCATTATCACTGGCCAGATTGGTATTGATTGTTAAGGTGGAATCGACGTCCAGATTCAGGTTAAGTACACCGGAGTGTTCTTCTGATTTCGAATAATAATAGCTGTAATTTTCCCCTAAATCCCCGTTGACCCAATCCTGAAAATCATCACTCAATACCAATTGTTCAATCTCATGTGGAGAATAGCCGGCAGCGTAAAATCCACCTATTACTCCGCCCATTGAGGTCCCGACAATGTAATCTATGGGAATCTCATTTTCTTCCAGGATTTTTAAAATTCCTACGTGAGCCAGTCCTTTAGCTCCTCCACCACTAAGTACCAGGGCAACCTTTTGTGCGGGTGCAGACTTATTTATTAAAAGAAGCAGCAGGGTAATTACAAGGTATCTCATACCTTAGGTATGTCATAGACAGCTCACCTTACTGATCGACAGCCAGTACAGGATAGATATCCTGATCAACTTCAAGCTGCCCCAGACGAACGATCATATCCATTAAAACACTGTCATAGGAAATTTTGTTATCCTCGGCTATGGGCTCCGAAGGAGGTAATTCCACTCTCATGGCATCGACCTGTTTTCCGTTCTTCCAAAACCTGTAACATAAATGAGGGCCGTTAGCTAATCCGGTACTACCGACATACCCGATAGTCTGCCCCTGATCTACCTTGGTTCCCGGTCTGATTCCCCCGGCAATTTTGGACATGTGCAGATACTGGGTGGTGTAAGTTGCGTTGTGCCGAATTTTTACATAATTCCCATTGGCCCGGTGGTAGCTCGCCTCAGTAACTACACCGTCTCCGGCGGCTCTGATGGGAGTTCCTCGTGGTGCAGCATAGTCGGTTCCCAAATGGGACCTGTAACGTTTCAGCACCGGATGAAATCTTCGTCCGGAATAGCGCGAGCTGATGCGGGTAAATTTCACCGGATATTTAAGGAATGCCTTCCTCAAACTTTGTCCTTTTTCATCGAAGTAATCCGGTCCTTTGCTCTGATCGAACCTGACTGCATAGAATGGGTTTCCTTCATGGATAAACTCAGCCGCCAGAACCGGACCAATTTCAGCCACTTCATCCTCTACTAACTTCTTTTGATAGATTATTTTATACCTGTCACCCGGTTGCAAGCGGCTGAAATCAAGCTGCCAGCCAAAAATGTCAGCTACATAATCGACAAGTTGCGGACTGGTACCTCCGTCAATCATAGACTGATACAGCGATGAGGTAATAACCCCGGTGATAGCGGATTCCACGCTGTTTACTTCTTTGGATCCGGTGTAGACATCAAGGGAATCGTTTAAATCGAATACTACGTAGTCGACTTTATTGGTTTCATAGATCATAAACCTGGCTATGGAATCCTCACTACAGATAAGCTTGTAATTGTGGTGGGCGTTGATCTTTCTGACATCAAAGACTCCTTTGGCTTTCCGGACCAATTGGTCGATTTCCTGCAGGGAAACATTGTATCCGCTTAGTATGGAAGACAGGTTTTCGTTTGGCCTCACTGTGCTGGCGATCACTACCTTGCGGTCAAGGCTGATCCCATAAAGAATCTCCGCTGCTTTTGGTTCTTCAACCACCACCACGGTGTCTTCCGCCATTGGTTGAACAGCAGTAACCTCAATAGGTTTTTCCTGCTTTTCACCTGAATAAAAATGAAAAGCCAGTAAAGAGATAAGGATTAGTCCACCAGACCAAAACAATTTCCGCATAACACTATTTTTAATTAATACAAAACTAAAAAAAAGGACCAGCTTAAGAAGGTATATGACCGAACTTTTCTGATTAATGTAAGAAATCCCGATTATCGGGTTTTCTATTAGGCAGTCAACCCATATTTGGAATATTTTTTGTGGTAATTTTAAAAGTTGAAAATTAACCGCGTTATAACTTTTATGAAAAAGGAAATTTTGATGTTGTTGGTAGTATTGTTTTTGGGAAACGGTCTTTCAGCACAGGTTAAACCAGAAAACGGCAACCTGTATATAGGTCCTGAAATAAAGTCTGATAGAAAAGGGACCCTGGAAGACATTATAGGCATGGATGATGACGGATACTACGTGGTGAGGGCCGAACCTAAAGAGTTTTATCTTGAAAAATACGATTACAATCTTAACCAGGTTAAATCACAAGAGATAGACCTCGAGAGGGGTGGTGATAGAAAATACCTGGAGTTTGCTGAACAGCTTGAAGGAGAAATCTATCTGTTCACCTCACAATATGATAACTCATCCAGACAAAGAAAACTATTTGCTGAAAAGATTGATCCGAATACCTTGAACCGTGACGGTGAACCCATTCTGTTATCTGCCTATGATTATCGCAGCAGATCAAACGAAGGCTTCTTTGACTATCACGTTTCACGTGATAGTAGCAAGATCCTGGTATATTATGATACTCCCCATCAGGGAAACACCGGGGAGAAATTTGGGCTGGCAGTATTTGACAATAAACTTAACCCACTCTGGTTAAAAGAACTGGAGCTGCCCTTTAGGGACAGGCTCTATACAGTGGAAAAATATAAAGTGGACAATCAGGGAAATGCATATCTGTTGGGGCTGGTTTATAAAGGACAGGTAAGGGTAAAAAAACAGGGACGCCCGAATTATGAATAT
>Ga0268386_10004687_pt1 | contig 10112 bp, 9 predicted proteins | sample RVTome_15_FD_200260 | JGI IMG/M metagenome (GOLD analysis project Ga0268386, IMG submission 200260) | Soil microbial communities from uranium-contaminated site in the Upper Colorado River Basin, Wyoming, United States - RVT150D86... ...
TACCGACGATCCCACCGTCACCATCGACGAGGTCCAGTTCGACAAGCAGCCTATGACCGTCGCCAACCGCCAGGGCAACGCCGTTGCGGTCAACCTTTCGCCGGCGCAACGAGCCAAGTGCGAGCACGATCTCGGCCTGTCGCTGTCCGACGGTCGGCGGATTGCCCGCATGGTCGACGTCTGCACGCCCAACGGGTCGATCGTGGTGACGCTCAACGACGATAGCGCCCCCACCGGCCCGGCGCCGCCACCGATTGCCGGCGAGCCCGCGGTGCCGCCCCCGCCGCCGGTGGCAGACGTGCCGCCGCCGTCGTCGACCGGCGAAATCGAGGTGATCGAAGGTCTCTCCTGGAACTCGAGCGGCGAGGGCAATCGCGCCACCCTGACCTATGGGCTGCCTAACAGCGACGGGGCCGAATTCTTCGCCAGTTGCAATCGCGGCTCGCGGCAGGTCGAGGTCAGCCTCGAGCGCTCGGCTCCGGAGGTTCGGCCGGGCGCCTCGGTGTCGGTGACCTTCACCGCGGGCACCTATGCCCACACCTTCACCGCCACCGGCTCGGAGATCAACGCGATCACCGGCGGCTCCCAGCCTGAATTGACCATCTCGACAGACGATCCCTTCTGGACGGCGCTGATCAAGGAGGCGTTCCTGGTGGTGCAGACCGGCACGGCGTCGCCCTATGCGCTGTCGCTCAAGGGCAGCAGCGCCGCCGGCCGTCCGTTCGTCGAAGCCTGCAATTCGGCCGCATACGCCGGGCTCCCCGGACCGCCGGCCGTCCCCGGGGTCGGTTTGCCCACGGCGCCGGGCGTGCCGCCACCGGGGCCGGTCCCGACCGGTGCCACCAGCGGCGACTACCCTTGCGCGGGCGAAGCCACGCTCTATGCGCAAAGAACCAACATCGAATCGAAGCTGATCGTGCGTAACCAGTCGAGCCGGCCGATCCAGCTCTTCTGGATCGACTATGACGGAAATCGGCGGCCGTTCCTGTCGCTCGGGCCCGGCGAAACCGGCGTCCAGCCGACCTTCTTCACCCATCCCTGGGTGGTTGCCGACGGCTCCGGCCGCTGCATGGCGATCTACTATGCCCGCAACACCGATCGTACGATCGTGGTTGGGCCTTAGGGCTGCAAGACATGCCCTACACTACGGTAGATGCCGCGCGCGTTCCCGGACCCATCGTAGTCATGGGCGCGCTTGACGCGCCCACCCATTCCGTGACGGCGCAACGCGGGGATCGGCGCGACGTTGTGCTTGCCGGATGAGGCCTCTTGCCGACGCACTGGCGCTGAGGTCGCCGAGGCGGATCGGCATGGATTGGCGGGTCGGAGCCCGCCAATGACGGCAGGGAGAATGGAAAAGGAGGTGCCCGCTCGCCGCGACGTACCGTCATCGCCGCGATCGAAAGGCCTGGCGGCGCTCAGGCCGCTTCCTGCATCGCGATTCCGAGCATGCCGTAGTTGACGCGGTAGAAGCCGCTGACGTCGCGGCTGACGGCGTCGGGCCGGACCGACAGCACATCCTGCGCCATGACCCCGGTGAACCTCTTGTCGCTGCCAATATAAGAGAAACGATAGAGCGGCAGGCCGAACACCGTCGTGCCGATCCTCAAGAGGTTCGTTTTAAGGCGGCTGTCGGAGGGCAAGGGTGGACCGCTCTCGGCCGGCATCGCAGTCGTTTTTGACAGCACCGCCACCTTGACCAGTGCCGGCTTCATGTAGCTCTTTTTCATTCTGCCCTCCGCTGATCGATGTCGATTGGTGCCAGAATAAGTCCGAATCGGGAAAATTTACAGTCCTGCTCCTCGAAGGGCCCGCAGACGGGTTGCCGCGTTGCGCAGCGAAGGCGGCATGGCAACGTTGCGCGATCCAACCCTACCGCACATGTGCCATGAGATATCCGCCATGGCCGGCGCGCCAGCGCCGGGCTAAAGCAATGTCAGGAAAAGCATGCCCCGGACACGATCCGGGGTGGGAACCTGATTTTCCGTCCGACATTGCGCAGATCGAAAAGGCGAGAGCATGGTCAGAATCATGACAATCGGACCATGCTCTCGCAGCAGCCCGCCATGACCGATGCCGTCATCCGAATCGAGCCGCCCAAATCCGACTGGGGCCGCGAAATGCGCGCCACCCTGGCGCTTGCCTGGCCGATTGCGCTCACCAACATCGCCCAGATAGCCATGCCGACCACTGACGTTATCCTCATCGGCCGTCTCGGTCCCGACGCGCTCGCTGCCGCCGCACTCGCCACCAACCTATATTTCGCCTTTCTCTTTTTCGGTATCGGCGTCGTCACTGCCACCGCGCCGATGATCGCCCGCGAGCTCGGCCGCAACCGCCATTCGGTCCGCGACGTCCGCCGCAGTTTTCGTCAAGGCCTGTGGCTGGCCCTCGCGATCTCCCTGCCGATCTGGGCGGTGCTGTGGCACGCCGAGCCTATCCTCACTGCGCTTGGACAGGAGCCCGAGCTTGCCGCCGCCGCCGGGCTCTACATGCGCGCGCTGCAATGGTCGATCCTGCCGTTCCTTCTCTACATCGTCGCCCGGTCGCTGATTGCCGCCATGGAGCGGCCGATGTCGGCTCTGTGGATCGGGCTTGTAGCGATCGTTCTCAATGCGCTCACCGGCTACACCTTGATCTACGGCAGCTTTGGCTTGCCTCGCCTAGGGCTGATTGGCGCGGGGATCGCCACGACATTTTCCTCGACGGTGTTGTTCGGGGGCCTCGCGCTGGTCCTCGTCGTCGACCGGCGCTTCCGTCGCTACGGTTTCTTCGGCCGGATGTGGCGCTCCGACTGGCCGCGCTTCCGCGAACTATGGCGTCTTGGCCTGCCGATCGGGCTGGCGCTCACCTTTGAGGTGACGGTCTTCAACATTTCGGCATTGCTCATGGGGCTGATCAGTTCGGAAGCGCTTGCCGCGTTCGCCATTGCCCTGCAGATTGCATCGCTTACTTTCATGGTGCCGCTCGGCCTCAACCAGGCGGTGACCGTGCGGGTCGGCCGTGCTTACGGTGCCGGCGACCGCGACGGGATCGGCCGCGCCGGCTGGACCGCCTACGGGCTCGGCCTCGTCTTCATGAGTATGACCGCCCTGGTGATGATCTTTGCGCCGCGCCCCTTGATCGCCGCTTTTGTCGACCTCGACGATCCCGTCAATGCGGGGGTGATCGCGCTCGGCGTTTCGTTCCTTGCCGTCGCCGGTTTCTTCCAGATCTTCGACGGTGCCCAGACGATCGGCTCGGGCATGCTGCGCGGCCTCCACGACACCCGCGTGCCGATGATCTTCGCCGCCATCGGCTACTGGGGCATCGGGCTGTCGCTGGCCGTCCTGCTCGGCTTTGCGACACCGCTCGCCGGCGTCGGCATCTGGATCGGCCTTGCTGCCGGGCTCGCCAGCGTCGCCACGCTGATGACCGTCCGCTGGACCCTGCGCGAGCGCCTGGGGCTGATGGCGGGACGGTAGGAGCGAAATGCGTTGCAGCATCCGCAATCCGGTCATCGTCTGACGCGCTCGGTGAGCAACAACAGGGACGGCGTCAGGAACAAATCGGCGATCAATGCAATGCAGACGATAAGCACGGTCAGGCCGCCGAGGTAGACGCTGAGCTGGAATCCCGACAGTGCAGTGACGGCAAAACCTGACCCTATTGCAATGGTCGTCAGGATGACCGGAAACCCGACAATCGAAATTGCCGAACGGACGGCAGTTTGGGGCGACTCGCCGAGCACACGCCGTCCACGTAGATATTTCATGGTGATATGAATCGTATCGTCGACAATAATTCCAAAGGTCATCGATGTAACGACGGTGGCCGCGAGATTTATTTCTCCGACAAGGTATCCCCATATTCCAAACGCCAGCAAGGCGGGCAGAAGATTGGGGACGAGGGTCACCAATCCCGTTCGCACACTCTGGAACGCCACCACCAGGATAACCGAAACCAGCACCAAAGCGAATATCGTTCCGGTGACCATCGCATTGAGGTTTCTCTCGGAGACATAAGCGAAAGCCACCGACAATCCGGACCCTTGCCCGCCAATGTCCGGTGCATTCGCCCTCAGCCAATCGTCCCCTTCGCTGGTGAGGCGCCGTATCTCCAGGCTCGATCCGCCGCTGACCGACACCGAAACCAGCGTCTGGGCGCGGTTGATGTCGATGAAACCGGTCGACAAATCGCCCGGCAAAGAAAGCTCGTAGAGCAGGAAGCTCTGCGCATTCGCCTCGCGCGTATCGGCAATTCGATAGCCGGCTTCTCCGCCGCCCAGCACGGCGCGATTGAGGCGCTTGATCATCGACGGAAGTGCGTAAACCGAGTCGACGTTCGGTTGTTCGCTGAACCAATTGGCGAACTCATCGACCTTTGCGAGAAACTCGGGATCGAACACGCCGCCGGTCGTGCCGGAATCGAGCGAATATTCGATCCCGTTGAGCCCGCTCAGATGCTCCTCCGTATAGTCGGTATCCTGGCGGAACTCGAACCGATCGTCGAAATAGCGGATATAGTTGTCGTCAAGGACGATCCAACTCGCCCCATATGCCATGACCGGCGTAATCACGGCAAAGGCCATGACTATCTTCAGCGGGTGTTCGGTCGTCACCATGCCGATCCAACGGAGGCTTCCAGCCCACCTGTCAAGCATCATCGGCGGCGGCGGTCGCACATAGCTGATCAGGGCCGGCAGAAGCGTCAGGCAAAGCACCCAGCAGAAGCCGGTTCCAACCGTGACGATATTCCCGAGTTCGCGCAATGGCGGCGCGTCGCTGAAGTTGAGGCTGAGGAACCCCAACATGGTGGTAACGCTGGTGAGCGCGATCGGCGCAAAGTTGACCTTGACCGATTCGCACACCGCCTCTTTAGAGGTGTGTCCTTCGGACCCCGCCCGGATCCAGGCGATAAGAAGGTGAATGGCGGACGCAAGCGTCAACACCATGATCGCGACCGGGCTCACCGCCGTGGCCGCATTGATTTCGCTGCCGAGCCACAAAGCGGAGCCGAGGCCCGCGATCGCGGCGCTTACGACAACCGCCATGACGACAACGGTCGCGCGAATCGATCTCAGACCGATGACAAGGGCGGCGATTATGATAAGCCCCAACATCGGCACCAGTGTCCGTAGGTCTCTATCGGCCGCCTCGGCAAACGTCATGTCGGCAAGAATTCCGCCGGTGATCCGAACCTCGAGAAACGGCCAGCGGGCTTCCCACTGCTTCGCCAGCTCTCTGGCAAACTCGGTGACGGTCGGCATCGCGCTCGCATCGTTATTCGGCAGAACGACGGCCACGGCGATGCCCGCAACGTGACCATCGGGAGAGATGAGAGTATTGACGAGCTCGTCTTGGGATAGCGTCTTGCGTTCGATCTCGGCGAGCCGCTGTGGGGTGAAGGTCTCATCCGCCGAGTAAAGCGGAGCGGTGGTGATATCGTCACCCTGGCTGCGCATTTCCTGAAAATTCGCGATCGAATCGGCCCGCAAGAGATAGGGGCCTTGCCAAGCCTCGTCGGTCATCTGCGCAAGCGCCTTCAGGCTATCGGACGTGAAGAGACTCCCTGATTTGTTGCTGACCACGAACAGTACACTGTTGCCTCCGGCATACGTGTCATCAAGCTCTTCGAGTGCGATGAGTTCGGGATTGTCCTCACCGAAAAACACGCTGGCGTCCGCCGACAACTCAGCGTGCAAGAGGCTGAGTCCGAGGAACGGCACGACGACCAGCGATGCAACGATTAGCCAAACACGTCTCGCGACGACAAATCGCGAATAACGATCGGCAAAACTCTCGATTGCGAGCATGAACCGGGCCGCACTATCGGCCGGGCGTTGCCTTGAGGTCGGCAAATCGGTTGCGGTGGCACGTTTCGGCGGACCGAACTTCCATCGGTTTTTGATCATAGGTTCTGAAGGCCTCGCGCTGGCGCCGGCTGACGACGAGACGTTCTCGCCATCAGCCGCCCCTTCACGCCTTGAAAAATAGTGTCCAGACGCCCACCCCGATGCAGAACGTCGAACCAAAGATGAAGAGCCAGAAGATGAGCTTGTCTGTCACCGTCGGGATTTCGTCGGGAGCTTGCTCGTGATTGCGTGTCATCGCCGTGAAACCTTTGTTCCGGATTCGACTTGGCCGGGCGCTGACGGGCCCGGGTGCCGACCAGGTCATGTGAGGGAAGTTCAGAAAAGCGCCGGAAGGCGGACTAGGTGGTTGGCGGCGCCCGCGCGCAATAGGCAGGAATGATGGAGGCGATGATCCGTTCACGCCTGCCGGCGACGGTGAGGCCGAGGCGGCCATCCTTGAGCACCGTCGCCAAGTCGACCGAGGTCGCATCGCATGCCGTGGGCGACAATCGATCGGCCCGCGATTGCTTGATGTAGGCAACCGCGGAAGAGCGATAGCTTACGATGACGGATTGGGTCTCGAGCCGGTCAAGGCTCGGAGAATCGACGATATCCCTAGGAGAAAATGACGGTGACGTGCTGACCCAATGCCCAAGCATCAAGGCCAAGACAATGAAGCGTCCAATGGCAAAGCGCGAGTCGCGCATGGGACCGGCCGAAAACAGGAAACGATCTATATCCGTCGAATTCAGGCTTATTAGTGGCGAAGCTGCCTTAGTCGCCCGCCCCCGCCGCCACCCGTCGCTCGGTCGGCACCACCGCAGCGATATCGGCGACCGCGTCCTCGATGGGTACCTTGAGCGCGTCGTTGAAGCGGTTGAGCGCTCCCATCGCTGCCGCGATGATGGTGATCTCGGCGCGCTCCTGCGGCGTGAAGTTGGCGACGAAGGTCTCGGCAACCTCGGGCGCGATGTTGGCGGCGTCGCGGGTCACCGCGTCGGCCCAGGCGAGCGCGGCGCGCTCGCGCGCGTCGAAAGCCGGGTGAGTGGCGTAGTCGTGGATGGCCTTGAGCTTGTCGGTGTCGGCGCCGCCCTTGGTGAGAAAGTTGAGCTGGTGGGTCGAGCAATAGACGCAGTTGTTGATTGTCGCCACCTTGTAGCGGACCAGCAGCCTGAGCTCGCGTTCGATCGAACCGGTGACCAGCGCCTCCTCGAAGAATGAGCGCGCCGCCGCACCGAGGTCGCCGGCGTTGGCGAGCGCCCGGGCGCTGTTGGGGATGCGGCCGGCGCGCTTGAGGGCCCGCTCGGCGGCCTCGCGCATCCGCGGGCTCATATCCTCGACCTCGATCATCGGCACCAGGGGTTCAGCCCCCGGAAATTTTGTTGTCTCGGTCATTTTGAATTCCTTTTTCAACCGACATTGCCGCAGCAACCTGCCGGCGTGGGGCGGCCATTGCAAGCCGCGAGACATCTTCGTTGGTCTCCGCCAGCTTCTCAAAACGCCCGGGCAGGGGTGATTGCTCCGCCATTTCTGAAACGGCTTTGGAGCCGTCGCAACTCAGCTGTCGGGATCGTTTCGCCAACGGCGATTGTGCATAAGCGATCGACGAGGTTTTCACGTTTGGCACGGTATGCAGCACGCCTTTAGACGCCCTACGCGCCTGCCCTAATCCAGCGTCCGCCGGTAGCGGATCAGCGCGATGGCGCTGACCACCAGCCAGAACGCCAGCAGTGGCCAGATGTTGGGCGCCGCCTCGGCGAAGCCGCCGCCCTTGAGCATGACGCCGCGCACGATCCGCAGGAAATGGGTGAGCGGGATCGCCTCGCCGATCACCTGCGCCCAGTCCGGCATGCCGCGGAACGGGAACATGAAGCCCGACAAGAGGATCGACGGCAGGAAGAAGAAGAAGGTCATCTGCATCGCCTGCATCTGGGTGCGCGCCACCGTCGAGAAGGTGTAGCCGAGGGTGACGTTGGCGGCGATGAACAGGAGCGTCAGCGACAGGAGCACCCACATCGGTCCCTCCATCGGCACGGCAAACAAAAGCCACGCCGCCACCAGGATGACCGCCACCTGCAGGAAGCCGAAGACGATATAGGGCACGATCTTGCCGATCATGATCTCGTGCGGCTTTGCCGGCGTCGCCATCAGGTTTTCGATGGTGCCGCGCTCGACCTCGCGGGTCAGCGCCAGCGCCGTCATCAGGATGGTGGTCATGGTCAGGATGGTGCCGAGCAGGCCGGGCACGATATTGTAGGCGGTGATGCTCTCCGGGTTGTAGAGCTTGTGGACAACCAGATCGAACGGCGGAGTTCCGGGCGATTGCGCCGACAAGGCACCTTCGGTCTCGCGGGCGACCGCATAGCGGATGATCTCGGGCAGCGCGCCGAGGCCGCCGGCGGCCGCCGTCGGGTCGGTGGCATCGGCCTCGATCAGTAGCTGCGGGCGTTCGCCGCGCACGAAGGCGCGCTCGAAGCCGGCGGGAATGGTGACGATAAAGGTGACGTCGCCGCGCGCCAGCATCTCCCGCGCTTCCGCCTCGCTCGGCGCGCCGGCGACGATGTCGAAATAGTTGGAAAGCTGCATGCCGGCGACGATCGCCCGGCTTATCGGCCCGTTGTCGATGATGATCGCCGCCGTCGGCAGCTGCTTCGGGTCGGTGTTGATGGCATAGCCGAACAGGATCAGCTGCAGGATCGGCACGCCGATGATCATGGCGAAGGTCAGGCGGTCGCGCCTGAGCTGGATGGATTCCTTGACCATCACCGCCAGGATCCGCGACCACGAGAAATAGCGGTTCATGACACCGATCTCCGCTCGGGGGCGGTAGCCTGGAAATTGTCCGGTGCGTCGGCCATCAGGCGGATGAAGACGTCCTCGAGGCTGGTGACGTCCTCCGCCGCGCTGCCGCCGGTGCCGGTGATCGCCGCGCGCACGCTTCTCTCGAGGATTGCCGGATCGCGGCCGACGACGTGGAGGTCGTTGCCGAACGGCGCCACCTGCTCGACGCCGTCGGCCTCTTTCAATTTCCGCGCCAATACCGCTGTGTCGCCGCCCCTGACGACGATAGTATGCAGGCCCGAAGCCTCGATCACCTCGTCGACGGTGCCGCGCGCCACCACCGTGCCATAGGCGATGTAGACGATGCGATGGCAGCGCTCGGCCTCGTCCATGTAGTGGGTCGAGACCAGCACGGTCATGCCGTTCGCCGCCAGTTCGTGGATCTCGTCCCAGAACTCGCGCCGCGCTTTCGGATCGACACCGGCAGTCGGCTCGTCGAGGAGCAGCAGCTTGGGCTCATGCATGACGCAGGCCGACAGCGCCAGCCGCTGTTTCCACCCGCCCGACAGCGTGCCGGCGATCTGGTCCTGCCGGTCGGCCAGGCCGAGCCGCTTCAGCGTCTCGTCGACATAGCGTCGACGCGGCCTCAGATCGTAGAGGCGGGCGACGAAGTCGAGATTCTCGCGGATGGTCAGGTCGTCGTAGAACGAGAACCGCTGGGTCATGTAGCCGACCTCCCGCTTGATCAGGTCGGCCTGGGTGCGGATGTCGTAGCCGAGGCAACGGCCGCTGCCGGAGTCGGCGCTGAGCAGCCCGCAGATCATGCGGATCGTCGTGGTCTTGCCCGAGCCGTTGGGTCCGAGGAAGCCGACGATCTCGCCGCGGGCGACGGTGAGGTCGACGTTGTTGACCACTACCTTGCCGTTGAAGCTCTTGGTCAGGCCGTTGATGTCGATGACCGGTGCCTCGCTCACGACCCCGGCTCCAGCCTGACGTCGATCGGCTGGCCGGGCTTGAGCGCCGTCGCCGCGCCCTGCGGCTTTGCCTCGATGCGGAACACCAGCTTGGTGCGGCTGTCCTTGGAATAGAGCACCGGCGGTGTGAACTCGGCGTCGGTCGCGATCAGATCGATCACGGCGGTTAGTCCGTCCGCGCAACCGTCGCAGGAGACTGCCACCGTGTCGCCGATCTTCACTGCGGCGAGCTTCTCCTCCGGCAGGAAGAAGCGGACCTTGACGTTGGCGTCGGGCAGCAGCGACACCACCGGCTGGCCGGGGCTCACCCGCTCGCCGACCTCGTAAAAGGTCTCCTCGACCCGGCCCGGCGCCGGCGCCGTCAGCCGTCGCCGCTCGAGTTGGATACTTGCCTGCGCCAGCGACGCTTCCTCGGCGGCGACGTTGCGCTCGGCGGCGGTGATCTCCTCCGGCCGCGCCGGAAGCTTGGCGACCTCCAGCTGACGTTCGATCGCCTCGGAGCTGGCCTTGTTGGCGTCGCGCTT
>Ga0268386_10004688_pt1 | contig 10111 bp, 8 predicted proteins | sample RVTome_15_FD_200260 | JGI IMG/M metagenome (GOLD analysis project Ga0268386, IMG submission 200260) | Soil microbial communities from uranium-contaminated site in the Upper Colorado River Basin, Wyoming, United States - RVT150D86... ...
GCAAGCGTCGGCGTGCGCGCCTTGGACGATTTCAAGCTGGAAGTTCAACTGCGGCACCCTGCGTCCTATTTTCTTGCCATCACGACCTTCGAAGTTACTTTTCCGCAGCGCCAAGATATCATTGAAGAGTTCGAGTCGCGCTGGACCGAGCCTGGCCACATCGTCACCAACGGCCCCTACCAGCTTTCCTCCTGGAAGCATGAAAATGAAATCGAGCTCAGCGCCAACCCGGGTTTTTTCCTCGGCAAGCCCGCCGTTGAGAAGATTCGCATGTTCATGGTCAACGAAAAAACCACGGCGTTGGCGATGTATGAGCAGGGACAGCTCGATTTTGTCGACAACCATAGCATTCCGATCTTCGAGAAAAATCGACTGTCGAAACAACGCGGCTTCAAAAGGGTGCCGCAGCTCAGGGGCTACTACTACGGTTTCAGAACCGACCGGCCGCCCTTTCACGACCCCCGCGTGCGCCAGGCGTTCATGATGGCGCTGGACCGCAGTGTTTTCCCCAGCATCCTGCAAGGCGGCGAGATACCGGCGCCGTCGTGGATTCCCCCCGGCATGCCGGCCCACAATGTCAAGATCGGATTGCCATTCAACGCCGTCGAAGCGCGCCGCCTGTTGCGTGAAGCGGGCTACCCCGACGGCAAAGGATTTCCGTCCGTGGTTCTGGCCTACAACACCGAGGAGGACCACAAGCTCGTCGCCGAAGCGGCGCAGAGCATGTGGCAACGGAACCTCGGGGTGGTGGTCAAATTGGAGAACCAGGAATGGAAGGTCTATCTCAAGCAATTGCAGAACGATCCGCCGGCGATTTTCCGTCTCGGTTGGGGCGCGGACTACCCCGACCCGGACAATTTCATGAAACTCTTCACGGCCAACAGCGGCAACAATCACACGCGCTGGAAAAACAAGAAATACGACGATCTGCTCGAACAAGCCGCGCGCGAGCTCGATCCTAAAGGGCGCATGGGGCTTTACGACCAGGCGCAAAAGATCCTCTGCGAAACCGATTTGCCGATCATGCCGCTTTTTTGGGTAGCCGAGAGCACTCTGTTGAACCCGCACTTCACCGGCTTGGAGCTTAACTCCATGGCGCGCATCAATCTGAGAGATCTACGGCCGGTGAAGGAGTAAAGAACATAGGAATGGTTCCAAACGTTCCAGCCGTTCCAATTGTTCCAGCCATCCGGCGATCCGAGAGGCGATTGGAACGTTTGGAACTATTGGAACGATTGGAACGGGCGCGGAGCGCCGGTTAGTTGCCAAGCGCTGCGAATTCATGTTAGGTGCCTTTAGTCGGCGCTCGCCGTCAAGGCGGCTCTGGGCAATTCTTTCCTCCCCTGCGCCCGCGCGGGAAGACCGACGGAGTGGGTTTGAACGTCTTGAGGTTCGAACGATTTGAACGGCGCAGCGGTTGAACGATTGGAACGTTTGAACGGGGGCGTAGCGACAAAATCGAAGGGGAGCGAAGCGACGTATTGAATCAGGGGGACTAACGTAGTGGCCACGGAACTCAGCGAAGATGATGTGCTGCAAATCTTGAAGCTTATCGACGAATCGCACTTCGACTATTTTCAACTGGAAGTCGGCGATCTCAAAATTACCGTTAGCAAAGGGGACGCCATTCCCGCCGGCGCTACGCCGCAGGTTAACGCCGCGCCGGCGGCTGCGCCTGCTGCCGCGCTGGCGCCGAAACCGGCCGCTCAAGCCGCAGCGCCACAGGCCGCCAAGCCGGCGGTGATTCCCGAAGGCATGGCACCGATCACAACGCCGCTGCTCGGGACGTTTTATGTCGCGCCCGAGCCGGGCGCCCCGCCGTTCGTCAAGGTCGGCCAGGCGATCACCGAAGATACCACCGTGGGGCTCATCGAAGTGATGAAAGTCTTTAACAGCGTGCGCGCCGGGGTTAAAGGCACGATCGTTGAAGTGGTCGCGCAGAACGGGCAATTCGTCGAGTTCGGCCAGACTCTTTTTATCGTCAAACCATGAGCCACCGGCTTAAAGGGGACATTCTACTTTTCGAGTTGGGGAATTTCGCGGGGTGAGTTTTAAATGCCGGTGAAAAAGTTGCGTGTCTCCGTCTCCTCGGCCAAAGGCGGTGAGAACGGGGACAGGCAACCTTTCTCGGACGAAAGGTAGCCAGTCCCCTTCTTCCTTCCATGCAACGACCCATCGCAAAAAGCAGCATGTTCCCTTCCCGAGGGGTGAAAAGTCGCCTGTCCCGGTCCTTTCTGGAGTTTTCATGAGCGTTACGAGAGTACTGGTTGCCAACCGGGGCGAGATCGCTGTTCGCGTAATCAGGGCTTGTCGAAGCTTGGGCATCGAAACCGTCGCGGCGGTTTCCGACGCGGATCGCGAAAGCATGGCGGCGCAGCTCGCCGACCGCTCAGTCTGTATTGGCCCGGCGCGTTCTGCCGACAGCTACTTACGAGTCGAAAACCTGATCGCGGCCGCCCACGGCACCGGCTGCGACGCGCTTCATCCCGGCTACGGCTTTTTATCCGAACGCGCGTCCCTGGCCCACGCCTGTGCAGACAATAAGATAACCTTCATCGGTCCCAGCGCGGAAGATATCGCCCGCATGGGCGACAAACTCGCAGCGCGAAAAATCGCGCGCGCGGCGGGCGTGCCGCTGGTTCCCGGTTCGGACGAGGCGCGCAGTCCTCACGAAGCCGCGCGGCTGGCGGAAGAAATCGGCTTTCCGCTCCTGCTCAAGGCCTCGGCGGGCGGCGGCGGCCGCGGCATCAAGCTGGTCTGGAACGCCGGTGAGATAGAAAACACCTTCCGCCTGGCGGCCGCCGAGGCCCGCGCCGCCTTCGGCAACGACACGCTTTATATGGAGCGCTACATCGGCAATGCCCGGCATATCGAGGTGCAGATCCTCGGCGACCGGCATGGCAACGCGATTCATTTGGGCGAGCGCGATTGCTCGCTGCAGCGCCGGCATCAAAAAATTATCGAGGAAGCCCCCGCCTACGCTGTGGCCGCGGAGGTCCGCGCCAAGATCTGCAGCGCCGCGGCGGCCCTGGCGCGCAGCATCGGCTACCAGAGCGCGGGCACCATCGAGTTTATCTATGATAATGACAGCGCCGATTTCTATTTCCTGGAAATGAACACGCGCATTCAGGTCGAACATCCGGTGACCGAAATGATCACCGGCGTCGATCTCGTCGGCCAGCAGCTTTTGATCGCCCGGGGCGAGGCGCTGCCGTTCCGACAATCGGACATTAAATTCACCGGGCATGCTGTCGAATGCCGCATCAACGCCGAGTCGCCGCGGCATGGCTTTCGCCCCTGTCCTGGCCGCATCACCGAGTGGCAAGCGCCGTCGGGCAACGGCATTCGCGTCGATAGCCATTGCTATGCCGGCTACTTCGTGCCGCCCTATTACGATTCGTTGCTGGCTAAGCTCATCGTCCATGGCGCGGACCGCGAAGCCGCGGCACAGGAAACCAGCGGGGCGCTGGCAAATTTCCACGTCAGCGGCATCGATACCTTGATACCGTTTTTGCAAGCCATCATTGCCGATACGGAGTACCGCGCCGGCGACGTGAACACGCGCTGGCTGGAAAAAAAGCTCGAAGAGTATTCGGCGGCGCAAGGCGAATAGGAAGACGATTAACCACAAAGAGCACAAAGGTCACAAAGTAGGGGCGCGATTTATCGCGCCCTAGGATGGACGAAACAAAACCAATAAACTTTGTGCTCTTTGTGGCCAAATCTTCGAAGTCCTAATTTATGGGTCAGGTGAAATTCGTCGATACGACTCTGCGCGACGGCCAGGCGAGCCTCTGGGCCGAGAACATGCGCACGGGCATGATGCTCGCGGTGGCCGATCGCATCGACAACGCGGGCTTTCAAGCCATCGAACTGATCGCTTCCAGCCATATCAAGAAATGCGTGCGCGAGTTGCGCGAAGATCCATTCGAACGCATGCGCCGGATGGCCAAGAAGATCACCAAGACGCCGCTTCGAGCCATCGGCGCCGAGCGCATCAGCGCCTTTGAACTGACGCCCGACTCGGTGGTCGATCTCTGGTTCGAGCGCATGATCGCCAACGGCATGCGCCAGCTGCGCATCTCCGACCCGGCCAACGATTCCGCGGGCTGGAAGAAGTCCGTGGCCCGGGCCAAGAAAGTCGGCCTTACTACGATTCTTAACCAGATTTATTCCGTGTCGCCCAAACACACCGACGACTACTACGCGCGCAAAGCGCGCGCCGCCGCCGCCCTCAAGCCAGACTTCATATGTCTCAAGGATCCGGGCGGCTTGCTCACACCGGAGCGCGCCGGCGCTTTGATTGAAGTCATTCAGAGAGAAGCTCCAGACCTGCCCATCGAGCTGCATGTTCACTGCACCACCGGCCTCGGTCCGCTTTGCGCCCTGGAAGCGATCAAGTTGGGCGTGGAATTGATCGACGTCTCCGTGCCGCCGCTGGCCAACGCGTCATCGAATCCGTCGGTGTTCAACGTGGCGAACAACTCGCGCGCCCTTGGCCACGCGCCGATCATTGATGAAAAATGTCTCAAATCTGTCGCGCGCGATCTGACTTTTTTCGCCAAACGGCAAAACTTGCCCGTCGGCGAACCGGTGGAGTACGACTACAGCCAATACCTGCATCAGGTTCCCGGCGGCATGATCTCTAATCTGCGCTTTCAGCTGAAAAATCTCGGTTTGCTCCATCGTCTACCGGAGGTTCTCGAAGAAGCGATCCAGGTGCGCAAGGATTTAGGTTTTCCGATCATGGTGACGCCCTTCTCGCAATTCGTCGGCAGCCAGGCGGCGATCAACGTTATCAAGGGCGAGCGCTACATCGAGGTGAGCGATCAGGTGATCCAATATGCCGTCGGGTTGTGGGGCGAAGAGGCCGCGTCCGAAGTGGACGGCAACGTTAAAGACCGTATTCTCGACCGCCCGCGCGCCAAGGAGTTTAGCGGCTGGCAGGCGCCACAGCCATCGCTGGCGGAAGTGCGCGGCAAGCTCGGCGGTCCCAGTCTCGGCGACGATGAGCTGCTGATGCGCTATGTGGCCGGCAACGAAGACGTCGAGGCGATGCTCGCGGCCGGCGCGCCCAAAGCGTATTACGATGCCGAGAATCCCCTGCTGACCTTGATCCACGAGCTCAGTCAGCGCCGAGATTGCAGTCAAATTCATATTCAAAAGGACGACGTCTCCCTCACCTTGGCAAAACGCCAATGACTTTTTTCTTGCTGCGGCGTTTCGTTCACGGCGTAATCGTACTCTGGGCCGTCGCCACCTTCACGTTTATCCTGCTGCGGCTCGCGCCCGGTGGACCCTTCGACCGCGAGCGGCAACTTCCTCCCGAGGTGCTCGCCAATATCGAAGCCAAATATCATCTCGACGAGCCCTTGCCGCGCCAGTATTTTCTTTACCTGGCCGGCATCCTGCGCGGCGATCTTGGACCGTCGTATAAGTATATTGACCGCCGGGTCAATGACATCATCTCTGAGACCTTGCCGACGTCCGCTCTGCTGGGCGCTCTGGCGCTGGTCTTCGCCGTGTTGATGGCCTTCCCGGCCGGAATCGCAGCTGCTTATTATCGCGGCAGCATGGTCGACCGCGGCGCGATGTTTATTTCCACGCTGGGGATCTCGGTGCCGCATTTCATCCTCGGCGCTTTGCTGATCTGGAGCATCGCTTTGCAGTTGGGCTGGCTTCAAGCCGGACGCTGGGACCAGTGGAGCAGCGTGATATTGCCGTCGATTACTTTGGGCGCCGCGCCGGCTGCCTATCTCGCCGCGCTCCTGCGCTCATCGGTAATCGAAACCCTGGGCGAGGAATTTATCAGCGCGGCCAGAGCGAAAGGGTTAAAGGAATCCGTGGTGGTGCTGAAGCATGCCCTCGCCCACTCTCTCATTCCCGTGCTCACCGTGATGGGGCCGCTCACCGCGGCGCTCCTCACGGGTTCCTTCGTGGTCGAATATGTGTTCGCCATCCCCGGCATGGGACGGTTTTTTATCACGGCGGTAACGGACCGGGATTATCCGCTGGTGATGGGAGTCACACTCGTCTACACCGCCCTGTTATTCTTGGCCAACGTCGTGGTGGATATGTTCTATGGGCTCATCGATCCGCGGGTAAGAACGGAATGAAGCGCGCCTGCGGGGCGCGGGATTCAAAGTTCAACGCCTGCCCTGAGCTTGTCGAACGGGTTCAAGGTTCGAAAGTGAAGCGCCTGCGGCGCTTAGTTCGGAGTTCAATGTGTTCAAGGCGGGGCGGGACGTTGAACCGTTGAACTTTTGAACTTTGAACGCAGCCACACTGAATGCGTGTCTTAATCATTCAAGTCATGGCTAATCTAATCGCAAAGCAAAAGTCGGCGTCGTTTGACCCGTGGCTGATCCTGAGCCTGGCTTTGGTTGTCATCGTCGCGGTAGGCGCCGCGTTAGCGCCGTGGCTCTCGCCCTACGCGGCGGGCGGCCTGCAGGAAAGCCGGTTGCTCGAGTCGCCGAGCCTGGCGCACTGGATGGGCACCGACGGCTTGGGACGCGATTTGTTCACGCGGATTCTTTACGGCGCCCGGGTTTCAATGTCCGTCGGCCTCGGCACCGGCTTGATTGCACTCATCATCGGCACGGCGTACGGACTCATTTCCGGCTTCAAAGGCGGGAGCGTCGACCGCTTTATGATGCGCGTCGTGGATATTTTCTATGGACTGCCCGATATGCTGATCTTTATTCTGCTGTCGCTCTTGTTCGGGCGCAACATCGGCGGGTTGTTGGTGGCACTGGGGCTGGTCGCCTGGGTGCGCTTCGCGCGCATCGCGCGGGGCCAGGTGTTACAAGCGAAGGAATTTCTCTTCGTCGAAGGCGCCAGGGCCATCGGCGCATCAAAGGGGAGGATTGTGCTGCGACATATATTGCCCAACATCATGGGCCCGATCATCGTGACCCTCACGTACAGTATCCCCGCGGCCATTCTCGCCGAATCCACCGTCAGCTTCATCGGCCTTGGCATCAACGATCCTTATAGCGACTGGGGCACCAGTTGGGGAACCCTGGCGCAAGACGGCTGGCGCGCCATGCGCGCATATCCGCATGTGATCTTTTTTCCGGCAGCGGCGATATTTCTCACCATTCTGGCGTTCAATACTCTTGGCAACGTGCTCCGCGATCGCTTCGATCCAAAGTGGCATTAACTCCCCGCGTAGCTTCGAAGGTATATCTGCCATATTTACCGCGCGCTGTGTGAAGGACTTGCACGGTTATTGCCGGGGAAGACTTTGAAACAAGTATTTGCGGCCCGGTTCGCGTGGATTAAGCCTGACCAGAGTCATTTGCTTGTAACATTTGTGTAAACTTTTTACCTCTACTTACCCAACTTATCGACAAGGTGTGAAGTTTCTGCACGCCTGCCGAAGCATGACATTCCCGCGAAATTAGAAACGTATTGAAATCAATTAGATTATTGACTTGGCACCGGCGTTGCTCATCTGTAGGAAAAATCCAACGGGAAAGGATGATCATGATAACCGAAAGTCTACCGATTCGATTGTCAGAGGCCCGAATGGAGCCAGCCTACGTCGAGCAACTCAACCGCCGACATTACGACGAGGGCGCAAAAAAGCTGATGTTAGCCGTGTTGCAGGAAGCCTTGAATAATTTCGTCCAACTCCTGGACGCCAAAAAGCCCGAGCATCAGGAGCATTTTAGAGAAGTGGAATTGTGGTTTTGGTCGGATGACGCTGAATGGTTGTTCTCGTTTAGAAACATCGCAGAGCACCTCGGTATAAATCCGAACTATTTCCGCGCCGGGTTGTTGCGACTAAAGACAAAGAAATTTGCTAACCCCCGCCTCACAGAAGCGAAGTCGAAACCGTTTCGCATTGGCCGCACCGCCTATCGCACCCGCTACACCGGCAAGTCACGGCCGGCGGTCTACGCCTGATCCTGAGATCACAGCGCCGCTCAACAAAAGGGAACTCTATTCAATTCAGTATATCGCTCGGACGTAACGAGGTCGATCATGAATAAACAGCTCATCTCTCTGACGGCATTCGTCGCTCTTGCGTTCCTGTGCGCGCCCCAAGGACGCGCCCAGGAGCCATTCTATAAGGGCAAAACCATAACAATTATCGCCGGCTCGGGGGCGGGCAACGTGTATGATCTTTATGCGCGTTGGTTTGCCCACTATTTACCCAGATATATCCCCGGCAATCCGAACATGATTGTCCAAAACATGGCGGGGGCGGCCTCGATGATCGCCGCCAATCACCTGTACAATGTCTCGAAACCCGACGGGCTGACAATCGGGGCCATTTTTCCGGCGCTCTACTTCGACCAGCTCATTAAGCGATCTGAGGTGAAGTACGATTGGAGCAAATTTATCTGGCTCGGCAGTCCGGTTAAGTCCGAACATCTTATGTATATGCGCGCTGACAGCCGCTTCAAAACCTTGGACGACATCGTGAAAGCCTCGCCGCCGCCGAAATGCGGCGCTACCGGGACGACCTCGACGGCTTTCTATATTCCAAAATTGTTGGATCAAACCATCGGAACGAATTTTGAAATTATATTAGGTTATAGAACGGGCACGGATATCGACCTCGCTGTGGAAAGAAACGAGGTCATCTGCCGTACTTTTACGATTACGGCGTTTTTTGCCCGGGAACCGTTTTTTACCTGGATGAAGAAAAATTTTGTCCGAACGCTGGTCCAAACGGGGCAAAAGCGAGACGCGCGCATAAAAGACACACCGACGATTTACGAGTTCCTGGACAAATACAAAGCCGACGATTCGGGACGGCGCCTGGCAAAGTTGATCCTCGCCGGCGGCGAATTCGGCCGGCCTTATGTTATGCCCCCCAATACGCCCGCCGACAAAGTAAAGATCATCCGGGAAGCGTTCGCAAAGGTCATACAAGATGAAACGGCGGTGGCTGACGCCAAGGCGAAGCATCTCGAGATCAACCCGAGCACCGCGGAGGAGTTGGATGCCCTGGCCAAGGAAGTAATTGATCAACCTCCAGAAACGATCGCAAGCATGAAAAAACTGCTTAGCTATTGAGAATGCTCGAGAGCGATTGCTGGATGCTTGCAGACCACTGCAACTGGCATCCAAGGCGAATGAATCAGTTGCTGAAAAAATAATCGCTTGGCGTAATTCCCTCGCAAGCATGTACTGAGCGCCGCCCTCGCGCGGCGTTCAGGAATCAGCCCGGGAAGTTTGCGCATGAAGTCGGTGCTCTCCGCAGCGTCATGCCCGCGAAAGCGGGCATCCAGACTCTTCACACCGGCGCCCTGGCAGTGTTTGCCTTCCAGCAAAGCGTTGACAACAGAACGCAGCTGGCGGATATTGCACCCGATTCAGATTCGATTGATGGAGCCGTGTCAGAAGCTAGGCCGACCGGGATTTATCGCCTCCAACGACGGCTTACTCAAAAGTTAGCCATCATTTAAATAAATGCCGTCGCGGTTTCTGTTGTCGAACGTATTGAACCCGTGACCGTGCCCTGTTATTCTTTTTTCCCATCGAAATCCCTCATGAGAGGAGTGTACCCATGTCGTTAGTTGAGCTTCTGACTACAGCTAGGACGTTGTGCCGAGCTGACAGGATTCGCCTAGTCCAGTACTTGATCGCTGACCTGGCGCACGAGGAGGGCATCCTCCCCCTTGAGGAAGGCACAGCCTACCCAATTTGGACACCGTTACACAGCTTTGAGGCGGCAGCGACGATGTTGGAGGCCCTTGGCAAACAGAACGCGGAGACATAATGGCTCAGGCCGAGGTGTTTCCCTTCGTCGTCGCCGACCCGGCTTTCGGGGATGCTAGCCGCCTTCCGTACATGTCGATTGCGCTTCAGTTGCAAGGACAGTCTCTGTCTGTTTCGGCACTGCTTGATACCGGCTCTGCTGTGAATGTGTTGCCTTATGAAGTCGGACTGCAATTGGGCGCCGTTTGGGACCAACAACCAATCACAGTTCGTTTGACCGGTAACTTGGCCAACGAACCTGCGCGTGTAGTCACAGTAATGGAGACCGTTGGTACGCTACCTTCGGCTCGATTGGTATTCGCTTGGACTCGTGCCCGCGCCGTGCCACTCATTCTCGGGCAGGTTAACTTCTTTATGGAGTTCGACGTCTGTTTTT
>Ga0268386_10004689_pt1 | contig 10109 bp, 7 predicted proteins | sample RVTome_15_FD_200260 | JGI IMG/M metagenome (GOLD analysis project Ga0268386, IMG submission 200260) | Soil microbial communities from uranium-contaminated site in the Upper Colorado River Basin, Wyoming, United States - RVT150D86... ...
TCCGTGCACGGCTGGGTACAGGGCCTCTGGCAGGATCTGGGCGCACTTCGGACGGAGCTGGCCCCGGTGATCGAGCGGAAGTTCGACGTGATTGCCGTCACGTCGAGCGCGCCCTGGCACTACGACGTGCCGCACTGTGTGCCGCCCAGTCTCGATGATGAATGGTCGCTGCTCGGTTTCGATGTGGTCGATGGCTGGCTGCTGAGCGGACTCAGCAATTGCGGTTATCGGGAGGAGGAGATCGAGCCGCTGCGCAGCCGCTGGGCTCCCTGCCTCAACGCCCACCACCTCTTCAACGATGAGGGAGAAGCGGTCGCCTTCGCCAGGCTCACCGCCCGGCGCGTGCGCGAACATGCGCCCTTCTTCGTGTGCGGGCTCTGGCGTCTGGAAGGCACGTCGTAGCCACCTGCCGGAGCAACCCTTTTCCGCCGACTCCTGTCCAATTACAGGCAGCAAGCATATAAGGCACGGCGCCTGTAATTGGAACGAGCGGATCGAGGTGCTCTCTTGAGCAAGCGGAACAGCGATGTGCCGTCGGCACCGTTGAGCGCGCTGGATTTCCACGTGCTCATGGTGCTGGCGTCCGGGGCGAGCTACGGCTACGCAATCATGAAAGCCGTGGCGGAGCAATCGCAGGGTAGGGTCCAGCCTGAGATCGGTTCGCTATACCGGGTAATGGCGCGGCTGATGACGGAAGGGTGGGTGCGTGAAGTTGCTGAACCGGCGGCTGCGCCGGACGCGACGCGCGGCCGCGAGCGTAGGTACTACGGACTCACCGCGGAGGGCCGGCGCGTTGCGCGTGACGAAGCCCGACGGTTGGAGCACGTGGTTACCCTCGCACGCGAACGACGGTTGCTGCCCGGCGGTGGTGCAACATGAACCGTCGCATACCGCTTCTCATTCGACTCGCATTGCTCTCCTTTCCCCAGACTTTCCGAGCGCAGTTCGGCAGAGACATGGAGCGCATGTTCGAGGACTGGCGAGCGGCGCGTGGTGGGCGACGCACTGGCCTGTCCTTCATCCTGCGCTCTGCGCTGGAGCTTGTGCGCAGTGGTTTGCGCGAGCGCATACGACCGACGTGGCGAAGTCCGCGACAGCATCAATCGGGCAGAACGCGAGGAACAGGAGCCATGGAGCGTCTGGGGCAGGACTTTCGTTTCGCGATCCGCTCGCTCATGCGGCGACCCGGATTCGCCACGGTTGCGGTGCTGACGCTGGCGCTGGGCGTAGGCGCCAACACGGCCATGTTCAGCGTGGTCAGTGCGGTCCTGCTGAAGCCGCTGTCCTACATCGATCCGAACGGCCTGGTGATGGTCTGGTCGCAGCGCGCGACGTCACTGGACGGGCGTGGCGACATGTCCCTGCCCGACCTCGAAGATGCAGCTTTGCTGCCGGCGTTCGAGTCTCTCGTGGGCCAGCGCGCGGGTACGGTTACGATCACGCTCGGCGGAGAGGCGGAGGTGGTCCCGACGGGCCGAGTGACTGATGGATTGCTGAGAGCGTTCCGACTCTCGCCATATCTGGGGCGCGACATCACGCGCGATGACAATCTGCCCGGAAGTCCGCTGGTCGTAGTGGTGGGCTTTCGATTCTGGCAGGATCGCTTGGGCGGGCAGGACGACGTGATCGGCACGTCGCTGGAGCTCTCCGGATCCAGTTTTCAGATCGTAGGAATTGCGCCGCCCCGTTTCTCCTTTCCCGAAAACACGCAGATATGGTTGGCGCGGCGCGTGCCGCAGGGATGCGCCCGAGCCTGTCACACGCTGTACACGATCGGCCGACTGACCCCGGGCGTCACTGCCGAGGCCGCAAATGCACAGCTCCAGACACTCGCTGCGCGGCTATCCGCGGATTACCCCGACTCGAATTTTGGAAAGGTCTTTCGTGCAGTTCGGCTCGGGGACGACCTGGTTGCAGATGTGCGCTCCGCACTCTGGTTCATCCTGGGCGCTGTGAGTCTGGTACTGCTCATCGCATGTGCCAACGTGGCGAATCTGCTGTTGGTACGGAGCGAAACCCGGCGAGGAGAAATCGCGGTGCGGGCGGCACTCGGGGCCAGCCGCAGCCGCCTGGCTGGCGAGGTGCTGGCCGAGAGCGTTGTGCTGAGTCTGGCCGGCGCGCTCATCGGAGTGCTGCTGGCCAGTCTGGGACTCGTACTCGTGAGGCGCATACCCGCAGGCATCCTGCCGCGCATTGAAACGGTCACTCTGGATGCGCCAGTGCTGTTGTTCACACTGGGTGTCAGCATGATCGTCGCGCTCTTCTTCGGGATGGGCCCGGCACTGATGCAGGCGCGCGGCTCGTTGGCCAGTAGCCTGGTATCCACGCAGCGTAGCGGCCATAGTCGCCACGCCCGTCGTTTCAGATCCGCACTCCTCGCCTTCGAAGTTGCGTTGTCACTGGTGTTGCTGACGGGAGCGGGGCTGGTGCTCAAGAGCTTCGATCGTATGTACCGTGTCGAGCTGGGGTTCGAGACGCAGCACGTGACGCGCTTCCAGGTGATGCTGACGGGCGAGGAGTACCGACCGATCGATGCGATCGTCGGCTTCTTCGGCCGCCTGGAGGAGCGCCTGACGGCAATTCCCGGAGTCGAATCCGTAGGCTCCGTGTATGGCGCGCCCTTCGGCTCCGAGAACATTTCCGGCGAAGTGCTGGTGGAGGGACGGCCTCCCGCCGAACCTGGTCAGAAGCTCTTCGGCAGCATGCATGCGGCCACGCCGGGGTATGCGCATACCGCTGGCATTCCGCTCGTGCGTGGCCGCTGGATCGAAGCGACCGACGGCGTGTCATCGTTGCCGGTCGCAGTAGTCAGTGAAGAGTTTGCCAGGCGGGTGTTCCCCGATCAGGATCCCATCGGTCAGCGACTGCGGGTCACCGCTGATTTCGGTTACGGCTCGCACATCTGGACCGTTGTGGGCATCGCGGGCGATGTGAAGCGTGGCGTACAGCAGGATCCCCTGCCCGAGCTCTACGTGCCACTGCCACAGTTCGGTCCAGGCCAGCTCCACGTCCTCCTGCGAACGCAGGCAGGGGCAGCGCCGCCGATGCAACAGATTCGCGAAATCGTTCGTCAGCTGGATCCCGGTCTGCCCGTGCGCAGCCTCGAGACCGTGAGCGCCGCAGTGTCCCGTGAAGTGGCGCCGACGCGATTCTACATGCTCATGCTGGCGATATTCGCCGGAATCGCCGTCGTGCTCGCGTCTGTGGGTCTGTACGGCGTCGTGGCCTATCTCGTATCGCGCCGCACCCGCGAGATCGGTGTGCGCATAGCGCTGGGCGCGCGCCGCCAGCAGGTGATCGGCCTGGTACTGCGCCAGGGTATGCAGCCGGCCGCACTCGGCCTCGTGGTCGGTCTGCTGCTCACACTCGCGCTGGGCCGCCTGGCGAGCTCTCTGCTTTTCCAGGTCAGTCCGCGCGACCCAACGATCATGGCGGCAGTAACTGCCGTGTTGAGTGTCGTTGCGCTGGTGGCCGTGTTGCTACCCGCTCGGCGCGCCAGCCGAATAGATCCGATCAAGGCGCTGCGCGTCGAGTGACGGCGCGCTACTCGGAGGTCAACGTGACCGTAGGCGCCACCCGCGTCGCGCGACGCGCGGGCAGGTAGGCCGCCAGCAGCGCCGTAACGCCGAGGACTGCCACTACCTGAAGGAATGTCATTGCATTCGTGGCACTCACACCAAAGAGCACACTGGACAGAAGGCGCGTGAGTCCCAGCGCCGAAACGATGCCGATTACGATGCCCGCGCCAACCAGGATGAGGCCGCGGCCCACGATGCTGATGAGCACCCTGCCAGCCTGTGCACCCAGCACCATCCGGATTCCGATCTCGCGTACCTGCTGGCGCACGGAGTATGCGATCAGGCCGTAGATGCCGATTGCGGTGAGCAGCAGCGCGCTGGCGGCGAAGGCCGACAGTAGAACCATGCGGAAGCGATCCTGCGCAATGGACCTGCCGACAATGTCCGAAATGGTCTCGACATCGGGCGGCGGAATCAGAGGGTCGATCGCGTGGACAGCTTCGGTGATGGCCGCGTGCAGCGGCACCTGCTGCGACGTGCGTACTACCAGTTTAGGCGCTGACATCATGCCCACCGGCGCCTGCGCGTCGGGGACATAGGCGGTCCTTATGGCTGACCGACGTAGATCGACTTCGCGGATGTCGCTGATCACACCGATCACTTCACTGAGAGCGGCTGCATCCGGATTGGTCCAGCGGCCATTGTACCGCCCGATCGCGATCTGCTTGCCAATCGGACTCTCCCCTGGCCAGAAGCGGTTTGCGAACGCCTCGTTGATGATCGTCACGCGCGCTGCACCGGCTCGATCTGCATCACTGAAAGCGCGCCCACGCACCAGCGGAATGCGCAGTGTCTCGAACACGTCGGGCGTGACCGAACGCCATTCCACGCTCACTGCTTCGTCATCACGGCCGTCCACGGTCACAGCCATGTTGTAGCCGCGCTCCAGCGGGAAGCTCGACAGCAGCGCCGCCCGTTCCACCCCCGGCATTGCGCGTACGCGCTCGAGCAGCTGCTGCGTGAGCTCGACACGGCTTTCCTTCTCGCTGTACGTCCGTGGCATGCGGCTGAAGCGGACGGCCAGCAGGTTCTCCGCGTCGAAGCCAGGATCGACGGCGCTGAGTCTGGCGAAACTGGTGATCAGGAGCCCTGCGCCCGTGAGCAGCACCACTGCCAGTGCAGTTTCGCCGACGATGAGGAAGTCGCGCGCACGTTTGCGCGTAGATGTGCTGGTACGGCCGCCAGTGCGCAACGCGTGCAGCAGGTCCGGGCGCGACGCCGGCAGCGCTCCGGTCAGGCCGAACACGATTCCGGTCAGTGTGGCAATGCCGAATGTGAAGGCGAGAACGCGGATGTCGAGGCCGATCTCCTCCAGGCGCGGAATCTCGCGTGGCACCAGGACCAGGATCAGATCCAGGGCGGCTCGGCCGATCGCGAGGCCGATCACGCCAGCAATCATGCAGAGCAGCAGATTCTCCGCCAGCAGCTGCCGCACGATCCGGCCTCGCCCTGCGCCGATCGCCGCGCGCAGCGCCATCTCGCGTTCCCGTCCGATCGCGCGCGCAAGAAGCAGGTTCGCGGCGTTGGCGCACGCGATCAACAGAACGAAACCGACGGCGCCGAGCAGTACCCACAGTGTGGTGCGGAGATATTGTCCAACGAAGATGTCCTGGTAGTCCATCAGGCGAACGTGCCCACCCTCGCGAGCCGCGCCAAGCTGCGGATTGGCTGCCCGGAAAGAAGCGGACACAACGCTGAGGTCCGCCGTTGCTTCCGCGAACGTGACATCCGGCAGCAGCCGAGTCATCACGGTGTAGTTCAGGCCCTCATCGCCGGGATCCGCCTGCAGGCGGAGCGGCACGATGGCATCCGTGTGCGCGGGCAGTCCGGCGACACGGAACCCGGGCGGCATGACTCCCACCGCTGTGTGGCTGGTGCCGCCGATGAGAATCGACTTGCCGATTGCGTCGGCCGAACCACCGAACTCCCGCTGCCAGAGCGCGTCTCCGAGGATTACGACCGCACTGCCGCCCGGCGCACTCTCCCGTTCGTCGAAGGTACGTCCAAGCACGGGACTGATGCCGGTAGTCTGGAAGAAGTCGTGCGATACGCGCAGACCGAGGACCGTCGCGAAGCTGGCCGGATCGCCAAGCTCGGTCTCGAACGTGCGGAACGTCGCAACGCCAGCGAAGACGCGCGCATTCTCGCGAATGAACTCGAACTGATAAGGGGAGAGTGAGCCTGACCGACCGCCGCCCCTCCCCCATTGCCAACCGAGATGCACCACACGTTCCGGCTCCGGATACGGCAACGGCCGAAGCAGCACGCCGTTGAACACGCTGAAGATCGCGGTGTTGGCAGCGATGCCGAGCGCCACTGTGAGGATGGTCGCTGCGGCATGTCCAGGATGTTTGCGAAGTGAGCGCGCGCCGTATTGCACATCCTGTACGAGGTCCTCCAACCAACGCGTGCGCTGCTCGTCGCGCGCCGCCTCCTTGACACGCTCAACTCCGCCGAAGCTGCGCAGCGCCTGAAGCTTCGCCTCCGCCGGCTCCATGCCACGCCGCAGATTGCGCTCGGTGGCCTTCTGGAGGTGGAACTGGAACTCCTCGTCCATGTCGCGCTCGAGCGCATTACGCTCGACCGTGCCGCGCAGACGATCCCAGAGCTCTCTCAATCTGGCCAGCATGAGGTCACCGGCTCTGCAGTATGAGATTCACGCCGCGCGAAAGGCGCTCCCACTGCGCCCGTTCCTCCGAGAGCTGCGCGCGGCCGGCTGGTGTGAGGAGGTAGTAGCGCGCGCGCCGGTTGTTCTCCGTCACCCGCCACTCCGTGCGTATCCAGCGCCGCCGCACCAGACGATAGAGCGCAGGATAGAGCGAGCCTTGATTGACAGACAGCAGATCATCGGACAGCTGTTCGATACGCTCGGTGATGCCCCAGCCGTGCATCGGTCCAAGCTGCAGGATCTTCAGGACCAGCAGATCGAGCGTGCCTTTGATGAGTGCACCGCCTTCTGCCACGGCGTCCTCCTCTTCTCTGGGTTACCGAGAGAAGATGGGCGGCCTTCTCTCGGTTAGCAAGAGGAATGGATCTGCTTGTATCACGAGGATTGACACAAGCTGGGCAACATCCCTATTGTTCCAGCGTAGATGGTACAAGACGCCCGGGCAGGAGCAAACATGAAGTACAACTTTACGGATCAGTCCAAGAAGGTGCTGGCACTGGCGCGTGAGGAAGCTGTCCGCCTCGAGCACGACTACGTCGGGACGGAGCACATTCTCCTGGGTCTGCTGCGCGAGGGGGAGGGCCTGGCGATCGAGGTGCTGCGCAATCTGGCGGCTGAGCCGTCGTCGATTCGTAAGCGGCTCGAAGCGTCGGTCCGCGTGGGTCGCGCCGGACCACCCCTGGGTGAGCTGCCGTACACATCCCGGGCGAAGAAGATACTCGAGTACGCGATGAGCGAGGCGCGTGAGATGCGAAATCCGAATATTGGAGTGGAGCACCTGCTGACTGGCGCCTTACGTGAGGAGAAGGGAATCGCTGCGCAGGTTCTGAACAGCCTGGGCGTGACGCTGGATCGAGGCCGGCAAGAAGTCGTGCGGCTGCTGGGACGGGCCAAGCAAGAAGCCTCTCTCAGGGTCGAGATCGACGATGCTTCCGATCAATCCGTCTACGAGCAGATCGTGCGCCAGGTGCAGGAAGCGGTAGCGACGAATGCGCTGAAGGGAGGAATGCGGCTGCCGCCGGTCCGGCGTCTGGCAGACGACCTGGACATCGCGCCTGGGACGGTTGCCCGGGCCTACAGCGCGCTGGAACGGTTGGGTGTGGTGGTGACCGATGGTGCGCGCGGTACGTGGGTGGCGGACAAACCTCTCAGGAGCGAGCAATCGGCGGACACGGACATGCTGGTGGGTTTACTGCGACCGGCGGCAGTGGCGGCGTTCCACATGGGTGCGGGCGCGCAGGACCTACGCATGGCGTTGGAAGGAGCGATGGTGGGAATCTTCGACGGCGGAACGGCGGAGCAGGGGTAGCCAGCCGTCCAAGAAGGATCGAGGGGGTGGACAACCGGCCACCTCGGCAGCTCGATCCGATATGATGCTAACAGCCCTCGTGCTCTCCGTGCGATTGCACCTTATGACGACGTCCTCGCCGCTACGCAACCGGGCTGTGCGGCTTGCGGCCTATCTCGGCGCGTGGACGCTCATCGCACTGCTTTCCGCCAGCCAATCGATCCTGACGTACAGAACGACAGGTGGGCCGGTGTACGTGGCCGCGGTGCTGAAGCTGACGCTGCTGCTGTGGTACACCTGGGCTTTGTTGGCGCCTGGTGTGGTCTGGGTGACGCGCCGGTTTACGTTGCGCGTGAGCGAGCTGACCCGCCTCCTGCCCCTGCATATAGCCGCCAATGTCGGTTTCGCGATCGTAGCCGTGGCCCTGTACCGAGCGGGGCGGGCGCTGATCGGAGTCCCGAGTGCCCGCCCGTTTGTCGAGGAGCTGGTGGGCGGCATCAACACACACGTCCTCACCTACTGGATCATTGTCGGTCTCGTGCACGCCCTGGAATACTACAGGCGCGCGCGTGATCGTGAGGTGAAAGCCGCTGCGCTCGCGGCGGAGTTATCCGAGGCGAGGTTGGTGGCGTTGCGGATGCAGCTGCACCCTCACTTTCTGTTCAACACCATGCACGCGATCTCGTCCGCTATCCGTGAGGATCCGGAGGCTGCCGAGGATATGCTGGCTGAACTGGCTGACCTGCTGCGTACCACGATTGACCGGCCGCCGTCGCACGTTGTTACGCTCCGCGAGGAGCTGCACTTCATCGAGCGGTACGTAGGCATTCAGAAGGTACGCTTTGGCGAACGCCTCGAGGTGTCCGTGTCTGTGGAGGATGACTTGTGGGATGCAACAGTGCCGGCATTGATTCTTCAGCCGCTCGTGGAGAACGCGATCGAGCACGGCATCGCAACCAGGCTATGTGGTGGCAGGCTGGAGGTGTCGGCGCGTCGGCGTGATAGCAAGGTAGTGCTAAGTGTGTGCGACGACGGTCCGGGCATACGAGATGCCGAGCTGCACCCGGACGGTTGGCGAATCGGCTTGCGCAACACGGTCGCACGACTGGAGCAGCTGTACGGTGACGCGGCCAGCCTGGAATTGCGCAATCGCGACGATGGAGGTCTAGCCGCCACCATCATCTTGCCGTGGAGAAAGACAGTGGTGGACATTGGACCTCACGCCCTGGAGGCGTCCCCCGCATGAGTGTTACTGGTAGCGCCATACGCGTACTGATTGTGGATGACGAAGCGCCCGCACGCCGGCGGCTGCGCACGCTGCTCGCGCGCGAAGGCGATGTCTCGCTGATCGGCGAATGCGTGGACGGTCCGAGTGCCGTATCGGCAATCCGGAGCCTGCACCCTGACCTCCTGTTCCTCGACATCCAGATGCCCGAGATGAATGGCTTCGAGGTTCTCCGGTTGGTAGGCCTCGATGCGGTGCCAGTGGTGGTGTTCGTCACGGCTTACGACCAGTACGCCCTACAGGCCTTCGATGCGCATGCCTTCGATTACCTGCTGAAGCCGTTCGGGAATGCGCGCTTCCGTGAGACACTGGCGCGTGTGCGGCGACTGTTGATGGCGAATGGCGATCGTATGATGCGACAGCGGCTCGAGGCTCTGCTCGAGGGCACGTCCGTCGCTGACTATGGGCGCATTGCGGTGAAGTCTACGGACCGGGTCACGCTCCTGCAGCCGAGCGAGATCGATTGGATCGAGGGTGCGGGCAACTACGTTCGCATTCATGCGGCGGGCGCGCAGCACCTCGTGCGGGACACGCTCAAAGGCATGGCCGATCGGCTCGACCCTCGACACTTCATCCGGATCCACCACTCCCGGATCGTCAACCTGGATCGCATTCGCGAGCTGAGACCCTGGGATCACGGCGAATTCATCGTCGTGCTGCGCGACGGCACTCGGCTGCAATCCAGCCGGAACTACAGCGATACGCTTCGGACGCTCATCGGCTGAGGGTTTCACGCGGAAGCGCCGGACGGTCCCCCAATGGTGCCGCAGGACACCCGCATGCTTCCGAACCACTGACGTCGTTTCCATCCTGTGGGCGAGTGTCGACGCTCTTTACCAGCCTGCCAGAGGAACGACGCATGAAGCTCTTACGCCACATCGGATTTGTGCTCGTCGCACTTGCCATTCCCGCGACAGTGCGAGCACAGATTCCGGAAACCTTCACGAACCTGCAGGTACTGCCCCAGGACATCGCGAGAGACAGCCTGCTGCGGGTCATGCGCGGATTCTCGTTTGCTCTCGGAGTACGGTGTCAGTACTGTCACGTTGGTGGGGACGGCATTGCCTTCGAGGGCGTCCGTTTCGCCGATGATGATGATGAGGACAAGCGGAAGGCGCGTTACATGCTGCGCATGGTGGCGCAACTGAATGATGAGATGCTGCCAGGTCTACCGAATCGGGACATGCCCGGTGTCCGTGTGCAGTGCGTAACGTGTCATGGCGGGCTGGCACGGCCACAGACCCTCGAGGCGGTGTTGAGCGAAACGATAGCGCGTGCCGGCACCGACAG
>Ga0268386_10004691_pt1 | contig 10107 bp, 2 predicted proteins | sample RVTome_15_FD_200260 | JGI IMG/M metagenome (GOLD analysis project Ga0268386, IMG submission 200260) | Soil microbial communities from uranium-contaminated site in the Upper Colorado River Basin, Wyoming, United States - RVT150D86... ...
GTGCAATAGTTGAAATATTGCATGTTCAACCTGAAGGTGCCGTCCTCCTTTATGTCGATCAGCTTGTCCATGATCAAGTCGGTGTACCGGGGCTCCCCATACGGCGCCAGGCCCATGAGCTTGTACTCACCCGAATTGACCTTAAAACCAGTATAGTAAGTGAATGCTGAGTACAGCAGCCCCAACGAGTGGGGAAAATCGAGTTCCCAAAGCGGCTGCAACTCAGAACCAGACCCGTGCCAGACTGATGTCGTTGCCCATTCTCCAACACCGTCCATACAGATGACCGCCGCTTCTTCGAAAGGGCTCGGAAAGAACGCGGACGCAGCGTGTGACTGGTGATGCTCGGTGAAAAGGAGGTCGGGAAGATCGTCAACCTCGCAGTCGGCCAAGCGCGCCAGTTCTTTCTTCAGTGTGCTCTTCAGAAACAGCTTCTCTTTGAGCCATACGGGCATCGCCGCAACGAAAGATTTCCATCCTTTCGGTGCATAGCTCAAGTATGTTTCGAGAAGCCGATCAAATTTCACGAGAGGCTTGTCGTAAAAAACGACGTGGTCGACGTCCGTCAATTTCTTTCCCGCTTCGCGCAGGCAGTACTCTATCGCCTGACCGGGAAATCGGGCGTCGTGCTTTTTGCGACTAAAACGCTCCTCTTGGGCCGCAGCGACGATCTCCCCGCCATCGACGAGCGCCGCGGCGCTATCGTGGTAGTACGCCGATATCCCAAGAATCGTCATCGTAGACAGCCCCTCATCCTCACAGCAGTCCCCCGTACCGAACGGCGTAGCTTAATCGTATAGCGCCAATACCGTCTGCGAAGTATCTCACACATCACAGTTGCCTCTACGACCAATGCCGGTATCGACGGCTTTCCGCCGGCTTCCGGGAGGCCCTGAACGGCCTGTTCCAGGCGGCCAACCGCACACGAATGAGTATCCGATCGGTTGCTGAACTATAATTGAAATTCCAATCAGGAAGTACAACTCAAGGCCTTCACCGTCCACGAAAGCGGGGTAACTCCAAAAATGAGGCAGCTCAGAACAATGCACGACTTGGGTTTGGTCTTGATTGGTGTCGGCGCACTCATGGTGGCCTGCGGTGGCTCAGGCGCACGCAACCCTGCTTCTCCTTCCGGCGGCGGAGGCGATGGCGGCGGACAACCGGTTTCCATTCCCCACCCTTCGGACTCCTTCGGTTGGGATCCGTACACATTTGACCCATCCCCCACGAGCACGGTGGTCGATGTGCCTTCAAACGTTGCTGCAGGACAGTCGATACTGGTAACCGGAACCAGAGGTGCAACTACGATCTCGTTCTCTTGCACCGAAGTGGCGCCGTGTATGCTCAAGAGTCAAGGTCAAACTCTTCCGTCCGGGCTTGTGGTGAGCGGTACTCACTATGTCGTCGACGGTTTCGTTTTTTCCGGAGACGATTCCTCTAGCGTCACCATCGTTGACTCGAACTTTGCTGCTATCCGAAACATCACACACAGCGGGAACAACACCAGAACTCGCAATGGAACATCGATGGGTAGCCTCAGATCGAGTGACGTTGTGTATTTTCGAAACCATATCCATGGTATAGCCGTCAACGATGGTTCCGCAGAGGTCGACTACATCGGTATCAACATCTCCGAAGGCTCTCGGCACTGGATCACCAACAACGAGGTTCACGAACTCGGCGGAGACTCCCTCAAGCTGGGGCAGAACGTTAGACGTGCAAACGGGATCTTTCCAACGACGATATACGTCGAGGGCAACCGCTTTTACGGTAACGGAGAGAACCCCATAGACATCAAATGGTCCACCGATATCTTCATCGTCGACAACGAACTATTCGGAGTGACTGCCAGCGTCAGTTCTTCCGGAGAGGCTATCGTGATACACGAATCCGCCGACCGCGTGACGATTGACAACAACGATATTCATGACGTTTCACGAGGTGTTGAAACGGGTACGTCCGGAGGTGGAGCAAAATACATAAGCGTCAACGGGAATACGTTTAGGAATATGGATATCGGCGTCTACAACCGCGGTGGCGGTCATGCTGATGTCACAAACAACAAATTCGACAACGTCAAGGAACCGATACGCAACAACTCCCACAACGGAAGCACAACTACAGACAGCGGCAACACATTCCTATAGACCTGTGCTTGACGGTTCAGCTGCCGAACACGCGAGCGAACAGTTTTTGCAGCCCCCCGTCGGATTTCTCCGGCACCTCGGATCGCGATTCCTGATCGCAATACGCCGCGATCTGCGACAACGTGTCCATCACGACGGCGCGCAACGGCACCTGGACGCCGAGACGCAAGGTGACCTCTGAAACGAACTTCATCGCCAGAATGCTGTTGCCGCCGATCTCGAAGAAATTGGCGTTGCGGTCGACGGCTTCGGCAGCCAGTATCTTCCGCCAGATATCGGCGATGGCGATCTCGGCAGGCGTCGCCGGGGGCTCCTCGATTCGCGCCTTTTCGTCGCCTGCTGGAAGCGGCAGCGCCTCACGGTCCACTTTGCCGTTACTCGTGAGCGGCAACGCGCCGACGGTAGTGAAGTAGGTCGGGACCATGTAGGAAGGCAGGCGCTTGCGGAGGTACTTCCTGAGGGTCACCGGGTCCACGACCGCATGTTCCTGCGCCGGCACTACATAGGCGGACAGCCGCTGATCGTCCCTGTTCACGTTCCACACGGTTACGGCCGCGTTTGCCACTGCCGGGTGACTGCCAAGCGTTGCTTCGATGTCCCCCAGTTCTATGCGGAAGCCCCGTACCTTCACCTGCTGATCCATTCGACCGAGGAATTCGATCGTGCCATCGGCGTTGTAATACGCCTGATCGCCGGTGCGGTACATTCGGCCCCAGTGTCCCCGGCCGTAAGGGTTCGGCACGAACCGGTCGGCGGAGCGCTCGTCCTGGTTCACGTAGCCCAGCGAAACCGCCGGTCCGGCGAGGCAGAGTTCACCGACGATCCCGACCGGCACCAGCTGCAGAGCGTTATCCAGGATGTAGGCACGGGTATTGTCGATGGGCTTGCCGATGTTGGGGGGGACATCCGACGGCAGATCCAGCGGCACGACGCCGGCCGTCGCAATGACCGTGTTCTCGCTCGGACCGTAGTGATTGACGACCGGAAACGGCAGTTGAGGCCATTGCCTGGCGTGCAGCACGTCCCCGCCGGTAAACAGGTAACGCAACGCGATCCGTTCCGGCGGCGGAAGGTCCAGTACGACTTCCGCCAGCGGCGTCGGCAGGAAGGTTACGGTGATATCGTGTTGTGCCAGCCACGCGTACACCGCAGCCGGGTTTGCCCGGATGTCGTCGTCGATCTGGTAAAGTGCCGCCCCGACGGCAAGGCAGGGCCATACCTCCCACACTGTCGCGTCAAATCCCAGACCTGCGAGCATCGTCCCGCGATCCTGCGGCGTGAGCCCGTAGGTCTTCTCTTCCCACGACACGAGGTTCGACAGTCCGCGCTGGGCGATACGTACGCCCTTTGGCACGCCGGTCGAGCCGGACGTATAGACGATATAGGCGAGGTCGTCGTTCGACGGCCAACGGAAGCTGTCCACGGCCGCCGGGGTCATAGCGTAAATGGACGACGAGTCGACGATCGCTGCGCGCAGCGCAAGCGCGCCGAATCGCTCCGGCGTGTCCGTAATGAGCATGGCGGCACCGGAATCCCGGACGATGTATTCGATTCGTTCATCCGGATACTCCGGATCGATCGGCACATAGCAGCATCCTGCGAGGTGACTGCCCGCAAGCGCCGCAACGAGTGTCGGCGACCGGCGCATGCAGATTGCAATCGCGCCGCCGGCAGGACAGTCCGCAGCAAGAATCGCGCGAACGGCTTTTGCCGCTTCCAGGCCCAGTTCATGGTAGGTGAGCGACTCGCCTGGACTGCTTACGGCGACCGCATCGGGCTGCTTCCCGACCTGTTCCCAGAGACGCCTTGCGGCGACACGTTCGTCGTACCTGCACTCCGTGGCATTGAAGTCATCCAGGAGAATTTTTCGTTCCTCGGAGGGGAGAATGCCGAGGTTCCCGATTTGACCGCCGGGCGCTTCGGCAATCGAGTGCAACAGCGTGTCGAAATGCCGCAAGAAGCGCTCTGCCCTCTCGCGATCGAAAGCCCGCCCGTCGAACTCCGCCCAGGCCCGGTAATCGCCGTCGCCCGGCTCGATGACCAGCGACAAATCGACTTTGCCGGCCCCGCTGTGAAGTTCGTCGTGCTCGAGCATCGTCGAGCGGACTCCTGGCAATGCCAGTGACATCGAAGGCGCGTTTTGCAGTGCGAACATCACCTGAAAGAGATCCCTGTTGGCTTTGCCCCGGCTTTCATCCACCGCCCGCGCTACCGCCTCGAGGGGAGCATCCATGTTTGAGAATGCGTCGAGGACGTCGTTCTTCAATGTCGCGAGAAAGTCCGTGAACGCGAGAGGCGGCGTCGCCTGCCCGCGAATGACCAGCGTATTGATGAACAGGCCTGCGGTCCGGTCCAGTTCGGCCCTGGTGCGTGTATTGATTGGGACACCGACGCGGATGTCGGATTCCCCCGTGTAACGGTGCAATAACACCTGGTACGCCGCGAGCAGGACCATGAACAAGGTCGCGCTTTGCGCTTTCGCAACTCCTTCCAGCCGTTGCACGAGGTCACCGGACAGCGACCTGCCGGCCATACCGCCGCGCGCCGCGCGGCCGACGCTGTGATGAGCCAGTTCCAGGTGCGGTGCCTTGCCCGCGAGTTGCCGCTTCCAGTACGTGAGCTGCGGCGCCAGCGCATCCGTACCGAGTCTCCCTGCCTCGTACTCGTTCCAGTCCCAGTAGTCGATCGGCTCCGGTTGCAGTTGCACGGTGTCGCCGGCCGCGAGGCCTGCGTAGGCCCGCCCGGTTTCCTGCAGCAGCGTCGCGACGGACCAGCCTTCCACCACGATGTGGTGGAACACGAAAACGAGCAGGTACTCGTCGTCACCGGTACGCGCGAGGTTCACTCGAAGCAGCGGGGCACGATTCGTGGCGACCGGCTGCACCGCTGCCTGCTCGAGAAACTCGCGAACCTGCCGGTCGCTGCCGCGAAGATCGGCGAACTCGAACGGTACCTCGACCAGCTGATGAATCCGGGCATACGGCTGGCCGTCCGCACCGGCCGCTATTTCAGAGCGGAGCGCGGCGTGGCTGTTCACGACCAGGTTCAGCGCCTGCTGCAGCGCCTGTCGGTCCAGGCTGCCGTTCAGGCGGAAACCGCACTGGAGGTTGTAGGCGCCACGGCCGGAATCCAGCTCGCTCAGATACCACAGCGCCGACTGCATCGGGCTCAGGCGCCCGGTCGCGCTATCCGCCCGTTTCGCAACCGCCGTCTGCGCCGGTTCGCCGGCTTCCGCAGCGGGCGTTCGCAGGTGTCCGTCACCCGCCTCGCCGAACAACGCGTCGTGCAGTTCAGCGATTGTCGGATGATCGAACAGTATGCGGATCGCGATCGGCATGCCGAACTTTTCACGCATCCTTGCAACCGCGATCGTGGCGAGGATGGAGTGCCCGCCTGTCTCGAAAAAGCCGTCGCGGATGCCGATGCGATCGCGCTCCAGTGTTTCCTCGAAGATCTTTTGCAGTGCCCGTTCCCGGTCGTTTCTGGGCTCTTCATAGCCGGCATCGCCCTTGTTCACCGGCTCTGCGCTGGCAGGTAATGCATTGAAGTCGATCTTGCCGTTCGGCATCAATGGCATTGCAGCGAGGCGAATGAAGGTTTTCGGCACGAAATGGCCCGGCAGGCTTTCCGCGAGCGCCGCTATCAGCCGGCTTTCATCGAAGTCCGCTTCCCCGGCCGTGTAATAGCCCGCAAGTTCCTTGCTGCCTGCTGAATCGCGCACCGTTACCGCCGCCGACGCGATACCGGGAATTCTGCGCATCGCATTTTCCACCTCCTCGAGTTCGATGCGGTAACCGCGAATCTTCACCTGGCGATCGACACGTCCAAGAAACTCGATCTGTCCCGCGGCATTCAGGCGCACGAGGTCGCCGGTCCGGTACATGCGCCGGCCTTTCGTGGCCGGAAGCGGCTCCTCTACAAAACGTTCGGCCGTCAAGTCCTTGCGTTGCCAGTAACCCGTCGCGACGGACGCATTCGCGACATAAAGTTCGCCGGCGGCTCCCATGGGTACGGGATTCGCCCCGGCATCGAGGATATGAAGCGTCGTTCCGGCAATCGGCCGGCCTATCGGCAAGCGGCTGCCCGCGTCGTTTGGCGTTATGCGATAAACGGTGCACCAGACGGTTGCTTCCGTAGGTCCATACTCGTTGAACAGCCCGGCGTCGGGAATCGTCGCAAAATGCTTCGCGGCCACGCCGGGCGAACATTCTTCCCCGGCTACGATGACCGTTTGCAGCGTGGCCAGGTCGCCCGGGGCGCAGGTCCGGAGTACCGCCTCGTACAGCGACGGCAGCATCAGGGTATGCGTGACGCGGTGCGTGGAAATCAGCTTCGCGAGGGCCTGTGCATCGGCCTCTTCCCCCGGCCGCGGCAACACGAGCGTCCCGCCGCTCACCAGTGTCCAGAAAATTCCCGCTACCGAGCTGTCGAAGGCGAACGAAGAGGGCATCAGGTAGGTGCCCGGCTGCCGATCGTATTCAACCTTCCTGGCGTGGGTGGACAGCTGAAGGTTCGTGTGGGTGATGGTCACGCCCTTCGGTTTGCCCGTCGAGCCCGAGGTGTAGATCAGGTACGCGGTGCCCGAAGGACGGGCGGAATTCCCGGCGACGCCCGTCCCGGCGACGTCAGGACCCGTCAGCAGGCCTTGTTCGTCAAAGCGAAGAACCGGGAGCTTGCCGTTCGCATGGCCATCGTAGGTCGCATCGCAGATTACGCAGACGGCATCCGCATCCTCGACGATGAATCGAACACGCTCCTCCGGATAACTCGAGTCGACGGGAACGTATGTGAAACCCGCCGAACTCACGCCAAGTATGGCCACGACAAAGCCGGCCGAACGACCGCCGCAGATGACGACGTTGCCGTGTTGCACGCCGAGTTTCCGAAGGGCAGCCGCGATAGCGGCAGCGCGCTGCCCGACTTCAGCATAGGTCAGCTGCGTATCGCCGCACCTCAATGCACCCCGCGAACCGTGATCGGAAACGTGCCTCAGAATGTCGTCCATGACCGTGGCGTCCGGTGCCGTCAAGCCGCTACCGGTCAAGCCGTCGGCGACCAGTTGCCGTTCGGCCTCCGACAGGAGCGGCAATGCATCCGCGGACGTCGACGGAGCGTCCAGCCAGCGGCCCAGGCAAAACGAAACCCGCTCGAGCATCAGGGAGGCAAAGCTCCCGGGGCAGACCAGAGGATCGTAAAGTACCGTCAGCAGGACGTCCGTAGCCGTTGCGACGGCGCGTAACGCTACCCCCGCGTTGACGGATGGCCCCGTGATGCCTGTCGGATGAAAGGTCCCGGAGTCCAAGCCTGCGAAACCGAACAATGAGGATTGCGTGCCGGCGCGCGCAGCGGCAGCAACCGGAAGATGATCGATCAGCGCCTGCCGTTCGTTGAGCTGTCTGTCCAGCGTTTCCGCCTGCCGCGCAAGGTCGGCGTTTCCGTCCACGTGCAGCACGCAGGGAACCTGCCGTTCCAGTGGACCCGGCATCGCAGCCAGGTCCTCGTGATGCCGGCCTTCAGTCCGGATGGTCAGACGAACCCCGCTGACATTGCCGCACCTGGCGAGCATTGTGGCCCACGCGGCGCGGCATGCGGACAGCGGCGAGGTCCCCGCCCCGTCCGCGAAATCGGCAAATGCCTCCCGGCCGATACGCACGGTCCGGGTTGCCGCCGTCGCGGAACATACCTTTCCCGAATGCGGAATGCCTATATCGGGGTCCGGGCAATTCTTGAAGTCGGCCAGCCATTGACGCCATTCATGTGCGCCGGTTTCATCATCCAGAATTTCATTCTGCCAGTCGGAGATATCGGCGAACTGCAATGACTCGGGATCGTCGGACAGCGTGCTGCGGTTCAGCAGGACATCGACGATCTGCAGCAGGCTCGCAAGGTCCAGGATCAGTGGATGCGCCGTAGCGGCCAGCTCGGTCAACTCCGGCGTCCGGAGAATATCGACGCGCCAGCCGGCTTTCGACGGATCGATACGCGCACGTATGTCGCTCAGGACGCCGTCGCGGGCGCAGCCGTCTGAGCCCGTATCATGCGTTTCGATTTCCGCGCGCGCGTCCCGGGAGACGATTTGCAGCGGTTCCCGCAGTCCCGATACGACAACGATCGACGTCCGCAGAATTTCGGTTCTGGAGACAACATCGCGCAAGATTGCCCCCAGCGCCTCTGCGTCTGCTCCCGCGGGCAGCGGCAGGCAGACCTGATTGACGTGGCCCTCCCGGTGTTGCGGATGGATCGTGTGGAAAAATCGCTGCTCCGGTGACAGCTTTATTCCTTCCATGGATTACATTCCCTTCGCCGTAGCATAGCTTTCGCTGCCGTCGTGCACGTTGGTCATGCAGACGATGATGTCGCGTGGCCCCTTGTACGGTTCCCTGGCATGGGAAATCGACATGTTGTCGAGCAAAAGAACGTCGCCCGTTTCCCAGCGGAATTTTACGGTTTCGGCGGCGTAAGCCTGACGAATCTCTTCCGCCACGTCCGCTTCGATCGGGGTGCCGTCGCCGTAACAGGTCGAATACGGCAGGCCGTCGATGCCCAGTTCGTCGATGAGGGACTTGCGCAAGTCCGGCTCGAGCGTAGTGTGATGAAAGAATGCCGCGTGATTGAACCAGACCGGCTCTCCCGTCACGGGATGAGTCCGGATCGCGGGCCGTATCTGCCGCGTGCGCAGCCGATCGCGGTCTTTCCATTCGAACTCGATTTTATTCGCTTTGCAATACGCCTCCACCTCGACCCGATCTTCGGTCTGAAACACTTCCTGCCATGGCAGTCCAAAACCATCATTGAAGTTCCTGACCAGCATCATCTGCTTTTTCGCAAACCTGTCGACCACTTCCGGCCTCAGCCGCCGATAAACCTTGCGCACGTCCGAGATCGGTGTCTCGCCGCCTTCGGGAGACGCAACCTGGCAGCAAAGGAACAGCCGCAGCGGCCAGCGTATCCAGTAGGTACCTTCGTTATGCGGGTTGATGCGTTCGTTCTGCGGATGCACGGTCGACGTATACACGCGATTTCCCTTGGTTTCTCTGGGTGTCGTCCTGTCTTTGTACTCCAGTAACCGCCCGTCGGAAGTAGACATGACGAACTTCTCGAAAACGTCGACCGTCACGTCGGAAAACCCGCGGAACAACAGTGCCCGCGACCGCAGCAGCAGCGCGTCAATGAAATCGGATTGTGCCGCCGCCCACTCAGCCAGATCCACGCCCGGCATCTTCGGACGTATCTGCAATGGAATTTCCGAGTCCTCGAACAGTGGTTCGATGTTTACCCAGTCGCGGCTGTCCAGAGTCACGGTTTGCCGCTTTCTCTTACGCGGTCCGGCGATGCTCCGGTCGGCTTCGGCTTCAGGTTTCGTAGAGGTGACCATGGCTGATTTCTCCCGCCGCGGAAAGCGGCCTGCCAGCTGTGACAGCTGAATGTCGGGATTGGTTGTTACTATGTCCACAATTTCTTTGAGTCTTCCAATCATCTCTTCTATCGTGGCGGGCACGAAAAGCTGCGTGTCGTATTCACAGGTCCCGACGATTTTGTCCGGCCTGTCCCAGAGGAGGAACCCCAGGTCGAACTTCGACACCGCGTTGTCGATCGGCAAGGGCGAAGCCTGGAGGTTTCCGATCATTTGCCGCTCATCGGGATCGATATTGAGTCCATACCCCAGAAGATCCGGAGAATGTCTTGGTTCCATAAGCGTGAACTGGACCTGATACACGGGATTGGCGCCGTCGCGCCGTGTGAGTTCCAGGTCCTGGACGAGTTTCGCAAACGGCATGTCCTGATGTTCGTAGACTCCCTCGGCAACCAGTTCCTCCCGCTCCACCAGTTCCCTGAAAGTCGGATCCCCACTGAGGTCGGCGCGAAACGGCAATGCGTTTATGAAGTAACCGACGATCGCCTCCAGTTCCCGGCGATTGCGGCATGCAAGCGGCGAACCGATTACCTGGTCTTCCTGCCT
>Ga0268386_10004693_pt1 | contig 10105 bp, 8 predicted proteins | sample RVTome_15_FD_200260 | JGI IMG/M metagenome (GOLD analysis project Ga0268386, IMG submission 200260) | Soil microbial communities from uranium-contaminated site in the Upper Colorado River Basin, Wyoming, United States - RVT150D86... ...
CCACAAGTATCTGTGGCAGTCCGTGGCCGGGCTCGGCGCCGCGCTCGCGCTGTACGTGACCGCGCAGAGCGAGGCCGAGACGACGCTGTACGTGCCGTTCTTCAAGGACGTGCTCGTGCCGCTGGGCACCGGGTTCGTCGTGCTCGCGTACTTCGTGATCGTGGGCACGAGCAACGCGGTCAATCTCACCGACGGGCTCGACGGGCTCGCGATCATGCCGGCGGTGCTGATTGCCGCGGCGCTCGGGGTCTTCGCCTACGCGTCGGGCAACGTGGTGTTCGCGAACTACCTCGCGATCCCCTACATCGCCGGCACCGGCGAGTTGCTGGTGATCTGCGCCGCGATCTTCGGCGCGGGTCTCGGCTTCCTGTGGTTCAACACCTACCCGGCGCAGGTGTTCATGGGCGACATCGGCGCGCTCGCGCTCGGCGCGGCGCTCGGCGTGATCGCCGTGGTCGTCCGCCAGGAGATCGTGCTCGCCATCATGGGCGGCGTCTTCGTGATGGAGACGGTGTCGGTGATCCTGCAGGTGGCGTCCTTCAAGCTGACCGGCAAGCGCATCTTCAAGATGGCGCCGATCCATCACCACTACGAGCTCAAGGGCTGGGCCGAGCCGAAGGTGATCGTGCGCTTCTGGATCATCACCGTGGTGCTCGTGCTGTTCGGTCTCGCGACGCTGAAACTGCGATGAACGACGCACCGAACCTGCAGCCGCTCGCCGCCGGTACCCGCGCGCTCGTCCTCGGGCTCGGCCGCACCGGGGTGTCCTGTGCGCGTTATCTGCGCCGCCGCGGCCTCGAGGTGCGCGTGGCGGACACGCGGGGCAACCCGCCGGGGCTCGAGGCGCTGCGCGAGACCGGCGCGGCGGTGGAGCTACGCACCGGGGCGTTCGAGACGGCGCTTCTCGACGACGTGGCCCAGGTGGTGGTCTCGCCGGGGCTGTCGGTCCGCGAAGCGGTGGTGCAGGAAGCGGGCCGGCGCGGGTTGCCCGTCGTCGGCGACATCGAGCTCTTTGCGCGCGAGGCGCAGGCGCCGGTCGCGGCGGTCACCGGCACCAACGGCAAGAGCACGGTGACGACGCTGGTCTCCGAGCTCGCCTCCGCCACGGGGCGCGCGACGCTTGCCGGCGGCAATCTCGGCGAGCCGGCGCTCGATCTGCTCACGCATCCGGTGCCCGAGCTCTACGTCCTCGAGCTTTCCAGCTTCCAGCTCGAGACCACCTGGTCGCTCAGGACCGCGGGCTCCACGGTGCTCAACGTGACACCCGACCACATGGATCGCTATCCGAGCGTGGAGGCGTACGCGCACGCAAAGGCGCGCATCTTCGACGGCTGCGAGGTGGCGGTCGTCAACGCCGACGACGAGCTGGTGCGTGACATGCCGCGCGCGGGACAACGCGTGCTGTCCTTCAGCCTGCGCTCGCCGGATGCGGACTACACACTCGCGGACGAGCCCGAGCAGCTGGTGCTGCGGCGTGGCGAGCCGCTGCTGCCGCTATCGCGCCTGCGGATACAGGGCCGGCACAACGCCGCCAACGCGCTTGCCGCGCTCGCGATGTGCGAGGCGCTCGCGCTGCCCGACACCCCGGTGCTCGCCGCGCTCGCGGAATTCGGCGGGCTGCCGCACCGCGCGCAGTGGGTGGCCGATATCGACGGCGTGCGCTACGTGAACGACTCGAAGGGCACCAACGTCGGCGCGACCATCGCCGCCATCGACGGGATGAGCGGCCCGCTCGTGCTGATCGCCGGCGGCGACGGCAAGAACGCCGACTTCGCGCCGCTCGCGGCGGCCTGCCGCGGCAAGGTCAGTCACGCGGTGCTCATCGGCCGCGACGCCCAGCGCATCGCCGCCGCCCTGGAAAAATTGGCTCCGAGCCATTTTTCGGTGGAGATGGCGGCCGACATGCCCTCCGCCGTCCGTGCGGCACGCGCCGCGGCCCGGTCCGGCGACACGGTGCTGCTGTCGCCGGCCTGCGCGAGCCTCGACATGTTCCGCGACTACGCGCATCGCGGCGAGGCGTTCATCGCCGCGGTCAGGGGACTCGCGTGAGCGCCGCGACCATGGCCTACGCACGCTCGTCGGGCCGGCCGCGCCGGCTGGTGATCGATCCGTGGCTCACCGGCTCGGTGCTCGCGCTGCTCCTGATCGGCCTGGTGATGGTCGCATCGGCATCGATCGGCATCTCCGAGCGCGAGCTCGGCGAGCCGTTCTACTACTTCGAGCGGCAGCTCATGTTCGTGGCGCTCGGCCTGGTCGCCGCGCTGGTCGGTGTCAGCGTCCCGACGCAATTCTGGGAGGACCGGTCGATCTGGCTGCTGGCCGGCGCGTTCGTGCTGCTCATCCTCGTGCTCACGCCCGGCCTCGGTCACGAGGTCAACGGCAGCACCCGCTGGATCCGTCTCGGCGTGATGAACTTCCAGGCCTCGGAGCTCGCCCGCGTGATGCTCCTCACCTGGATCGCGAGTTTTGCCGTGCGCCGCGCCGACGAATTGCGCCGCGACTTCAAGGGGTTCATGAAACCCGTCGGCGTCCTGTGCGCGGCGATGGTCCTGCTGCTCGCGGAACCCGACTTCGGCGCCGCCACGGTGCTGATGGCCACGGGACTCGCGGTCCTGTTCCTCGCCGGCGTGCGTCTGCGCCACCTCGCGGTCCCGCTTGCGCTCGGCGTCGGCGGAATGATGCTGCTCGCCGTCAGCTCCGACTATCGGCTGCGCCGCATCAAGGCGTTTCTCGATCCCTGGGCCGACCCGTATGACAGCGGTTTCCAGCTCACCCAGTCGCTGATCGCCATCGGGCGCGGCGAATGGCTGGGCGTGGGCCTCGGGTCGAGCGTGCAGAAGCTCTTCTACCTGCCCGAGGCGCACACCGACTTCGTGTTCGCGGTGATGGCGGAGGAATTCGGCCTCGCCGGCGTGATGCTGGTGATCGGCCTGTTCGTCGTCCTCGTCGGACGCGCGCTTAAGGTAGGACGCAAGGCGGCCGAGGCGGGCTTCGAGTTCCAGTCGTACCTGGCCTCGGCGATCGGCATCTGGCTCGGGCTCCAGGCGTTCGTCAACGTCGGCGTCAACATGGGGCTGCTCCCGACCAAGGGGCTCACGCTGCCGCTCTTCAGCTATGGCGGCAGCAGCATGCTGGTCACGCTCGGCTGGCTCGGCGTGCTGGCACGCATCCACCACGAGACCGCGGTGTCGGGCCGCGTCGTGGTGCCGCGCGAGGCGCGACGGCCATGAATCGGCGTGTCGCATTCATCATGGCGGGCGGCACCGGCGGTCACGTGTTTCCCGCGCTCGCGACTGCGCGCGTGCTGCGCCGCCGCGGTTTCGACGTCGTGTGGCTCGGCACGCAGCGCGGCATCGAGGCGCGGCTCGTGCCCGCCGAGGGCATACCCGTCGAATGGCTGTCGGTCGGCGGCTTGCGGGGGAAGAGCGTGGCCACGCTCCTCGTGGCGCCCTTCCGGCTGGTGCGCGCGGTCCTGCAGGCGCTCGACGCGCTGCGCCGGCACCGGCCCGCGGTCGTGCTGGGCGCGGGCGGCTTCGCCTCGGGGCCGGGCGGCATCGCCGCGTGGCTCCTGCGGCGTCCCCTCGTGGTGCACGAGCAGAACGCCATCGCGGGCCTCACCAATCGAGTGCTGGCGCGGCTGGCCGACCGCGTGCTCGAGGGTTTTCCCGGCAGCTTTGGTCCGCGGATCCGCGCCGAGCGTGTCGGCAACCCGGTACGGCCCGAGATCGCCGCGATCGCCGCACCCGAACGGCGATACGCGGGGCGCGAAGGGCGCACGCGCCTGCTCGTATTCGGCGGCAGCCAGGGCTCCGCGCGCCTGAACGCGGTCGTCCCCGCCGCGATCGCGGAACTGCCCGGAACGCTGCGCCCCGACGTGCTGCACCAGACCGGCAACGCTGGGCTCGACGAGACGGCCGCCGCCTACGAGAGCCGCGGGCTCGACGCCGATGTCCGCGCCTTCGTCGACGACATGGCGGGCGCGTACGGCTGGGCGGATCTCGCGGTCTGCCGCTCGGGCGCGCTCACCATCGCGGAGCTGGCTGCCGCGGGCGTGCCGGCGATCCTGGTGCCGTTCCCGGCGGCCGTCGACGATCACCAGACGCGGAACGCCAGCTACGCGGTCGACGCGGGCGCCGCGGTGCTGATGCCGGAAGCGACGCTCACTCCGGTCTCGCTGGCCGCCAAACTGCGCGAGCTGATCGAGGCCGGGCGGCCGAGGCTGCTCGCGATGGCGCAGGCCGCGCGGCGTACCGCGATCACCGACGCCGACGAGCGGCTCGCGGATGCCTGCGTCGCCGTGGCGGGAGGTGCGGCATGAAGGACCGCATGCGCCGCATCAACACGATCCACTTCGTCGGCATCGGTGGCAGCGGCATGAGCGGGATCGCCGAGGTGCTGGCGAACCTGGGCTATACCGTGCAGGGATCCGATCTCAAGGCGGGCGATGCCACGCGCCGGCTCGAGTCGCTCGGCGTGCGGGTCGTGCTGGGCCACCAGGCCGCGAACGTGGCGGGTGCCGACGTGGTGGTGGTGTCGAGCGCCGTGGACGCGGACAACCCCGAGGTCTCGTACGCGCTCGAGAAGCGCATCCCGGTCGTCAAGCGCGCGGAGATGCTCGGCGAGCTGATGCGCTTCCGGTACTCGATCGCGGTCGCGGGCACGCACGGCAAGACCACGACCACGAGCCTGGTCGCGAGCGTGCTCGCGGAGGGCGGCGAGGATCCCACCTTCGTCATCGGCGGACGCCTGAAGAGCGCGGATGCGAACGCGCGGCTCGGCGCCGGCCGCTACCTGGTCGCCGAGGCCGATGAGAGCGACGCCTCGTTCACGCATCTGCAGCCCGTGATCGCGGTGGTCACCAACGTCGATGCCGACCACCTGGGCACGCACGGCGGCGATTTCGAGAAGCTCAAGTCGAGCTTCGTCGAGTTCCTGCACAACCTGCCTTTCTACGGCCTGGCGGTGATCTGCACCGACGATCCGGTCACCGCGAGTCTCGTCCCGCGCATCGGCCGCCCTTACCTCGGGTACGGTTTCGGCGCCAACGCCGACGTGCGCGCAGCGAATCTCGTTCGTCGCGGCGCCCGCTCGGGCTTCGACGTGATCCGGCCGGGTCGCCCCGGCGCGCTTGCGGTCACGCTCAACCTGCCGGGCCGGCACAACGTGCTGAACGCGCTCGCCGCGATCGCGGTGGCGACCGAGCTCGAGATCGGCGACGCGGCCATCGCCCGCGCGCTCGCGGAGTTCCAGGGCATCGACCGGCGGCTGCAGACGCTCGCGGAGCTCGCGACGGCCCGCGGCCGCATCGTAGTGGTCGACGACTATGCGCACCACCCGACGGAGATCGCGGCCACGCTCGAGGCCGCGCGCCAGGCCTGGCCCGACCGGCGCATCGTGCTGGTGTTCCAGCCGCACCGCTACACGCGCACTCGCGATCTGCTCGACGATTTCGCCAAGGTGCTTTCCGAGCCGGACGCGCTCGTGGTCGCCGAGGTCTATCCGGCGGGCGAGCAGCCGATCGCCGGCGCCGACGCGAAGACGCTGTGCCGCGCCATCCGCTCGCGCGGACGCCTCGACCCGGTGATGCTCGGCGCGCTCGACGAGCTGCCGCGCGCGCTCGCCGACATCGTCCGCGACGGCGATGTCGTGCTGACCATGGGCGCGGGCAGCATCGGCGCCGCCGCGCACGAGCTGCCGCACCGGCTCACCGATGCGATCGCGGCGATCGGAGGCCGGGCATGAACGGGCCGCGGCGCATCGTGGACGCGCGCGAGTTCGGCCGCGTCGCGGTGCTGATGGGCGGCAGCTCCACGGAGCGCGAAGTGTCGCTCGACTCCGGCCGCAACGTGCTCGAGGCGCTCGAGCGCCGCGGCGTCGATGCGTTCGCGATCGACGGCATCCCGGCGCTGGTGGCCGCGCTCACGCAGCGCTCCGGGCGGCGCATCGATCGCGTGTTCAACATCCTCCACGGCAACCGGGGCGGCGGCGAGGACGGCGTGGTGCAGGGGCTGCTCGAGGCGCTCTCGGTGCCCTACACCGGATCTGGCGTGCTCGGCTCCGCGCTCTCGATGGACAAGATCCGCACCAAGCAGGTGTGGTTGTCGGTCGGCCTGCCGACGCCGGGCTACGCGACCCTCGAGCGTGGCGACGACGTCGTCGCGGCCGCGCACAGGATCGGGCTGCCCGTGATCGTCAAGCCCGCCTGTGAGGGCTCGAGCGTGGGCGTGACCCGCTGCTTCGATGACGCCGATCTGCCCGCCGCCGTGGCGCTCGCATCGCGCTACGACGGCCCGATGCTGGTCGAGCAGCTCATCCAGGGCGAGGAGTACACGGTCGGCGTGCTCGGCACCGAGGCGCTGCCCTCGATCCGCATCGTGCCCGCGGGCGAGTACTACGACTACCACGCCAAGTACGTCGCGGACGACACGCAGTATATCTGCCCCGGGCTCGCGGGCGCCGCCGAGCAGGAGTTCGGCAGCCTCGCCCTTGGCGCCTTCTTCACCGCCGGCTGCAGCGGCTGGGGCCGCGTCGATTTCATGCGCGACCGCGCCGGACGGTCGTGGCTGCTCGAGGTAAATACCGCGCCCGGCATGACCAGCCACTCGCTGGTGCCGAAGGCGGCCCGCGCGCGCGGCATGGATTTCGACGAGCTCGTCTGGCGCGTGCTCGAGACGAGCTTTACGGCGCGCGGGCCATGAGGAGATGCGGATGACGCCACTCACCGCCCGCAAGCGCCGTCGCGCGACCGATCTCGCGCCGACGCTGTTCGAGCGCGTCGAGTGGCGCCGTGTTGCGACCGGCGCCGGGATGCTGGCCAGCGTCGCGCTGGTCGTGATGCTGCTGGTGCTCGCGCTCGACCGCCCCGTGCAGCGGGTGCTGGTCGAGGGCGCCTTCCAGCGCGTGTCACCGCCGCAGGTGGAAAGCGCGGTCGCACGCGTGGCGCGCGGCGGCCTGACCTCGGTCGATCTCGAATCGGTGCGCGCCGAGGTGCGCAGGATCCCCTGGGTCGACGGCGTGGTCGTGCAGCGCCGCTGGCCCGATGCGATCCGCGTCTCGATCACGGAGCAGGTGGCGGCGGCACGCTGGAACGACATGGGGCTGCTCAACACGCGGGGGCATCTCTTCATACGCAACGCGCGCTTCGCGCCGCCCGAGCTGCCGCTGCTCGAAGGCCCCGAGGGCAGCGAGGGCGCCGTGGCACAGGTCTACCTCGACACGCAGGGCCGGCTGCTCGAGGCGGGGTTGCGGCTCACCGGCGTGCGCCTCGACGAGCGCGGCGCCTGGGAGCTCGCGATCTCGGACGGCGTGCGGGTCAAGCTCGGCCGGCAGGCCGTAAACGAGCGTCTCGAGCGGTTCATCGCCCTTGCGAGCCCGATGGTCGCCAAGCGGCTCGCGGAGATCTCCTACGTGGACATGCGTTACACGAACGGGTTCAGCGTCGGCTGGAACGACCGTTCCTCCCTGGCGGTCGCTCCGACCGAGGTTGCAGCGGGCGATGGCTAGAAAACCCGAGCGGAATCTGATCGTCGGCCTCGACATCGGCACCTCGAAGGTCGTGGCCATCGTGGGCGAGCTCGCCCCGAGCGGCGTGATCGAGGTCGTGGGCGTCGGAACGCATCCGTCGCGCGGCCTGAAGAAAGGCGTGGTCGTCAACATCGACTCCACCGTGCAGTCGATCCAGCGCGCGGTCGAGGAAGCGGAGCTGATGGCGGGCTGCCAGATCCACTCGGTGTTCGCGGGGATCGCTGGGAGCCACGTGCGAAGCCTCAATTCCCACGGCATCGTCGCGATCCGCGACAAGGAAGTGGCGCCCGGCGACGTCGATCGCGTGATCGATGCGGCACGCGCGGTCGCGATTCCCGCGGATCAGAAGATCCTGCACATCCTGCCGCAGGAATTCATCATCGATCACCAGGAAGGCATCCGCGAGCCGATCGGGATGTCGGGTGTGCGCCTCGAGGCGAAGGTACACATCGTCACCGGCGCCGAGAGCGCCGCGCAGAACATCGTCAAGTGCGTCCAGCGCTGCGGGCTCGAGGTCGAGGACATCGTGCTCGAGCAGCTCGCCTCGAGCTATGCCGTGCTCGCCGAGGACGAGAAGGAGCTCGGCGTGTGCCTGGTGGACATCGGCGGCGGCACGACCGACCTCGCCGTGTTCTCGGGCGGCGCGATCCGGCACACGGCGGTGATCCCGGTGGCGGGCGACCAGGTCACCAACGACATCGCGGTGAGCCTGCGTACGCCGACACATCACGCGGAGGATCTCAAGATCCGCTACGCGTGCGCGCTCTCGCAGCTCGCGAACCCCGACGAGACGATCGAGGTGCCGAGCGTCGGTGACCGGCCCGCGCGCCGCCTCGCGCGCCAGACGCTCGCCGAGGTCGTCGAGCCGCGCTACGAGGAGCTGTTTGCGCTGGTGCGCGAGGAGCTTTCGCGCTCGGGTTTCGACGACATGATCGCCGCCGGCGTCGTGCTCACCGGCGGCAGCGCAAAGATGGAAGGCGTTATCGACCTGGCCGAGGAGATCTTCCACGCGCCGGTGCGGCTCGGCCTGCCGCAGGGCGTCATGGGCCTCGTCGACGTCGTTCGCAATCCGATCCACGCAACCGGCGTGGGACTGCTGCTGTTCGGCCGCGAGAACTACGTGCGGCGTGGCCGCAGCGCGCCGGTCGGCACCGGCGTGCGCAGCGTGATGGACCGGATGAAGGCTTGGTTTCAGGGCAATTTCTAGGGGCAGGGAAAGGGACTCGTATACGGCGAACCGACAGGATTTCTTTCGTATCAATGGAGAGCAGCAATGTTCGTACTCGCAGAGACTGAAAATCACGGCGCGATCATCAAGGTCGTGGGAGTCGGAGGCGGCGGTGGCAACGCCGTCACGCACATGGTCAATTCCGGCATCGAGGGCGTCGACTTCGTCTGCGTCAACACCGACGCGCAGGCGCTGAAGCACGCGCGCGTCAAAACCAGCATCCAGATCGGCTCGAACATTACCAAGGGCCTCGGCGCAGGCGCCGATCCCGAGATCGGCCGCCAGGCGGCGATGGAGGATCGCGATCGCATCGTCGAGCTGATCGAAGGATGCGACATGCTGTTCATCACCGCCGGCATGGGCGGTGGCACCGGCACGGGCGCGGCGCCGATCGTGGCGCAGGTCGCCAAGGAACTCAACATCCTGACGGTGGCCGTCGTCACCAAACCCTTCGAGATGGAGGGCGCGAAGCGCCAGGCGCTTGCGGAGCAGGGTATCGGCGAGCTCGGCAAGTACGTCGACTCGCTGATTACGATCCCGAACCAGAAGCTCCTTACCGTGCTCGGTGGTGACACCACGCTGCTCGACGCGTTCAAGGCCGCGAACCAGGTGCTGCAGGGGGCGGTGCAGGGCATCGCGGAGCTGATCACGCGCCCGGGCCTGATCAACGTCGACTTCGCCGACGTGCGCACGGTGATGGCCGAAACCGGCATGGCGATGATGGGTTCTGGTTCCGCGAACGGCGAGAACCGCGCGCGCGCCGCCGCCGAGGCCGCGATCTCGAGCCCGCTGCTCGAGGACGTGAACCTCTCGGGCGCGCATGGCCTGCTGATCAACGTCACCGCCGGCATGGACCTGCGCACCAGCGAGTTCCACGTCGTCGGCGACACGGTCAAGCAGTACGCGTCGGAGGATGCGACGGTGGTCGTGGGCTACGTGATCGACCCGGAGATGACCGACCAGATCCGCGTCACCGTGGTCGCCACGGGCATCGGCCGGCCGACCGCCGTGCGCGGCATGCCCGCCGGGATGCTGCCGCCCAAGGTCGAAGTCGTTCAGAGCCGTGCGCGCCGTCGGCCGCTCGACAACTATGCGGACTACGACCAGCCGAGCTTCCGGCGCCGCCCCCGCGCCGTGGGCGAGGACATGCGTGCCGACGCCGCCGGCGACGACTCGTACCTCGACATACCCGCGTTTCTCCGCCGGCAAGCCGACTGAGCTCGCGGACTGTCCTCATGCCCCTGAAATGAGGACTGCGCCGTGTTTCCCCCGCCCTCCCTGCTCTCCGGAGGGCCGGTGGGGATGCCCCCTTGTGCTATCCTGCTCGGCCGAACGGTCCCGTCATGCTCAAAC
>Ga0268386_10004694_pt1 | contig 10102 bp, 4 predicted proteins | sample RVTome_15_FD_200260 | JGI IMG/M metagenome (GOLD analysis project Ga0268386, IMG submission 200260) | Soil microbial communities from uranium-contaminated site in the Upper Colorado River Basin, Wyoming, United States - RVT150D86... ...
CCTGGCCAGCGTGTTGCTGATCGCGTAGGTGTCCTTGCGCTCCTCCGGCGGGCCGCCGTGGCCCGTCCTGATGAACACCTTGCCCAGCCGATCGGCATTCGTGTACGCGTCGGCGAAATCATAGATACCCGCCATCGGCACCGCCGCATCGAACTTGCCGGGATGCCTCGCGATGGTCGCCATCGACATGATCCCACCGTAGCTGTACCCGTAGATTCCTACCTTGCCGTTCACGTACGGCAGCGATCGGACGAAGTCGGCCGCCATCGCGGCATCGTGGGCCTGGCCGTTCGCCCAGTCGTTGACGCCGAGATCCTGGAACGGACGCCCGAATCCTGAGCCGCCGCGGTAGTTGATCGCAAGGACGACGTAGCCCTTCGACGAGAGATACTGCTCCATCAGCGCCTGCGTGCGGAGGGTGGAGTTCGTGCCACCCCCGTGCACCTGGACGAGCGCCGGGTACTTCCCGCCGGGTGTCATGTCGGGCGGGAGGTACAGGAAGCCCTGAATGTAGAGCCCGTCGAACGATCGATATGCGATTTCCCGCGGCTCGCGGATGCCCTCGTACGCAACGGCCTGCAGGGCGATCTGGCGTGGTGGCCCACCGATCCCCGGGAGATAGTACGATCCGGTGCCGTCGGCCGGCGTCGAACGCGTGAACACGAAGCCGTCGGCGCTTGCCGACGCTTGAAGCCCCCGCATGACGCCGCGATCGTTGGTGACCTTCGTCGCCACGCCGCCTGCCGCGGGCACCGAATAGAGATTCACGTCGCCGCGCTCCTGGTAGGTGAAGTAGAGACGCGAGCTGTCGCCCGACCAGATCAGGTCGCCGGTGGCATAGACCTGCATCTTCACCGGCCGCTCCGTGCCTTTCACGGGATCGATCAGGAAGATGTCGTAGAGGTCCATGTACCAGTAGCCCTTCTTCGAACTGCCGAGCAACGCGATGTGCCTGCCATCGGGCGACCATACCGGCGTCTCCGACACCATCACGCCTCGAGTCAACTGCCGCGATTTGCCCGAGGCAACATCCACGAGCCAGAGATCGTCGTGCCAGTAGTCGGCTTTGTTCGAGACGTACGCGATGGTCTTTCCGTCCGGCGACCAGACCGGGCCGAATCGCGATTCGTCCTCGGGCATCGCGCCCTGGGTCAACTGCCGCGGCGCAGCGCTGCCGTCGGCGGCGACCACCCAGATGTCGTTCTGGCCTCCACGGCTCGAGCTGAAGGCAATCCATTTGCCGTCTGGCGAGATTGCAGGCGCGCGTTCGTTGGCCTCGTCCTTCGTGATTTGGGTCGCCGTCGTCGAATCGATCGGAATCGACCACAAGTCCCCTTGACGTGAGGTCAGGATGCGCTGGGCGTCCGGGAACCATGCGGTGATGCTTCCCTCGAACCAGGGCTTCGGCTCTGCGGACCCGTCCACGGACGCAAGGCGCTGGCCGCCCTGGCCGCCGATGGCGAGCCATCTGCCATCGGGCGAGATCGACACGCCACCAGGCCCGCCACGGCCGCCGCGGCCGCTCATCGACTCGAGCGTCAACGGGAGCCGAGCCTGTGCCTGTTGATTTCCTTCCGACGGCGGGCCGGTATGGGTGACCGCCGGCCACGTCATCGCGAGGAATGACGCAACCAGTGCAACGGGGATGGTATTTTTCATTGCTAGACCCTCTCTCCCAGCTTTCTTCGCGCCCTCTGGCCGAAAGCTACAGAAGCACCTTGCCTGGCTTCTTCCCCGTCAGCGTCCCGTCCTGCAGGACGACGGTGCCGTTGACGAGGACAGTTGACACGCCGCTCGCCATCGGGTGTGGATCGTTGGGATCGGATTCGGCGGGCGTCGGGAACGAGAACTTCTCTGGATCGAACACCATGACATCCGCAACGCGACCCTTCTCCAGAATCCCGCGGTCCTTCAGTCGGAACTGCGCGGCCGGCATGGAGGTCGCCTTGCGCACGGCCTCCTCGAGCGCGACGCCACTGGCCTTCGCCTGTTTGAAATAGCCGGCGAATGCGCCGCGCCGCTGGTGCTCGTACCAGCCGTATGGCTCGTCCATGTCGACGGGCAGCGAGTCGGACCCGGGTCCGAATTGCGGATGCTTCGTCCAGGCGCCCGGCGGCAGCGGAGCCTCGCCACCGCGTCCCCCGCCCCCGCGTCCACGCCCGCCGCGCCCCCCGCGCCCCTCGGTGCGGTTGCCGTCGAACGTGAACACGACCGGATTCGACTCGTCCAGGATCAGGTCCACGTACACGTCGTTGGGTGCCTTGCCCAGCGTTTTCGCGAGGTCGGCGACAGACTTGCCGACGCTGGCCTGATGCTTTGGCGTCAGTGCGCGGACGATGACGACCTGTTCCTTGTTGTTGTTGAAGAAGCTCACGGACTTCAGGATCTCGGCGCGCTTGTCGGACTGGAGCAGGTCGCGCAGCTGCTGACGCGAGTAGTCGAACGCGCCGGGATAGAAGACCATCAGCGCCTCGAGCATCCTGTCGGACGCGCGGCGGTGGCTCAACGACTGTGGAATGACGTCGGCGAGGACCGTCAGCCCGCGCGTGTTCGCCTCGGTCACGAGGTCGAGCGATGCCTGGGACCGGCCGCCGAAATGGGAAATCTGCACGCGGCACCCGGCCTGTTCGCCGATCGCCACCGCCTCTGGACCGCCGTTCAGTTTGCTCACCTCGCTCCGGCCCGGCCGCGTGTGAGACGCGTAGGTGGCGTCGTGCTGCGTGAGAATCCCTGCCACGCGCACCAGCTCCTCGGTGGTGGCGTAGTAGCATGGCCGATACGCGAGCCCCGTGGACATCCCCACCGCGCCCTGCTCGAGACCGGCGCGCACGAGGCGTTCGATCTCTTTCCATTCGGCGTCCGTGGGGGGCCGGTCGTGGCTGCCCCCGGCGCGCATCGCCGCCCATCGGATGCCGCCGTACCCGAGAAGCACGGCACTGTTGACCGTCGCGCCTATGCGGTCAATCGCTTTCGCATAGCCGTCCACGCCTTCCCAGTCGATATCCATCTGGCTGCGCTTGTGCGAGATCAGCGCCTCCCGGTACCAGTATTCGAGGACCGTCTTCGAGTGATACGGCGTGACCGAATGACCGCAGTTGCCGTTGATGAGCGTCGTGACACCCTGTCTCACGAACTTCTCCAGCACAGGATCGGCGACCATGAGTATCTCCTCATGGGCGTGCGGATCGACGAACCCCGGGCATACGAACTGTCCGGTTGCGTCGATGACCGTTGCCGCGCTCGAGTCCGGGATCTGACCGACATCGGCAATGCGACCGTCGCGAATGCCCACGCTGGCGAGGAACGCGGCCTTCCCTGTTCCATCCACGACCCGGCCGCCTTTTATGAGGACGTCCAGTGGTGGCCCCTGCGCCTCGAACACGGCGTCGCGGCACCCGGTCAGAAGGATCGAGGCGCCGCCCAGGACGGCTGTCTTCAGGAAGTCCTTCCGAGTGATCCCGTTCTGCATTCCGGTCTCCTTGAGATCTAACCCCAGGTTCACTTGCTTGGTGAACGGTCCGGGCCGCCGGCGTTAGCACGATGACACGATGAGACGACGACACGATGGAATTCACTGAGAATCCGGCCATCGTGCTCATCGTGACATCGTGTCCATCGTGCGGTCCGTAACCCCGTGTTCACCAACCCAAAATGAGCTGTGGGCTTAGATCAGTGTTCACTCGCACGACGGACGGCGAGGGGCGAACGGCGGTTTGTTCACACGCTCTCAGAATTCAATCCGGAATCCCAACTGAATCTGTCGCGGGTCTCCGGCTTGCGAATCGATGACCCCGAAGCTTTGGGGACTCGACAGGTTGAGCGAGGGACTGTCGTACTGCAGGTGGTTCAGCACGTTCACCGCTTCGAGGGTGAACACACCGTACACGTTCCCGGCAATCCGGGTTCGCTTACCGATCGAGAAGTCGAGATTCCATCGGGGCAACCCGTAGACGGACCCGCGGCTGGACGTCCGATCCTGTGCGAGCAGCACGCGCCGGAAGCTGTCGTAGGCCTGCTCGGGATCCTCGAAGAGGTTGAGGCCCGTGCCGCCGTTCGCTGGATTGCCGTTCGTAGCGACGTTCCCTGAGCCGGTCACCCCTCTGTGGACCCCCTGGTTCAGATCGGGGTCGCCCACGGGCACCGCGCCAACGCAGCTGGTGAACGCGAGACCGCCGCCATAGACGCCCGCGCGCTGACATACGTTGAGAGACACACCGCTCGTCGCGCTGAAAATTCCGGCCACGTACCAGCCGCCCGTGAGGGCTGCCAGCGGACCGCCGTTCTTGCCGAACGGCAGGTCGTACACGCCCGTCACGTTCAGAACGTGCCGCCGATCGGTGGCCGCCGGTCCCCAGTCGATGTCGAGGTCGAATGCGGACGACGGAGCGGCTACGACATTCTGCCGCACGCCCGCCTGATCCATCGTTTTCGAGAGGGTGTAGCTGGCCGAGAAGGTGAGACCCGTGGACATCCGGCGCCGGAGCATCGCGTAGAACGCATGATAGTCGGATTTCCCCCCGTCGCCGCGTGCCCAGAGCGTCTGGATCTGCTGGTTGCTGAGGGGCTCCTGCCCGAGGGATATCCGCCGCTGATTGATCTGGAGCCACAGCTGACTCAGGTTGCCGTCGATGAATGAGGTGCTCTGCGCGGCGGCGAAGGCTGCGGTCTGTCCACCCGCGATCTGGTTCTCGAACCAGGGCTGCGGGGCGATTGCCGTGGCGGGCGTGCCGGCGCGCAGCTCGGTTGCGACCGCGTCGAAGGCCTGCGCGAAGGTCTGGCCCGAACCGTTGTCCACGTGGAAGTACGGCACCGAGCTGAGCACGTACGCCTGGGGCAGCTCGCGGGCCAGCCTCAACACCCACCCCATCTCCATCGTCATGCGGGAGGAGAGCTCGCGCTGATAGCTGAAGTTGAAGCTGTGCGTGCGTCCGGTCTTGATCTTCGGGTCGGCGTAGGCCGTCAGGGTCAGTCTCTCCGGAACGATCGGCGCGGTAACGGCAGGATGCTGCGGCGTAGGCACCGGGCCATCGATGCCGACGCGGTAGGCGGCAGCGACGGGAGACCCGGCCGGATTGCAGCCGGCGCCCGGCGCACCGCTGACGTCGCAGCGAGGTCCAAGCACTGCCAGGTTCTCCCCGTAGCCCATGCCCAGCGCGAAGATGTGCTGCACGCTGTTGGTCCGATCGAACACCAGACCGTACCCGCCACGCAGCACGGACCGGTCGTGCCGGAACACTTTGCCGAGCCACCCCTGCTCGAACGGCGGATTCCAGGTGGCGGCCAGCCGCGGGCCGAGGTTGCCCCAGTCGACCTCGTAGTACTTGCTCTCGCCGGCATCGACCACGGGCTGGAAGGCAAGGGTCGGGTTGTAGGGCTGCCCCGCCAGGGCGGCGGCCCGCGCGCGCTCGATATAGTTGTCGCTGTTGAACACCTCGCCTGTCCCCGCGTCGATCAGGAACGCGTACCGGTCCAGTTTTTCCTTGGGCGCGAGCTTGAACTGGTAGCTCAACCCCAGGTTGAGCGTGAGTGAGGGCGTGGCCCGCCACGAATCGTTGACATAGAACTCGAAGGCATCGCTCGTCGTTTCCAGGTCCTGCGGCGTGCCGAGCGGCAGCGGCTGGAGGTTCGTGTCGCGCATCGCGAGCACGCTGACGTTGTCGACCAGGCCCAATGAGGCAGCGTAGAGACTCGTAAAGCGCGACACGTCGGAGGACAGCAGGCAGCCGGTGGTCACCGAGGCGCTGCACGTCGGCGGCCGCGCGGACGCCGGCAGGCTCAGATTGGTGCCGGTGTTGACGAGGGCGACGGGTGTCGTCAGCGAACCCGCCAGCTGGTCGGTACGGTTGAAGTACCAGTATTCTCGGCGCCAGGTGCCGCCGAAGAGCACGGTGTGCGTGTCGCGATTCCAGGTCGAGTTGTTGATGAGCTGGTAGGTGTGCTGGTTGGCCACCTGAGAGCGCGCCCCCCCAATACTCACGCCGATCGGCTCGTCCACCGTACCGACGTCAAGCGCGACGTTGGTGCCGGCAACCTGCGGAAATGGGTCGACCCGCGTGAACGCCAGATAGCCGCGGACATAGGAGAGGCGCGTCTCGTTGAGAAACCGCGGCGAGACCTGCCCGGTGGCACCGACGGCGAGGAAGCGCGGCTCGCGCGGGAGATCCTCGAGCGCGACAGGCTGCCCCTTCGTGTTCCCGGGCAACAGCCCGCTGATGTCGGCCTGCGCGGCCCCGACCTCCCGGATGCTGCCGAACCGGTAGTTCACGTCCGCGCGCCAGTTGGACGAGATGTTCCGGTCGAGCCGCATCACGAACGTGTCGCTGTTGAAGGACGTGTCGGCCACGTCGCTGAACCGGATCGTGTTGAGGCCGTCACCCCCCGAAGGATCGTTGCCGGCAGGCAGCAGGCTGTAGAAATCCGCGACGTTCGGGTTCAACCCGATCCCGCGCGGGTCCAGCGCCTTCATGTCGTAGGTGACGATGTTTCCGGTGCCGTCGCGGAACCGGAGCAGACCCGCCTTCAACGTGTCGGTCGGAACCGTGCGGTTGACCACCGATGTACGAGGGAACCGGCGGGCCTCGTAGTTGGTGAAGAAGAACATCTTGTTCGCCTGGATTGGCCCACCCAGCGAGAAGCCGCCCCGATTGTCCTCGAGCTCCGGCTTGTCCTGCCCGAGCCGATTGCGGTCCCAGGTATTGGCGTTGAGCGCATCGTCCTGCCGATAGTAGTAACCCGACCCCCGGAAGCTGTTCGTACCCCTCTTGGTCACGACGACGAACTGAGCCCCGCTACCTCGTCCGAACGTCGCGTTCGCGTTGGTCGTGGCGGCGCTGAACTCTTCAACGCTTTCGGCCGGCAGCGGCACGATCGCCGACGGCAGGTCCTCGAGGAAGCCATCCCCGACGACGTTGTCGGACACGTCGGCGCCGTCGAGGGTATAGGTGTTCTGATCGGTCCGGGCGCCCGCCACGGAACCGGCGCGGGCGCGGCTGCTGTCGACGCCGGCGGCGTAGGGGATCGCCAGCGGCTGGTTGAACTGAATCGATTCGATCGAGCGAGTCGGATTCGGCAGGCGAAGAACCGTCTGCTCGGACATCGTGTTGATGACAGTCGAGTCGTTGTGCTGCAGGACCGCCGCTGCGCCTCCCCTGACCTCGACCGCCTCGGTGACGTTCCCGACGCCGAGTCGGACGTCCACCGACTGCGACTTGTTCACCTCCACCGCAATCTCGGGGACGATCGTCTGCTGGAAGCCCTGGAGCGTGGCCGCGAGGCTGTACCGTCCCGGCAGGACGTTTGCGAACGAATAGTGGCCTGACGCGGAGGTCACGGTTTCGCGCGCCGCGCTGGTGTTCAGGTCGGTAAGCACCACGGCCACGCCGGGCAGCACGGCTCCGGTGGCGTCGCTCACGACCCCGGTGACGACGCCCGTCGTCGACGTGGCCGTCTGCGCCGCTGCAGAGGGGGTCAGCAGCCCCATCACGACGGCGATCGAGGCGAGCACGCGCGCGGCACGGACCCATGAGGGACTCCGGCCAGCGCCCGACGGCGGCGCCAGGGCTGGTGCCGCCGTCGCAAGGGCAGGCTTTCGTTCAATCTTCGCAGTCATGATTTCGATCCTCCCTCAAACCGTTACTGCAGTTTGTCGCGTCTGTGTGCTCGACACCGTCGTCCGGTGCTCACACGACGAACTCCAGAGGGTGAGGCGGCCAATGGCGCCACGCCGGTCTGGTAGCTGCCGCGCCGTGGATGATTGCGACTGAACCGCGCGGTCCGGAGCTGCTGGGACGAGTTACGCACCCGGCACTGCGGCAGCCTGCGGGACAACCGATGGAGTGCTGCGGATCGGCCGGCCGCAGCGGCCCGGGCGCCAGGACGACCTCGCCCTGCTCATTCAGCCGGATGTGTGCGGGCAGACCCGCGTCCGGAGCGTGGAAGAGATGCATCAGGCAGAAGGTCCCGAAACTGTTACATTTCTATAACAGATGATGTTCTAGCTCAGTGCCGGGGCATTGTCAACGTTATTTCGACGAGTGGTGTGTTGAAACAATGACACCCCTGTGGGGTGACATCGTTTCAACAGAGCGGCCCTGAAGACGCCGGGCGGACGTTGCGGCGACGGTTCCCGGTCTCCCGGCTCACATCGATTCAGACTCCGGAGTGGTGTACGATCCGGCCGGCTTTCATCACCAGCACGGGGTTGCCGAGACACCGGATGTCGTCGAGCGGGTTGCCGAGCACGGCCACGAGATCCGCCCGCATGCCGGGCGCGATCGCTCCGCGATCGTCGAGGTCGCAGACCGCCGCGCCGCCGATGGTCGCCGCGCGCAGGGCCCGCGCTGGCGTGGCCCCGAACTCCGTGAGCCGGGCAATATCGAACGCCAGACATCCGTGCATGCTGTCCGTGCCCACCGCAATGTCGATGCCGGCCTCCAGGATGCGCCGCCAAGTCTCCCCTACGCGATGTCGAACCTGCTGCAGCTTCCCCAGTATCTCCGGACGGTGCCGGTCCCCAGCCTGGATTCCGGCGGGATGATCCTGAATCGAAAACGTGCCGACGATTGCCAGCCGCCGCCGCGCCACCTCCTCGATCATCCCGTCGTCGAGCAGAACGCCGTGCTCGATAGTGTCAACCCCGTTCTCGATCGCGAGGCGGGCACCTTCCCCGCCATGCGCGTGTGCGGCCAGCTTCAATCCGTGGCGATGGGCTGCCTCCGCGGCACGGCGAATCTCTCTGCCCGTGAATGGAGCATCCGCTGCTGACGTCGCGACACTTGCCACGCCTCCCGTGGCGAAGAGCTTGATGAGCCCCGCTCCGCTGGCAGCGTTCGCGTCTACGAGTCTCGCGATATCGTCCTCGCCTTCCACTGCCGACAGCGCATGGCCGTGGTTTCCTGCCTTTGCCAGCTGCACGCCCGCGCAGACGAGGTCCGGCCCGAGCGTTCGACCGGATGCGATTTCATCCCGCACCGTGAAATCGACAGCGTGCTCCTGCCCCATGATGCGAAGCGTCGTGACACCCGACAGCAGGTCCGCGACGACGTTCGTGCGAGCGGTGGCCAGCTGCACATCGGCCGCCAGGCGCAACTGGCCCAGTTGATCGCCGCGCGAAGGCACGACCGACAGGTGGGTATGCGCGTCAATCAGGCCGGGGATCAGCGTCGCGCCCGGGAGCGTCAGCACCGTATCGGACGCACCGGGCCCGGGGGCATCGACATCGACGATCCGGCCGTCGTCGATGACCACGCAACCGGGCGAAGCGGTGTCGGTGAGCCCGCTGAAGATGCGCTCCGGAACCAGGACGAGGGCCATTGGCGTAAGACGACTGCCGGCCGCTCAGCGCCGCGCCGCGACGACGTCCTTCCGCGGCTTCGCGTACGTTCGCCGGCTCTGGAGCAGATCCTGGTCAACCAGAATCTCGGCAGTCTTCAGCGCGCACTTCGCCGGATTGATGACCGGAACTCCAAGCAGTGCCACGACTCGCTCAGCCATGCCGAGGAACGCAAGACTCATGCATCCCAGCACCAGCACGTCGGCGTTTCGCTCCTTGATCAGTTGCGTGCCGGCCGACACGATCCGTTCGGCAACGGCCGTCGGATCGTGTCGCAGATCCAGGACTGGAATCTCGATAGCGGATGAGCCGGCATATCGGAGCGACTGGCCCATCGCGAGCACGATGCGATCAAGCAGGGGCACGACGCTGTCCAGAATGGTCACGATTCCGACCCGCGCGCCGAGTTGGGCTCCCAGGTGGAAGGCCGCCTCACATGGTCCCACGACCGGACAGTCGAGCACCTCCCGGAGAGCAGCAACGCCCGGATCGCCGAAGCACCCGACGATCACCGCGTCGGCCGGAGGGTTCCGGCCGGTGACCGCCTTCAGCATGGGGGGAACGCACAACGCTTCCTCGGCGTGACTCTCGATCGAAAGCGGCCCGCCAGGGGCATCCGCGATTTCGATGGTGACCCCCTCCGAGGCCCAGCCTTGCAGAAGACCCCGGCGCCGCTCGAGCTCGGCGGCACCCAGCGGACCCGCCGACATGTGCCCCGGAACTTGATAGAGGATGCGCATGGCCCTCTTGACCCTCCTTCAGGCCGGGACA
>Ga0268386_10004695_pt1 | contig 10102 bp, 11 predicted proteins | sample RVTome_15_FD_200260 | JGI IMG/M metagenome (GOLD analysis project Ga0268386, IMG submission 200260) | Soil microbial communities from uranium-contaminated site in the Upper Colorado River Basin, Wyoming, United States - RVT150D86... ...
ACACGGCGCGGCGCCTTGCGACGCACAAGGCGCGCGCCGTGGCGGTGCGCCACCGTGAAGCGCTCGTCATCGGCGCCGATCAGGTCGCTTCCTGCGGCCCGCTGCGCCTGGACAAGCCCGGAGGGCACGCGAGCGCGGTGCGCCAATTGACGGCGGTGAGCGGCAGGACGGTGCGCTTCGACACGGCCGTGACGCTGCTCGACGCGCGTAGCGGCCGGCTTCTGGAGCGCGTCGTTCCCAGCCTGGTGCGTTTCCGCGAGCTCACGCTGGCGCAAATCGAGGATTACCTGCGTCGCGAGCAGCCCTACGACTGCGCCGGCAGCGCCAAGGCCGAAGGGCTCGGCATCGCCCTGATCGCCGGCATTGACAGCGACGATCCGACCGCGCTCATCGGCCTGCCGCTGATCGCGCTGAGCGAGCTCCTCGCGCGCTGCGGCATGCCGGTGCTGCGCACGTGACGCCGGCGCTGTATCTCGTGCCCGCCACGCTCGGCGGCGCACCGGCGCAGGTGCTGCCGGCACCGACGATCGAGACGGTGCGCGCGCTGCGCGACTTCGCCGTGGAAAATGCCAAGAGCGCGCGCGCATTCCTTGCCGCGCTCGGCATGCCCTGCCCGGTGCGCGAGCTGCGCATTGCGCTCATTGAAGGCGCCGGCGCTGCCCTGCTGGCGCCGCTACGCGCAGGCCGATCCCTGGGCGTGATCTCGGAGGCGGGATGTCCCGGGGTCGCGGACCCGGGCCAGGCCCTGGCCGCCGCGGCGCACGCCGCGGGTTACCGTGTCGTGCCGCTCGTCGGCCCCTCGTCGCTCCTGCTTGCCCTCATGGCGAGCGGCCTCGAAGGCCAGCGCTTCGCCTTCCGCGGCTACCTGCCGCGCGATGCGCCGGGCCGCGCGCGGCGTATTCGCGCTCTGGAACAAGCCTCCCGCGAGGCGCAGGAAACGCAGATCTTCATCGAGACGCCCTATCGCAACGACGCCCTGCTCGCCGCGCTGCTCGAATGCTGCGCGCCAGCCACTCGCCTGTGCGTCGCCGTGGATCTGACGCTGCCGGGCGAGGAAATCGCCATGCGCAGCGTCGCGCAGTGGCGCCGCGCGCGCACGGCGATCGGCCGGCGCCCGGCGGTGTTCCTGCTGCTCGCCTAGCGCGGCTGCGCTGCGCCGCGCAACGCGAACTCGAGCACCGCGTGCGCCGCGCCGGCACCCAGGCGCCGCGCGAATTTCTCCGCCAGGTTCTCCTTCTGCGTGTAGTCGACCACCTTCTCCGCCTTCACCACCTCGCGCGCCACATAGTCCAGGCTGCCGAAAGCGTCGGCGAGGCCAAGCTCGACGCTCTTCTGCCCGGTCCACACCAGCCCCGAAAACATGTCCGGCGTCTCCTTGAGCCGGCTGCCGCGCCCGTCGCGCACCGCGCCGATGAACTGCCGGTGCACGTCCTCGAGCAGCGCCTGCGCGTGCGCCTTCTGCGTCGGGTCGACCGGGAGAAACGGATCCAGGAAGCCCTTGTTGTCGCCGGCCGTCAGCAGCCGCCGTTCGACGCCGAGCTTCTCCATCAGGCCGGTGACGCCGAAGCTGTCCATGCGCACGCCGATCGAGCCGACGATGCTCGAGCGGCTGACGTAGATGCGGTCCGCGGCCGCCGCCACGTAGTAGCCGCCGGAGGCGCAAAGGTCCTCGATCACCGCGTAGAGCGGCACGGCGGGATGCTTCTTGCGCAGGCGCCGCATTTCCTCGTAAATGGTGTTCGACTGCACCGGGCTGCCGCCGGGCGAGTTGATGCGCACGACGACGCCCTGCGTGTTCTCGTCCTTGAACGCGGACTGCAGCGCCGCCATGACGCGCTCCGCGCTGGCGTCGGTGCCTGGGGCGATCACGCCGACTACCTCCACCAGCGCGGTGTGCTTGCCCGAGGTTTCTCCGCGCTGCCCCCAGTCCATCGCCATCAGGATGATCACCGTGATGTAGGCGAACGTCAGCAGCTTGAAGAAGATGCCCCAGCGGCGCCCGCGCCGCTGCTCCTGCAGGGCCGCGCCGGCGAGCCGCTCGATCAGCCCGCGCTCCCATTGCCCGTCGTTGTCAGCCATCGTCGACTCCCAGGTAGTAGATGCGACCGTCGCGTTCCTCGAGCCGCAAGCGCACCAGCGGTGCGCCGCCGCAGGGTCCGCCCAGGCAGCGGCCGCTCGCTGCGGCGTACACGGCGCCGTGCGTCGAGCATATCAAATCGCGTCCTTCGAAATCGAAGAACTGGCCTTCGCGCCAGTCGAGCTCCATGGCGACGTGCGCGCAGCGGTTGAGATAGCCGTGCACGCGGCCTGCGTAGCGCACCGCGAACGCGGGCGCGCGCTCGCCGCCGTACTCGATGTCGAAGCGCACGCCATCGCCCGAATCGCGCAGCGTGGCCGATTCGCAGATCAGCCGTGGCGCAGCAGCCATTCACTTAGCTCCGGAACGCTCGCGAGGCAGGCGCGGGGTTGCAGGGCGCGCAGGTCGTCCTCGGGGTGCGCGCCGTAACACACCGCCAGAGCGTCCACACCCGCCGCCGCCGCCATGCGCACGTCATGCGAGGTGTCGCCCACCATCAGCGCCTGCGTCGGGGGCGACGCCAGCTCCTGCATCAGTTCGAGCAGCATCGCCGGGTTTGGCTTGGGCTCGGTTTCGTCCGCGCAGCGCGACGCGGCAAAGTACGGCCGCAGGCCGCAGGCGTCGAGCGAGCGCTCCAGCCCCCGGCGGCTCTTGCCGGTCGCCACCGCCAGCGTGTGGCCGCGCGCGCGTAGCGCCTCGAGCAGCGCCAGCACCCCCGGGAACAGGCGCATGCGGTCTTCACGTGCCAGGAATTCCCGCCGGTAGCACTCTACGAACTCCATGGTGCGCTCCCGGGGCAGGTCGGGCACGGCATGGCGCAGCGAATCGTGCAGGCCAAGACCGATGACGTGGCTGGCGCGCTCGCGCTCGGGGACGACGAGGCCCATGTCGCGCGCCGCCTGCTGGATGCATTCGACGATGGCGCTCGCCGAATCGATGAGCGTGCCGTCCCAGTCAAAGACGATCAGGCTGTAGCGCAAGCTGCGCCTCCGCGAAGCGCCGCATGTCGCCCGGCAGCGGCGCCTCCAGCTGCAGGCGCGCGCCCGTCAAGGGATGCGCGAAGGCGAGGCGCCTGGCGTGCAGCAACAACCGCTTCACTCCTTGCCGCGCCAGTGCGCGGTTCAGCTCGAAATCGCCGTACTTGTCGTCTCCCAGGACCGGATGGCCGGCGTGCGCCAGGTGCACCCGGATCTGGTGCGTCCTTCCCGTCATCAGGCGCAATTCGAGCAGGCTGCAGGCAGCCGATGCGGCGATCGGGGTCACGACGGTCACGGCCGCCCGCCCGCCGCCGTGCACCGCCACGCGGCGCTCGCCCCCCGCGCTGACATACTTGTGCAGCCGCTCGCGCAGCTCGCGCGCGCCACCCTGCCATCCGCCCTTGACCAGGGCCAGGTACACCTTCTCGGCCTCGCCTTCGCGCAGCATGCGGTGCAGCTCGACGAGCGCGCTGCGCTTCTTGGCGATGACCAGCAGCCCGGAGGTATCCCGGTCCAGGCGGTGCGCCAGCTCGAGCAGCTTGGCGCGCGGGCGCTCCGCGCGCAGCGACTCGATCACGCCGTAGCTCACGCCGCTGCCGCCGTGCACTGCAACGCCCGAAGGCTTGTCCACCACCAGCAGCGCATCGTCTTCGTAGACCACCGGCAGATCGAGCGGGCGCGGCGCCGGCCTGGCGGCGGGGCTCGCCAGGCGCACCGGCGGCACCCTGACCTTGTCGCCGAGCCGCAGCCGGTAGTCGGGCCTGACGCGACCGCTGTTGACGCGCACCTCGCCGCTGCGCAGCACGCGGTAGACGTGGCTCTTCGGCACGCCCTTCAAGCGCCGCAGCAGGAAGTTGTCGATGCGCTGCGCGTCGCTTTCCTCCCCGACTTCGAGTAGGGTCGCGTGAGCCTTGCTTAAGTCTTTCATTTTCCGTATGATCCGCGCGTTGCTTCGAGATGCGAGGCACAGGTTCGCGAGGCGCGGTGGGGAGGATTCCCGGCGCCGGAACCTGCAACCCGCCTCCTGTTTGGCCACAGCCGACCTGAAGCAGGGGTGATCATCGCTCACCGTAAGTAGCGATACTACTCAATAGCGCGCGGCAGGTTCATTCCCCGCCCCTTCGCAACCCGCTTTCCTAGGAGAGCACTGACCGACGGACTCAAGGGTCTCCTGCGCGCGCAGGAGAACAATAAGTGAAACGCATGTTGTTTAACGCGACGCAGCAGGAAGAGCTGCGCGTCGCCATCGTAGACGGGCAGAAGCTCGTCGATCTCGACATCGAGTCGGCTTCCAGGGAGCAGCGCAAGAGCAACATCTACAAGAGCATCATCACCCGCATCGAGCCCAGCCTCGAGGCGGCGTTCGTCGACTACGGTGAGGAACGCCACGGCTTCCTGCCTTTCAAGGAAATCGACAAGGCCTACTTCCGCTCCGGCGTCGATGTCGGGCGCGCCCGCATCCAGGACGCGCTGGAGGAAGGCCAGGACCTGATCGTCCAGGTGGAGAAGGACGAGCGCGGCACCAAGGGCGCCGCTCTCACCACCTTCATCAGCCTGGCCGGCCGCTACCTCGTGCTGATGCCCAACAACCCGCGCGGCGGTGGCGTCTCGCGCCGCGTCGAGGGCGAGGACCGCAACGAGCTGCGCGACACCCTGGACCAGCTGCAGGTGCCCGAGGGCATGAGCGTGATCGCGCGCACCGCCGCGATCGGGCGCTCGCCCGAGGAACTGCAATGGGACCTCAATTACCTGCTGCAGCTGTGGAGCGCCGTCGAGGGCGCCGCGCGCACGCACGACAGGAAGCCGTTCCTGATCTACCTGGAATCGAGCCTCGTCATCCGCGCCATCCGCGATTACTTCCAGCCCGACATCGGCGAGATCCTCATCGACACCGAGGAAATCTACGAGCAGGCACGGGCATTCATGCAGACCGTGATGCCGGCGAACGTCGCCAAGGTGAAGCTGTACCGCGACGACGTGCCGCTCTTTTCGCGCTTCCAGATCGAGCACCAGATCGAGAGCGCCTATTCGCGCCACGTGAACCTGCCTTCGGGCGGCGCGATCGTCATCGACCACACCGAGGCGATGGTCGCCGTGGACGTCAACTCCGCGCGCGCCACCAAGGGCGGCGACATCGAGGAGACGGCGCTGCGCACCAACCTCGAGGCGGCGGACGAAGTGGCGCGCCAGCTGCGGCTGCGCGACCTCGGCGGCCTGATCGTCGTCGACTTCATCGACATGGAGTCGCAGAAGAACCAGCGCGAGGTGGAGAACCGCTTCCGCGAGGCGCTGCACTACGACCGCGCGCGCGTGCAGGTGGGCAAGATCTCGCGCTTCGGCTTGCTGGAGCTCTCGCGCCAGCGCCTGCAGGCGTCGCTCGAGGAAACCGCGCACATCAACTGCCCGCGCTGCAGCGGCACGGGATTCATCCGCGGCACCGAGTCGACCGCGCTGCACGTGCTGCGCATCGTGCAGGAGGAGGCGATGAAGGAGAACACCGGCGCGGTGCACGTGCAGTTGCCGGTGGACGCGGCGAGCTTCCTGCTCAACGAGAAGCGCGCCGAGATCCAGAAGCTCGAGGCGCGGCTGAAGGTGAACATCATCCTCGTGCCGAACCCGCACCTGGAGACCCCGCACTACAAGGTGCAGCGGCTGAAGCATGACGAGCTGAACGCCATGGAACATGTGCCGGCAAGCTACGAGATGGTGGAGCAGCCGGAGGAGCCCAAGTCGCCCGAAGCCGTGGCGGCGGAGAAGCGCGAGCGCCCCGAGGCAGTGGTCAAGGCGATCGTGCCCGACCAGCCGGCGCCGAACGTGCCGGAAGTACGCCTGCAACCCGCCGCGCCCGCGGTGGCTGCGGCCGCCGATGCGGCGCCGGGGTTTCTCGGCCGCATTCTCGGCTGGTTCAAGCCCGGCAAGCCGGCAGCCGCAGCGGCCAATGATGCCGCGGTTGGGCCGGCGCGGGAGCCGCGCCGCGATCAGCCGCAGCGCGAGCGCCGGCCCGAGCACCGCCAGGGCGGCAGCGGCGAGCGGCGCGATCACCGCCGCGACCGCCCGCGCGACGAGCACCGCCCGCGGCAGGGAGGCGAGCGCCGTCCGCAGCACGGCGGCGAGCGCCGCCCCGACCAGCGCCAGAGCGGACAGCAGCAGCACGAGGGTCGCCCGGGCGGCGAGCGCCGTCCGGACCAGCGGCCGCCGCAGCAGCGGCCGCCGCAGCAGCGGCCGCCACAGCCTCAAGGGGCACTTACCGGCGAGCGCGAAGGCGAAGAGCAACGCCGCGCTCGCCGCGGCCGGCGCGACCGCCATCGCGGCGAGCGCCGCCCCGAGCAGTCGGGCGAGCAGCGGCCGCCGCAGGGCTTGCCCGTGGCTGAGCACGACGCGGATGTGTCCGTCCCCAAGGCCCCCGATGCCAACGAGCTGCGGGCGCGGGAGCGGGAAATGCACCTGGCGCAGATGCGCGAGGAAGCGCGCCAGCGCGAGGAAACCGCCGTGCGGGATGAGCCGCGGCAAGAACCGGTTCGGCAGGAGCCTGTCTACGCCGAGCCTGCGCCAGTGCCGGCACCGGTGCGCGTCGATCCCAAGGTGATCCTGGAGAGCGCGGGGCTGCAGATGGTGGAGACCAATCCCGCCAAGGCCCGCCAGCCTTTGCCAGAGCCGGACCCCGTGCAACTGGGCCGACCCCGGCGCGACAAGCCGGTGGAGCAACAGCCCGCGTCGGAAGAGCTGGTGCAGATCGAGACGCGCAAGTGACTGCGCAATCCGCGCGGTATTCGAATCCGGTGAATGCCGTCCTGCTCAGTCCACGCCGCTGCCGTTCATGTAGTACAGGCGCTCGCCCACGCGCCAGCTGACCGGCATCTGCTCGCGGAATACCCTGCTGGAGCCATCCGCCATCCTTACGGTGTACTCGTAGCTCGGCGGTTTGGCATGATCAGTTGCCGCGGGGCCCAGCCTGCGCTTCGATTGGATGCGCCCGCAATGCGGGCAGCGGCCCGCCGACCCTGCCTTGACCTCGATTCGCGTCGGCGACAGTTGTTCCGCGACGGCGCCACCGCCGGAGGTCCAGACCCGGTACAGCGCCACGCCAGCCACTGCAGGAAGCACCAGCAGGCACAGCGCGATCAGGACAGGCAGGGTCAAGTGGCGCATGCCCCAGTGTCTGCTTCTGGCGGCGCGCAATCGGTGCACCAGCGTACACGGTGCCTCAACGTACACACGAATCTGACGTTGAAAAGAAAAAGGGCCCCGCTCGCGCGGGGCCCCTGGTTCCGTGCTGCCGGGAGATTGCTTACTGGGCAGTCCTGGATCCGGAGATCTCGATCATGACGCGGCGGTCAGCCTGCAGGCAGGCGATGTTGGCCTGATTCTTGGCCTCCTTGCAGTCTGCCGTTGCCGTGCTGGGCTGCGTTTCGCCCACGGCGCTGGTCTGAATGCTATCGGCCGACATGCCCCGGCTGACGAGATAGGACCTGACCGTGTCCACACGCGACTCAGAGAGTGCCTGGTTGGAGGCCTCCGAGCCCATGCGATCGGCATGCCCGATCGCGACGATGGATTTCGACTCCAGGCCCTCGTACTTGCCGATAAACGCGTCGAGGGATTCACGGCCCGCCGGACGCAGGTCCGACTTGCCCGAGTCGAACAGCACATCGGCGTCGAACGTGACGTTTTCGGTCACCACCACTGGCGCCACGGGCGCCGCCGCTACAGGAGCCGGGACCGGGGCTGCGGCTGCTGGTGCCGGAGCCGGCGCGACGTACTGCGCGGCCGGCGCTACCGGCAGCGGGTCATGGCACGCGGCGTTCCACGCAGGCTGCGGGCCGAAGTTAGTGTGCACGCATTTGCCGTCGCCGCTTCTCACCGGCTCGCCCTGCGAATCCATGAGCAGGGCCTTCTCGTTGATGTCCATGGCCTGTGCGCTGGCGGCCACGGGGAAAACGCCGAACGCCAGGGCGCAGGCGATGGTCAGTGCGGCTTGCTGCTTGCTGAATTTATTTCGCATGGGGTAGTTCCTTCCTTCTATGACAACTGTGCTGTGGCTCAGAAAAAAGATACTGAGTAGTCACCCGCGCATTGTGGACGCCGGGCCGAGTGCCATCTGCCGGGTGGCGCACAGACCCTGGCGATTCCTGAAGACGACTGGAAGCGGCTTCCTGCGAGTGCTACGCGATCGTCAGGAGCCTGGCTGTATGACCGGCTAAGGGGCGGCAGCCGCCGGCTGCCGCGCAAGATCGACGATCATCACCAGGTCTTCGCCGAAGCGCGGAACGTCCAAGGCGCTCATCAGGTGCCGCTCCTGCGCCGCCGATTCGAGCCGCAGGAAGCACAGCGCCCAGCGCTTCTCCGCCTCGGCCATGGTCAGGACGTCCACGTACGTGACCTTGCCGAACTCGGCGCAAAGCTCGCTGACCGCGGACCGCAGGCTGGCGGCGTCCCCGCAGCCGCCCAGCGATCTCATCCGGTCCTGGATCGTGCTCACGACGGCCTTGGCATCGGCAGGCTCACCGTGAGGGTGGTGCCGGTACTGCGCGTGCCGGTGACTTCGCAAATTCCCTTGTAGGCCCGCGCACGAGCGCAAATGGCGGCGATGCTGCCAGCGCCCGAGGCCGGGGTCGCCTCGCCCAGCCCGATACCGTTGTCGCGCACCACCAGGGTCACTTCGTACGGCGTGATGGTGAGCGCGACCGCCACGCGGCTCGCGCCAGAATGGCGCGCGACGTTGCTCAACCCCTCGCTGTACACGTCGTACATGGTCTCGGCGTAGCCATCGGGCAGGTCGAAGCCCGCCGTATCGTTCACCGTCAGCTCGTAGAGGATGCCGGTACACTTCTGGAACTGCCGCAGGTGCCACTCGACCGTCGCGCCCGGGCCCAGCGTATCCAGCAGGACCGAACCGAGCTCGGTGGAAACCTGCCGGGCCCAGCCGCTGCTGCGCCGCAAGCGTCCGATCGCCTCGTTCACCCGGCCATTGACCCGTGCCGGCATGCTGGCGTCGGCCTGGATCGCCGAGCGCAGCTGCATGGTGATCGAGCTGAGCGTGTCTTCGAGCTGGTCGTACATGGCGCGCGCGAGATGGCGTGGCATGTTGCCTCCGGCGGAGTCCCTGTTGCCCCCTTGGCAGCAATAAGGCCCGGAACGGGATTGCCATTCCGGGCCAAGGACTGCAGGTGCCCTACCAGGGAGGGAGTGGGGCACCCGACGCTACTTTCCTGCTTCTGCCTGCTCTTATCTGTGCGATACCGCACATTAGAGCGAGTTGCGGGGGGCTGCAACTACTTGATTCGCATGTCGTTCTTGACCGAAGTCACGCCCTTGACGCTGCGCGTGACTTTGACGGCCTGCTGCATGGACGCGCTCGAGCTGACAAAGCCGCTCAATTGCACCGCGCCCTTGAAGGTCTCGACGTTAATCTCGGTGGACTTCACTTGCGGATCTTCGAGCAGGGCGGCCTTCACCTTGGTCGTGATCCAGGTGTCGTCGAAGTACTCGCCGGTGCTTTCCTTGGTCGCGCTTCCCGCGCAACCCAGGATCGTCGCGAACACGAGGGCGAGAAGAATTGCGGACAGGCGCTTCAGTTGGCTCATGTTGGTCTGCTCCTTGCTGTAGTTGAATGGGTTCTGCCCGGGCATCGATGGCGGCACTGCGAGCCGCCGTCGCATGCCTGGCGAGTCCGGGAGTGTGGTCCGTTCGCCCGGAGTGTTCCGTTCGTCAGCGTACTCTGCCGCAAGGCGATACCAGGTGTGCGACAGCGCACCGATCGTTGCGCGCGTCACGCCGACAATCCTCCAGGCGCTTGTCGTTCGGACGCAGCGCGAATCGAGGAGCAGTGCAATGACGCTGGATACTGGTCGTACGGGTGCTGGTCGTCACGGGGCGCCTGTGATGCGATCCAGCGGCGATGGGTCGCTGCACGTATTACCGGCCCTGCCCTACGCCCACGCGGCGCTGGAGCCGCACATCGACGCGCGCACCATGACGCTGCACCATGGCAAGCACCATGCATCCTACGTGGACAACCTGAACGCAGCCCTGGCGGACTGCCCAGAAC
>Ga0268386_10004696_pt1 | contig 10101 bp, 8 predicted proteins | sample RVTome_15_FD_200260 | JGI IMG/M metagenome (GOLD analysis project Ga0268386, IMG submission 200260) | Soil microbial communities from uranium-contaminated site in the Upper Colorado River Basin, Wyoming, United States - RVT150D86... ...
TAGCTCTTCAGGGGGGCTGTTCCAGCCCCCCTCCCCGCAGGAGCGCGGTCCTGCGGGGGCCCCTCCCCCGAGTCCGGGGCCTTCGGCCCCGCACACGCGCCCTTGAGGCGCGCGTAGTCCTGCTGCCACCCGTTTCCTTGTCACTTGCTGCGTCTCGGTCGTGATAGCTTCGGGGTCGTCCGAGCCACCCGCCGTGAGCCTCGATCCGATCATCGAACCGCTACCGGAGGCCGCCCGCTGATGCGCTTCGCCGTGCTCGGCTCGGGCAGCGCCGGCAACGCCACGCTCGTCGATTGCGGCGGCGCGCGGCTGCTGATCGACGCCGGGTTCTCGTGCCGCGAGCTGGAGAAACGGATGCGCGCGCTCGGGGTCGAGCCCGACACCCTCGACGCGGTGGTGCTGACCCACGAGCACGACGACCACGTGCGCGGCGCCGACCGGCTGGCCCGCCGCTGGGGCGTGCCGCTGTGGGCGACCGAGGGGACCCTGGCCGAGTGCCGGGGGCTGTCGGAGGAGGTCTACGCCGGCGCCCGGACGCTCGTCTCGGGGACGCCCGCCGAGGTCGGCGCCTTCCTGGTCGAGCCCTTCACGGTGCCGCACGACGCCCGCGAGCCGGTGGGGCTGGTGATCGAGTCGGCGTCGGGCTTCCGGCTCGGCCTGGTCACCGACCTCGGCAGCCGCAGCCGGCTGGCCTGGGGGCGGCTGGCCGACCTCGACGCCCTGGTGCTCGAGACCAACCACGACCCGGCGATGCTGCGCAACGGCCCCTACCCCTGGCCGCTCAAGCAGCGGGTGGCGGGGCGTCACGGGCACCTGTCCAACGACGACGCCGCCGACGGGGTCGCCGAGCTGGCCGGCGACCGCCTGCGCTGGGTCGTCCTCTACCACCTGTCGACCACCAACAACCTGCCCGCGCTCGCCGCCGCCGCGGTCGGCGAGACGCTGGCCCGGCTCGGGGCGGCGACCGAGATCGCGCTTTCCGAGCAGGACCGCCCGACCCCGTGGCTGGAGGTCCGGCGCGCGGTCTGAGCCCCGATCCGGTTCCAGGCGAGCGGAGGTTCCATCTTGAAGGCACGAGTCACGGTCTATCCGCGGCGGGAGGTCCTCGACCCGCAGGGCAAGGCGATCCGCCAGGCGCTCGCCGGCATCGGCTTCGCCGAGGTCGAGGACGTACGCGCCGGCAAGAGCTTCGAGATCACCCTCGACGAGGACGACGCCGGCCGCGCCGCCGAGCTGCTCGAGGAGATGTGCCGGCGCCTGCTCGCCAACACCGTGGTCGAGGACTACCAGGTCGAGCTGCTGGATGGTGCGGCCGCGGCTGGCGCCGCGGGGAGCGCCGGCGGTTCCGGCGGCGGGGAGGGCTGAGCGTGCGCTGCGGGGTCGTCGTCTTCCCGGGCTCGAACTGCGACCACGACGTCTACCACGTGCTCAAGCACGTGCTCGGGCAGGAGAGCGCGTTTCTCTGGCACGGCGACGAGGACCTGCGCGGCAGCGACCTGGTGGTGCTGCCCGGCGGCTTCGCCTACGGCGACTACCTGCGCGCCGGGGCGCTCGCGGCGCTGTCGCCGGTGATGGCGGCGGTGCGCCGCCACGCCGAGGCCGGCGGCCTGGTGCTCGGCATCTGCAACGGCTTCCAGGTGCTGCTCGAGGCCGGGCTCCTGCCCGGGGCGATGCGCCGCAACCGCGAGCTGCGCTTCCTCTGCCGCGACGTCTGGCTGCGGGTCGAGCGCGACGACCTGGCGTTCACCCGCGCCTATGAGCGCGGCCAGGTGGTGCGGATGCCGATCGCCCACGCCGAGGGCAACTACGAGGACACCCCGGAGAAGCTCGACGCGCTCGAGGCGGCCGGGCAGGTCGCCTTCCGCTACGTCTCGCCCGCGGGCGAGACGGACGAGGCCTGGAACCCGAACGGCTCGGCGCGCGCGATCGCCGGGGTGGTCAACGAGCGCGGCAACGTGCTCGGCCTGATGCCCCATCCGGAGCGCTGCGCCGAGGAGCTGCTCTCCAACACCGACGGGCTGGCGCTGTTCGCCGGCACGGTCGGCGCCGCCGCCGGGGCGGTGGGGGCGGCGCGGTGAGCGCGGCGGCCGGAGCGCGCGCTACCGGCGCGAGGACCGCCGAGCGCGTCGCGGCGGCGGCCGAGCCTCCGGTCGACCTGGCGCAGGCGCGCGCCCGCGGTCTCTCCGAGGAGGAGTACGAGAAGCTGTGCGGCCTGCTCGGCCGCACGCCGAGCTTCACCGAGCTGGGGATCGCCGCCGCGCTGTGGTCCGAGCACTGCTCCTACAAGTCGTCCCGGGCCGACCTCAAAGAGCTGCCTACCGAGGGTCCGCACGTCGTCCACGGCCCGGGCGAGAACGCCGGCGTGGTCGACCTCGGCTACGGGCTGGTCGCGGCGTTCAAGATCGAGAGCCACAACCACCCGAGCTACATCGAGCCCTACCAGGGCGCCGCCACCGGGGTCGGCGGCATCCTGCGCGACGTCTTCACCATGGGCGCGCGGCCGGTGGCGTGCATGGACTCGCTGCGTTTCGGCGACCTCGACGCGCCGCGCATGAAGTACCTGGTCGACGGCGTGGTGCGCGGCATCGGCGACTACGGCAACTGCGTCGGCATCCCGACGGTCGGCGGCGAGACCGGGTTCCACCCGAGCTACAACGGCAACGTCCTGGTCAACGCGTTCGCGCTCGGCATCGCCCGGCGCGACCGCATCTTCACCGCCCGCGCCACCGGCGCCGGCAACCCGATCCTCTACGCCGGCAGCCGCACCGGGCGCGACGGCATCCACGGCGCGACGATGGCGTCGGAGGCGTTCGGCGCCGAGAGCGAACAGAAGCGTCCGACCGTGCAGGTCGGCGACCCGTTCACGGAGAAGGTCCTGCTCGAGGCGACGCTCGAGGCGATGCGCACCGGCGCGATCGTGGCGATCCAGGACATGGGGGCGGCCGGGCTGACCAGCTCGGCGTTCGAGATGGCCGGCCGCGGCGACACCGGCGTCAAGCTCGACCTCGACCGGGTGCCGCTGCGCGAGCCCGGGCTGACCCCCTACGAGATCATGCTCTCGGAATCGCAGGAGCGGATGCTGATCGTCGCCCGCCGCGGCCGCCAGGAGGCGGTGGCGCGGGTGTTCCGGCGCTGGGGCCTCGAGGTCGACACGATCGGGGAGGTGACCTCCGGCGGCCGCGCCGTGGTCACCGCCGGCGGCCGCACCGTCGCCGACCTGCCGGTCGCGCCGCTGACCGCCGGGGCGCCGGTCTACCGCCGGCCGGCCGCGCCGCCCGCCGACCTCGCCGCGCGCCGCCGCCCGCCCGAGGTGCCCGAGCCGCCGGGCGGTCTCGCCGGCGCGCTCGAGAAGCTCCTGACGACGCCCGAGCTGGCGAGCAAGGAGTGGGTGTGGCGCCAGTACGACCACACCGTGCGCACCAACACCGTGATCGGCCCGGGCGGCGACTGCGCGGTGCTGGCGCTCAAGGGGACGCCCCAGGGGCTGGCGCTGACCTGCGACGTCAACCCGGTCTACTGCTGGCTCGATCCCGCCGCCGGGGGCGCCCAGGCGGTCGCGGAGGCGGTGCGCAACCTGGCCACCGCCGGCGCCGAGCCGGTCGGGCTGACCGACTGCCTCAACTTCGGCAACCCCGAGGTGCCGGAGGTGGCGTGGCAGTTCCGCGAGGCGATCCGCGGCATCGCCTCCGCGTGCGAGGCGCTCGGCGTGCCGGTGGTCTCGGGCAACGTCTCCTTCTACAACGAGACCGAGGGCCGCCAGATCCATCCCACCCCGACGGTGGCGATGGTCGGCGTGGTGCCCGAGATCGACCGCGTCCCGCGCCCCCACTTCACCACCGCCGGCGACCGCATCGTTCTGCTCGGCGACGACCTCGGCGAGTTCGGCGGCTCGGCCTACCTGCGGCTGCTGTTCGGGGTCGAGCAGGGGGTGCCGCCGCGGGTCGATCTCGACGCCGAGTCGCGGCTGGCCGAGCTGCTGCGTGTGCTCGCTTTCAACCGCGCCGCCCGCACCGCCCACGACCTGTCGACCGGCGGCCTCGCCGTCGCCCTCGCCGAGGCCTGCTTCGGCGCCGGCCTGGGCGTCCGCGTCGAGCTGCCGTCGGGCGGAGCGGCCCTGTTCTCCGAGACTCAGGCCCGGGCGCTGGTCGCCTGCGCCCCCGACCAGGCCGCCCGCGTCCTCCGCCTCGCCGAGAACTCCGGCGTCCCGGCGCGCGAGATCGGCGAGGTCGGCGGCGCCGAGCTGGCGATCGCAGCGGACGGCGAGACGGCCCGGCTCGAGATCGAGCCGCTACGCCAGAAGTGGTCGACCGCGCTGCCGCGGGCGCTCGGCCTCTAGCCTCTAGCTCGGCGCCGGGACGGGGCCCGCCGGACCCGCTCCCCGGCGTGTCGCCAGCGCCCGCGCCGACCACGAGACCAGCCGCACCGCCGTCAGCGCGACGAGCAGGTCGACCCCCAGCCGGGCGCCGACGAGATGCTGGTGGAGGTTGACGAACCCCTCCCCGAGGACGGCGACCGCGAACTGGCTCGCGCTCCACAGCACCAGCAGCAGCGACCCGGTGTCGATCGCTCTCCAGCGGCGGCGCGCCGCCCGCCAGCCCAGCAGCAGAGTGGTCGCGGCGAGCAGCAGGTGCGACCAGACCGGCACGCCGCCGAGGAGCCGGGTCCGCCACAGCGAGAACTGCTCCGGCGAGCGATGGAAGCGCGGGCCCGGGCCGCTCTCTTCCCGGGTGTAGTTGCCGCGCGGGTGGGTGCGCAGCTTCGCCAGGTGGGCGTGGATCGCGGCCGCCGTGCGGGCCATCGCTCCGGGATCGCCGAGGTAGAGCGTCGCCAGCCGCACCCGGGAGAGCGACCGGAGCGCCGGCAGCACCGGCGCGAGGACCTGCCGGCGGCGCGCTGCGAAGTAGTCGCGCGGCTGCCGGGCGACCTCCTCCGGCGGCAGGCCGAGAGCGCGTGCGGCCGCCGCCGGGTCGGTGGCGACCCGGACGATCCCGCCGAAGACGGCGTTGAAGTTGTTGGCGTCGAGAAACCGCGGCGCCGGGCCGTAGAGGAAGTGCAGCGGCGCGAGCACGGCGACCGCGAGCAGCCCCCCGAGCAAGAGCCGGTGGCGGCGTTGCGGCCGTGACCTCGCCGCCGCCATCGCCAGCGCGCAGCAGGTCAGCAGCACCGCCGGGAACGGCGAATACTGCATCTTGCTGAATCCGCCGAGGGCCGCCGCCACCACCAGCGCCGCCACGGCCCAGGCGTCGCGGCGCCCGCGGCGAGGGTCCTCCGGCCCCCTCAGCGGGTCGAGCAGCAGCAGGATCAGCGCCGCCGCGAGCCCGACGATCAGCGCCGGGTCGGCATAGAGGCTGTTGAAGAAGAGCAGGAACCCGGGATCGTAGACGACCCACGCGATCGCCAGAAGGAGCGGCGCGTCGAGGCCCGCGAGCAGGGCCGCGATCAGGACCGTCGCCGTCGCCAGCCAGTAGATCAGGCCGATCCACCGCAGGTCGACCAGGTCGCCGGGACCGCCCGCGCCCGCGCGCGCCCCCCAGGCGACGAGCGCGGCGCTGCTCAGCGAGCCCAGCGGCTCGGCTTCGCTCACCGGGTGGCGGCAGACGACGTAGAAGCCCTTCGGGAGATCGGGTGCGACGTCGATCCCGGCGGGCTCCGCGACCCGCCACCAGTCGCGGTTGTCCGCCACGCCGAGGCACGGCTCGCGCAGCACCGTCAGCCCCGCCCGGGCGGTCAGCACGAGGACCCCGGCCACGCCGAGCCACCAGACGATCCTGGCGGCGGGCGACCTCCTCGCGGCGCCGATCATCGGCAGGAGCGGCAGTGCCCGGCGGTCACCGGAGATACCCGAGGGCGCCCAGCTCTTCGAGCAGCTCCTGGTCGGCCTTCGAGCGGGTCGTCGCGCCGGGCTCGCGGGTGCCCCAGGTCGGGATCGTGGTCAGCGGGTGGCGGCGGCGAAATGCCTCGGTGTACAGCTCGGTCCAGGCGCGGCCGGCGAAGTCCTCGGCGACCGGCAGGCCGAGGCCGTAGAGAATGGTCGGCGCCAGGTCGTGGATCGAGATGCCGGCGGCCTCGGCGCCGGGCAAAAAATCCGGGCCGGCGGCGATCAGGATGCCGGCGGTGGTGCGGTGGTGGGTGCCGCTGAGCGGTGCGAGGTGGATCACCGCTGAGGCGAACGGCTCGCCGTCGATCACCACCTCCGGCGTCGCACCGTGCCGGCGCACCCAGATCGTGAAATCGGCGCCCTCGCGGCGCTCGCGGGGAGTCGCTTGGCGCACCTCGAGGACCGGCTCGCCGCCGGCCCAGGTGACGCCGGCGAGCTCCTCGGTCAGGCGCCGGATCAGCGCCTCGCGCTCGCCGGGCGGCGCCGCGCCGCCGAAGCGGACCAGCTTGAGGCGCCGGTGCGGCGGCGAGCGGTGGCCGAAAGCGATCGAGGCCGCGACGTCGACCCCGCCGCCGGGCTCGCGGGCGAGGTAGCCGAGCCGCTCGAGCACGGCGTCGAGGTCGAACAGCAGCAAGATCTCCTCGTCGTCGGCGGCCCGGAAGCCGTGGTCGGAGACCACCAGCACGTTGGTTTCGGCCGGCGCGCCGGCGACGATCTCGCCGATCGCGCGGTCGGTCGCCCGGTAGACGCGGGGGATGCGGTCGGCGCGCGCCGCCAGCTCGGCGGCGCCGAGGTCCGGATCGGTCGGCGGAAACTTCTCGGGCTCGAAGTAACGCCACCAGCCGTGGCTCTCGATGTCGACGGCGCGGAAGTAGACCAGCATCAGGTCGAAGCCCTCGGGCGCCAGCTCGCGCCCGAGGTCCGACATCGCCTCGTCGCGGAGCTGCGCCAGCGTTCGGCCGTCCCACTCGGAGTCGCGCCGGGGCGGCGGGTCGCCGGGCGCCCCCGGCGTCGCCGCCGCGGGAACCTCCCGGGACCGCCGCTCGCCGGCCTCGAAGCCGTCGGTGAACACCGGAGCCTCCGGCGGGAGCCGCCGCGCGGCGCCGGCGCGCGGGATCCGCGCCGCCAGCTCCGGCGGCCAGGTCCGCCGCTCCTCCTCCTGGAGCGCGCGGTCGCTGACCACGACGCCCTCGACCTCCTCGGCCGGCCAGCTCGCCCACCAGCCGAGCACCGCCACCCGCCGTCCCGCCGCGCTCGCCATGTTCCACAGCGCCGGCACCCGCCGGGCGTCGGAGCTGACCGGCACGTCGCCGCGCGGCGTCGCGACCACGAAGTCCACGATGCCGTGGACCTCCGGCCGGCGGCCGGTGGCGATGGTGGTCCAGATCACCGGCGAGGAGCCGTAGTCGGTGGCCAGCCGCGCCCGCGTGCCGCGCTCGGCGAGCGCCTTGAGCGCCGGCAGCTCGCCCTCGGCCCACAGCCGCTCGATCGCCGACCACTCGGCGCCGTCGATGCCGACGACGATCATCGGATTCACCGCCTCGGCCGGCTCTGGCTCCGGTGCACCCCGGCCGCAGCCGGCGGCGGCCAGGCCGAGGGCGAGGCCGCCGGCGAGCAGCCGGGGGCGGAGGGTGGTCAGTGGTCCGTCGGGCATCCTTCTTGCTCCAGCCGGAGTCCCGGACATGCTACGACAGCGAGACCAGCGGAGGAGAGGCCGGAATGGCCGGTGACCGCGGCCGGAGCGACGACGCCGACCGGATCGCGGGCGTCCGCATCACCCACCCCGACCGCGTCCTCTACCCCGAGCAGGGGCTGACCAAGCGCGAGCTGGCCGAGTACTACGCCGACCTCGCCGGCCGCATCCTGCCGCATGTCGCCGGCCGGCCGCTGTCGGTGGTGCGCTGCCCGCGCGGCCACCAGGAGGCGTGCTTCTACCAGAAGCACCGCGGCGAGGGCTTCGACGAGGCGGTCGGCGGCGTCGAGCTCGAGGAGAAGGACGGCACCGTCGCCACCTACCTGATGGTCGACGACCGCGCCGGCCTGGTCGCCCTGGTCCAGGCCGGCGTCCTCGAGGTCCACCCCTGGGGCAGCCGCGGCGACCGCCTCGACCGCCCGGACCGGCTGATCTTCGACCTCGACCCCGGTCCCGGCGTCGGCTGGGAGGCGGTGGTCGGGGCGGCCCGCGAGGTCGGCCACCGCCTCGACGACCTCGGCCTCCAATCCTTCGTCCGCACCACCGGGGGCAAGGGCCTGCACGTCGTCGCCCCGCTCGACCGCCGCGCCGGCTGGGACCGCCTCAAGCGCTTCGCCCGCCGGGTCGCCGAGGCGGTGGTCGAGGCCGACCCCGCCCACTTCACCGCCACCGCCTCGAAAGCCGAGCGCGGCGGCAAGATCTTCGTCGACTGGCTGCGCAACGCCCGCGGCGCCACCGCCGTCGCCTCCTACTCGACCCGCGCCCGCCCGGGCGCCCCGGTCGCCACCCCGATCGCCTGGGACGAGCTGGCCACCCTGGAAAGCCCCGCCGCCTACACCGTCGCCAACCTCCGCCCCCGCCTCGCCGCCCTCGCCACCGACCCCTGGGGCGGCTTCTTCACCCTCCGCCAGTCGATCACCCGCGAGATGGAAGACCGGCTCGGGATTCCGGGTTAGAGTCGCCCCGGCGGCGCGCCCGCCGCGATCCCATGTGCGGCATCTTCGGCATCGACGGCCACCCCGACGCGGCCAACCTCACCTACCTCGGCCTGTACGCGCTGCAGCACCGCGGCCAGGAGAGCGCCGGCATCGTCGCCTGGGACGGCGAGCGGATGCGCTACGAGCGCGGCATGGGCCACGTCGCCGACATCTTCGGCGCCGGCGCGCTCCGGCGCCTGCCCGGCGCCCGCGCGATCGGCCACACCCGCTACTCGACCGCCGGCACCAGCGTGGTCGCCAACGCCCAGCCGATCGTGGTCAAGACCTCGATGGGGCCGCTCGGCATCGTCCACAACGGCAACCTGACCAACGCGATCGAGCTGCGCGGCCGGCTCGAGGCCGAGGGCTCGATCTTCCAGACCACCAGCGACACCGAGGTGATCCTCCACTTGATGGCGCGGCGGCCGCGGGCCGACGTCGTCGAGTCGGCGATCGAGGCGCTCGAGCGGGTGCGCGGGGCGTTCTCGCTGCTGCTGATCAGCGACCAGGGGCTGATCGTGGCGCGCGACCCGCATGGTTTCCGGCCGCTGATCCTCGGCGACCTCGACGGCGTCCCCTGCTTCGCCTCGGAGAGCTGTGCGTTCGATCTGCTCGGCGCCCGGATGGTCCGCGAGCTGGAGCTCGGCGAGGTCGCGGTGGCGCGCGGCGGGAAGGTCGAGAGCCACCGCCTGGCGGCGACCCCCGAGCCCACCCGCTGCGTCTTCGAGCACGTGTACTTCGCGCGCCCCGACAGCCGGCTGTTCGGCGACCCGGTGAGCACCGCGCGGCTGGCGATGGGCGCCCGGCTGGCGCGCGAGGCGCCGGTGCCCGCCGACGTCGTCGTACCGGTGCCCGACAGCGGGCTGTTCGCCGCCCTCGGCTACAGCCGCGAGTCGGGGCTGCCGCTCGAGTTCGGGCTGATCCGCAACCACTACGTCGGCCGCACCTTCATCGAGCCCAAGCAGTCGATCCGCCACTTCGGCGTCAAGGTCAAGCTCAACCCGGTGCGGCCGCTGATCGAGGGCCGCCGGGTGGTGCTGATCGACGACTCGATCGTGCGCGGCACGACCGCGCCCAAGATCGTCAAGATCGTGCGCGACGCCGGCGCCGCCGAGGTCCACGTGCGGATCTCCGCGCCGCCCACCCAGTGGCCCTGCCACTACGGCATCGACATGCCGACCCGCCGCGAGCTGATCGCCGCCAACCACCCGGTCGACGGCATCCGCGCCGCGATCGGCGCCGACAGCCTCGCCTACCTCTCGCTCGAGGGCATGCTCTCGTGCGTCAGCGGCCCCCCCGACAGCTACTGCACCGCCTGCTGGACCGGCGACTACCGCGTCCCGATCACCGCCGCCGACCGACGGCAGGCCGAGCTGTTCCCGCTGCGGACCGAGGAGGGGGAGTAGACCGGGACGGCGCCGGGCGCAGGACCGGCCCGAGCACGCAGCCGGCCGCGTGTGTGACCACGGCCCCGGCAACCTGGTCCGAAAACGGCCGGACGGCGCCCCGGCGGCGGCATAAGATCTCCGCGAGAGGAATCCGCTCATGACCAC